>OGPS01000571.1_pt1 | contig 34073 bp, 19 predicted proteins | sample 1552931 | NCBI WGS metagenome assembly OGPS01 (sample SAMEA2580252, study PRJEB22360) | human gut metagenome | biome: human gut; feature: human-associated habitat; material: faeces | place: Denmark | collected 2008/2010 | reverse complement strand
GCGGCATTCAGTTGGTTACGATAGATATTGATACGCAAATCAACTTCACCGCCGATAAATTCTGGATCTCGAAGACCATAGGCTTTGACTTTTCCCATGATGCGCGGAATACCACTGCCCCAATGCTCAATAAGAGATGTAAGAGGTATACTATTATGTATGGCGAGTAAGCCAATCCAAAATAATACCAACGTATGGCATTTTGGGTGATTCCTGTTGATATTTCTCTAACTCCCGTCGGCAAGATTCTTTAATATCGCCGGTGGGATGTTTGGCGACAAAGACCCGAAGGTATGCAGTTAAGGCGGCCTTTCTGTTTTCCGGGATGCGTCTTTCTGAGCAGTTTAGATTGAGAGTATCACAGAGGTCTTTCTTAATAGCATCGTCAGAGGCAGTTATTTCGCCATTGGATAGATATTTGAGAGAAGATAATGTATCTGATTTTAATGGATTGACGCTTAAAGGAGCATTTTTGCGATGTGCATCGCAGGATTTTTCTTTGTCATTGTGAGCATCACGATTTCCATTACATACAGCAAGCATGTTCCGATAATCTAAGGCTTTCTCTTCAGAAGTGGCACTCTGTGGGTCAATATGCTCAATCGTTGCTTTCTTTCCTTTTTCTGGAATTCGACACATGCAATAAGCACAAATACACCCTTGCTCCTGAATTAGACGATTCAGAACTATAGTATAAACATCGATGGGAGTTCCATCGGAATTACTTTTTCCTGAGGGAGCACCATGCATATCTCGGTAGGATGCATTAGGCTGTTGTTTGTATTTCGTAAGCTCTACAGGCTCAATACCTTTATTGATTTTAATCATAGTTAATCCTCAGCGATTCTCCAAATCGAAACGAACTTCACACTCTGTCAACTTTGGATCGTTGGGATCAACAGTTTCTTTCAGATACTGAAGAATTTTAGATGCTTCTTCAAGGTTGCATTCGATGGCGCTATCGAATGCTTCAAATGCTCTTACAACATTTTCGGGACGCTCAGTGGTATGCATTACGCTATGCAGAATTCCGTTGGTATCCCATCCATGCACATTATAGGGTTTAACGATTACATCGTCATTTTCCTGCTTCAGACCGAAAAGATTGTAACTGTCATCTACTTCGCTTATCACTTGAGGAGAATGCGTTGTGATGATAAATTGAATGTTCGGAAAAGTACTTTTTAATGCACCGAGAATTTTTCGCTGCCAAGAAGGGTGCATATGAAGTTCAATCTCATCGATGAGTACAATACCTTCTCCCTCAAGTGGATTGCTGCGAGAAGGGTTAGCCAGAGCAATACGACGAGCTAAGTCACCAAAGAGAGCGAGGGTACATTTCTCACCATCAGAAAGATTATCAACGCGCATTTCTAGTCCATTCTTCTTGACTGTCATGCGCAGGGGACTACGTTTAACTTTTAGGTCGGAGACATTATCCAACATAGAACAGACAGCTGTGCGGACACACCCTAAAGAAACATCCTCATAATCGAAATTTTTGGTTTCTGTTTTTGTTTCGTTTTCGATGTCTTCCTGATTGCGAAACCACTCAAAAAAGGAACGAAAATCCAATTCATTCTCGCTGGCTCGCTCTAAAGCTGCCAGCTGCGAAAATTCATGATTGGTACGAATTCTAAGAGGAATGTCAAGGACGGAACGATTGGTTCCATAATTGACGAAAATGGGCATATTGTTTTCTGATCCCTCAGAGAGATAAGTTGCTGTAAATTTTTCAACAAAAGCATCGTATAAATCCTTGTATGGAATTACTCGTGGTGCTTTTCCGGGCTTGGCTTTAATATAATCTTTTCTTAAAGACAAGGTTTCACCAGCCAGGCTGAAATCAGCACCAAGGTTCATCATTCCAAAGCCAGCATGAACAGATTCTGTATTTAAGGAGCGGAAAGCAGTTCCCTGAGTGTTGCTTAAACGGTTCAAAACTGGCCACATTAAATAATTAATGGCTGTCAGAACGGTTGATTTGCCAGCACCGTTTACACCGAAAAGGACGGTGCTTTTTCCCTGCAAATCAAATTGATGTTCTCTATAGCCCTTGAAGTCATGCACATAGAGGCTTGTGAGTTTCATAGGAAATCCTCCTTGTAATGGTAATTCAATATTACCATGGGTAGGCCAAAAATTCAACAAAAAGAAGTAGAGGAATTACATATAGAAAGTGTTTCAGTCAGATTGATGTAGGAACTGAGAGCAAGTACCATAGCTTGTGATGTAAACTCCCTTTTGCGCGCGTGTCATAGCCACATAAAGCAGACATTTTTCGGATGTGATGGATTCTTTTTCGGAGATTGGATCCATGTGATTGATGGCAGCAGCTAGAGGAACAACGCGGTGATTGAGGGCAGCAATAAAGACGTATTTGAATTCGAGCCCCTTCACACGATGCATGGTTGCGACACGAATTCCATCAAAGTTTCGATTGTCAGGTTGATTCCGTTTGATTGCGTAAGAACGGATGCCGGCCTTTGTCAGCAGGGACAGATAATCGTTTGCAAGGTTCTTTGTACGCGCAACGACGCAAATCTCCTTTAGCAAAATACCGGAATTTTGTAGCTTCCGGATTTCAGTATAAATGAAGTTGAATTCTGCGTTTGCATCCGGGAAATTCCGAATGATAGGAGGTTCTCCGTGGGTCAAAGATTGGCATTGGGTTCCGCTATCGGTACTTTCATCCAAATCGTCAAAAGAGAGGCCCTCTAAGAAGGAGAATGCACTATGCCGAATCTCCTCTGTGGTGCGATAGTTGATCTTTAAAATACTGCTTCGGCCGCGGACATTGATACCGCATTTCGATAAGATAGGCCGATTCCGATAGATCCTCTGATGCGCATCACCCACGATAAAAAGATCGTTTGCGTGTTCCGGGCCGGCCAGAGCACGAATCAGGCGATATGCGTTATCGCTTAGATCCTGTCCTTCGTCTACAATGATATGGGTATACTGCGACTTTACACTGCTGCCCTGTAAAAGTTTTGTGCACTCATACATGGCAGTATTGATGTCGCGGATCTGATGCTCTTTCATCAGATTTTGGTAGTTGTCCAGAACCTGCCATACAAGAAGCCTCTTTCTGCGGTCCAGCCGTGTGCCGCGGCCGTTTCGGGAGGCTTTCAGATATTGGTCACGCGTAATCGCTTCCTGTGAAATCACGACCCGATTCCATTCTTCCTGATAAAAAGAAACGTCGTAAGGCAGTTCCGTGTTTGCAAGAAAGAGCGCCTTTTCCCATATAGGAGCCAAGGCGTCATCGTAGCCGATCTGGAAAGAAAAGCCGGACTCGCGCATAAAGCGGCTGACCCATGCGTCAAGATGAATGACTTCAATTTTGCGTAGTTCCTCGATCGAGCAGATCTTGCGGAGATTTTCCTGAATATCTGCAGCGAGGTTCGCCGTATAGGTCGTAAAAAGAATACGCTGCTGCCCGGTGCATTGAGATGCCAGATATTTAGCGCGGTGCAGAGCGACAACCGTTTTTCCCGTTCCTGCACCACCCAGAACACGAACAGGGCCAGAGTAATTTTTCTGCGTCAGATTTCGCTGAGCCGGATGTAAAAAAACACGCCATTTTTCAAGCGGTGCAGCCATGATGCGGCGCAGTTCGTCTTCCCCTTCCACGACGACAAAGGACCGCATGGTAATGGGCTGTTCCAATGCTGCCGACAAATCCTGTGCTGCGGGAGAGGTATTGCATTCTTCGTTGGCAAGTTCCAGAACTTCTTCCATGGAAAAGCCTTCTGCAAGCCAGGCGAGATATTCGTATGCATCTGCCGGGAAGGAAGATCGCGCCTGATAAAACTGTTCTTTTGTTTCAAAGCTGCGGACATAAGGCAGCAGCGCTTCAGGAACACTCAGCCGAAGCAGATCCGCGTCTTTGAAAGCAGAAAACAGAAGCGGCTGACTGTGTGCTGCGATCGGTTCGGAAACCGTTTGTACATCAAAAACCTGAAGTGAACCGGTGTTCGGGTTTACTTCACAGCGTTTTCGGGCGGCCCACTGGTAGGCCTCATCGTGATGATCGACCCATAAAAGCAGATAAACTTCGGATTGACGAACGACAATGCCGCGGTAGGTATCATCGATACGAATGGAATATATTTTTTTATCGATACAAGAGTTTATCTTTTCGTAGTGAATTCCCGGCGAAGCAGGGTCATTCCGGAATTTGTTGACAAGTTCGGTAACTTTGCCCTGCACCTGACGGGGAAGGTGTGCAAAGGCCGTCAAAAAATCAGCGGAAATTGCGACTTTTGCAGTTGTCATACGTTCTTTCCTCCCAATAGATTGCTTAAATCAAGACCAGATAGATCGGCTGCGGTGTATATTTTCCAGCCGAGATGCTCCATCTTTTCTCGATCAATGGACTGTTCAAAAGTCATAAATCCCAATTTCTTGTCCGGCCAAGCAATTTCAATCGTTGCGATGACATTTCCATCTGCACCAGCTGCCTCAAATCCAATGAAATCTTCAGCAGGTGCTGGGATACCGCTTTTCTGTGCCAAGGCAGCGAATGCTTTCGCATCTTCGTCAAATAGCAATTCACCGATGGAATTCCATCCGGAATCGGGTGTGGAAGAGGCTTCCGCCGAAGAACAGCTGCTCTGGGAAACAGGAAGTGCGAGATAGTCCATGCGCCTGAGCCCGGTAGAAGAAACGGCAGCAAATTCTGAGGCAAACTGCATCAGATTGAAAAACTGCCAGAAACCGTTCCACTCCGGTTCGTATTTATCTGTGCGGCTGTTCTTGTCATCGTTCAGGACGGCAAAGACGGTAACAGCACCATCTGCTTTCATGGATGCAGCGGAAATGCCTGCATAGAGAGCCAGATGAGAATTTACAGCACGAGGGACCCACGCTCCATAAGCGGTCAGCCCAAAGCGGAAACTGGAATCTGTAAAATGCAGTTGATCGTTCACATCCTGAAAGACCTGATGCCATTGATCGAATGCCGCATTGTTCTTGATGAATGCCGGATCCAGCAGAGAAAGTGCATAAGCGTGTGCCTGTGCGTGGAAGATCGTTTCGGCATCCGGCAGATTCAGGTAGGCAATCAAGAGGTCAAACGCAGAGAGCTTTACAGGATCAAGTACCTCTGCATGGAGCTTTCGTACTTCGGAACGGTACATCACCTTGCCGAGCGGCATTTTTTCGACCGCTAAAACAGAAGTGGCGTAATCCCCCTGCGGGGTAAAAACGTTCTGAACATCCTTAAAACTCAGGGACCAGACCCGGAACTGCCCACTGCGGCGGAGTGCTTCACGTTTGATGGTGTCATCGGAAACGATATCCTTGTGATATAGGAAGCCGTCCGTAAACACCGCTAGGGGCTTGTGTCCGGGCGCGGCTACGGGCCAGAACACAAAATCTGGTTTACAGGGAACGGATACACCGTTGCTTGGACCCAGTGAAACCTGAGGTTCAAGTTCCCAAGCAGAGTGCTCCAGTTTGAGATAATAACTGTGTTTTCCGTTTCTTACGGTGTCACTGATATTTGCAGCACCAACTTTTAGACGGATCGCTTCCCAAAAGCGCGATTCCAATTCGCTTTCAAACAGCGGGTTTACAGGAATACTGCTGATCATATCGATTTTTTGGATATGGTCTTTACCGGAAAGAATCGTTTTCAACAGCCGAATGGCAGTTGCACGCGAAATATTACCGATCTGCTGGCTCTGGCGATACGCATATAGGCAATGATAGCAGCCGTCCTTCTGCGGATCGTCTTTGCAGGAGCAGGTTTCCATAACATGAAGGGCTTTTTCAAAAATCTGAATCAAAGAATCTTTTTCATGCATCAACTGCTTCAGATATCCCGTGCCGCCGGGAACCGAATCGTAGATCACGAGATACTGTTTGCGATAGTCGGCATCCGGGACGGGTACTTCGCTGACAGCAGCCCGGAGGTGATCGACATTGCCAAAATATTCTTTCATACCAAGCATGAAGGCCGCAACAAAGGATTCCATCCGGACGGAAGAAGAGTCCATCGTCGTAGCGGGAATCAGAAGTCGGAGAACCTCTGTGCTGAATTCACGATACAGAAACAGACATTCTTCATAGGCATCGGCCTGTGAGAGCGCAGGGATTTTGCGTGTCTTACAGGAATAGCTGTGGTTATTCGGCTTGCTGTCAGTCTGAATCTTACCACAATATTTGCAGATCCGGAACCCTTTGCGCACTTCCTCGACACCAGAAATCGATAACTTTTCACCTGTCAGGTCACTCTCGCCAAAGTTGATCTCCCGCAGCGTTGCTTTACGGACAAATTCGTAACCAAAGGGAAATTCCTCATTGTCCATGCGATAGGCACAGGAGATGTCGTGGTCCTCATCTACGTCTACAAGGAGCTGCTTGCAATAAAAGATATTAGAGCGGTCGTCGCTTTCATCACTAATCAAGCTCTTGGCGTAGTCCATGTTAGAGTAGACCATCTGCACTTTCAGCATGTTGCGCATCTGACCGGAATCGGCCCAAGCGGGGCTTCCGCATTGAGGACAGGCTGCTGTGTTCCGGCCAGCTGTTTCAAGCTGCGCATGAGAGCAGTTTGGACACAGACGCCAAAGGGCACTCTGAGCAGTTGTCAGGTCTACCTGATCGATCGTCAGTTTGCGGCCATCCACATAGAAACTGTTGCTCGGTGCAAACTCACTGAGGGCAGAGGAAGCGGAGCGGTTGTATTCATAGACGAGCTTTTCATACTTTTTTCGGGCAGACGGAAGTTCCTCATCGGACTTTCGGTAGAGAACCGCCCGCAGAATGATCCCAGCCTCCGGAAAAGCATAGTTGGGCAGCAATCCCTCATCGGACAAGAAGTTGAAAATGTTCTTTTTGCTGATCTCCTGCAAAACGGTCAATAGGGCCGCTTCCTCGCCCTTTAGTTCCTTGATCTCTTCGTCGTAAGAACTGTCTTTGGGCTTGTTTTCCAGCTGCTGGATCATGACCTTCAGAGAATTTACACTGTTGTGCAGGCTGTTTTGCTGCTTCATCAAACTTTCAAAGGCATCCAGAATTTTAATGTGCATGGAACTTTCTGTGGTTCCAGTGCCGCGGGCAAATATTTGCAGCTCTTCCTTGGAGCTTTCGTCCAGATAAGCGGAAAACATCTGGACAAAAGAGTTGATCTGCCGGGAAAGTGTACTCTGCACGTAGTTGAGAAAATTGAAAGGGAACATATCGGAAGGCCGCGCATCCAGTTTCTTCAGAATAATACCGACCTTATCGGGGATAGCATCATCAGGAATGCCTTTCCGCACCCAAGAATCCATGCAAAAAGCCATGAACTGCCGTTCCAATACAGCGGAAGCGCGCAGGAAGATTTTTGGTGGTGTGACCGAACCGGAGATCATCTCTAAAGGATCTGCGTAAAAATAGAGGTCATGTGGCCGCGCATTTGCAATTGCCAAGGTCAGAGCATTGCCGTCTTTGCGTCCGGCACGGCCAACACGCTGCAGAAACTGACTTTGTGCAGGCGGCATACTGCACAGGATGGCCGTGGAAAGGTCACCAATATCAATACCCATTTCCAAAGTGGGGGTACAGGAGAGAACATTGGGGTCCCAGTTGGAACGATTTTCCTTGCTACGCTTAAAATCCTTCTCCAGTTGCTCACGATCTGGGCGTTCCAGCAGGCCAGTATGCTCCCGTGCATTGATGCGCGCCAGATCGCCGGTGCTGTAAAGTCGGCCATAGTAATTGATGCCGGATGATTTATATTCGACAAGTTTACCGCCACAGGCAGACCGAGGACAGGGCGCATTTTCCCACAGCGGCAGGCTTTCGGCAGAAAACGAATACACCGCACCGCAATGTTCGCAACGCAGCTGGATAACATCGTTTGCAAGGAAGACACGGTTCTTGCTCAGGCCATAGACTTTATAGTTTGCGGAAGAAGGCACAGATACGACAATGCCGTTCTTCACAGATTCTTCCAGAATCAGCTTGCTGATAGCACGGAAATTGAGCTCGTCAAGAATTGATTCTGTGCAGCAGAAAGCAATCCAGTCTGTGTAACAGCGCGAAGATGGTAAATCAAACTCAGAAGTAGGATGGCTTTTTCCAAGGTATTCAGCTATAAAACGAGGAATATTACGCCCGGATTGTTGACCGGGCAGCCAGCGATTGCGGTCGTTTGAAAGCATATAGCTTTTGCCATCATTGATGGTGTACTCATCAAAAACAACATCTTTAAAAGCACCATTGCACCGGAGTAGATTCAGCCAACCGATGACCATGCGCTGAAAGATTATGCGGTCTTCCCGAGACATGATACCCAGTTCGTTAACAACACGCAGCTGGACTGCTGCAGCAATCTGCTCAATATCCTCAGGAGAAAAGGAAAGAACCGAGCAAGCCGACCGTTCCAGAGTGCGTCCAATTTTACTGGTAAGACCATATTCCAGCATGATTTCATACTGGATGCGCTGCTCAATCTCATGCATCAAAATATGCGCCTGCTTGTCATCGCTGAGCTTACGATTTTGCGTCATTTCTTCGTATGCGCGCTTCCAGGTTAGATTGGGCGGAATAAAAAAGCTGACAAATTCTTCATCGGTCATGTGCAGGTGCCAGTAATCCACAAACCCGGCCTGAAAATCAGCAAGGCTTTGACCTGAACCACATTCTGCGCAATAACGCTGAATTGCCGTGCGCAGACCAAACCGCCAGGTGCGGGAATTGAAAAATCCAGCGCGATGAGCAGCATCCTGCACATTATCGGAAAAGGCAAGCGTCTTTTTATCATCGTTGAAGCGGGAAGCGAACATTTGAGAAATACTGGCACTGATCTCCGTGGCACTGCGTACACCCATCAGAGAAAGTCCCCGGCGGCTGCCGCAGCAGGGGCAGATGTACTGCTTATGCTGCTTCGGGCCGGTTGTCCGAATCGGACTGGGAATCAGAATGTCCACCATGCGGGTGCCGCAGCTGGCACATTCGCTGCTGCCGTCGATCCCCAGTTTTACCTGCAGGCAGTCTGGACAGATGCGTGCAGGCAGCATTCCGGTGGGAACATTTTCATGCGGATGAGGGAAAAGCATCACGACTTTTTCATCTGCTTTAAAATATTGGTTGTAAAACGCTTCAAGATTGACAATGGTGGCGTTCTGACGCTCGTTCAGAATAGTGACCCAACCGGTGATGCCGCAATCACGGCAGTTGACGACGGGCAGGTGCTGTTTGGCCTGCTGTCGGTTCAGATCATGCGCAATTTGATAAGTGATGTGTTCCGCATCGACCTTGGCAACGATGCGCCGCAGTTCCCGGATCCAAAGCTGCACCTGTACATTCAGGAACGGGCGTAATTTTCGCGGCTTACCGGTGCGCGCATGAGAAACCAGTGCAAAGAGCGAGTTGAGCGCGGCAGAAGCATCGGATAATTCATTCAGTGCCGGATAATGTGGCGCCAACGCTTCCACAATGCGGGAAACCTGATAGTAATTGCCCTCCGTTAGGTGCAGAACAGACTGTAGGAATACATGCTGCAGAAGAACCCGGCCCAGTTCAATGCGGCCACTGTCGGATAGAACGTCCTGCGAAAAATCCGGGAACCATGCCTTTACCGCGCACTGAAGATAGGCGGAAGGATCGTCCTCTTCGGCAAGAGCTACCAGCTGTGCAGTCTGATCTGCGGAAGGCAAGGCAAAGAATGCGGTCGACTGTCCAGCAAAAAACTCATCGGCACTGAGCCGATCCTCGGTGATGACGGCATCTCGTTCAAATGGCTCGCCAAAGATCTCCTCGGCATAATTAAGGATGGCACCGTTGTTTTCCTTGGAACCCATGGTAGCAGAGGTGCCGATACAGCACAGATACCCATCGTAGATGCCAAGGCGGCGCTTGAGACGGCGCAGCAGGCAGGCAAGGTCGGTGCCTTGTGCACCATCAAAGGTATGCAGCTCATCCACTGCAATGTACTTTAGCGTTTCTGGATTATTCTGCTTCCAAAGCAGGGCATCTTTGGGGCGCACAAGCAGATAGTCCAGCATTTTATAGTTGGTTAGCAGGATATCCGGCGGACTGTTCAACAGAGTCTCGTGGTCAGTAATGATGCCATGCTCACTCATGGTGCGGGACGGAGTGCGTTCCAGACCGCCAACATACATACCGGCAGTTACATTGCCGCGCAGTTCGGGACTGTTATGAATCAGTTCTGCAATTCGCTTGGACTGATCGGTGGCAAGGGCATTCATAGGATAGATGATCAGCGCCTTGATGCCAGACTCCCCACGGTGCTGGTAACAGTATTCCAGAATGGGGTACAAGAAGCATTCAGTTTTGCCGGAGCCTGTGCCGGTTGCAATCAGTGTAGAACGGCCGTCATTGCCAGTCAGTCGTTCAAACGCTTTTTGCTGATGAACATAGGGAAGATATGCAGGGTGAATTGCCTCAAAGCAGGTTGGCATTTCCTTTGCAATACGGAAAGGCAGACGCACGGCAAGATAAGGTTCATGATAAACAGAGCCTTTCTGAGCAAGCATTTCTGCAACGGAACCTTTGAAGGGAGCGTTGCTCATGGGAAATGTAGTTTCGATGTAATCACCAATGCCTTTTTCGAGTTGGCTGGCAAGAATTGAGGGTAACATATCGCAATATACTCCTATAATTATTGATTGGATATCTTGTCGATGGAGAGAGGAATGCGCTGTTGACCGTCACCGACATATCCCTCAAGAACATCAGAAAAAAGAAGTGCGGTTTTATCGTCAATAATACCAAGTTGACGATTTTGAAGAAGAAAAGTCATCGTTGACACAGAGGATTCACTGAGCAACTCTTTAATATAAGATTGCTCCAGACTGTATTCTTCGGCTGTTATATCATCCTTGACTACGATATTGGAAAGAAGATAAATCAATCGGGTTAATTCGGATGCGGATTCTTTAGTCTTGGCTAACAAAAATGCAGCCTGTTCATTTGTGACAGGAATAGGCTCAAATGAAGTATCTTTTGAATCCGGAACAATAGTTTGTGAAGATAGAATTTGTTCTGCTTTTGTTTGAAAAACTTGTTCAGAGCGAGGGGGTTGCGGTTGTGAGATGCCTTTGATTCTATCAATAGTATCTTGAATTTTTGGTTGTACCTTATAGTGCCAGAGTACGTGAATAAGGTCAGAAATGGACTTTTTAACTTCTGGGTCGCTAAGGATGTCGCCCAAAATTTCCATTGTGGTTCCAGTAAGAGCCTGCGCCGTGGGGGATGGGACAGGAGACTCTTTATATACGGTTTCCGTGCGGACTACCTCACGTTGAGGAAGTTCATTTTCTGAAATATAAGAAATATCAAGAGAAGCCTTAATATGACCAGAACTATCGCGGAGTCCATGATTGGAGCGCAGTTCACCGCTATCTAATTTTTTGAAGTCATCTTGGGACATGGTGACATTCATAGTGCGTGTTTCAAGGTTGGAACACTCTTTTTTCTTGGACAACTTGATGCCTCCAATCAAATTATAGGCCTATTATTCTTTATACTTTTCCTCAAAGAACTTCCACGCGGTTTCATAATCCTGCTCCCGGTCACAGCGGTCAAAGGGTGCTGCATACTCAATGGTGCGCTGTACCGGGCCGCCAGGCATGGTGTCATCCGTAATGGTACGGGCAAACACATAACCGGCCGGAGCATGCTTCATAATACCGTCCCACGGAGCATCGCCGCGCTTGATTGGCTGCACAGCACCGGCATTTTCCCACTCCGGGCGGGTGAAGCCTACACCGGTCAGGCTGCGGTTGTTGGTAAATGTAATGCGGCCATTGGCATCGTACCATGTATCGGCCTCATAGCTTTGCAGCACGGGGAACTGGATGCGGTAAATGGTCTTGAGCTGCTGCAGGGTCATGCCCAGTGCCATGGCGGTAAGTACATCAATTTCTACCAGAGCCTGCCGCCGCTCATAGTCCGTGCGCAAGGGCGTGTCCCATGTCCACTCCGAGGTCAAAGAAGTGAAGCGAGCAGGGGAGAGGCGAGGGTCGGATTTGGACCAAGTAGTGAAAGGCCAGACAACATTCCAACATTTTTTCCAAAGGGGAGCGTAATATTCATTGAGCGAATTAAGCAGTAAAGTGGTAAGGATGATACGGATACTATAAATACTGCGGATAATCGGAAGGCCGCCTAAAACGCCGATGCCTCCAGAGCCCTTTCCGGTTGCTTTTATGTAGAAATCATACGGAATAGATTCCATCAGACCACTCATTAGTGCTGTGTCAACATCATTTTTGAAGCCGAGTTCGTAAACAGCGTGAACATGGCCGACTTTCGGCGGAATAATGGCAGACATTAAGGTTCGTTCTCCGCCTTGATTAAACATATTTCGCATAGCAATGCGGTAGCTGTAATAGTTTTTACAATTCCATGGGGTTAGTGGTGCACGTTCCTCATATTCTTCGGGCGCACAATATGGCTGATAATTACAACGTTGTAAATATGAATCAGATATCGAAGTTAAGTCTATATTATCATAATCGGAGTTAAGGCGACAAATGCTTCGAGATGTTTTGAAACAAGGATTTGCAACTGCAATATGAGGTCCGGAAATAATCATATCAGTAAGACTTTCTGGAAAATGTACATTTCGAACCATAGTGCCATCTTTTTGTGCATTTGTTTCATGCCACATTTCGGAGCCAAAAATTTCGGTTTTTATATCAGAAATGTACTGCGTCTGACTTGCGATGCAACTTAAGGCTCCAATTAAACTTCGAACGTGCAAAACGGGAAGCCGTGCCTGCGGCCACTTATCATTGCCATCAAACAATTTGGCAAAAACTTCCAATTCGCGCTGCGTAACATGAATGATACGGTCAGGATGGCCGGTAATATTCCAGTCGCCATTGGCATCCTTGATGCCTGGAATCGGCGCGGAGGCTTCGCCTTGGTAACACTCTACGATGCTTTTAGCATCGTAGAGGTTACTGATGGTGTCGAATGACACCATCAGTGGACCACCATACACATTTAGACTAAATTGTGTATGGTGGTCCACTTCGGGAAATAGCTTTCTCTCGTTTGCAAATTGAAAATGATATCGCAAACGAGGATACAGCATTTCCCGAAGTGCACCACCCTTCGGGTCGTCGTAGACGCCCTCAGGGTGTACGAAAGCGGCAATGCCGCTTTCATTCGTTTTCTCCCACGAGAGTGGAAGAAAACATTTAAACAGATTCGTCTGCTGTCCTTTCAGGGCAGGATAATTCTGCACGGCGTTCAAAAAGTTCTGTTCGCCGGAAAGCATTTCATACTCTGCAAAATACATGCTGTGCGTATGTGCATTTTCCAGTGCCGTCTGCCGTTCATGGGTGGTCTGGGTAGCGGTCAGTTTTTTTACAGCAAACATGGGATTGGCATCCGCCAGCACGCCCTGTTCGTTCCACTCGATCTTGATCCACGGCGGGTTACCGATCATCAGGTCAAAACCGCCGCGCTCGGCAAATACATCAGCAAACTCCAGCTCCCAATGCATAAAGTGATTCTGCTGTGCTATTGTGCGAGCCAGCCTCAGCCGGGGCAAAAGGGCGCACAGTTCGTCCAAGTTGACCTGAAGCAGGATGTCAGTATCTTCTTCGTCTGCATCTTCTAGCATGGAAAGCTGCTGGGAATCACTGTTGGTGGAGTACAGCCCCACCAAGATCATGTACATATCATTCAGAAATTCGCTGCGGCTGGGCAAAAGATCAGCCTTGTCAATGGGCCAGAACCACAGGGCGCACCAGTAATCCATCGCAAATTTTAAACGAGCATAAGCACCAGCATTTTTGGCATTCTCGGAACGGTACATGGTGCGCAGCATCTGATCTTTGGTGCGGATGGAAGTATGGGAGTCCGGTTCATCATCATTGAATTTGAACACAGACAGGCTGTCGTGCGTCTGCTGCTTCAGTTGCTGACGCAGAGAAATCTGATCTTTCCAGAGCTTGTCAATCGTCTTGGAGAGTTTTTTCAGCGTTTCGATATCATCGTCACAGTAAGGAGCAGTAAATGCCTTGTTCCAGGTGTTCAAAAACTTGATTTTTGCAGGCTCCAGCTGTTTGATGACTTTGTCGGTATAACTGCACATACCGGGGTCGCCCAACAGAAAATGATAGATTTGTGTGGACAACTTGCCGCGCTTGCGCTCGGTGCCAAGGGGAACACGCTCCGGGGCTTTTTCATACCAGCGCAGACCTTTGCTGGTGGCTTGCAGGGAACTCACGCGGTAGCACTGCCGCCGGGCACCAATCAGGGAATTGCCGTTGACCAGCTGGGTACCGAACCACGGCACAAATCCATTAGGATAAATGGTGTTCAGCCACAGAGAAACCTCGGCCAGTTCCACGGCCACAGGGTTCAGGTCAACGCCGTATACATTGCGGTCGGCAATGAACATTTTGACCTTTTGCAGCTGGTTAAAACGTTCTTCGTAGCCGATGATCTCTCCGGTTTCCTGCTCTTTACGAGAAATATAGGCTTCTGCAAGCTGATTGATCGCTTCATTCAAGAATGCTGCGCTGCCCATGGCAGGTTCACAAATGGTTAGATGCAGAATGTCATCCGCAGATTTGTCTTTCAGCAATTCCTTCAGGGCATATTTGACAAGGCATTTGGTTAGAACTTCCGGCGTATAGTAAGAAGCGGATTTTTCCCGTTCGCGGCCAGCCAAGCGGTAGATGAATGTGCCTTTGGCATACATGCGCAACTTGCCCTTTTTGTTGCCAGACGCATAGCGGACGCGTTCCTCTTCTGTATATTGTGCCAAATCAGATTCAGAAACAAAATAGCCGACATCCAGTTCATTGAAGTCAACTCCGGCGCGTTTGACCTCGTATAAATCCTGCTGTGCGATAAAGCCACGGTAGGAGAGCAGAGCTTCGTATACCGCGCCCATTTGGTTGATGCCCAAATTGGCGTAGGAAATACGCCCCCGGCGGCTATTGCGTTTGCCGGAGGCACGTGTCAGGCTCATTAAGTCGATAATACGCAGCATGCAGCTGTTGCGCAGTTTGGCAGCATTGATCAACTTGGTGTACTCCGGGTCAAAGATATGCGCCTTGAGCGGAGCAATCAAAAAAACATCGTGTATACTGTCGGCACCGGTTACTTTTTGAAATTCGGCTTCCGTTTCCGGATAACCGTTATAAATCAGGTCATAAAGTTTTGCCAGCGTTTCATGTAGATAATAGCCATCGCTCACTTCATCCACATCATCTCGGACAGCGTCGGCGATATCCCGCAGACTTTCCAACGAGTAACCTTTCAGATAACTCAGTTCACGGATGGGAGCATAGCCCAATTCTGGCCGCGCCTCAATGAACAGTATGAACAGCATCCGGTACATATAGCGCAGGCACTCCAGTGTCAGCTGTCCGGCATCCACGGGATGCTCTTCTAGGTTAATTTTCTGCCGGGTTCGCATGTCGTGGAGGACTTCATTGCCCAAAAGTTCGATACATTCACGCAGGGCATATTTTAAATCCTGTGAAACACCCGCAGCATTTTTCTGACTCTGCTCGTTTAACGCATCTAGAAGAATAGAACCGTCTTCCGGGCAGAGGGAATCTTTATGCAGTAGGACGACCATGGCTTGCAGGGTTGTGAGTTCCAAGCGAGAAAAGATGTCTTCTAATTCGAATTGCAAATAGCGTTTTTCACTCCATTTGTTCCGGTCAATCAGTGCAATCTGATTCAGCGAAATAAACAGAAGAAAACGCGGCGGCTCTGCGGCACCGAACAGAATCTGTGTGGCAAGATCCTCATTTTTCAGTTCCAGCAGGTCATCGTTGTGGACGGCACCGAAGGCATCTTCCTCTGCAATGTTACCGTCAAAGACATTGCTTTCCAGAATACCGGCATCCGATTCTCTGGAAGCAGAGAGCATGACCCATAGCAGTGGTGCACCGTTGCTCTTTTTCATTTCCAAATAAACGGGAACAGACAGAGAAGCATCTACAGGGACAAGTTCCGGGGCAGCTTCTGGATACCCAAGAGAAGCCAGGTAACGGTCTGCCATCGTGCGAATCGCAGCCAGAAGCTGCAAATTCAATGCACCGCCTGCGTAGCGGTCGTGCAAGGGATAGAACTGTCGGGCGTTTTGTCGCAGCTGTGCCCAAGGTGTGCGGATCTCTTCGGATGACTTTGCAGCCTGAGCCCAGGCAGTGATGGCCTCACCTGCATTTTCCTCAAAGATGGTCGAAAAATAGTGGTTGGTATAATATTCGTTTTTATTTGTGATACCGGTTAGATCGATGCTCATTCGGATACCCCCATCAGGACGGATACGATGCGAATATATGGGTTATTTTGAATCGTCAGGGTTTCTTTTACCCAGTTCGTAAAATCATCAAACAGTTTGTCCACCCGGCGCTCCTGCTCCTGCAGTTGACGTTCATGTTCAAATAGGGTGGTCTGATAGTACTCCTTGTGTTTTTCCTGCAGTTCAATCAGCTTATCCACCTCTGCATCCAGCTTGGGGTTCATCTCTGCCTGGTACTGCTGGTATCGCTCTGTGAGATAGGTCTTTGCCTGCGTGACTACATCGTGCAACAAGCCGCTTGCAGCAACGATGCTTTGGTTCGTGATGCAGTTTGTGTTGGGAATACGCGCGCTACGCAGTCCGGCTTTCTGGACAACCTCCTCCATGGAAAGTCGCTGAATGAATTGCCCATCCCGATACAGCAGACCAAACCATTCATCGATGAGCGGCGTGGATTTCAGGTTGGGAACACTGCCGGAAACGATGTACAACGCTTCACCGGGATACAAAACGCCGGGCAGACCCAGAACGGGAGCTTCTGCGCGTTTGAACAAAAGCCCGGCCTTATCATTGACCCAAGAGAAAATCGGGTGCAGCTTCCACAAATACTGCGAGGACGGCCATGCCGCCTCATCCATGTTCTTTTGCATGCTGGTGCGCATCTGCTCCATGCAGAAGGCTTTGTCATCCGAAAGGCGCAGTGTTTCTCCTTGCGGCATGGCTTCTTCCGGTATAAGCGCACGCAAACGGCGCTCCATTTCCGGGGTTAACCGGATATCTAGGCCAGAAACCGTTTGCAGTTCCTGAACTGGATTGCTGTCAGTCTGATTAAGGTATTGCACAGCTTGCTCCAGATATTCCTTATCGGTGAACAATGTTTCGTCGGAAACAGTTTCTGAAAGCTGCTCAATAGCAGTCTCCTCTGTTTCTGAGGCAGCGGCCATCAAAGCTTCAAAGGGGTTGAATTCCTGCGCATCGGCATCCAGACTCTGAGCAAATGTATCTGCGTCGGAACCGGATTCGATGGCCTCCGCAATCACCGTTTCTTCCTCTTCCACATTGAACTTGCCCAACAGTAAGGCAGGATCGCCGATATTTTTCAGTGCCTGCTCTTCTTTTTGAATCAGAATCTCGATGATACGCATATCACCTTTGATCTGTTTGTTATTGCTCTCAATGAGCAGATAGCGGATATCAGGGCGTTTTTGCTGACCGTAACGGTCGATGCGGCCGTTGCGCTGCTGGAATACCATCAATGACCACGGAATATCAAAGTGAATCAGGCGGTGGCTCAGATAATGAAGATTCAGACCTTCAGAAGCTACATCCGAAGCGACCAGAATGCGGATGGGAGATTCCGTGCGGCCGAAATCTTCTACAATGCGCTGCTGCTCTGCATCGCTCATACCACCAGAAATCTCTTGGATCGCAGAGGACTTCAGCCCCAGATCAGTCCGCAGATGTTCCACCAGATAATTCATGGTTTCGATGCGCTCGGTAAAGATCACAACGCGGTCACCGGGATCTTTGGGGTTCCATCCGTAGGAATCGCTACGCAAAAGTTCCAGCAGTTTTTGATAGCGCGTGAAGTTTTCGGGCGTGACCTGTCCCAGAGCAGTATGCAACTCTTCTAACAAGCGAATATCGGAAATATCATCTACTGTATATTTTTTATAGAGCTTTTTCAGGCGTGCCTCGATACTTTTGCAGCAGGCAGCTGGGCTGGAAAAAAGAGATTTCTCTAAGTTCGTCTTGAACAGACGTCCAGTATTATTGGCTTTGCCGGCATCCATTTCCAACTGCATTTCAGCAAGCAGATCGAAGGCATGTTCCTCCTGTGCAGAGGCGTGACAATGTTCCAATGTGCCCTGCCGCTCGAGAAATGAGCCGTTAACCTGATCTTTGACATCATTTTTGAAACGGCGGATGCACAGTCCCTTGATGTCTTCCGGGGTGTAGTTTTCAGGGTCTGCGATGGCAGTCGGGTCCAACATGTTCATCAGGGAAGCAAAACTTTTTGCACGGCCATCGTGCGGTGTGGCCGACAGCATGATCATGGTATCACTGCGGTTGGCCAGCAGTTTTGCAAGCCGAGAACGCTGTGCCTGATGGTCACCGCGCTCGGCAACATTATGCGCTTCATCAATGACGATAATGTCCCAATATGCTTTTTCCAAGTGTGTACGGTATTCCACATCGCGTTTTAAGGTGTCAATGGAAACGATCGTTTTATCATAGTAAAAGAAGGGATTGTAATTGGAGGGCAGACTGGCGCGGATCTTTTGGATTCGGTTGGAATCCAGCCGCACGAGCGGAATAGTAAAGCGATTCCACATTTCTTTTTGGAACTGCGTCATCATGCTTTTTACGGTGACGACCAGAATGCGCTTGCCTTTGCCGCGTGCAATCAACTCCGACATCAGGATACCGGCTTCCAGTGTTTTGCCAAGGCCGACAGTATCCGCAATCAGGATGCGCTGGCGGGGACGCTGTAAGGAAAGCTTGGTTGGGTCCAGTTGGTAAGGCATGGGGTCCATAGCTGCTTTGTGGCCAATATGCAAATTTCTGTCGGTGGGAAGCTGTTGCCGCCATTGGCTTTCTAAATACAATAGTGACCGTTTGAAAAATGGGGATGAGTCGGCAATCAACTGAATGCTCGCAGGATCTACAATCTGAATCTGTTCGAGATCTGTGAGAAAAATGGTATCGCGATTCCTCACCAGTGGAGTGATGCCAACACATTGTAAAACTTGATGACCAAGGCTGTTGGTTTCGATTTTTTTAATGAGCCATTCTTCGTCACGAATAACAGCACGCATACCAGGTGCATAATCTGTCATTTTGAAATCTCCCTGCTTTTTATGATTTTCCGAGATATACATATAAGAGTATAATTATCATTATTCTACCACAGACAGGCACAAACATCAATTCTGCCATAAGAATTGCACGAGATTTTGTTGAAGCCGTCCAGCTGCCATGGTATACTTTTATACATAGGGCAGGTGATACAGGATGTACGAAAAGCAGGGAACACCGCCGTGCGGTGCGCTGAATTCTTATATGTGGAACAAGTGCATCGGTGAAATTGCAGATGCGATAGAAGACATTGCGTTGCTTCGTGTAGAAGAACTATATTTACTGGACGGCAGGGGAGATAGTGCGGAGCAACCGCACCGTGGGATTTCCAAAGAACAGCTGGCCTGCGCAGAACTGCGTTCCATTCGGCTGGAGCGGACGCCGGTTATTGCAGTTGACGCAGATACGGTGTATTTCCGTTCTGAAATCTTCTGTGAATTCCAGCTGCATGCCATTGGCGGCGTTCCGGATGAGGAAAAGGGAAAATCCTTCTGGGTATCATGCAAGTTGACGCTGCTTCCTGCTGGGCATCGCATGGAAGTTTTGCAAGTTAATCCGATGGTCGATGGAGAGTACATGAGGGAACCGCTGTATCCCTTGCCGGAGCTTCCGGGAGTGTCTGCCAATCAGAATCTGTTGCCTGACCTTTCTGGCATGGACGATGCTGCTCATAAGGAATGTCTGGAAAAAGAGGCAGAGCGGTTCCTTATGCAGTATTGCAGGGAAGCGTTGGAGCAGCCGCAGGTGGTGCCCATCCGTCAAATTGCGGAAGAAAAGATGGGCATCAACCTGATCGTAGATAAATCCCTGTCAGATGACCTTAGTGTTTTCGGCGCGACCGTGTTTGTTGATTCGGATGTAGATGTTTTAACGGACGGAGAGCTGGAACAACTGCATTGCAAGGCTGGCACCGTTCTGCTGGACCCGGATGTGCTTATGATGCGGAACATGGGCAGCTACAATTTCACGTTGGCGCATGAGGTGTACCACTGGTATGCACACCGTGCATATATGCTGCTGCGGATGTCGAATGCAGGGCAGGGGCATGCAAAGCAAGAGAGTGCGGTGCAGCAGTGCCAAGTGTACAATAACGGCAGCGCCCGTACCCCGGCGGCACTTGCTGAGATTCAGGCCGATGCAGTTGCTGCGCGCATCCTGATGCCACGCAGGGCGGTGGCAAGAAAGTACAAAAAATTGCAGGAAAAGTACGGTACAGCAGAAGAAATGATGGTTGCTGACCTTGCAATCTTCTTTGAGGTGTCTAAGCAGGCCATGCGCATTCGTCTGGAAGAACTGGGCATCATGGTAAATACAGTGCCGCAGCCGGAGAAACTGCGTAGAATCGACTGTCTTACGCTTTTTGATGCCTTTTCCACGGATAAAAATCTTCGGCGGCTGCTGGTGTCTGGTGCATATCGGTATGCGGATGGCTATATCGTAAAAAATGAACCGCAGTATGTCGAGAATGAAACTCTAACAGAGTATGCGATAGAGCATCTGGGAGAATGCACACTGGAATTTAAATCGGTGCGGCATCAGGGTACAGCAGCAGACGCACTGCTGCAGCGGTACGAGGACTATGATCTGATTGCATGCAGTGAAGGCGCAGTTGAAGAAGAGGATTTAAAGCAGAAAAAGTTACAGTTTGAACGCTTTCTGGTGGAAGAAGCCAATGATGATCTTGCACCACCGGAGAAAACCTTCTGTGAGATGCTGGCACCGTACTTAGAGCAATTTAGAACCAGCGATGATTTTGAAAGTAAGACTGGCATCCACAGGGTAAAACTAAGGAAGTTTCGGGAGGGTAAGTTGAATAACCCGGAAGTGCGCACGGTGGTTGCCATCTGCGCTGGTCTGGATTTGGACATTACGGAGACAATGGAAATGCTGCGCAGTGCAGGGCACATCCTGCTGAACACACGGGAGCATTGGGCCTATAAATTCATTATAACCTGCTGCGAAGGAATGGAGATCGAAGAAAGGAATGCCATCCTGATCGCGCTTGGTGTCAGGCCGCTGGGCAGCAGAAAGACAGAAAGGTAAGATAAGAAACTAAAAAAACAGAAGCACATCTGCGTAGAAATGCAGGTGTGCTTTTTTCGTAGAATCGTGTGATTGCGTTGTGAATTCCAGGAGTTCGCCGCCATGTGTTGAATTGTGCTAGAATGGTGTCGTTCCCGAAAGAGAGCGTGAGCGGACAAAAGAGATACGCCGTCCACGGGAAGGAACCTTGACAACAGAATAAGCCATCCTCGGTGAGATACACAATAGAAAACGCCGCTGCAATATGGGGCAGGAACGGGCCGGGGTCAAATGGCGATTCGCAAATACACGTTAAAAACACAGGAGGAGAGAAGCCTATGAATATTACAACGAGGGATTTTTTGCAGATGCTGTATGGTAAATGCACAGAAGGCTGCATTACCATCACGACGCTGCCGGATTCCAGAAACGAGCATATCCCGGTCACGGAACTGGACAAAGCAGCGGAGCGCATTAAAGTGCTTGGTACCAGTGCCAACACCTATTATTGCGTCGCACTGCGTCAGGAAGGCCTACCGTCGAGTGTCAGAGGCGGCATCAAACAGATTCATACCGTCGTCTGCATGGTGGCGGATGTAGATGTGCTTGGTTCGGCGCACAAAGAGACTGCACTGCCAAAGACAGAAAAAGAAGCTATCGATTTTGTGAACAGCCTGAAGCTGAAACCTTCCATCATTGTGCGGTCTGGCAATGGCGTGCATGCCATTTGGCTGCTGGACGAGCCATTTGTTATCCGTAACGAAAATGAGCGTGAGCAGATCCGGGAACTTTCTGCCGGGTTTGGTATGTATGTCATCGCAGAAGGTCGCAAGAAAGGCTGGAAGCTGGACAATGTACAGGATGTTCCTCGTATGCTCCGAGCACCGGGTTCGCTGAACTTTAAGAGCGACCCGCCGAAACAGTGCGAGGTATACAGTGTTGAAGAAATCCGCTACCCGCTGAATGCTTTTGAAGAATTTAAGCGCAACACCGAAATTGTTGAGTTCCATGCAGAGAGCAATCTGGTCGGTTCTGCAGAGCGTATGTGTGGCAAGTGTGCCTTTATTGACCACTGCATCGAAGATGCTGCAACATTGCAGGAACCGATGTGGCATGCGATGATCTCTATTGTTGCCGTTACGGAAGACGGTCAGAAAAAAGTGCATGAGTGGAGCAAGGCATATCCCGGATATTCTTACGACCAGACAGAGGAATATTACGAGCGTGCTGCAAAAATGAGCCGTCCATGCTCCTGCCGTTATATCCGGGACTTTTTCGGATTTGACTGTCCGAAAGAGGGGTGCGGTGTTCGGGCACCGATCGTTTTTGCATATTACACTATGGAAGAACGTGTAAAAAAGTTGCTGGAAGAGGAGCTGACAGTTGATGAGGCTTTAGAAGAAAAGAATCTTCAGCTGGTACGTTATGCACGGGAACACCAGCCAATCCAGTATTTTAAGCTGAAGGAAAAATATGGAAAACTGAAGATTGGAGTCCGGGACCTTGAAAAAATGCTGACTACCACTGGTGGAAAGGCAGATACACACGAAGGCGGACAGGAGTTCTGCAAGGCATTGGAACTGGACGGCATGGAACCGAATGGACTGGTGGTGCCGAAAGGCTGGGAAGTTGACATGGATGGTGTACGGCACATTGAATTTCTGAATGGCGTTCCCTATGCAAAATCAGCTTTTTCCTCACCGGTTTATATTTCCCGGCGAATGAGGAATGTTGATGATGAAGATGTAAAGCTGGAACTGGCTTTCTATGGTGATTGCCGTTGGAGAAAAATTATTGTTCCACGCGGCGATGCAATGGACAAGAGCAAACTGGTAAAATATGCAAATCAGGGATTGCCGGTGACATCGGAAACCTCTAAAGAGGCAGTCAAATATATGGAAGCTTTTGAAACTTCCAATAAAACCGCCATTCCGCGGCATCGCAGTATCGAGCGCATGGGTTGGGTCAAGAACAGGGAATTCTTCCCTTACCACATGGAAAGCCCTGCCGCCTATGATGGCGTCGGCGAGGAAAGCCATCGGATTATCGCTGCTGTTGCGCCGCACGGTGACAAAGACAAATGGATGGAGATGGCAGCAACGCTGCGCACGATGCAGGCTGCACGGGTCATGCTGGCGGCATCCTTCGCTTCTGTGCTGCTGCAGCTCCTTCAGCAGCGGCCGTTCATCTTCCACCTCTGGGCAAACTCTCGCAGTGGTAAGACGGCGGTGCTGAAGGCAGCAGTGTCCATCTACGGCGATCCCAATGTACTGCTGCGGAGCTATAATAGCACTGCGGTCGGCATCGAGCGCACGGCAGGTACAGTGCGGAACATTCCACTGGCACTGGATGAGCTGCAGTCGCTCAGTTTGAAGCACGAAAATCTGTCTCGCATGATGTATATGCTGGGCAATGGTATTGGAAAGATGCGTGGTGACCGCATCGGAGGTACGCAGAAAATGCAGACATGGTGCAATACCATTCTGTCTACTGGTGAACAACCAATCACGGTGCAGAATTCCATGGACGGTGAAAATACGCGTGTTATGGAACTGTATGCATCACCAATCGGTGACACGGACTTTGCCAGAACAGTGCATCAGACAGCAGCGGAGAACTACGGCTTTGCAGGGCAAATGTTTATGGATTACCTGTTCCATGAATATGAGCTGGAAAAGGGCACCAGCAAGCTGCGGCAGGCTTATACAAATTTCCGGGATGAGTTTGTTTCCATGTACGCGATGCTCTATGAAAAATGTACGAGCATTCATCTGGAATTTGTTGCTGTGCTTGTCTTTGCGGACTTTATTGCATCAAAGGCTGTTTTTAATGCTGGTGAGGAAGCATGCGGCTCTGCATGGGAAATGGGCTTTGAACTGCTGGAAGCACTGAAAAAAGAGCAGAAGGCAGATGCGGTAGAGCGTGCATGGGATACTGTAAAGGAATGGATCGCTTCCAATCAGGAGCATTTTGAAGTGAAGCATCTTAATGAAGTAGCACGAGAACCGCTGCTCGGAAGATATGAGCCGGGAGAAAAGAAAACCTATATCCTGCCGAATTGTCTCAGAAAAATGCTGATCGACAATGGCTTTTCCTACGAAAAGAGCATCCGTGGTTTCAAGGATCGTGGATATGTCGAAAACAGACAGGAAAACCAGCGAGTTGGAAAGAGCAGCGTAAAGGTGATCATCGCTAATATTGAGCGGGCCTATGAATACAGAAAAGCTAGTGAATTTTTCTGATAACAAAAGGATACTGCAAAATATTCGGTAACGCAAGTAACAACGGAGCCGAAATCGACGGCAAATATGGGATGTTACCACTTCGACCGCTTTTTTTGAGAGATATACCAACACTATATATAGATAATTAAAAGAGGGGATGATTATAAAAAGCTCTATATGTAATGTATATAGTAGAAGTAACAAGTAACATCAGTATCGCTTATCTTCCACCTCCCTATATGGGGGGGGGGAGAGCAGAAAGGGAAAGTACGATGAAAAATGCAAAAGAATACCTGATGGGTATTAAAAGCCAGCGGAAATATATCGAGTGTCTGGAACGGGATGTTGAATGGCTGGAAAATGAGATGACCGCTGTCAACAGTCCATTCGGGCATGCAGGCGGTGGAACTCATAAGTCGGAGGCCGGCTTCGAGAGCATCGTGGCACGGAAGGCAGAAAAGGAGCAGATGTTGGAAGAAGCAAAAGTACAGCTTGCCGACTTGCTGCTGGATGCGGACCGCGCCATCGATGTCATCCCGGATCTGAGGGTAAGGCTGGCACTGAAGATGTACTATCTGGAAGACAAGAGCACGGCAGTCATTGCCCGTCAGATGTGCTATTCCAAGCAACACGTCAATCGTCTCATGAACACGGGATATCAGCTGATGGAAAAACCAGAAGAAAAAATCCCTGCCTGATGGAACGCAAAGTGGAGATGGATGTTCTGCGATGTTTCGTTGCGTTTATGGATGTTTCGAGCAAAATATGATATTATTATACTGGCGAAAGCAGTAGGGGAAGACCCCGAGAAACACTAGATGATGAAGCCTTTGCAGGGCAAACCCTGTAAAGGCTTTTGTGTTTTTCTAGGATGCACCAGAAAAGCAGGGATACACACAATAAGCGAGGAAAGAAAGGATTTGCCTATGAGTTTTGAGTATGCTGATAATCGACCGGTGCTGATGGACCCAAAGCACCCAACGCCTGTAAAAACCTGGGATTGCGGTGGTAATGATGTTGGCATCGTTAGGATCATGGAAGGCCAGACCGGAGATGGCCCGTGCGAAGCAGGTCATCCCCACAAGGGTGTACAGAAAGTCAAAAAGCGTTTTCGCCGGATAAAAAGTTCAATATGCGAAACGAAGATTTAAGGCTAGATGAGCCAGAAGGAGATAAACACTATGATGACTTTTGAAGAGGGCGGCAGCATTTGCCGCATAATCAGCCACGTTGATAACGACCGTATCTACTACAAGATCGAGACAGGAAACGATACAGCGAATTTTAGTGATCTTTCGGAAGAAGAACAGAAGATCGTTCTGGAATGGCTGCAGTGGAACGTCTGGCCCGCCAAGAACAAACTGGACGAACACAGCAGTTATGGAATGAAGCACATCCTGAACAACCGTACCGGAATTTATATCACGAACAACCAGATGAAGGAAGCAATGTGGAATCTGGGATTCCGACCGAAAAAAGTCAACACTCTGAACTGGACGTTCAAGATCAAAAAGAATTCTCCGATTTTTCAACGACAAATCGATGGCAGACTGGGCATGCCGATGCTCGGCAGTCCTACGACATACGCAAAAGGCTGATCGGCTGCGCCGGGGGGAGGGGCGGTCATAATCTCTGTGAGAAAAGAATACGGAGACCGGTGGCCCCTTTTCCATAAAAATTCGAAAATTGGGTAGGGTGGGGGTCTAATCCGTTTCGGAGCAAAATGAAATAGGAGAATGGAGCAGCATCTGACTGCTTTAAGAATATAGCAAAGGGCATGGAAAACGTGAGTTTTAGCGGTTTTCGTGTCCTTTTGCTTCTTCAAAAAGCGGTATGAGTACCCATCGTCATATGCTACAAAAAACTATCCGAACAGAAAAAATCACTTCGCTGTTTTTGATGTGCTTTTTATCTTTTTTTAAGAAAATGCGGTACTAACGGCGAAATATGAAACTGTGGGTCATAAAAATTTGAAAGGGGTGGTAGGCAGTGGGCTTTTTTAGCAGACTGTTTGGAACGAAGGTAAACGATTCACTGCCCGGCAACAGTTATATGTTCCGGTTGGGAAGTTCGACCTCCGGTGCAATGGTAAACCAGCGGTCAGCAATGCAGATATCGGCAGTCTATGCCTGCGTCAGAGTGCTGGCAGAATCCATAGCAGGACTGCCGCTGCATGTGTATCAATGTGGCAAGAACGGCAGCAGGGAAAAGGCGGTAGAGCATCCGCTGTATTTCCTGCTGCATGATGAGCCAAACCCGGAGATGACCAGCTTTGTTTTTCGGGAAACGCTCATGACGCATCTGCTTTTGTGGGGAAATGCATATGCACAAATCATCCGGGATGGTCGGGGACAGGTGATAGCCCTCTATCCCTTGATGCCGGACCGTATGAGGGTAGACCGGGATGAAAACGGTCAGATCTATTATCGATATCAGCTTGGAGCAGATGAATCGCATCTGGATAAAGCTGGAACTGTCGACCTCAGCCCCAAAGATGTGCTGCATATCCCGGCATTGGGGTTTGACGGTCTGGTAGGGTACAGTCCGATTGCAATGGCAAGAAACTCCATTGGTATGGCGATCGCCTGTGAGGACTTCGGCGCATCGTTTTTTAGGAACGGTGCTGCTCCGTCCGGTGTGTTAGAGCATCCGGGGGTACTGAAAAATCCGGAGAAGCTGAGGGCCGCATGGGAGACACAGTACGGCGGCAGCAGGAACAGCGGACGTGTCGCTGTCCTCGAAGAGGGCATGAAGTTTAATCCAATCGCAATACCACCGGAGCAGGCACAGTTTCTTGAAACGAGAAAGTTTCAAGTGGACGAGATCGCCCGTATCTTCCATGTGCCGCCGCACATGATCGGTGATTTGGAGCGCAGCACCTTCAGCAACATCGAGCAGCAGTCACTGGAATTTGTAAAGTACACCCTGAACCCGTGGGTCTGCCGCTGGGAACAGGCATTGACGAAACCGCTGCTCAGCCCAAAGGAAAAACGGGAATACAGTATCAGGTTCAATGTGGACGGACTGCTGCGCGGCGATTATCAGAGTCGGATGAACGGCTATGCAGTCGGCAGACAAAACGGCTGGATGAGTGCCAATGATATCCGGGAACTCGAAAATATGGATAAAATTTCTGAAGAGCAGGGCGGTGACCTTTATCTGGTCAATGGAAACATGATCAAGATGACGGATGCCGCCACGAACCCCAGAGAAAAGGACAGCGCGTAAGTGCTGACTTTATAGTACACCTTTTGAATCAAAATATCTACAGATTAAGGAGAATTTTATGACGATCAATGAACTTCGGGAAAAAAGAAACACTGCGTGGGAGAATACCAAGGACTTTCTGGAGACCCACCGCATGGAAAACGGCCTCATCTCGGCAGCAGATGCCAAGACCTACGACAAAATGGTGCAGGACATCCAGAGTTATGGTGAGGAAATCGAACGGTTGGAACAGCTGCAGAGCATGGAGGACACCCTGCGCAGGCCGACTGCAGCACCGCTGACCGCACGTCCCGGCAGCAAGGCAGGACGGGCATCCGACGAGTATAAAAATGCTCTACTGACCGCCCTGCGCACGAACTTCAAGGATGTGGACAGCATTCTGCGTGAAGGGCAGGACGAATCCGGCGGCTATCTGGTGCCGGACGAATATGACCACCGTTTGGTCGAGGCATTGGAGCAGGAGAATATCTTCCGAAAACTGGCAACGACCATCAACACCACCGGCCTGCACAAGATCAATGTGGCAGCTGTAAAGCCTGCGGCAGCATGGGTAGAGGAGGGCGAAGCCCTGATCTTCTCCGATGCAACCTTTGATCAGGTAATTCTGGATACCTACAAGCTGCATGTGGCGGTCAAGGTGTCGGAAGAACTGCTGTACGATAATGCGTTCAACCTCGAAACCTATCTGCTGAACAGCTTTGCAAAGGCACTGGGCAATGCCGAGGAAGAAGCGTTCCTGACCGGAGATGGCAAGAATAAGCCCACGGGCCTCTTGAACGCCACCGGCGGCGGTGAAGTCGGCGTTACGACCGCCGCAGACAGCATCAAGGCAGATGAGGTCATCGACCTTGTGTATAAGCTGAAGCGGCCGTACCGGAAAAATGCCGCATTTATCACCAGCGATTCGACTCTGGCACAGATCCGGAAGCTGAAAGACAGCAACGGGAACTATCTGTGGCAGCCTGCGCTGACCGCAGGGGAGCCTGATCGTATTCTGGGCTATCCGGTGTATACTTCGGCCTATATGCCGAAGATCGCCAAGGGTGCAGCAGTCATGGCATTCGGTGATTATTCCTACTACAACATCGGCGACCGCGGAACCCGGAGCATTGCGGAACTGAAAGAGCTGTATGCTGCCAATGGTCTGGTAGGATTTGTCAGCAAGGAGCGTGTGGATGGCAAGCTGATCCTGCCGGAGGCAGTGCAGATCATGAAGATGAAAGCAGCGTAATGCAGGGTGGGTCGGCCGACCCTACCACGCAAATACCATCGCAGGGCCTGTGCGAAAGCATGGGCCTTTTTACATACAGGTGTCATTTCTCATAAAAAGCTGAAGCGGTTTACATCTTGAGTTTGAGGAGGAACCGCTATGTCACAGGTTTGCAAAATTACAGAACCGTTGTGCAATATCACGCTTCAGCAGGAAAAAAATTGGGCACCAGAGGAGGTGCAGGGTGACTATGATTATTTTATGGCGCAGAAAGCAGCAGAACTGCTTCTGGAAAACAAGCTGATCTCGTTGTCGGAATTCGACAAATTGACCGAACTGAACCGCAAGACATTCTACCCGTATCTGTCCGAACTGATGCCGAAAATCGCTTGATAATAAGTCGAATTGACGGTAGCATACAACATGGAGGAGGTGACGGCATGCCATGAAGACCGTGTCAAGAATCGACCCGATTCCGAGGAAACAGAAAAAACTGCGTGTGGCAGCCTACTGCCGGGTGTCTACGGATATGGATGCCCAACTGGAAAGTCTGGAGGCCCAGAAAAGCTACTACGAAAACTATATCGGCAGCCGTGCAGACTGGGTGCTGGTAGGCATCTATTACGATGAAGGCATCACCGGCACCAAGAAAGATAAACGCCCCGATCTGCTCCGCATGATGGAAGACTGCGAAGCTGGAAAAATCGACTTCGTCCTGACAAAATCCGTCAGTCGGTTTTCCCGGAACACTGCGGATTGTTTGGAGCTGGTGCGCAGGCTGATGGAACTGCACATCCCCATCTATTTTGAAAAAGAAAACCTGAACACCAGCGAAATGGAAGGGGAGTTCCTGTTGTCCACGCTGAGCAGCTTGGCAGAAAGTGAATCGGTATCCATTTCCGAAAACAGCAAGTGGTCTATCCAAAATCGGTTTCAGGATGGTACTTACAAACTTTGCTCTGCACCGTATGGCTACCGCTGGGATGGAAAAAATCTTGTGGTAGACCCTGTGCAGGCGAAAGTGGTGAAGCGCATTTTTGCGGAGGTGCTGGCTGGCAAAGGAGCAGGAACGATAGCTGCCGACCTAAACGATGATGGTATTCCTGCCCAGCGGTGCGACCACTGGACATCGACCTCCATCCTTGGAATGCTGACCAACGAGCGGTATGTGGGAGATGCCCTGCTTCAGAAAACCTTTACGGATGAGCAGTTCAACCGGCACCGGAACACGGGTGAAATGGATATGTATTGTGTGCAGGAGCACCACGAGGCAATTATCAGCAGGGAGGACTTTGATGCTGTTGCAGTGCTTCTGGAACAGAGGGCGGCAGAGAAAAATATTCAGAAAGGCGTAAATAAATATCAGAACCGCTATACCTTTTCCGGCATCATCCGGTGTGCAGAATGTGGTAGCACATTTAAGCGCAGGGTGAACTCCGGCAAATGTGGCAAGTATGCCGCATGGTGCTGTGGAACACATATAGCGGACAAAACCAAATGCTCCATCCAATCTGTCCGGGATGAGGATATTAAGCTGGCGTTTACCACCATGCTGAACAAGCTGATTTACGGAAACAGCTTGATTTTAAAGCCCTACTTAAAAGCTCTGAAAAATACCTTACAGGATGAAAGTCAGCTGCGCATCCAGTATTTGCAGGGGCTTGTCGCACAAAACACGGAGCAAAGGGAAACTTTGACCCGTCTGATGGCGCAGGGATACATCGACCAGGTGCTGTACAGCCGAGAAAACAATGGCTTGCTGGCACAGTGTGAAGAATTCCGATCGGAAATCGAAACGCTGAAAAAGAGCCGGACCACACGTGCAGTGCAGACGGCGGAAACAGAAAAATTGCTGAAGTTCGTGGAAAAAGCCGAGATGCTGGAGGAATGGAACGAGGATTTTTTCCAGCAATTCGTAGATTATATTACAGTCTATTCCAGAAACGAAATCGGCTTTGTTCTGAAATGTGGGCTGACGCTTAGGGAAAGAATTTGAGATGCTATACGGATACAAAATTGTAGATGGCAGAGCTGTGGTGGATAAGCCTGCTCAGAAGAAAATTCAACTGCTTTTCCAGAATTATCTTGCAGGTATGTCGCTTTCCAAAGCCGCTGAAAAAGCTGACATCCATATCCCACATGGAATGGTGGTAAAACTGCTGTCGAATCAGCATTACCTTGGAGACAATTTTTATCCGCAGCTTATCGACAAAAGCACCTTTGAAAAAGCAGCAGTGGCACGAAGGCATCGCGCAGAAAAGTTGGGGAGGACAAACCTGAAAAAGCCCACAGTCCAGAAAACGGTGCCCATGGCTTTCACGCTTGCGAAAATCGAGGAATATTATGATGACCCTGCGCGGCAGGCGGAGTACCTGTACAGCCTGATTCAGGAAGATGTTGTATGATGGAGGAAGTCGAATGAAAAGTATTACGGTCATCCCTGCACGGAAAACAGCAAAGGGGGTGCCCCTTGCAAGTCAGCAGAAACTTCGTGTCGCTGCCTACTGCCGTGTCAGTACCGACAGCGATGAGCAGGCCACCAGCTACGATGCCCAAATCAAATATTATACAGAGTTGATTGAAAACAACCCAGAGTGGACACTGGCAGGCATCTTTGCGGACGAAGGCATCTCCGGTACCAATACGAAAAAGCGTGACGAATTCAACCGTATGATCGAAGAATGCAAGGTTGGAAATATCGACATGGTGCTGACGAAATCCATCAGTCGGTTTGCCCGGAATACGCTGGATTGCCTGAAATACATCCGTATGCTGAAGGAAAAGGGCATCGCGGTCTATTTCCAGAAAGAGAACATCAACACGCTGGACGCCAAGGGCGAGGTGATGATCACCATCATGGCATCTCTTGCTCAGCAGGAATCGGAATCCATCAGCAAGAATGTGAAACTGGGCATCGACTTCCGCAATAAGCAGGGAAAGGTGCAGGTGAACCATAACCGCTTTCTGGGGTACACCAAGGATGCCGAGGGGCACCTCATCATTGACCCGGAGCAGGCAGAAGTGGTAAAGCGCATCTATCGGAAATATCTGGAAGGTGCCAGCATGGATATGATCTGCCATGGACTGGAAGCGGATGGCATCCTGACCGGGGCAGGAAATAAGAAGTGGTACACCAGCACAGTTAAGAAAATCCTTACCAATGAGAAATACATCGGGGATGCACTGCTCCAGAAGACCTGCACCATCGATATCCTGAACAAGACCCGTGTGGCCAATAACGGCATCGCACCTCAGTATTATGTAGAAGATGACCATGAGGCCATTATCCCCAAGGAAATCTACATGAAGGTGCAGGAAGAACTGGTACGCCGCAGGAATGTGCAGGCAAGCCCCAGCGGTAAAAAGCGGATGTACAGTTGCACACACTGCTTTTCGCAGATGGTGGTCTGCGGAAGTTGCGGTGAAGTTTTTCGACGTATTCACTGGAACAACCATGGTTGCCGCTCCATTGTCTGGCGGTGCGCCAGCAGGCTGGAATAGAACGGTACAGTCTGCAATGCTCGGACAGTCAATGAAAAAGAACTGGAACAGGTCGTTTTGAAAGCCTTGAACGAAATGCTTGGTTCAAAGTCTACATACAAGGAGCAACTCCAGAAAAATCTGATGCAGGTCCTTCGGAATGACACTTCTGCCCAGAAAGACCGCATTGCAGAGCGGCTGCTGGTTCTTCAACAGGAATTGTTGAACCGTGCCAACAACCGGGAAGCCTACGATGATGTTGCCGAGGAGATTTTCCATCTGCGTGAACTGCAACAGCAGACCGATTCCGATGAGACCACTAAGGCCATTCAGATGGAGCGAATCAAGGAGTTGCAAGATTTTATCGGACAGCAGAGCAATGAGCTGACCGAGTTTGACGAAAAACTGGTTAAACGCTGGCTCCGGCAAATCACGATCTGGGATGACCACTACACCGTGGAGCTGAAGTCTGGACTGAGTATTGATGTGCCTGCGTGAAAAATGATGTGAGAGAAGAGAATAAGGATAAAAGATAAGCCGCCAGTGTACCGTGTGATTTTGACACATGATACGCTGGCGGCATTTTTGCTGCAGAATCAAAGCGGCAAATTATTTGTGGAGGTGTTTGCGATAGGCATGGCTATAACGGAATCTGACAATTCATAAACCATATCCCAGTCGATTAGAGTTCCGTTAATAATAACATCTCCGGTATCTAAATCTTCATGGGTGGCATCGTTTCCGTTTTGAAATTTAAGATCAAAAATGTGATAGCAGTGTACATCATGATGGAACTGTTTTTGCAAAGAATCGCCCCATTTCCGGAGATATAATAACTCTTTCCCAACGTTTTTTGTATTTAAAAGATAACGAATTACAGGAATGAGAGCTTCGTTAAAAGCCTGAAAAGCAACGGAAAAAGTTTTCAATAAATCAACGTTTTCCCCAGAATTGATCATATAGTCTTTGTCAACAGGCTTCCATTTATCGTATTCATTGAGGAGCTTTTGTACATTACAAGATATACCAATTCCAGTAGGAGAGTTGAATCCGTGAACGATATTTTGACAATGCTGGGAAACATTTCGCAGATGATATGTAAAAGCATACTCTGGATGTGCATTATAAGTAGCATGGGTGCTATCTTCAAAAACTTTTAAGAACTCAGATGTTTTACCATATTCTTGTTTGATTTTAGTTTCCATGTGGTCAAGGCAAGTTCTCAACTCGAACAAAAATCCCCGAACTAGACGCTCTGCGGTATGTAAGTTTCTCATAATATAATTGCTACTTGGGTTGGCACTGTAACTCCACTGAATCAAAGTGTCGAAAGAATCACTAACACATTTGCCCAAGTAGTAAAACTCTAAAGTCTCACTGATTATAGTAGATGAATTAAGTATTTTCTGACAAGTATCACTGTCGATGCCATCAATAAAGTTCGTCTTGTCATTATACATGTCTACTAAGTAGTACATAGATGCCTCCTAGATTAATAACATCCAAATCCTACACTGGATACCCCCAGATACCTGAGTTGCCGGATTCGCTGTTAGCACAAACATCTAATCAAGAAACTCAATTATCTGCTACCCCTGTGGCTACGATTTAGATATTGCCCAAATTCTCAAAAACCGCCCTCGACCTGTTTCCAAGGACGAAAACGGTTCAGATTGTAAAATGATGTCCAAACGATATTGAACGAATCACCGCACTATATTACTGGACTTTTGACATCAAGAGTACGCACTCCACATGGCTTGAGGGTTGCGTTTGTTACATCGTTTTGGTATAACAACTCACAACCTCG
>OGPS01000560.1_pt1 | contig 34353 bp, 29 predicted proteins | sample 1552931 | NCBI WGS metagenome assembly OGPS01 (sample SAMEA2580252, study PRJEB22360) | human gut metagenome | biome: human gut; feature: human-associated habitat; material: faeces | place: Denmark | collected 2008/2010 | reverse complement strand
CGTATAGCTCCCCGGCGGCGTTCTTTTCGACCAAGCCGGGGCAAGCCGTAGATCTACGGTTCAACGCCTTCTACAAGCAAAGCTTTCGCCTACCCACATTCAACGACCTATACTACACCGAAATAGGCAACGTCAAGCTCGACCCAGAGCACACGACCCAGTACAACGTGGGACTGCAATACCAGCTCGCACCGCAGAGATCGTGGATACACACCCTGGACTTCAAGGTAGACGCCTACTATAACCTCGTCACCAACAAGATCATCGCCTACCCCAAGGGACAGCAGTTCCGCTGGACCATGATCAACCTCGGCAAGGTAGACATACGTGGCATCGATGCGCAGTGCACCTGGAGCCTCGTGCCAGTCCGTGACCTGCAGCTATCTCTGCGGGCTCAGTACACCTACCAGAGGGCCATCGACATCACAAGCCCTAAGGACAGTTACTACCGACATCAAATCCCCTATATCCCCTGGCATAGTGGCTCCGCCACGGCAATCGTTCAGTACAAAGGGTGGCAGCTCAACTACAACTTCATCTACGCTGGCGAGCGGTACAGCCAGTTGGAGAACTTCCCCGAGAACCATCTCCAGCCATGGTACACCAACGACCTAGCCCTCGCATACGAGCGCACCGTCCGAGGATACGGCCTACGTCTACAGCTCGAATGCAACAACCTACTAAGCCAAGCCTATGATGTCGTTGCCAACTACCCCATGCCACTGCGCAACTATCGCCTCACACTCGTCGTGAGTCACTGATCCCGCAACAGAAGCTACTCCACCACCTCCGCTCCTTAGAGAGCGCCCTTCACACGGCTACGGAAGCACCCGACTCCGTAGCCGTTTTCTTTGCACCAGAACCGTTCCAAAACAGTGCCACTTAGATGAAACTCCAGTTTCATACGGGAGAAACTCCAGTTTCATACGGGAGAAACTCTAGTTTCATACGGGAGAAACTCCAGTTTCATACGGGAGAAACTCCAGTTTCATACGGGAGAAACTCCAGTTCCATCGGGAAGAAACTCCAGTTTCATCGGGAGGGAACTCCGAACCTCTAGGAGAAACGATTGGAGCCCCCCTAATAAGTGCTAGATGGAGCCTACTCCTTGCTAGTCCACACAGGGTGACTTGTCATCCAAATCGGGCAGTTCTTTCATTTTACAAAGGCATTTGCCAAGAGCACTTGTCAATTGAAGAAGTTTGCGTACCTTTGTCCTACCAAAATGTAGGTATCTAGTCCAAGCATCAAGATAAAGTAGTGGAGGCACTCTATAGAACACACGATTACCTGCTGCGCAACCTGAGCAATCCGATACAGCGCAGCCTCTTTGGCGAGATTGACTTCTCCGCCCCGCTCATCGGCATCTATGGCTGTCGTGGCGTGGGCAAGACCACCTTCCTGCTAGACTATGCTGCGAGGACTTTTGGGTCGCTCAATAGGAAGTGCCTCTATGTTAATCTCAATAACTTCCTCTTTACGAGTGAGACACTTGTAGACTTTGCTAAGACCTTTTACGACCATGGCGGGCGGCATCTGCTGCTAGACCAGATCTATAAGTACCCCTCGTGGCACGAAGATCTGCTGGCGTGTATGCGCCTAATGCCGGACCTGCAGATTATCTACACCACTTCTATCGTACAGTACGACTCGGCACTCCCCATCGAGGAGCAACTACCTGGAGCTGTTTACCGGCTAGACGGTTTCTCGCTCCGTGAGTTCATACAGCTCAAGACGGGGCTTAACCTCCCGCAGGTCACGCTCGAGGAGATACTGAAGGATCACGAGACCATCTCTCGCGAGATCATGGGAATGGTCAATCCGCTCAACTACTTGGCGGACTACACGCACCACGGCTACTACCCCTTCTTCCTCGAAGATCGCAACTACTCGGAGAATCTGCTGAAGAATATCAACATGATGCTGGAGGTCGATGTGAGCTTCCTACGCAACCTCGACCAGCGTCTCCTACCCAAGCTACGCAGGCTACTCTACGAGCTGGGTCGCACGGCACCCACCTCGCCCAATATTTCGCAGCTCTCACAGATGATCAGTGCCTCACGCGCTACCATCTCCAACTATATGCACATCCTCTCCGATGCAGGTCTCGTCACGCAGCTATACCGTGTAGGCTCTGAGGCGACCACACGCAAGCCGGCCATGTGCTATCTACAAAACACCAACATAGCTTACGCACTCGTCCCCGAGCCGGTGACCAGTCCTGAGCTTTACTCCACCTTCTTCCTGACGCACCTACATCATGCACACCAAGTCAACGCCGGTGGACGGGCACAGGTACACTTCGTACTGGACGAGACTTATGAATTTCGCATTGACAAGGAGCTGGGCGGGCGCTATCGTCCCGACCGCTACTACGCAGTGCAAGGCATCCCCATGGGGCATGACAATGTCATCCCGCTATGGCTCTTCGGCTTTATCTACTAAAGCAACATACTAACAACAACACACAAGGAATATCAATATATAGAAATGGCTAATCCAACTAAAAAGACAATGACCTGTGACGGCAACCAAGCGGCCGCACACGTCGCCTACATGTTTAGCGAGGTAGCTGCTATCTACCCTATCACCCCCTCCTCCACGATGGCGGAGTATGTCGATGAGTGGGCAGCTGCCAAGCGTAAGAACATCTTCGGAGAGATCGTCGAGGTACAGGAGATGCAGAGCGAGGCCGGTGCTGCGGGCGCTATGCACGGTGCTCTACAGGCTGGTGCTCTCGGCGTCACCTTTACAGCATCTCAGGGACTACTCCTGATGCTCCCTAATATGTACAAAGTGGCTGGTGAGCTACTCCCAGGCGTCTACCACGTAGCCGCTCGTACGATCGCATCGCAAGCGCTCTCTATCTTTGGTGATCACCAGGACGTGATGAGTGCTCGTATGACCGGTCTCGCACAGCTCTGCACGGGCTCTGTACAGGAGGTCATGGACCTCGCTGCTGTAGCACACCTCACAGCGATCAAGAGCCGCGTACCTTTCATCCACTTCTTCGACGGCTTCCGTACATCACACGAGATCCAGAAGATCGAGTACCTCTCTAACGAGGACCTCGAGCCACTCATCGACCAGAAGGCTCTGCGTCAGTTCCGTGAGCGTGCACTCAGTGCGCATGCTCCTGTAGTACGTGGTACTGCTCAAAACGGCGACATCTTCTTCCAGGCTCGTGAGGCTTCCAACCCCTTCTACGATGCAGTCCCCGCTATCGTACAGGACTATATGGATCAGCTGGCTGAGATTACGGGACGTCACTACCACCTCTTCGACTACTACGGAGATCCCGAGGCTGAGCACGTCGTCATCGCTATGGGCTCTGTCACAGAGACCATTCGCGAGTCTATCGACTACCTACGCGCTCAGGGCAAGAAGGTAGGACTTGTAGCCGTACACCTCTATCGTCCATTTAGCGTAGAGCACTTCCTCGGTGCACTGCCCAAGAGCGTCAAGCGTATCGCTGTCCTCGACCGCACCAAGGAGCCAGGAGCTGCTGGCGATCCACTCTACCTCGATGTCAAGAACGCTCTCTACACACAGCCCAATGCTCCGCTCGTGGTAGGCGGTCGCTACGGTCTATCGAGCAAGGACACGACACCCGCTCAGATCATCGCTGTCTTTGACAATCTAGCGATGAACGAGCCAAAGGATCAGTTTACCGTTGGTATCGTCGACGATGTTACCTTCAAGTCTCTACCCCTAGGCAAGGAGGTCGAGCTCGAGAGCGACGCTTACGAGGCTAAGTTCTTCGGACTAGGTGCTGACGGTACAGTCGGTGCTAACAAGAACTCCGTCAAGATCATTGGCGAAAACACCAACAAGTACTGCCAGGCTTACTTCGCATACGACTCTAAGAAGAGCGGTGGCTTTACCGCCTCTCACCTACGCTTCGGCGATCAGCCCATCCGTAGTACTTATCTAGTCGTACGCCCCAACTTCGTCGCTTGCCACGTACCTGCTTACCTACGCATGTACGATGTCCTCGCAGGACTTCGCAAGGGCGGTACGTTCCTTCTCAACTCTGTCTGGGATCTAGACAGCATCGAGGAGCACCTACCTAACCACATCAAGCGTTACCTCGCTGAGAACGAGATCTCCTTCTATATGATCAACGCTACCGAGATCGCTCAGCGCATTGGTCTAGGCAACCGTACGAACACGATCCTACAGAGTGCCTTCTTCAAGATCTCTGGCGTCATACCTTACGATCTAGCCGTAGAGCAGATGAAGAAGTTCATCGTCAAGTCTTACTCTCGCAAGGGTGAGGAGATTGTCAATAAGAACTTTGCAGCTGTCGACGAGGGTGCCAACGTCATCCAGGTTCCCGTCAAGGCTGAGTGGGCTAACCTCCCTGACGAGCCTGCTGTAGAGCATACTGGTGACACCGACTTCGTACACAACGTAGTCCGTGTTATGAACGCTCAGAAGGGTGATACGCTCCCAGTATCTGCCTTTGCAGGGCGCGAGGATGGTACCTGGGACTCTGGCACGGCCGACTCAGAGAAGCGTGGTGTCTCTGCCCTCGTACCCGTTTGGGAAGCTGCTAACTGTATCCAGTGTAACCAGTGTGCTTTCGTATGTCCTCACGCTACGATTCGTCCATTCCTACTCGATGAGAAGGAGGCTCAGGGCACGAATGTAGATCTACTCGAGGCTACGGGCAAGGGCTTCAAGGAGGCTGGTCTCAAGTTCCGCATTCAGGTCAACTACCTCGACTGTCTCGGATGTGCTAACTGCGTCAACGTCTGCCCAGGCAATAAGCAGGGCAAGGCGCTCAAGATGGTTCCCCTTGATGATGTACGTGACAAGCAGAGCGACTGGGACTATATGCGTCATCAGGTGACCAACAAGTCTTATATGGTCGACGTACAGTCCAACGTCAAGAACTCACAGTTTGCACAGCCTCTCTTTGAGTACTCTGGAGCTTGCTCTGGTTGTGGTGAGACTCCTTATGTCAAGCTACTAACGCAGCTCTTCGGCACTCGTCAGGTCGTAGCAAACGCTACCGGTTGCTCCTCTATCTACTCAGCTTCAGCCCCCTCTACTCCCTACACGACCAATGACCGTGGCGAGGGTCCCGCATGGGCTAACTCTCTCTTTGAGGACAATGCTGAGTTTGGTATGGGTATGTACATCGCCTCTAGCTCGAACCGCAACCGCCTCGTACACCTCGTCAAGGAGGTTCTAGAGGAGGGTAAGGAGCCGATTAGCGATGAGCTACGCCAGCTACTCAGCGAGTGGGTCGAGCAGCGCTTCGATGGCGATGCTTCACAGCAGCTCAGCTACAAGATCCTACCTCTGCTCGATGCTGAGGCTAAGGATCACATGCACTACATCTACAACCTGCGTCACCACTTCGTCAAGCCCTCACAGTGGATCATCGGTGGTGACGGATGGGCATACGATATCGGTTTCGGAGGTCTCGACCACGTACTCGCTTCGGGCAAGAATGTCAACGTCCTCGTACTCGATACGGAGGTCTACTCTAATACGGGTGGACAGTCTTCTAAGAGTACGCCTCTGGGCGCTATCGCTAAGTTTGCCGCAGCAGGTAAGCGTGTCCGCAAGAAGGATCTAGGTCTCATCGCGACCACCTACGGCTACGTCTATGTAGCTCAGATCGCTATGGGAGCCAACCCCGCTCAGACGCTCAAGGTACTCCGCGAGGCTGAGGCTTACGAGGGTCCCTCACTCGTGATCGCTTACTCACCCTGTATCTCACATGGTCTCAAGGGTGGTATGGGTAATGCACAGAACGAGCAGAAGCGCGCCGTAGAGTGTGGTTACTGGCACCTCTGGCACCACGACCCACGCCGTGAGCAGGAGGGTAAGAATCCCTTCGTACTCGACAGCAAGGAGCCAGACTTCTCGAAGTTCAAGGACTTCCTCAAGGGCGAGGTACGATACGCTTCACTCTTCAAGATGTACCCAGAGATTGCTGAGGAGCTAGCCAACGAGTCACTCCGCTCGGCTTACAAGCGCTACAGCACCTACGTACGTATCTCATCTACCGAGTGGGAAAACAACTACGGCCCTCTCGCTGACATCCTCGATGCCAAGCCCGAGCCCACCACGCCTGAGGAGGTACATGCCGTAGACCTCACCTAGTCTATCTGACTATCCCGAGCCTCTAGCGTAAGCCCAGCAGGCTCCCCAACATAGCAAAACCGTGTAGCCATCCGAGCTACACGGCTTTTGTTGTGCTTATCCGCACGCTATTACGATTATTGCCATAGACATAATACGCACAAGATAGGGTCGCTTCCATCCCTATCCAGTTCACAGGAATCCCCATTTAGGTAGTACTCAATACCTCCGGAGCCGTTTGCGATTTTCCACGTAAGAAATGCAAAATTCCTCCGGAGGAAAGGAATAAAACTTCGGAAGAATCAAGTGATACTTCGGAAGAATGGAATGAAACTTCGGAAGAAATGATTCACGCCCACGTGGAAAATCGGAAATAGCCACGTGGGTATTTGACGTTTTCCACGTAGCTATCGTGCGAAAATCATTTAACTATAATTGTCAGTCCCAGATCTCTCTTCAGTTTCCCAAAATGGGAACTAGACATCCATTCCCATGCGACGAGCACTTGCATTGCATCAGAAAAGGATATACCTTTGTAGTGCCGAATGGCTTTGAATCACTTGGAATCAAATCACTTTTACACTATAGTCTATGACACAAAAGAATCTCATCACCCTCTTCACTATACTCATCTGCTGTATAGGACTAGGTGCTTGCAAGGAAAAGGACAAACCCGCTGATGTAAAGATCAGCGTACCCGAATCCGTAGAGCTTCTAGTTGGAGACACCTACAAACTCCCAGTAGCTGTGTACCCTAAGGGAACCAAACCTAATTTTGAATCCTCAAATCCTCAAATAGTTACGGTCTCTGCAGAGGGCGTTCTTACTGGTATTGCTGAGGGCACTGCCAACGTCAAGGTCTCTGCTGGGAACGTATCCAAGGAGACTAAAGTATCCGTCCTCAAAAGCGTCGAGATAGGCAAGTCTCGCTATCTAGGACTTGACGCACCGGCTGATGAGCAGAAGTTCTTTGCTCCTATATACATTCCTGAGCTCAATGAGTTCAAGTCGAATAACCTTGCCCACTTTAAGTCTGCACTGCACCCGTATGGCTGGATCTTTAAGCCTTACGAAGATGATCCTAAGTGTAAAGTATTATACTATTTTGAGTCTCCTAGGAAGCTGGATGGAAATGGCAAGGAGCTCCCCGATCAATATCAGTTCTGCATGGATGCGCTCGTCTACTTTCACACACCACAGGACCCTGGGGCTCCTGTCTACATTCAGCTCATCCCAAATAAATTATACGCTAAGGACTATATGGCAGATCCCAGCACTTTTACCGATCCTCAGGATCTAGACCAGCAAAATGCACTACTGGAAATCATAAAGCACTATGGCTTCACAGAGGATGCCAAGTTTACAAAGATATCCGGAGATAGCGCTTATGAGGCCTACAATACGAAGTTTGATCCGAAGCAACCTCTCAGAGGTGTTATGTATACGGTGAAAGCCGGTGGACGGTATGAACTCTACTTCCAAATAAACTACGGTCGGAGATAGTAGCTAGAGGGATTACCCCCCTGCCCCCGACACAAAAAGAGACTCCCCTCAGCCGGACACAATCCGACTGAGGGGAGTCTCTCTCTTATTGTCTCTATCGCAGGGGAGCTTTACCCTTACGCCAACTGGGCTAGATCTCTATGTACGAGACGATATCGGGCTTCCAGATCCAGCAAATACTTCTTGCGCTCAAGACCTCCGGCATAGCCGGTTAGGCGGCCATCACTGCCAACCACCCTATGACAGGGGACAATGATCTGGAGAGGGTTCGCCCCTATCGCTCTTGCTACGGCACGCACTGCGGAAGGACGTCCCACAGCATGGGCTACAGAAGTGTAGCTACAAGTGGTGCCATAGGGGATAGCAGCCAGTGCATGCCATACGTCTTTTTGAAAATCAGTACCGACCGCCATCAGTGGGAGACTGAACAAGGGACGCTCACCCGAAAAGTACTCATCCAACTGTGCAGCGGCTTCCGAAAGGAACGGGCTATTTGCCGACTTCGATACTTGACGGCAAGGCTGGCCAAGGCGCTTCAGAAGTCGTACATGACTCAATCCATCGATCCAGTCACAACAGCAAAGATGGTGACCGCATGCAATCAGTACGAGCGTACCACATGGAGACGGATAGAGCATCTGCTCAAGAGGCGGTAAAGACTTGGTGCGACTCATAGTTTCACGGAGGATTTCTACCGGGGCTCAACTTCGCCTGTAGCAAGCGCCCACAAGTAAATACTTGCCACACTACCGTACGGGGAGTATCGGCATCTGTACCGCTCAAAGCGTGCACGTGGCATCTCTCGGTGGTGGTAAAGCAGCCGGAGTCCGCGGTGAATACCCAAGTCACCGAAGCTCAGGACATCCGATCGCTGAAGAGAGTGGAGCAAAAGCATCTCGGCAGTCCAAACACCTACCTCATCCAATGCGGTAAGTCGCTGGATAACCTCAGCATCCGACAGCTGAAAATTGGTTACTATCGTGTAGCTCTCGTAGGTAGAGGCGGGCGCACATCTCGGCGTCGTCGCCTGCGCGGTGGTGCCTCCCCTCGGGGATGGATAGTTGCTCGCAGAGGTAGGCGAGCGTATGGCAGCCGTAGTCGTAGATCTGACGGGCACGGCGTAGCGAGCAGTCCCACTGCAGCTCGGGTAGTGTGAGCTCGTAGTACCGCGCCGTCTGCTCTAGGCAACTTCGATCAAACGGGACATTGTGCGCTACCAGCAACTCTCCATCACCTAAGTATTGCGCTGCTATCTCTTGCCAAACCTCGGCAAACGAAGGCGCCATCTTCGTATCCTCTGGGCGGATGCCATGGCACCGCATATTCCAGTAGCTGTATCGGTTGCCCTCAGGCTGCACCAGCCAGGAGCGTGTCTCAACGATCTCGCCGTTGCGGACCACACAGATCCCCACCTCACAGATGGAGGTGCGCTGTCCCGTGGCGGTCTCAAAGTCTATCGCTATAAAGTCTAATGTATTCATCACGCTTCGGTTGTTGGCTCGTAGTATGCCATAAGGTTCTTGGCAAAGTTATACATCTCCTCTCGTACGGACTGAGGCTCCAGCACCTCAATCTGATCGCCCATTGCCAATAGAGCTTGATAAAGATCATAGGTAGGACAGACCTCCAGCTCAAAGCAAGCCACACCCTCCACCTCTGAGGGTAGCTCTCTCTGCGACTCATGTATCGGTAGCGTGCGGAGGTAGTCCGCCCCCTGACCATAGGCATTGACTAGCAGATGCACTAGTTCCTCCTCAGAGTGAATCACCCCACAACAGCCTCGGTAGTAAGCCTCTATGTCAAAAGACTCATCCATCTCAAAGCTCTCCTCAAGCGGTTCGCAAGCTAAGATGCGATCCAAAGCATAGACTAGATAGACATTCTTGGGGCGCGAGCCCCCGTCCTCAGCGTTGAGCTCTACATTGCGAGCTGAGTAGTAAGGGCTACGAGCCAGGAGGTACCATCTGCGGTTCGCCACCTTGAGATAGTAAGGCTCCGCCTCAAAACTGTAAGCCTCAGGTCTGCCAAACCCTTGGTAAGTCATCTGGATAACCTTGCCGTGACGCATCGCCTCGGTAATCACGTTGAGCCACTTACGCCCAGAGGGGACATGCTCGAAGAGTATCCGTCCCTGGAGCTTGCTGTCGGCCTGTATCTGATTCATTGCCGTGTAGGAGTCTATGAGCCAACTGCGCAGGTTGTCCTGCTCCAGCTCCTCAGGATTATCAATGTAGTAGCGGTAACCATCCTGGGGGTCACATAAGATATCCACCTGAAAGATGTCGAGGATCGCCGCCCGATGATTGTGAAAGGTGCGCTTCGGCAGGGGCTCCTCGTAGCTCAGCCCGCTCTCCTCCCAGTGGCGACTAATCTCCTCAAAGGTCAGTCTCCCGTACTGGCGAAATTGCTCGATCAGCCAGACATATCGCCCGAATTTGTTTGCCATACAACTATTGTTCTCTTTCTCTAAGGGCAAAGATACAACATTAGCTCTGCCAAACTATGGCACAAGGCATTGCTTTTCAGTCTTACAGCCTAATTTCTATTTTGAGGAGCTGGAAGAGATTTAGAGTCGGCAAATTATGGTCAAACGAATCTGTAACACGATATCCACGTGGCTATTTTTTATTCTCCACGTGGGAAAGAAAAATTTCTTCGGACTTATCAGTTGATTCCTCCGAAGTTTCATTTGATTCCTCCGAAGTTTTATTTCGTCTCCACATGGAGAATGTTTCTTTTCCACGTGGCGGTTTGAAAATCTCCACGTACGCATCAAAGCGAGACGTGTAGCCTTTTGTAGGGACGCTCGGTCTGAGCGTCCGTTGCATCAAGGGTTACAGCATTGTGGTTTTAACGGAGACGGACGCCCTCCCGCTAGACACTAGCCGAGCGTTCCTACAGAGGGTTACTCATCTCTAATCTCTAACTTCTAATCTCTAATTCAGTACCTTTGTAGCGTTTAACGGCGGGAGTGGGGCGTGAACTGACAGTCGCTGACTACGCTTTAAACTCTCATTTAGCAACGTATAGCAACCTACTTATGACCTATTTACGTCGATATGACTTTACCGTGGGGCTATTGGCTCTCCTACTGACGATGCTCGCCACGCCACTGAGCGGACTAGCACAAAAGCAAGCACCACGACAGGCGCAGAGCAAGTTCACGATCAATGGCTTCGTGCATGATGCGCAGAGTGGCGAGACGCTGATCGCCGCCAATGTGATGGAGCTCAACAGCCGCACGGGTGCCGTGACGAATGAGTTCGGCCACTACTCGCTGACGCTCCCAGCGGGAGAGGTGCTCCTGCAGTTTTCCTACATCGGCTATCAGAGCGACACGATACGTCTGCAGCTCTCGTCCGATACGACACTCTCGGCTTCGCTCATCGAGGGGCAACTACTCGGCGAGGTGGTCGTGGTGGGTAGTCCGAACCCCTCGGGCGTCGAGACCGCTACGATCGGGGCGCAGCACATATCGGCGAGCGAGATCAAGCGACTGCCCGCCTTCTTTGGCGAGCAGGATGTGATCAAGGCGCTGCAGTTGCTACCCGGTGTACAGAGCGGTACGGAGGGTTCGTCGGGACTCTTCGTGCGTGGTGGCGATCCGGACCAAAACTTGATCCTCATGGACGGCATCTCGCTCTACAATCCGAATCACATGCTGGGGGCTTTCTCGACCTTCAACCCCGACGCGGTCAAGTCGGTGACGCTGTACAAAGGCACCTTCCCCGCTCGTTACGGAGGGCGTCTCTCGTCGGTCGTGGACGTGCGTCTCAAGGATGGCGACATGCAGGAGTACCACGGCAATGTGAGCATAGGGCTGATCTCTTCGAAGATCAATGTGGAGGGTCCGATCGTCAAGGATCGCACCACTTTCAACTTCTCGGCACGGCGCACCTACCTAGACCTGCTGGCTGCCATAGCTTTTGCTATACGTAATCGCCAGGAGGGTGAGGATGGCGAGAAGATGAAGGGCGGGTATGACTTTCACGACCTGAACCTGAAAGTGACGCACCGCTTCTCAGATAGAGACCAGCTGTACCTCTTCGGCTATTACGGCAACGACCGTGTCTGGACACGCTATACTGATGGAGATGACAAGCAGCAAATGTCCTGGTTGTGGGGCAATGCGATGGGTTCGCTGCGGTGGAACCATGTCATCAACGGACAGCTCTTTCTCAATACCACAGCCTCCTATACACAGTACCGCTCTAAGCTACGCATGAAGATGCAGGAGGATAAAGATCAGCCACCTGTGACGATGAACTACGACTCGGGTATCCGTGACTGGCTCCTGACGAGCGAGCTGCACTACTCGCCTGTCGAGCAGCATCAGTTGCTCTTTGGCGCCAACTACACCTTCCATACCTTTCGTCCTGAGATGACGTCAATCAAGATGAACGGCAAAGACCTCAATGACTTTAGTGGGACGGACTTTGATATCTTTGGAAGCAATCCTAAGATCTACGCCCACGAGGCTTCGCTCTATGCCGAGGATGAGATGAAGCTGGGAGATAAGTGGACCTTTAATGCGGGACTGCGTTACAGCTTCTACTACGTGCGTGGCAAGGACTATCACAATGTGGAGCCACGTGTGAGTGCTGCTTGGCGCATCACGCCTACTCTGACGGCTAAGGTGGGCTACGCACTGATGACGCAGCATGTGCACCTCCTGACGAACAATAGTCTGAGCCTGCCTACGGATCTGTGGGTGCCCTCGACGGACCGCATCAAGCCGATGCACGTGCACCACTTTACGGCGGGACTATTCCTCCATGTGCCTCAGTGGGGCGACTTCTCGGTGGAGGGCTACTACAAGCCTCTGAACAATGTACTGGAGTACAAGGAGGGCTCCTTCTTCTATGGGGTCTCGACAAACTGGGAGCAGATGGTCGCCATGGGTCGTGGCACGGCTTACGGCGTGGAGCTGCTCTGGCAACGTAAGGTGGGCAAGCTAACGGGCTGGGTGAGCTACGCTTGGGCGCGTACGTGGCGCACTTTCGACCAGCCAGGCGAGGAGCTCAACTTCGGGCGCACTTTCCCCGCTAAGTATGACCGCATCCACGACTTTAAGATCACTGCGATGTATCAGCTGAGCAAGAGTTGGGACTTTGCTGCTACCTGGGTCTTTGCCTCGGGACAGACGGGTACCATCGCAACGCATGAGTACGATGACATGAGAGACCCACTAGCTCCATCGATGTATGGCGCAGGATGGTCGCTCAAGCATGTGTCTGAGCGCAATAACTACCGCTTCAAGCCTTACCACCGACTGGATCTCAGCGTCACCTATACGAAGCATCACAAGCGGGGCAAGAGCTTATGGAACCTGAGCGTCTACAATGTCTACAACAATATGAACCCCTTCATCGTTACGCCTGTGAGCCATAAGACGGACGACGACTCTTACCGCACCATGTTGCAGCAGGTAACGATCTTCCCGATCCTGCCCAACATCAGTTACACCTACTCCTTCTAACCTAAGACCCCTATGAGACTTATACAATATATACAGTTGGCCAGTAGCGCACTACTCATCACGCTCCTCGCGGGCTGTCAGACGCTCATTCCCCTCGACCTAGGCGACAACACGCCTCGCATCGTCATCAATGCGGTCGCCACAGAGCAGCAGGGCATTGACATTTCGCTCTCCGAGAGCAAGCCGACGGGAGTTGCTTCGCCCAGTACGAATGTCTACTACCCCTACGACCATCCCGACTGCCCCTATCGTATGACACTCAAGGTCAACGACCAGCTGATACCGCTCAACGAGGTGGCGCAATACAAGCCTCAGACGGGCGACCGCATAGCGATCTCTGTGGAGAAGCTAGGGCTCAAGGTAGCTTCAGCCGTTACCACCGTACCCGCACAGCCTAAGCTCGGAGCTGTAGAGGTTAAGACGCTGGACAAGAGTCGTCGTACCTCGTGGGTGAGCAACGCTTCAAACGTAAGGCTGCAGAAAGGTCAGTACCTAGAGGTACAAAACTACGAACTATCGATCCCGCTTCAAGCCATCACGAAGGACAGCTACTACCGTATCATCGTAGAGCATCAACCAGTGATGCGAGGAGAGGGCATCCAACCGGAGGGATACAGATGGACGCAGGAGCAAATGCAGGACCCGAGCCTAGCTAAGTTTAGCAGTGGCGACCTGATCTTCGAGTCGGCCAATGCCTATCCGATGAATCTACTCGCTGGCTCTAATGTCTCAACGAGCGACTATACGCTCAGGACGACGCTCTCTTTTGCCACGCGGGTCTGCAATGCCGATGGCTCTACAGATGAGGCAGAGACTACGAGCAATGTCTCGAACTATGTCGCCCTACGTGTCACCGTTTATGCGATCACGGGCGACCTCTATCACTACTGGCAGACCGTTACAACAGACCGTTACAACAGTATGAGTGAGACGGGCCTCTCGGAGCCTATCCTCATCTACAACAACATCCACGATGGCCTTGGTATACTCGGCAGTATGGCTGCAAGCCAGCGACAAGACCTTCAGATCGTGACACACTAAGGCAGTAAGAGACCTATGATACAAGAGACTATGCAGATGCTCCCCGAGTGGGTGCCACAAGATGCGATCCTCCTCGCCTGGCCACACAGCCAGAGCGACTGGGCGCCTATTCTTCCCGAGGTGCAGCGCACCTACTGCGACATCATCGCGCAGGTGACACGCTTCGAGCCGGTCGTGCTAATCGTGCCTGAAGATCCAGACGAGTACGCCTCTCTACCATCGGAGCTGCGCTCGCGCTGCCTACTCGTCCCCTGCCCGACCAACGATACGTGGTGCCGTGACTACGGCCCGCTGGCTCTCCAGAGTCCCAGTGGCGCGCGTGGCATCGTAGACTTTACTTTCAACGCTTGGGGCGGTAAGTTTGGCGCGAAGCTAGACAACCAAGTGGTACGCCACCTAGTCGCTAGCGAGCTCTTTGCCCCAGAGGTCGCTTACATAGACGCCTTGGACTTAACCTTCGAAGGTGGAGCCTTGGAGTGCAATGGCGAGGGCTTTCTCCTAACCACCAAGTCCTGCGTAGAAGACCCGCACCGCAACGCACACCTATATGAAGCACCCCATATATATAAGGAGTTGCTAAAGCGTCTCGGACTGACCGACTACTGCTCGCTAGAAGTGGCTCCGCTGCCAGGCGACGACACCGATGGGCATATAGACACGATCGCACGCTTCGTGGCCCCCGACACTATTATATATGTCTCTCCGAGCAACCCAACGGCGCAGAGCTTCGCCGCCTTGACAGAGCTAGAGCGTCAGCTGCAAGAGCTAGCCCGTCAGCGTCCCGCCTTGCGACTGATCGCTCTGCCCGACGTGGGCGACTACCCCTCACGCTACGAGGCGGACTGCCTCATACCAGCTACTTATGCGAACTTCCTCCTCGTCAACGGCGCGCTCCTGCTCCCCATCTACGGGCGCAGCACCGACAGCGAGGCGCAGCGCATCCTCCAGCAAGCACTACCCCACCTCGAGGTCGTGCCGATCGACTGCTCCATACTGGTCGAGCAGCACGGCAGCCTTCACTGCATCTCCATGCAGATACCGCAAGGCTTCCTCAACCCTTCACTTCTAGACACCATAACAAGATGAAAGTAGGTATCATACAGCAGCACAATGGTGCTGACCATACAGACAATATTCGCCGCCTCCAAGAGCGCATCCGCCAGCTAGCCCACGAAGGTGCCGAGCTGATCGTCCTGCAGGAACTGCACAACGGACTGTACTTCTGCCAGACAGAAGATGTCGCACTCTTTGACCAAGCGGAGACAATACCCGGGGCCTCGACCGAAAGCTTCGGCGCCTTAGCGCGTGAACTGGGCGTCGTGATCGTCCTCTCACTCTTTGAGAAGCGTGCCACAGGCCTTTACCACAACACCGCCGTAGTGCTAGAGCGAGACGGATCCATAGCGGGTCGCTACCGCAAGATGCACATACCAGACGACCCCGCCTACTACGAAAAGTTTTACTTCACCCCTGGTGACCTAGGCTTCGAGCCGATCGACACCTCCGTGGGTCGCCTCGGCATCCTCATCTGCTGGGATCAGTGGTACCCCGAGGCTGCACGGCTTATGGCACTCAAGGGTGCTGAGCTACTCATCTACCCGACCGCCATCGGCACCGCTGCTTACGACACGCCCGAAGAGCAACAGCGCCAAATCGATGCGTGGCAACTGGTGCAGCGAGGTCATGCTGTCGCCAACAACCTCCCCGTCATTGCGGTGAATCGTGTTGGCTACGAACACGACCCTTCAGGCGTCACCGAGGGGATACAGTTTTGGGGTCACAGCTTCGTCACGGGTCAGCAGGGCGAGATGCTTTGCGATCTGAGTCAAACGGAGGAGGCGGGCGCCGTCGTGGAGATCGATCTAGAGCGCACCGAACTAGTTCGACGCTGGTGGCCTTACCTGCGTGACAGGCGCATAGATAGCTACGGAGAAATCACCCATCGCTACATCGATTGAGCCATTTGTGAAGGTCAAAAAGGCAAAAGAGTGATTTATTCCCCCGAAACTACTAACTTTGCAGGCAATAGTTCATTCCACAGATAACTACATAAAACGAATTGATATAGTATGGCATTAAAAGAATCCGGGTCACAAGGCTCTCACCGCTCCGAGGAGATCGTGTCTCGTAGCGAACAATTCATTGAGAAGTACAGCAAAACCATCATCTGGTGCGTGCTGGGCGTCATCGTGCTAGGTGTAGGCATCTGGCTCTACATCGACAAGGTGGTCAAGCCTCGTTCCGACAAGGCAGCTGAACATCTATATGCCGCTGAGGAGCAGTTTATGGCAGGCGCTGATAGCGCTGCACTCAACGCTCCCGCAGCTGGAGCCATGGGACTCCTAGAGATTGCTGACAAGTATAGCAGCACTGATGCTGGCAAGCTGGCTCACGCCTACGCTGGTATCATCTACTACGACGAGGGCAAGTACGAAGAGGCTATCCGTGAGCTCAAAGCATTTAAGGCTAAGGAGAAGATGGTTGCTCCCTCTATCACCCGTCTCATCGGTGACTGCTACGTAGAGCTAGGCAAGTATGACCAGGCTGCCAAGTACTTTATGGATGCTGCCAAGGCTGCAGACAACCCCGTCATCTCCCCCAGCTGTCTCATCAAGGCAGGCCATGTCTACGAGGAGCTAGGCAAGTATGACCAGGCTCTCAAGGCTTACAAGGAGATCCAGGACAAGTACTACACAGCACCTGAATCTGAGAGCATCGAGGCTTCGATTATACGCGTAGAGGCTCAGCTTAAGAAATAGGAATTAGAGATTAGAAGTTAGAGATTAGACTTCCGATCACTCCGATCCACTCCGATCTCTAACCTCTAATCTCTAACCTCTAATCTCTAAAAAACCATGTCTTCACAACTCCATAGCCAGCAGACACCGGCTCACTACACGCTCCAGCACAGACGCACCGCAGACGTACATCGCATCGCTGTCGTCTACTCAGAGTGGAACGCTGAGATCACGCACGCGCTCCGTGACGGAGCTGTCACGACGCTCTTGGAGTGCGGTCTAGAGCGCCAGCAGATCGAGACTTTCTCCGTGCCAGGTGCCTTCGAGCTCACCTATACGGCGACCCTACTCAGTGAGGCGACTCAGCCCTACGACGCTATCATCATTATCGGGTGCGTCATACGTGGCGAGACCTCGCACTACGACCTCATCTGCAACAGCGTCACCGAGGGAGCTACCGAGCTCAATCTGCGTGGTAAGGCGCCCGTCATCTTCGGACTCGTCACCGTCGAAAACATTGAGCAGGCTCGTGCCCGCTCTGGCGGTGCCGTAGGCAACAAGGGCTCCGAGTGCGCCATTGCTGCACTCCAGATGATCGACATCAGAGCTGCGATACAAGGGTAAGACCCCGACCTATATTACGACAAAGTCCCTAGTGCTATCTCTAGCGCTAGGGACTTTTATCATTTTAGGGCATAGAAAGTCTCGTCCGTATCGCGTTGTCTCCGTAGTACATACGAGTTCCAAAAGTAGTTCCCCTCTTGGAACTTTTTAGTTCCAAGGCAGGAACTCTTCAGTTCCAAGGCAGGAACTCTTCGGTTCCAGCGGAGGAACTTTTCAGTTCCAAGGCAGGAACTCTTCGGTTCCAAGGGAGGAACTTTCGAGTTCCAGGGGAGGAACTTTTCGATTCCTACGGAGAAAGCAAAGTAGAGCTACAAGAGTTTGGATTTTTCACTACCTTTGAAGCGTAAAACCATTATGCTAACAACTTATCTTAACCTAATCAGATGAACACACCATTACTAAATGCTCAGGGCAAGCTAATGCTAGCGACCATACAGGGCTACGATCGCCCTGGCGTGACCGCTTCGCTCATGGGCATCCTCGCAGAGCATGGCGCATACATTCTAGACATCGGCCAGTCCGACATACATAGTCACCTCAACCTGGGCATCCTCTTCCAGATGAACGAGAATGACTCAGGCTCTGTACTGAAGGATCTACTCTTCAAGGGATACGAGCTCAACGTACAGATACGCTTTACCCCTATCTCTACAGACGAATATGGAGAATGGGTCAATGCACAGGGCAAAAACCGCTACATCATCACCGTCGTAGCGCGCAAGATGACCGCTGGTATGCTCTCGGCGGTCGCTGGTGCGGCTGCTGAGCAGGGACTTAACATTGATAACATCCGCCGTCTCACGGGTCGTATCCCGCTAGACCAAACGCAGCAGGCTCCGATGGCGAGCATCGAGTTTTCTATGCGTGGCAATATCAAGGATGTCGATGCCTTCCAGCTAGACCTCCTGCAGATGAGTGGCGAGCTTGACATGGACATCTCCTTCCAGAGAGAGAGTATGTTTCGCCGTATGCGTCGCCTGATCTGCTTCGATATGGACTCGACGCTGATCCAGACCGAGGTGATCGACGAGCTGGCTATGAGAGCTGGCGTAGGCGACCAGGTCAAGGCAATCACCGAGCGAGCTATGCGCGGTGAGATAGACTTCATCGAGAGCTTTACAGAGCGCGTCGCCCTACTCAAGGGACTCGACGTCTCTGTCATGGAGGACATAGCGCACAACCTTCCCATCACTGAGGGGTGTGAGCGACTCATGCGTACGCTTAAGGTGATGGGCTACAAGACCGCTATCCTCTCGGGAGGCTTCACTTACTTCGGACATTACCTGCAGAAGAAGTTTGATATAGACTATGTATACGCTAACGAACTAGAGGTGGCCGATGGCAAGCTCACGGGTCGCTACGTGGGCGATGTGGTCGATGGGCGACGCAAGGCTGACCTGCTTCGTCTGATCGCTCAGGTAGAGCGTGTGGACCTCATGCAGACGGTAGCCGTAGGCGATGGCGCTAACGACCTGCCGATGCTTTCGCTAGCTGGACTAGGTATCGCCTTTCACGCTAAGCCGAAGGTCAAGGCAAGTGCCGAGCAGCGCATTTCGTCTGTCGGGCTCGATGGCATCCTTTACTTCCTAGGCTACAAGGACTCGCTTTTTGATGAGCAGATGATAGAGTGCATGAAGGATGGCACCTGCTCGACACTCTTTCCAAAACACTAATCGTCTAACCATTTACTCCCCCATAATACATGATACGTCATTGCGTCATCTTCACGCTACAATTACCAGGCTCCGCTGAGGAGCAGCAGGCTCATCTGAAGAAGATTGAGAGCCTCCTCGAGGACCTCCCCGAGCAGATTCTCGAGCTAGAGTCGATGGAAGTCTTTTTCAACTGCAACCCCAACGAGGAGTCTACCTTTATGCTTCAAGCTGATGTAGAGGATCTAGAGGCTCTCGCCAGTTACTCATCTCATCCATCCCATATCCAAATAGTAAATGAACTTATCAAACCGTACAAAGTGGGTCGCACTTGCATTGATTATAAGTTGCATGACCATTATCCTCACTAACGCTATGTCTAGAGAACAAAAACAACCGCAGGAACTCGACACCGTCTACCTCGCTGGGGGTTGCTTCTGGGGTATGCAAGCCTTCTTTGAGGAGGTAGACGGAGTCGTCTCTACCGAGGTGGGCTATGCCAATGGCACACTAGGACGTCAACCTTCCTATGAGGAAGTTTGTACAGGCGAAACAGGCTTTGCCGAGACGCTGCAAGTAGTTTACGATGCAGGGCGTGTGCCGCTAAGCTTTATCCTAGAGCGCTACTTCACCGTCATCAACCCCACCACGCTCAATCGCCAAGGACCCGACCACGGTACCCAGTACCGCACCGGCATATACTATACTAAAGAGGAACAGCGCCCGATCATCGAGAAGGGACTCACTGCACTACAGCAGGCTTATGCCGACCCCATCGTGGTCGAGTGCAAGCCACTGAGCAACTACTACCCAGCCGAGAGATACCATCAGGAGTATCTGCGCAAGAACCCAGGAGGCTACTGTCACATCGGGCGTATGCAGATAGCACGCGAGAGCTCTGTGCGCTACGTGGACCACGAAGCTCTTCGCAAGCGACTCACACCGATGCAGTATCACGTGACACAGGAGGCTGGCACGGAGCCACCCTTTGACAATGAGTACTACGACCTCACTGAGGCGGGCATCTACGTAGACGTTGTCTCTGGCAAGCCTCTCTTCCTGAGTTTGGACAAGTTTGACTCAGGTTGCGGTTGGCCCGCCTTCGCAAAGCCTATTGACGATGAGCTCATCAAAGAGTCGACCGACCGCTCACACGGCATGGTCCGTACGGAGGTGCGCAGCAAAGATTCGGATGCTCACCTTGGGCATATCTTTGAGGATGGCCCCGTTGAGCTTGGCGGGCTGCGCTACTGTATCAACAGTGCTGCGCTACGCTTCATTCCCCTAGACAGCCTAGAGGCTGAGGGGTATGGCGACTACCTGCGCTACTTCAAGAAGTAACTGTGACAAGGGTCCTACACCTCAGCACTTATGGGGCTAATAGCGGTGCTGGCGTCGCAGCGCTGCGACTGCTAGAGGCGGAGCGGAGCTACGGCTTAGACGCTGAGCTACTGCTTATGGCTCCTAACTCGGAGACCCTAGCTGGGGTACACGCACTTGGCAATGATCGGAGGCTTTACCGAGCTTGGCAATGTAAGCTCTGGAGCGAGCGTGCCCTTGTTGCTCTGCTCAACGGCTTCAACCGGGAGCAAACTTTCAAAAACTCTCTAGGCAGGCTCGGCATCTCTATGCGCGTCCTGCGTCCTTATCTTGCAAAGGTGGATCTCATCCATCTGCACTGGACGCAGCACGCCTTCCTCTCGCTCCGCACTCTCGAGGAGCTCTGCAAGCTCGGGCTACCCGTCGTCATCACGCTCCATGACTACTGGTGGGCTCAAGGCATCGAGCAGATGGAGACCAAGCCTAGTGAACTGTCAGCCCCCCTGCGCCGACTAGACCGACAAGTTCGGCAGCGCAAAGCTGAGCTAATGGCGTACTACCCTATTCACTGGGTCACCGTCTCCAGTAGCCTTGCCAATGAGGTGTCACGCTCCCCCATCATACCACGCCTAGGCGTCAGCACCATCGGCAATGTCCTCTCCGCTCACTACTACCAGCAGGCACAGAGCCAAGGAAGCCGTGACACCAACGAGCAGGTACCTTATCAAATTCTCTTTGTAGCGACACGTGTGGACGACCCGATCAAAGGGTGGAGCTACCTCTCTGCGGCCATGCGACAGCTAGCCGATCTAGCGGGCGAGCAGAGAGCGCAAATGCAGCTCACACTCGTCGGCGCCCTATCCGACCGCACACTCCTCAAGCAGATCCCCATCCCCGTAGAGCATCTAGGCAGTATCTCCGATGCGGAGCGACTGCGCTCCCTTTACGCTGAGAGCTCTGTCCTCATCTCAACCAGTGAGCGCGAGAGCTTTGGCCAAACAATCCTAGAGTCACTTGCCTGCGGTACGCCCGTCATCGCTAGAGACTCGGGAGGACCCGCAGATATAGTCATCGATGGGGTCAATGGAGCCCTCGTGGCGCACGACAAACCGCAAGAGATGGCGACCGCTCTCTGGCAACACTTCACCGAAGCCAGAGTTTATCAGCCCGAAGCATGCCGAGCCACCGCCCTGCGCTTTGCCCCCACCGCCATCGCCCAGCAGTATGCCCAGCTTTACGCCCAGTTAATAGATGACACCCAGCGAGCAAACTCATGACGACCACGCCCCTACTAACCATCATCACCATCTGCTACAATGCGGAGGCAACCATCGCGCCCACGCTGCGTAGCCTTGCCGAGCAGAGTGACCAGAGCTTTGAGTACCTCGTCATGGACGGAGCTTCCCAAGACAAAACGCTCTCACTCGTCCAGACGCTCTACCCTCGTGCTACCGTCCACTCCGAGCCTGATCATGGGCTCTACGATGCGATGAATAAAGGGTTGCGCCATGCCACCGGCACCTACATCTGGTATCTCAATGCGGGCGATACGCTCCGCACGCCTGACACGGTCCGCACCGTCTGCGCTGCTCTTGAGATGCACCAGCCAGACCTTCTCTATGGCGACACGATGATTGTAGACGGTGCTTACCAAGACCGCCATCCTCGTCGGTTGCGCCCACCGCATCGGCTGACGCAGCGCTCCTTTGCCAATGGCATGCTCATCTGCCACCAAGCTTTCATACCACGACGCAAGCTTGCTCCGCTATACGACCTGCGCTATCGTTACTCGGCAGACTACGACTGGTGCATCAAGATCATCGACGCTATCCATAGCCAGTACCGCATCGACGATTATCTCGTCAACTTCCTTAACGAAGGGGTCACTACACGCAACCATCGCGCCTCGCTCCTCGAGCGGCTCCGCATCATGGCTCGGAGGTACGGTTGGTTCACCGCCCTAACACGACACGTCAGCTTCCTCTTCTGCCGCCAGCGCTAACTAACGGTGCTGCTTCTGCTGCTCTTTCTGCTGCGCCTCTCGCTCTTTGAGCTTGCGACGACGCTCCTCCTCGAGTGCCTTGAGACGCTTCTGACGCTCTTTCTCCTGCTGGCGTAGCTGCTCCTTGCGTGCTTTCTCCTGAGCACGACGCTCTGCCTCCACACGCTTGATCTGCTCCTGACGCAGTTGCTCCTGGCGGCGCTGCTCTTCACGGCGAGCCTTGAGCTCTGCATCGCGCTGGCGCTGACGCTCCTTGAGTTGCTCCTCACGCTCACGCTTCGCTTGACGCTCTTGTGCTTTGCGCTCGCGCTCCATCTGCTTTAAGTCTTCAGGAGTCACTTGTCGTGCCTTTTGGATCGTGGTGCGCTGATCCTCTACGGGCATCGTCTCCTCTGGCTTTTGCAGTAAGCTGTCCAGCTGCAGCTCCACCGCTGGTAGAGCGATCTGCGAGCGATCTATCTCGAAGGTGATCGGTTTATCGACGACAGGCATGGCGGGCGAAGCAACCGTATCACTCTTCACGGGCTTCTCTTCTTGCAATCCTGTGAGGAGGAGCCAGCGATCTATGAGATAGTGCGCTGCGGGGTAAAGCTCGACCAAGCTGTCAGCTACGAAGGTCATATAGTCACCGATGCTCTTGGCACCCGTAGCGACCTGACGGTAGTTATCGTCGGTCATGACGAGGAGCAACGCCGAACTGTCCAAAGCGGAGAGATAGCCCTCAGGACTATAAGCCCGAGTCACGTACTGCCATGCGACAGTGGCCGAGGGGAGGTCGCTGATGGTCAGGAGGGTCTCATGCTCCGAGGGGGCAAAAGCTACGGGAAGGATGTAGTCGGTAAACTGAGCGTAGTTGAAGCTCTCGACGGCGAAGCGCAGAGAGCGCTCCAAAGCGTCACCTCGCTGTGGCACGATGAGCAGAGCCTGGTACTTGTCGCTACGCTTTCCAATGGTAAAAGGCTGCTCCGCCAATGTCCCCGCGACACTATCCTGCGACGCAATGCGCAGATCCCAAGCGATGCCTTGGTAGCCACCCTGAGCGATGTGCGCTCCACGCAACAGACGCTGGAGCATCTCCTGAGCGAGGACGGCGACCTCCTCTTTAGGATAAGATGTGGTGAGCGACTCAAGCCCCTTTCTAAAGGCGGCTTCGTCACCCTGCAAGACATAGCTGAGCGCATTGACAAAGGCAAACTGCGGCAAGGTCTCTGAGAGCGGATAGGACTCCGCCGTCTCACGATACAGTCGCTGCACTTCTCGTGATCGGCCAGCTAAGTAGGCGTTGAAGGCTTGGTCGTAAAGTCTCTCATCAGCCCCGATGTTGGCGCGTAGCTTGGCTATGTAGTTAGGATCTTGTAGTGTGACGGCAAGTGGGTCTTCGGGCAGCTCCGCGAGCAACTTGCGTCGCCACGGCTCAGCTAGGTCTGCCCGCTCTAGTCGCTGATAGAGCATGTAGAGCGTGTAGTATATGGATGCTCTGTCGGCGTACTCGGGGTAGCGACTGAGTAGGTCTTCGTAGCTCTTGACCGCCTCTTCGAAGCGCTCCATCTGCTCGTTGAACGCTTTGCCCATACCGACCAGCGCCGTCTGAATAATCTCATCTGAAGCGGCAATCTGCTCGGGCGTGGTGGGGAGCTTGGAGAGGTAATACTCCCGCTGGAGGGGATCTTGGTCTGCGGGTAAGCTATCGGTAGACGAGGTGAGGCTGTCCGTAGGAGATGCCACTGAAGACAATGAGTCAGCGGGTGCTTCGCCAGTCTCACCCATCTGAGCTGTGGGGTCACTTGCATCAAAGGAGATCTGCTTATTACGTCTCCGCCAGTCGTCCGCCAGTGGACGCTTGCCCCACTTGCGCTCAAAGAGGTCCTTACCCTGAGCCACTAGCGTAGGATTGTAGAAGTAGCTCTTGCCATTGCCACCACCCGCCATCGGGGGAGGCGTACCGACACCGCCAGGGCGACCGCCGCCAGGCATATTGATGTCGGCCTGCTGGTTGAGTGCTTCGTTTTGTCCTTGTTGCTCAGCGAGTAACTCCTGCTTGCGAGCCTCATCCTGCGCCTTCTTGTAGGCAGTGATGAGACTGTCCGCATAGGCCAACCGCGCCGCCTCTGGGAGTGCGGCAACGCGTCGCAAGCTGTCCTGCTCGTAGACTTGCTGAGCAAAGGAGACTAGCTGGTCTAGGTCGGCCGAGAGCTTGGTCACAGCCTCGTAACGCGGATGACTTTTTTCGATGACCCCTGCTGCACCTGCATAGGCTTCTTGTGCCTTGAAATAGTTGTTTTGCGCTAAGTAAATGTCGCCTAGATGAAGCTGACAAAGCATATAGTCGAACCTGCGCTGCGTACTCTGCTCCACCCCATGCGTAAAGGCGGTGACGGCATGTGTCGTGTCGGGGATCGCCAGGTAGAGGCGTCCCTGAGTGAGGTATATCTGGTCGACGAGCTCTTTGTTCTTGTCCCTATGTGCCAAGCGCTCTAGACGCTGTATGACTCGCTGCGGATTGCCCTGCGCCTCGATCTCTAGGCGACGCATCGTGGCGGCAAACTCCAGCGGATAAGGCGGTGCCAGACGTACTACACGCCCGAAAGCTTGAGAGGCTTCGCTTCTCCGACCTTCATTGCTGTAGAGCTGCCCTAAGAGATAGTAGAGTCTGGCTCGCTGAGCCTTGATCGGCTTGCGATCGATCGTCTGCTGCAGGTAAGATATGGCTGAGAGTGTGTCGCCCTGCTTGAGAGCCAGCTCTGTTTCCGCTAGCGGATAGATCTTACTGCGACTCTTGTAGATGCCCTCTTCCGGTAGATTGTTTAGGATCTCGTCAGCTTCGCCTACCCAGCCTAGAGCAAGGTAGCAGCGAGCCTGCCAGATGCGCGCTTCGTCCCGCACTTTATCCTCCGTGCTGTAGAGCCTCGTCATATAGGAGAAGGTCGCCAGCGCCTCCATGAAGTGCCCTCCGTAAAACTGCGACTCCCCCACCATCATCCAGGCATTGTGCAGGAAGGGGTTGTACTCCATCTTATTGTAGAAAGCCTTCTTCTTCGGATTGCGCAGCAGATCCTCTCGCGACATCTTTGGCTTCGTACGAATTGAGTGCTCACGGATCGCCTTTTGTCCCTTTTCGATCGCTTTGCCTAGCGAACCGCCCACGGCTGTCTCCTCCGACGACTCCTGTCCCGCTGTGCGTGTGATAGGATCAGGCACCAGCAGCTCAGTGTAGCTCTCCGAAAGGTCGTGGTAGAGCGCTTTGTACCCCTCGTTAAAAGCTAGCTGACCATTGTGATAGACGTTGTAGCGTGTGGTCAGATTGTGGTAAAAGCGCGAAGCACTATCGTTGCGCTTGGTGCTACAGCCCACAGCGCTACCCAAGACGCACAGCAAAGCTACCACTACGCCTAGACAATACTTGGTGCGCAGTGGTAGCTTACCACGATAAGATCTGTCTCTGTCTGCCACGCTTACAATTAAGTTCTAATCCTCAGGGAGAGCGTCTATGCGCCTATCCCCTACTCTCACAAACGCACCAGACCTTATATATATTGTACTATGCGCCCTACGGAGTGACCAGTTGTAAGATCTCGGGCGGTAGCAAGATACCACGCATCGAGAGACTCTTGAGCCACCCCTCATAGTCGGTCTCGAGGAGCGTCTCGGCCACCTCGCGGAGCATCGCCAGCTCCGCATCCGTGTAGCTCTCTATAGGACGATGCGCCAGTACGTCCAGCTCCTCGTCATCGTAGTAGACGATTCGGGGGGCTCGTCTTATCACTCTCTCCGCTTCGGAGCAAGAGTCCGTACAGCTGGCACAAGCGGACGCATCATCAGCACAGCGACTCGTGTCCGACTCGCCAGAGAGAGACTCTCTCAGTTCGCGCTCCACCTCGCCAAGGGCAGAGCCTAGAGCAGTCTCCCCAGTCGTCTGCGAGCCTTGCTCTGTAGCGCCGTCCTTCTTACGAACCTTCTGTCGCTCCGACCAGCGGACGAGCAGATGCACGATCAGACCTATCGCTATGGATAGAAAAAAGATCTCTAGAGCCTCCATCGCTCAGCGTCAGAAGCCCCTAGCAGGTGGGTAGCACCATCTTGTCGATCCGCTCCTTGTGACGACCACCCTCGAAGGGGGTGTCGAGGAACGCATGCAGACAGCGCTCAGCCTCCGCAGTCTCTATGAAGCGTGCCGGCATGACCAGCACATTAGCGTCATTGTGCGCCCGGATGAGCTTAGCAATATCCTCGTTCCAAGCGAGACCTGCACGGATGACGTTGTACTTATTGAGCGTCATAGCCATGCCATTGCCTGTACCGCAGATAGCGATACCACGATCTACCGTTCCCATCTGTACCGCAAAAGCAAGCTGGTGCGCATAGTCTGGATAGTCACAGCGCTCCTCCGAATGAGTACCGTAGTCGACACACTCGATCTGTATGGCTGCGAGCCACTCCTTGACCTGCTCTTTGAGCTGATAGCCAGCGTGGTCTGAGCAAATACCTAGTTTCATAAGACTATTTCTCTATATCGTTTGGATTAATCCTCATCCTTCATAGGAGACTCAGGAAGCACGAAGTCCACAAAGCAAAGGCCTGCCAGTGCCGTACCGTAGCGCTTGGTCACCGTGATACCCTCCGTGATGAAGTTGAGCTCACCGAGATAGTACTGGCTGTACGTGTTCTGGTGCAGATCGTTGATGACACGTATCAGACGAGACTCCAGCTCCTCGATACGGTAGCGACCGCTCACCTCGCAGACGAGGCCTCCAGCCTTCTCGTCGAAGTTCTCATCCTTGTACATCCAGGCGTAGACGACGCCGGCACTGACGAACTCATCTTGGATACCGTGGGAGACAGACATAATCGTCTTGAGCTCTGAGCCAAAGGGAGGCATATCCACCTCATCAGGCGAAACGAGCCGAGCCGTCGCTGGCAGGACGGAGGAGTAGACCATTATATTATAGTCGGCGATACCCGCATCGTAGAGTGCCATATGGTAGGAGCCAGCATGCTTCTCGAGGTCTGACTCACCGCTTCCTTTGGTCGTGAAGAATGTATTGGGGATCAAGTTCCCGTAGTACTTGTTGCTCATCGTGATAGTTATTTATGAGTTAGGGAATATCTAATTTGCGTGGGCAAATATACGAAAGTAAGGGGACATAGGCCGAGCTAGCGCATTATAACGACTAATTCCTGTTTTGAGATGCTGAAGGAGAAGATACATTTTGACTGCCTATCTCACACAGTCATTATGATCATAGATTACACAACTGTTTCTTACTGATGCATCTGTTCTGCCAACCATTCCTTCAAAACAACAGCATGATTATATTTCTCGTTTTTTGCGCCATACAGCAGGGTCACGTCATGGTCGTGCAACTTCTGCACACACAAATCTTTAAACTCCTGTGACGCTGAGTTCTCGGACAATTCCTGTCTGTATCTCTGTTTAAACTCATCATACCTTTCAGGAGTATGGGAAAACCATCTTCGAAGTCCATCTGATGGTGCGATCTCCTTAGCCCATAAATCAATTTTAGCATTTTCCTTTTTCATCCCTCGTGGCCATAGTTTGTCCACAAGAACACGAAAACCGTCTGCTTCAATTGGAGTCTCATAGATTCGCTTGTATCTCAATTCATTCATTATGTATTGTCTCCTTTAAGGTGAATTCACTCGTGGTTAGAGACAAATGTACGAATAAATCATCACAATACGGCGCTATAACCGCACTCCGTAGCGACTCCTACATCTCCGCTGATTCCAATCTCTCCTGAGGAAATCGGAAAGCGCCATGGATCAAACGAAAATTCTCCACGGAGAGCCGATATAAAAGTTCGGAAGAATGAAATGAAACTTCGGAAGAAGCAAATCAAAGTTCCGAAGAATTTGTTCGTTCCTCGCTGGATAATTCATAATCTCTCACCGAAGAATTGCCCGATTTCCTTGATAGTAGCATCAACGAACTCATTCTAGATCGTGCACCACCCCGCATTTGATGATTGAATCTATGGGGGATATACGTCTTATAATCTGACAAAAATATGTACATTTGCCTGTGGCCACTAGCCCTAAGGGGTAGTCATAAAGTCTTGGCTAGACTAATATAAATTCACTTTAAACAACCAGTGAAATATGAGCGAATTCATACATAACACACCCGATGAGCGCAAGGCGATGCTCAAGGAGATACTCCTGCGCTTACATCAAGGAGAGCAACCCGAAGCTCTCAAGCGACAGCTCTCCACACTCCTCCACGCTATCCCCTACCAAGAGGTCGTTGCAGTGGAGGAGGAGCTAATAGCTCAGGGACTACTATCGACAGATGAGATACAGCTCTTTTGCGACCACCACTCAGAGATCCTAGAGGGAGCTATAGATGTGAGTGGGGCTAAAGAGGTGCCTGCGGGGCATCCCATAGACACCTTTAGAGCAGAGAATGTAGCCCTAGGAGAAGTAGTCTCCGAGTACTATGCTTTGGTAAAGGAGGTCAAAGAGCAGCTCTGCGAGCGCCATCTCTCGGAGCTCTTGCTAAGTCTGAGATCTATCTTCAACCGACTGATGGATGTAGACAAGCACTATCTGCGCAAGGAGTACCTCCTCTTCCCGTACTTAGAGCAGCATGGAGTGACTGGACCTCCTGTAGTCATGTGGGGCAAGCACGATGAAATAAGGAAGCTACTCAAGAGTGCCATAGCAGTACTCTCTGGGGAGACTTCAGATATGGCATCTCTGAGAGCTCACATCGTGGAGACCTTTGACCCCGCAGTGGAGATGCTGGACAGTATGATCACCAAAGAGGAGATGATCCTCTTCCCCATGACACTGGACCTACTGTCAGAGGCTGAGTGGTATCACATTTATCAGGAGACCCCTGAGTTTGGATACTGCCTATATGACCCACAGACTGTATGGCAGGCAGACGTGGAGGCGGACAACCTGCACTTTCAGTACGAGAGCCATGATGCTATACGGCTGTCCACTGGTGCCTTTAGTGTAGCGGAGCTAGAGGCTCTACTCATCCACCTCCCGATAGACATCACCTTTGTGGACAAGGACGACAAGGTGCGCTTTTACTCTCACAGCCCCAAGCGAGTCTTCGTTCGCAATAGATCCATTATCGGTAGAGATGTGCGTATGTGTCATCCGCCCGAAAGTGTCCATGTCGTAGAGACTATCCTTGCGGACTTCAAGAGTGGCCGCCAGAACTGTGCTAAGTTTTGGATTGGCAACTTCCGTGGGCGATTTATCTATATAGAGTACACGGCTGTACGTGATCCAGAGGGTAACTATCTAGGGGTCGTCGAGTGCTCTCAGGATATTACTGAGCTACGGCAACTGGAGGGCTCTAGGACTCTTCTGAATTATGACTGATACGACACCTCTACTCATCACCCCTGAGACCAAAGTAGGGGCGATGCTGGACCGCTACCCAGAGCTCATTGATACGCTTGTATCGCTTTCGGATCGGTATAGGAATCTGACTAATCCGATACTGCGCAAGACTGTAGCACCTCGTACTCCGCTCAGACTCGCAGCTCAGATGGGCGGTGTGGACTTAGCACTACTGGTTAACACGCTACGCCAAGCCGTCGGACAGCCTCCGCTTGACTTGACAAAGTAGAGCTTATACGTTCGTCTACTTGGGACGAGATTTAGAAAAAGGAGACTCAATCGCAGCTCGAAGCGGTTGAGTCTCCTCATGTTTTGCCAGTAAAGGCATGGGGGCTGATGAGTGTTTCCTCAGCGGGTCACGCGGATGTTGTAGCGACTCTTGTAGTCCACCTGGGGCATCTCGGGAAGTGACTTGAGGTACTGGACGATCACCTCGGCAGTCGTGATGCCTTGGTTCTTGTCAGGAGCTGCAGTCTGATAGGTGTAGGCGGCTTGCACGTAGGAGCTCGTGGCTAGCGTGTAGAGCTTGTCGGGATCGACCGGAGTGTCGCTACCAGCAGGATAGACGGTGCAGTCGAGCAGTACGCCCGTGTCGTCAAGCTGGTAGTCCACCCGTAGCCCCGACGTATGAGCTGGCGCATTGCCATCAGTCGTCCAGGCATGGAGGAAAAAGTCTTTGAGCTGTCGTCCCGTCATCGTGAGCACGGTCAGCTCGTTGCCAAAGGGATCTAGACGAAGAATATCTTTGAGCGTGATATTGCCTTGGGGCAATTCACCTATGCGTACGCCACCTGGGTTTTGCATCGCGAAGTCCGCATGACTATACCAGCGCTGTGCATCGGCAAAGATAGCTCCCAGCGTGTATTTGTCCTGTATAGGCTTCGGATTGGTCGTCACCACTTGTGCAAAGAGCGGATTAGCATTATAACCCTCCACCATGCGCTGCATCTTCTCATTGACCCCACCAGCGTGCGGGTCGGCTGGGAGGAGCATCTCTTGGTGCGAGAGCACCTGCCCACCTCTATGTCGTATCAGTGCGAGGGAGATGTAGTGCGCCTTGTAGCCAGACTGCACGATGGGGACAGACGAGTGCAGATCGTTCGGGTGATCAATGAGCGTGTGCGAGTGTCCGCCCACGATGAGATCGAGGTAGGGAGCCACCCGCGCCAGTATCGTATCCTCCTGCACGCCAATGTGTGTCACAGCTATCTGCAGATCCGAGCAACCTGCCAAGTAACGATAGTTCTTGACCTCTTCGAGTGGCTTGGTGAAAGCTACACCCAGTACATTCTTCGGGTGCGATTCGGGAATGCCTAGCTTGCTCAGCTGGAGCAGCCCCACGACAGAGACCCGCGTGCCGTCAGGCATCGTGAAGATCTTGTAGGGCTTCAGCGCAATACCATAGGAGGGCGAGGGGAAGACATTAGCCGAGAGGAAGGGGAACTTCGCACGATGCGAAATGTCTCCCAGCCCGTGCTGCCCCAAGTCAAACTCATGATTTCCCAAAGCCGAGGCGTCAAAGCGCATCTCATTCATCAGCTCGATGATCGGTAGACCCTTCGGCTGGAAGTTGTCATTGATCGGGTTGCCCGTCTGTAGGTCTCCCGCAGCTAGCAGGAGCAGATTGGGATAGATCGCCCGCATACTATCAACCATAAAGGCTATGCGGGGCAACTGATCAATGTTGGCATGGATATCATTGAGTCCTACGACAGCAAGCGTTGACACGCCACTCGGCTGTGCCTGCTGCTTGACACGGCAAGCCGACAGGCTCCCCACGAGGAGCAGAAGTAGCGCACCATAAAGTGTATAGTTAAAGGTCTTTCTCATAATCTAGGAATGCTTTGTTATGGTTCTTTCAATTGGCTTAGCGTAGCCGAGAGCGTACCCTCAGCTAGGCGAAGCTCTATGTCGTCGCCCTCACGAAGCTGCGAGGGGCTTTTGACCAGCTCTCCCTTGTGGTGCACGATAGCGTAGCCACGCTGCAGGACCGTCTGCGGGTCCATTGCGCGAATGATCTGCGCTAGGTGCTCTATCTGCGTGCGCTGCGTGGTCGTAATCTTGCGATGCTCCTGCAGGCTCTGCTGTCTAGCTTGCCACTCGTTGAGCTGAGCCGTCAGGTAGCTCGCATAGCGATGCTTAAACTGCGTCAAGAGCGTATTCCACTGGAGCTGATAGCGCATCGGCAGATAACGAGCAGCGCTTGCTAGGCGCTCCCGTTGCGACTCTAGTAGCGTGTGCTGATTGCGCAGTAGCGTATGAGGAGATACGGAGAGCTGCTCACGTAGTAAGAGCATCTGGCGCTCCTCACGGTGTAGCTGCTCTAGCGTCGTCTGCCGGAGCAGTTGAGCCAAGCGCTCTAGCCCCATCTGCGCCGTCTGTCTCGCCTCCCGCCAAGCGCGCTCCAGTCGCTGATGTGCCTCCTCGAGGAGCGTGTACTCTGCACACCAAGCATCGATCACAGCGGTAGCCACTGCCGTAGGGGTCTTGAAGGCTCTGTGCGAAACTAAGTCCACGACGCTCTCGTCCCGATCGTGCCCAATGCCGCTCCACACAGGGAGCGAAAACTCCGCCACCGCACGAGCTACGGCAAAGTCATCGAAGGTACCCAAGTCAGCCGTGGCACCCCCACCTCGTATGATAACCACAAGGTCAAAGAGCGTCTCGTGCTGGCGCACCCTTTCGAGTGCTGCGACGATAGACTGCGGCGCACTCTTGCCCTGCATCGTAGCACGAAAGAGCGCTTTCTCTATAAAAGGAGCCACCGCACTCTCCTCCAGATGTCTCGTGAAGTCTTGGTAGCCGGCAGCCGTCGGCGAGGAGATGATGGCGATGCGTCGCAAAGGTCTCGGCATCGGGTGCTGCTTGTTGCGCTCCATCAGCCCCATGCGCTCTAGGAGCTGGAGCGTCTCACGTCGCTGTCGTGCCACCTCGCCCAGTGTGTAGCTCGGATCGATGTCCTGTACGTCTAGTTGTAGCCCGTAGCGTGGATCATACTTGAGCTCCACAAGCGCCAATATCTTGATTCCATCCGTAAGCGGCTGCCCCGTCACCTGCTGGAAGTGCTGCGCGATCTGATTGTAGCGACTAGACCATATCACGGCCGAGATCTGAGCCGATAGCTCTCCCCCACCCGCCTCCGGGTGCAACGGGTCCGACGCCTTATCTATTAGGTTAAAGTAGCAATGCCCCCGCTGGCTACGTCCACGGTAGCCACTCACCTCGCCCGTCACGTAGTAGAGCCGATTGTAATAGCGATCAATGCAGCGCTGCAACGAGCTCAGTAGCTCGGTCAGCGTGTACCGCTTGGCTACGAGATTTGAGGCTTGTATCTCTAGTGAAGACATGGCACTGGGGGGAACGGCTTTTAGTTAGTCAAAAAGGGACGCCTCTGGGGGCAATTCCTGCCGATAGGTACGCCCCAGGTGAGCATACGCCAAGCGGGTCGCCTGCCGTCCCGTACGGGTGCGCTGTATGAAGCCTTCCTGAATGAGAAACGGTTCATATACCTCCTCGATCGTGCCTGGGTCCTCGCCCATTGCCGTAGCTATGGTGGTCAGTCCGACGGGTCCTCCGTCAAATTTATCGATGATGGTCTTAAGCAACTTATGATCCGTATGATCCAGCCCATGCTTATCTATGTGCAGCGCTTCGAGCGCCACCGTCGTAATGTCGCTATCGATCACCCCGTTGCCCTTGACCTGCGCAAAGTCTCGCACACGCTTCAGGAGCGCATTGGCGATACGAGGCGTGCCACGACTACGCAAGGCAATGCCTCGAGCGGCCTCCTCCTCGCACGGCACCTCTAGTATGCGAGCCGAGCGCAGCACGATGTTCGTGAGCGTATCCACATCGTAGTACTCTAGATGTAGGTTAATGCCAAAGCGGTCCCGCAGCGGAGCCGTCAGCAGACCGCTACGCGTAGTTGCTCCCACTAGTGTAAAGGGGTTAAGGTCTATCTGTATGGAGCGCGCCCCAGGCCCTTTATCAATCATCAGATCGATCCGAAAGTCCTCCATAGCCGAGTAGAGATACTCCTCCACGGTATGGCTCAGGCGATGGATCTCATCGATAAAAAGCACGTCACGAGGCTCTAGCGAAGTAAGCAATCCCGCTAAGTCTCCCGCCTTCTCCAGCACAGGACCCGAAGTAATCTTCATACCGACTCCTAGCTCGTGCGAGATGATGTGTGAAAGGGTCGTCTTGCCCAGTCCAGGAGGACCGTAGAGGAGGACGTGATCGAGTGCTTCGTCACGGCGACGAGCCGCCTCGACGAAGACCTTCAGATTGTCCACGACATGTCCCTGACCTCGGAAGCTGTCGAAGTAGGAGGGGCGCAACTGCTCCTCCTGCTGCAGGTCAGACAAACTCTGCGGGGGCGTACGCTCCTCGCGTATATCAAATGGATCTCCGTTCATACGTCAGCAAAGTTAGCGAAAAAGGGCATAGATTCCACTCTCCTTTCAGGGGTGACGCATTATAAATGAAAAGCTGATTTTGGTGTTGAGGGGAGAATGA
>OGPS01000559.1_pt1 | contig 34409 bp, 33 predicted proteins | sample 1552931 | NCBI WGS metagenome assembly OGPS01 (sample SAMEA2580252, study PRJEB22360) | human gut metagenome | biome: human gut; feature: human-associated habitat; material: faeces | place: Denmark | collected 2008/2010 | reverse complement strand
CGTACGTGACGAGGTCTTGACACGTTCGTGCTGATGTCTCGTCACGTTCGTGTCGCGACCTTGACAGCTACGTGTCGAGGTATTTTTGTATAAGCGTTTTGAAAAAAGTATAATTACAATATAACTAAAACGATTATGGCTATAAAATTTGACCTGTTTGAGAATCCGGTAAAGGAGGGAGTTTCCGTACCGAAGTTGCATGCAAAAGTGATTACCAAAGACGTGGTGACCACCCGTGAAATCCGTGAAGCGATACGCAAGAAATGTACCGCCTCTCCAGCTGATGTGGCAGCTGTCATCACAGCCCTGAACGATGAACTTTATGAGAACCTGAGCAACGGATATGCGGTGCATCTGGAAGGAATCGGCTATTTCAGTCTGAGCCTGAAATGTGCGCCGGACATTAATCCGAAGTATATTAAGGATGATGATGTACAGGTGAGAAGCATCAAGTTTACGCCCGACAAGGATTTGATTGACCGCTTTCAGAGTGTGTATCTGGAGCGTAAGGTGGACGAGGCACATCATTCTTCCAAACTGGACGAGGAAGAGGTGAAACAGAAATTAGCGGAGTATTTCAAGACTCACTCTTTTCTGCAACGTCGCGACTTTGAACGGCTCACTGGGTTTAATTCGTCGAAGTCTACGCGGGTGATTCGGGAGCTGGTGAAGGATGGGGTGTTGAAGAATGCGGGGACGAAGTATCAGCCGGTGTATGTGGAGGGGAGAATCAGTAATTGAAGAAAAACGAAAGATATATGATTGAAAACTTGTGGAGAGTGGGTAAATAATAAGAAAAGCTGGACTTTCCTAAACTGACATATATCTATTTCTAATAACTCTTTATTTTACGTTGGAAAGGAGGTGACTTTTTATATTTGTAGATGAAATATAGATAATAGATGTTAAACTCATACATGCGTAGTTTTATATTAAGCACATGCGTAAAAACTAACAACATTGGTCGTTTAGTTGTTGTATCATGGTTTCTGAAACATTATAAGGATGATGTAACTTTCTTTACACAAAAGTCGTCCATCTCATAGGAATTTATTACTTTTGGACCAAAGTCTAAAATAGTTTACGGCTTATGCTCAATACGGACAGACTAAAAATTGTAATTATCGAAAGAAAATTCGCTAATGAGATTGGTAAATCAACAGTACCGTTGGCGTATTGATATAGTATATGCCGTGACCTTTATTGGATAAAATTTGCAACAACTTTCGGATATAAAATGATTTATTAGTAGATAATAAAAGAAGGTTCTCATGACTAACGTAAGTAATAATCAAGGTAGAGCATATGAGTTTGCATGCCTAAATTCTTTATACATAGCAATTAGTAAGATTCGTCCTGCAAAAATAATTAAAAATAGTAGTTATCAGGCTGCGGAGAATGCTTGGAATACCTTGACAATTGAAGGACAGTCTCTTTATGTTCTTAGTGCAAAGTCAACTGTTGAAACAATTTTTGCTCTTGAGCCAAATATTGTTGAACAAAGTTCAGACATATTAGCCCTCTATATCCAAAATGACCAACATGGAGAAGAAGCTGATGTGCGTGATATAATTATTGAGCGAAAGGATATTATTTGGGAAATAGGTTTAAGTATAAAACATAACCACATGGCTGTGAAACATAGTAGAATTGCTAAGACTCTTGACTTTGGTTTGAAGTGGTATAATATTCCATGCTCATCAACTTATTGGAATGATGTAAGACCAATTTTTAATTTTTTGGAGAGTGAAAAGAAAAAAGGTACTTGTTTTAGAGACTTAAAATCTAAAGAGGATGATGTTTATGTGCCATTGCTTAAGGCTTTTATCAAAGAAGTTACTGCCCAAGTAAAGGCAGATGTGAATGTACCTCGTAGAATGATAGAGTATCTTCTTAGTAAGTATGACTTCTATAAGATTATTAGTATAGACAGCAAAAGAATTACAACTATACAGTCGTTTAACATGTATGGTACTTTGAATTTACCAAGTCGTGTATCACAACCAACTATCAAGGTCCCTGTAATTAAACTTCCTACAACTCTTTTGTATATTGGATTTAAAACAGGTAGTAAAACTACTGTACTCATGTGCTTTGATAATGGATGGCAATTTTCGTTTCGGATCCATAATGCAAAAGATGTCATAGAGACATCTTTAAAATTTGATATACAAATAGTTGGTATGCCAGCAGACGTGAACATTAAGTATAATTGTAAATGGTAATATAACTAAATAAGAACAATGAAAAAATATGGGTGGTAATATACTGACTGCAATACAAGCAATTGTAGAAAAATCATCTCTTGGAGTAGTTGAAGATCCACAGGCGGATATTCAAAATCGAGTAAATCAAATGGGAGCTGTCCTTGAAGATTACGTGAAGAATGCCTTTGCAGATTGCCTAGGTAAAGACACACGTTCTATAAAACAAGCACGGAGTCGAACATTTTCTTATTTGGGTAATAGTAAGAATCCACCTGATGCTATGCTTATTAATGGTGATGCTATTGAAATAAAAAAAATAAAATCACTTGGAATTTCACAACTTCAATTAAATAGTAGTTATCCCAAAAATAAGCTTCGGTCAGATAATCCTAAAATATGTAATGCTTGCCGTACGTGTGAGGAATGGGACCAGAAAGATATGCTCTATGTAGTCGGGCAGGTTAAAGAACGAGAATTACAAAATATCTTTTTTGTATATGGCGATTTGTTTTGTGATTCTTATGAAATTTATGAAAACGTTGAGAATGTAATAAAAGATGGTCTTGAATTACTTGACGAAGTAGAACTTGCTGAAACTGATGAACTTGGGAGAATTAATAAGGTTGATCATCTTGGAATATCTGATCTTCGAGTACGAGGTATGTGGCTAATTAAGACGCCATTTCAGCATTTTAAGTATTTAACTGATGGAATATTAAATTATACATTCAAATTAGTTGCATTAATTCCTGATGATAAATATTACAATTTTGAAAATATTGACGATTTTGAAAAATTTTGTAAGGAAAATAGAGTGTCTATATCTGATGAAGAAATAGAAGACCCTCAGAATCCTGCTAATTTTATAAACTCCAAACTTATAATATATTATTATTAAATGAAACTTATTAGTTTATTTTCTGGGGCTGGTGGTCTTGATAAAGGTTTCCACAATGCAGGTTTTCACACTATTGTTGCAAACGAGTTTGACCCTAAAATTTGTCCAACTTTCAAGGCTAATTTTCCGGATACACACTTGATTGAAGGTGATATTAGAAATGTAAAAGAGAGTGAGTTCCCAGAACGGGTTACAGGTATTATTGGTGGTCCTCCTTGTCAGTCATGGAGTGAGGCAGGTAGCCTTAAAGGCATAGAGGATGCACGTGGTCAGTTATTTTATGAATATATTAGAATATTAAAGGCTGCTCAACCTCTGTTTTTTGTTGCTGAGAATGTATCAGGAATGTTGGCAAAACGTCATTCTAAGGCTGTTGAGGGTTTTATGCGACTTTTTGAAGAAGCTGGTTATGATGTTAATCTCAAGATGCTTAATGCTAATGACTTTGATGTTCCAGAAGATCGTGATCGTGTCTTTTATATTGGATTTCGTAAAGATTTAAATATTCATGATTTTGAATATCCAACTCCATGTAAAAATAAGCCAACGCTTCGTGAATGTATTTGGGACTTAAAGGACAATGCTATTCCTGCTCTAGAAAAGAACAAGACTAATGGTGATAAGTGTGCTGTTCCAAATCATGAATATTTCATTGGTGCCTACTCTCCAATATTCATGTCTCGTAACAGAGTAAGAAGTTGGGATGAGCCTGGCTTTACTGTTCAAGCAAGTGGTCGCCAATGTCAGCTTCATCCTCAGGCTCCAAAAATGATAAAGATTGAAAAAAATAAACAAATCTTTGTTCCAGGTCAGGAACATTTATATAGAAGAATGTCTGTTCGAGAGGTTGCTCGGGTACAGACTTTTCCTGACAATTATGTCTTTTTATATACTGACGTTAATATGGGGTATAAGATGATTGGTAATGCTGTACCCGTAAACCTTGCTTATCATGTAGCTATGAGTATTCGTGCTACGCTGGATAGGCATGGTATAAACTATCAAGACTAAAATGAATATTGTATCACTCTTTGCTGGATGTGGCGGTCTTGATCTTGGTTTTGAAAAGGCGGGATTCAATATAGTATGGGCTAATGAATATGATAAGTCTGTACATGAGACTTATAGGTTAAATCATCCGAATACTATATTGAATACATCAGACATACGTACACTTTCTAGTTTAGACATTCCTGACTGTGATGGCATTATTGGAGGACCTCCATGTCAGGCTTGGAGTGAAGGAGGTAAACGTTTGGGAATAGAAGATCCTCGTGGTCAACTATTCTTGGACTGTATTCGAATTGTCAAAGATAAGCAACCAAAATTCTTTGTAATAGAAAATGTTCAGGGAATTCTTGAGGATAAGCATAAGGATTCCTTGAATTGTTTCATTACGCTGCTCAAAGAGGCTGCGTACAGAGTCAGTTATGAACTTTTAAATGCAGCCGATTATAAGGTTCCACAAGATAGGTTTCGTGTGTTTTTTATAGGAATAAGGAATGATTTGAAAAACAAATTTCAATTTCCTGATGCAGTAAGTAAAAAGACTATCACTCTTCGTCAGGCAATAGGTGATATTGTAGAAGAACCTCGTTATTATAAAGATGAGCCAGTTCTCGAAGTGAATAGTAGACTCGCTAATCACGATACTTACATTGGAGCATATGATAGTAAATATATGGCAAGGAATAGGGTTAGAGCATGGAATGAAACTTCATTTACGATGCAGGCTCAGGCGAGAAATGCACCGCAACATCCTCAAGCTCCTAAAATGACTTATGTTTCTGCTAATCAACGCATTTTTGCAAAGGGATATGAGCACTTATATCGAAGATTAAGTGTTAGGGAATGTGCAAGGATACAAACATTCCCTGACTGGTTTGTGTTTAAGTACTCTAATGTTAAGGATGGCTATAAAATGGTTGGTAATGCAGTGCCGCCTCGTCTTGCGTGGTATCTTGCGAATCAAATGAAACAAGCTTTTTCTAGTTTAAAGGAAAGCAATGATAATAGAAAGCTAGCAAACTTTCAAAGAATCAAACAAATTCCAGTGAATAAGATTGCTACACAATATTCTCGAAACATTATCAATAATTCTATAGTTCGAGATTATACAAATCTTGATTTAGAGAAGCACGTATTGATTAGTCTTGTATCACAAAAGAATACTGCTGCTTTTCTTGATATGTCTGCTAAGCTTTATTATACAGGGAAAACGTTCCCTTCTACAATTCATTTCAATAAACTTTTTTATTTTATGCCATATATAAAAGGAAATGGTGTTAAGGATTTGTATTTGATTAAGGCAGTCAGAGTGGGAAGTAAGCAAGAAGTTCATCCAGAATGTCTAGATAATGATTTTCGGATTGTATTTGAGATTGACTTTATCAAGCATTTGTTTAATGGCTACAAGCCTATACACTTGAATATTTGGCATACTTTCACTGATACAATTCTTAGTGATTTGTTGAAATTGACAGAAGTGGAGGAATTTGATTAAAAACAATTCCCATGTTTTACCGACCGGAAATAATATCACATTGTAAAGATTTAGATTCATCGATGTTTATGGTAATATTTCTGAGCATGTTTAAAATGTCCGGATTGTATGAAAATATAGTTAGTTCACCAGTGCAATGTGCGGTTGTCTTTCCAGAGTTTAGAACGTAATTTAATCTATGAGCTTTATCAGTATCAGCATTTCAATAAATTGTCCCGGAAGGAAGGGGAGGTCTGTCCTTTCTGCTGTCTGTCGCGAGGAGTGGAAATTATTTGTGAGACGGCTGTGGCGTTCTATGATGGCTATTCGGTATCGCCTAGTCATGCACTGATTATCCCCAAGCGGCATGTGGCTTCTTACTTCGACCTGACCAATCATGAACGGGAGACCATGAATGTGGTGTTTCAGTCCGTGAAGCAGAAGTTGGACGGGCGATACCATCCGGACGGATACAATGTGGGCATAAATGTGAACGAGGAGGCGGACCAGTCGGTTTTTCATGTACACATTACAGGACAAGTTATTCATTAGATAATTCGGAGCGCCGGATAAAATTTTTCTTCATATTCCCCTATATGGCATATCTTCAAGTGTATATTTGCCATACATTATGAAAATCATTAAAAGAAAAAAATGTATGGAAGAGAATTTAGATAAGCTATTCGATTACAGAGCGCTGATTCCGGGAAGTGGACGTTTTGCATCTATAGTGGGCATTGGCGGGGGAGCAGGTCGTGTGGTAGAGCAGATGCGGAAATGCTGTCTGCCTGATGTGCAACTGTATGCGTTTGGCATGAATCGGAAGGAAATGGATGAGTTGTCCTTGTGCGGCAAATACCTGATTGGACAGGAAGGACTGGGTAGCGGTAAGGACCGTTTTCTTGCGGAGTATGAATGCAGTAAGTCTTTCCCAGCAATAGAGAGTGTATTAAGGGGCAGACTTGTGGCGATGTTTGTGGTATGCCTTGGTGGAGGAACAGGAGAGGGGTGCATCAGATCTTTCCTGCAGAAGGCCAGAGAGGTGGGAAACAAGGCAATCATTCTGGTGGCAACGATTCCCCATTCGTCGGAGGGAGCGGAAAAGCGGAAGAATGCTTTAGGTTTGCTGAAGGCGTTGGAACCGATGGTAGACGCTCTTTATACAGTGGATTATGATGACTCCCGGTATGCCACGCTTACGGAAGTGTTTCAGGAAGCGGACCGGAAGATAATCGAGTTTACGGACTCGCTTTTGGGGATGGTGCTGCGTCGTTGCATGATTACCTTCGACTTTAATGATTTCAGGACTTTCCTGCGGTTTCCGACTCCTTCTAAACACGTCGACTTTTTTATGCTTGCCGGTAATCTGGATTTCCTGAGGAAGGAAGTGAAGGACTGGTGGAAGAAGCTGCCGGCGAAATATTCGTCTGCAGATGAGGTGGCGATGGTTGTGTTCTCAATAGAGAATGCGGACTGGTCGGACGACAAGGAAACGACGGAGGCGATGGACGTGGTGCACGAATGTTTTTTACAGCTGCCGCCCGACGCGGAGGGTAAATGGGGGATATACCCGGATGAGACGCTTCCACCGCACCAGTTCAGGTTGCGGGTTTTCACCAAATGCAAGAGATAATATGGCTTAATGTATAATTGCAGAAAAAGAGGAAAGACAATGAAATCAATCGATAAAAAGAATTTAATTCGTATTTTGATGATAATCTTAGCCACTGTTTGGATCATTCATTTTGTGGTTTGTATGTGTGTGGGAACGTCGTCTGAACGGTGGATACGGATTTGGTGAGAGGATTAATCTGATTTTATAATGGATACATGGGAATAAAAGAATATATTTGTGTATTCGTATAATACTATTGAGAAATGAATGATACTAAGACTATCTTTGATTTAAAAGACTGTGCATTTATTGTTCCATCATATCAGCGCGGATACAAGTGGAGAAAACTGGATGTCAGATATTTGATTGATGATCTTGCTGAATATGCCTGCGAAAAGCCGTATTATTTGCAGCCTATAGTGGTGGCAGAGGAGACCGGAAAATATATATTGGTCGATGGGCAACAGCGTCTGACCACGTTTTACCTCATATGGCGATACATGTATACGCAGGGGATTATTACTAATAAAAAGTATGATACATCACCTGTCTTTTCCATTGAATACTCCCAGCGTAATTATAGTACAGACTATCTGAAAAAAAATGTAGCTCATACAGATGTGACTCCTGATATACGGCGCTTTAAGGATGCTGAGAGAGTGGCTGAAGAAGTGAGGGAAATATTAGCGGGTGAGAGTTTTCAGAAGAATTTCTTTGAGAAAGCTACATTCTTGTGGTATAAATTGGAGAATTCAACTGAGGGACCGAAAATGTTTGAACGTTTGAATGGGAAAAGAATTCCGCTAACTGATGTGGAACTTTGCAAGGTGCTGTTATTGTCACCAGATGTTACACCTTCTACATTGAGATCAGAAAGGGCAATGGCTTGGCAACACATGGAATATGTGCTTCAGGATAATCGATTTTATGCTTTTATCTGTTCTGAAGTGAACAATGCGCATGATAAAAGCCGGATGGAAATCTTGTTGTCTCTTGTCGTTAAGGAAGCGGGCGGAGCTTCAGATAACTCTAAAGAATACATTGAATATCCTGTCTATTTGGGACTGAAGCGTCTTGTTAAGCAGCAGAAGAATGTTTGGAGTAGGTTGATTCATATATTTCATGTGTTGGAACAATGGTATGAACAGCCTTTGTATTATAATCTGATTGGTTTCTTGGTACATGGAGCCAATGTTCCTATCTCTGATATCATAGCGGATGCAGCTAGTGACAATTTTGATAGTTTGTTGCATGGTCGTATTAAGAATTGGGTGGGTGATTTGTTGCAGATACCTAATATGGTGTACAAGGATAATAAGATGCATTCCATGTTGTTGCTTTATAATATTTTGTGCGATATGTATCAGAAACGAGAACCTAAGAGTGACAAACTGATGGATAGGTATGGATTTAATTCGAAGTTTCCATTTCAACTGTATGCGGCCGACAGGTATGATAAAGAACATGTGCATGCCACTAATAGTGAGTCGTTGAGATCGGGCATTGAGTGGCAGCAATGGATTTGTAATATTTTGAAGTATACGCCAGAGGAGCAGATGAATAAACTGAAGCAGCAGTATCCAGAAACGGTTGAGCTGATGAGAATTGTGGCTGCGGTAATGATGGAAAGGAAAGAACAGGAAGATGAGTCTGATTTTCGTGAACGATTGAATCGTGCTATATCAGATAAGATTGGAGGAAAGGAAGAATTTAAAGTGATGTTTAATAGAGTAAATGCCTGTATTGAGGAGGAAAAGACTTTTGATACTGACTATGCTGTGGATGAAATCTTTGATAAGGAACAGAATAATATAGGGAATTTAGCGCTTTTGAATGTAGGCATTAACCGTGATCGGGCTTATGCAGCATCACCGTTTGCCGTAAAATCGGCAATATTGATGGACAGAATGAGAGAAGGATATTTTGTTCCAAAAGGAACCGAAAGAATGTTTACAAAGGCATTCCGGAAATGTCCTTCAGAGCTCTATCATTGGAGAAAAACACCATATGGGAATGGTGAACAGTCGGATACGGAGGCTTTTAGAAATGAATTGCTATACACTATTGAACGGTTTGTAAAATGAGTAATAATATAGAAAAAAATAAGACTCTATATCAGTTGTTACAGGGTAATATTGCCGTGCCTGATTATCAGAGAGACTATGCTCAGGGACGTATAAATGATAAAAAGATAGAAGATACCCGGTTGAAGTTTATAGATGATATTATAGCTGCAGCTTGTGGAAAATCTATCACGCATATGGGTTTAGTTTATGGTTCTGCTAATAGCACTCTGAAAGGATTTGTGGCTGTGGATGGGCAGCAACGTTTGACTACGGCTTATCTGTTTCATTTGTATTTGGCCAAAAGATTAGGAAGAGATGTATCTGAGGAATTGAGCAGATGTTTGAGCCATTTTGGCTGGCATGGCCGCATGTATGCATCTGAGTTTACGGAGTTGTTGCTTTCGTTTGATAATTGGAGTGAAGTTGGAGATAGTCTTGGCACATATCTGAGGGAATCGGCAAATTATTTTACCGTTTGGGAGAAAGATCCTACGGTAAATAATATGTTGGTGATGCTAGATGCTATTCACGGTAAATTGAAGAATGTCAGTTCGGATTTTCTCCTTAAAATGGCGAATAATCTTGTTTCTGACAAATGCGGACTGGTCTTTGATTACATGTTGCTGGATAAAGATACGGATGAGTTTTTGTATCAGAAAATGAATTCCAGAGGAAGAGATCTTACTACGTATGAACTTTTCAAGCAGAAGTTTCAGTCAGAGGTGACACTCTCAGAAGCTTTTAAAACGAAAATAGATAATTCATGGCTTTGTTTTTTTGACAGCAAGGCTTCTGTGCTGAATTTGGAAACAGATGTTTGTTATCAGAATTACATTAACGAGACAGCATTGTTTCTGGGAATAAGAAATACAAACGATAATTTCTTCTATGTGTCTGCAATAGAGGATAGTAAATTGAAAGGGAATCGTACAGATGTGGGATTTATACCATTTGAGGCCTATTCAGAACTGGTTAAGAATAAGGATCTGGTAGAACGCATCTTTGATTGGATAACTATCAATTTTGATTGTGTGGAGTCGGTGGTTGCGTCATTAGAGTATAAGGGGGAAACGAATCAGTTATTGTCTATTTTCAATATTCCCACATGGTCTGTGCGTGTATTCAATTATGCAATTGTCCAATATGCTCAGAAAACAGACTTTTCTCTAGTGGATAAAGAGCACTTCTGGTTATGGTGGCGTTTGGTTCATAACTTGATTGCTAATACGAATATAGACAGCAATAACATTTTTAATATCATAAAGAAGATTGATGAGGTTCCAGCCGAAGGTATTGAAGATTACCTTATGGAGGCAAAGGAAGAGTATTTTAGCAGCTTCCAGTTTAAAGAAGAAAAGCTGAAAATAAGTCTTTCAAGAGGGAATCGGGAGTTGATTTCCGTATTTACTAATCTCGAAAAAGATATCAGGTTTAAAGGACAGATTTCGATGTTGTTACCGGATGAGGAAACTATCACAGCGGATGAAATGGTCAGAATTGCTAAAAATTTCGAATGTCTTGTGGCAGGTCGGTATGACGCAAGTATAATAAATTTTTCATTTGTCCGGACGTGTTTGACTTTTTATGTAGAAGAGGATGGAGAAGGGCTTAATAAAGTTTTTATGGGCAATGCACCTAGTCATTTCCGGCTGGAAGATGGATTCCCGGCAGTTTTTATTAAAAGAATGTTTAGGGATTATCTGCATTGGTTGGCTTCCGGAAAAGGATGTGATGCCGGTGAATATCTTGTTTATCGTGACAGGGAATGGATGAAACAATATGATGAATTGTCATATGATCGAAAAAAAATGTTGTATTGGGTAAAGTTTTTGTATGAGAACGGTGATATGTGCAAAGAATATTTTGACAGATCGCGCGACAAGACTTTCTTGGTAAAGGTTAATGGAGACATGGCTTGTTGTTGGCTTTATCATAAATCTTATCGGAATGAAGAAGATATCTTGATCGGTACTCGACGTAAAGAGGTAATAGAGACTTGTATTCCGGGAGTAGAGAATGCTTCTTTACGTCATGAGGGCGGTTTTCAGCATCCGATATATAAATATCTTTTTGTTTATTTTGATTTGAATGGTATCTGGTTAGGTATTCGTCAGAATTCGGATTGTGAAGTGAAGATGCTTCCAGAAAATGCTGTTTGGTCTAGTGCTAACTACAAAGCCTGGAGGTGGTTCAAGGGAATGGATGAACTGAACTATTATTATGAGCATGAAGGAGAGTCGCTTGCTGATTATTTAGTTAGATTGAAGGAAGAGTTTGATATAGATGTTAAGAGATTTCTTCAGCAGATAGGTGTGAATTTAGATAATTTTAATGGGAGGTAGTACTATTGGGTCTACCAGTGAAACAATCCAGAATGCTAATAATATGTGCTAATTTATTATTGATGGCATGGAAGGGTTTCTTGAATGGTAGAATTGCGTTCTTTTTATGATAAGATTATTTCGGAATAAAGATACTACTTTTTCAGCTGGTTCCATACGGTTTCTACCCACTGGCGGATATTCTCCCGGGCGACTTCCGGACGGACGGCTTCTTCAAGAGGCATATCGTCGGGCGTAAGGCTGTCCACCCGACTGAATCCGGCATTCAGCAGGGACTCGGCATCGCTGGCTTTTCCGGCTACCAGCCAGACGGGAACCTGATGTGCCTGTGCCCGTCGCATTACTCGTTCGGGAAACTTGCCCATGAGTGTCTGACGGTCGGCATGTCCTTCACCGGTAATGACGAGGTCGGTATGTGTCAGGAGGGTGTCGAATTTACAGAGGTCGAGCAGGAGGTCGGCACCCGATTGGGTGGCAGCCTGAAGATATTGCAGGAAGGCGTATCCCAGTCCGCCGGCAGCTCCGGCACCGGGTTGGAAGGATGCGTCTCTGCCCATGCGTCGGGCAGATTCTTCGGCGAACTGACGGGCGCGTCGGTCCAGTTCTTCCACCATCTCGGGAGTGGCTCCTTTCTGTGGGGCAAAGATGCGGGCGGCGCCTTCGGGTCCGTAGAGCGGATTGCGTACGTCGCTGGCCAGTATGAAGTGGCAGTCGGACAGGGAACCTTTCAATATGTCTTCTATCGTGCCGCCGGGAGTCAGGGAATCGGTGAGGCCCTGAAGCATGCCTTTTCCGGCATCGCTCGTACCGCTTCCGCCCAGTCCGATGAGGAAGCGCCGGCATCCGTGCCGTATGGCGTGTGCCACGAGTTCGCCTACGCCGTAAGTGGTGGCCACTAACGGATTGCGTTCCTCGGCAGACAGGTACGTCAGTCCGCAGGCTTGTGCAGTTTCAATGACGGCGGTTCCATCGGGAGCAATGCCGTAGCAAGCGGTGACGGGACGCATCAGCGGGTCGTGTACTTTCGCTTGGAGAAGTTGCCCGTGGAGGGCGGTGATAAAGGCCGGAAGCATCCCTTCGCCTCCGTCGGACATGGGGAGGGAACGGACTTCTGCCCCGCGGGCGGTGAGGGCCTGCGAGAAGGCGGCTTCCACTTCTTCGGAAGCAAGGCAGCCTTTAAAGGAGTCGATGGCGAGCAGGATTTGCATGAGTGTGGTGTTAGGGATTAATTGTGCAGGCAAAGTTACAGGTTTTGTGTAGAAAAGCCATGAAGGGAGTACGACAAATCAGCCGTTGGTCAGGAGGTGCGGTATTGTTTGGGCGACAGGCCTGTGATGCGCTTGAAGTATTTCCCGAAGAAGGTTTGTGTAGGGAAATTCAGTTTGTAGGCAATTTCCTGAATCGTCAGGTCGGTGTGCTTGAGCATGGTTTTGGCTTCGAGGATGACAGATTCTTCAATCCATTCGGTAGCCGTTCGGCCGCTGTACTCTTTCACCCTGGAGGAAAGGTAATTGGGGGTGAAGTTTAGTCTTCGGGCAAAGAATGACAAGGAGTGTTCCGTACCATGGAAGAGGTTCAGTTCCTTGATGAAGTCTTCGAAAACCGTTTCGCAGCGTTCCGGTACTTTTCTTACGTATTCTTTTTCTTTTAGCTTTCTGACCAGAATGTCGTATACCTTGTATAGAAAGGAGGTGGTCAGTCCGATGGTCATGCTGTCCTTATAGCCGGTTTCCGACTGGAGGATGCTTTCCATCAGGTAGTAGTATTTCTCCAGTATATGGATATCGGCATATTGCAGGCTGAATACCGGCACGGTCTTGGCGGCCATGTAGAGGTTGATAAGGTCCTTGGTCTCGATGTGCAGCTTCTGTATGAATGCGGACGAGATGATGAAGGGGTAGACAATCAGGTTTTCGCAGGAGTTGATTTGAATGATGTTTTCCGGTACATGGAGCGCCATGGTTCCGCTTTCAAGGGTATATTTCTTGAGGTTGACCTGGACTTCTGCCTTCCCGCTGACGCAGAAGATGGCGGCAAAGGCATCCATCCGGCTCGGATGTTTGAACAGTGTGTCATCAAACCCCAGGTTGGCCGACAACAGTATGTCTGATTTCAGCCTGTTCTGCACAAACTGTCTGTTATCCAGTTGCTGGATGGATATGGATTCTATCTTTTTCATTTTTATCTGTTTTGAGAGCAAAAATATTTTATAAAATCTCACGGTGCAACTTTATTGATTAATAAGAACAATTCCATCTTTAAATTGACCTTTTTCTATGATGGCTTATGGCCGATATTTGCAAACGAAAATCATAGACAGTCTATCGAATCAGTATTATCAGTAACTTTTAATAATGAAGTATATGAACAGTAAGTTTTTTGTTACATGTCTGGCCATGCCCATCATTGTGGCCGGATGTCAGGATGAATCACACGACGATTCTGCGCAAGAAAAAACAATAAAGGTCAAGACGTTGCAAGTGTCGTCTCGTACGCTGGCGGCTGAAAAGCGATATTCTGGCACGCTGGAGGAATCCAGTGGCAGTTCTTTAAGTTTCTCCGTACCGGGGACGGTGAGCAAGGTGTATGTGAAAACGGGCGACCGCGTGGTGAAGGGACAGCCTATCGCCTCTATCGATGCCACGACACTGACCAGCAGCTATCATGCGGCAAAGGCGTCGTTGGACCAGGCACAGGATGCATACGACAGGTTGAAGGTGCTGTACGAGGAGAAGAGTCTGCCCGAAATTAAATGGGTGGACATGCAGAGCAAGCTTCAGCAGGCAAAGGCGATGGAAGAGGTGGCCCGGAAAAAACTGAAGGACTGCCAGCTGACGGCACCGTTTGAGGGGGTGATTGCCGGGAAAAAAGTGGAAATAGGACAAAATGTGGCGCCGGGTGTGCCGGTGGTGGATCTTGTTTCCATGCAGCAGGTCAAGATAAAGGTGTCTGTGCCGGAAGGGGATATAGCCGACATTCAGGTTGGGGATGAGGCGCTGGTATGCATTCCTGCCGCAGAAAATCTGTGCCTTGAAGGCCGGGTCATGGAAAAGGGCATTGTAGCCAATCCGTTGTCGCGTTCGTATGAGGTGAAGATTGCGGTGGAAAACCGGAAGCATGTGCTGTTGCCCGGCATGGTGACTGACGTATGCGTGATGAGCAATCGGGAGAAATCGGCCATTCTGCTTCCTTCGCACATTGTGCAGATAGATGAGCAGAATCAGACGTTTGTGTGGGTGAATCAGAATGGAAGGGCCAGCAAGCGGATAATCACTTGTGGCGAATATACGTCGGGAGGAGTCGTGGTGGAATCCGGCATCGGAAGTGGAGATGAAATCATTATCTCCGGACAGCATAAAGTGTGTGAAGGTTCTGCCGTTTCATTGTAAAACCTTAATATGTATTTGAAAAATGAGTCGGAAAAAACGAAATGCGGTAGAATGGGCAATGCATTATCGCCAGATTGTCATTCTGGTGGTATGCTGTCTGGTGGCACTGGGAATATACAGCCTTCCCGAGATGCGAAAGAATGAGTTCCCGGATTTTACGGTCCGTCAGGGACTGGTGGTGGCAGTGGCACCCGGCAATACCTCGGAGGAGATGGTGGAGCGGGTGACGAAGCCGCTGGAGAATTACATTTTCAGCTACAAGGAGGTAAAGAAGGAGAAAACCTTCTCGACCAACCGGGATGGGATAGTGTATATCCAAGTGGAGCTGAACGATGAGGTGAACAATAAGGATGAGTTCTGGAGTAAGTTCAAGCATGGCATCTCCACGTTCAAGCCTCAGCTGCCAGCCAATGTGCTTGCCTTGCAGGTATTGGATGATTTTGGCGATACGTCTGCACTGCTTATCACCATGGAGAGTCAGGATAAGACTTATCGGGAACTCAAGGAGTATATGGACGACCTGCAGGACAGGCTGCGCACGGTGAAGAGTGTGGGGCGGATGAGTGTGTATGGCATGCAAAAAGAACAGATTTCGGTGGTGCTGAACCACGACAAGCTGTCGAAGTATGCGCTGAATGACCAGATGGTGGCTGCCAAGCTGTTGACGAAGGGATTTGCCACTTCGGGCGGAAGGGTGAAAGATGATTCGTACACCCATCCCATTTATGTGGCCGAGTCCCTGAATACGGTCTACGACATTCAGCAGCTCATCGTGTATACTGATCCGCTGGGCAATAACATCCGCCTGAAGGACATTGCCGAGGTGAAAAAGGAATATGCTCCTTTTGACAGCTATATTACCAATAACGGGAAGAAGTGTATTCTGCTCAGCGTAGAGATGAAGAAAGGGCAGAACATTGTCAAGATGGGTGAGGAGGTGAACAAAACGCTGGATGAATACAAAAGTACCTTGCCGCCGGATGTGGGGATTTACAGAATTACCGACCAGAGTGTGGTGGTGGACGACAGTGTGCAGAATTTTCTGCGCGAGCTGATGATTGCCATTGTGGCTGTGGTGATAGTGGTCATGCTGCTTTTGCCCATGAAGGTGGCACTGGTGGCTGCTTCTACCATTCCCATCACCATCTTTATTTCGCTGGGACTGTTTCATGCCTTCGGGGTGGAACTTAATACGGTTACGCTGGCAGCCCTGATTGTTACCTTGGGAATGATTGTGGACAATTCGATTGTGATTATAGACAGCTATCTGGAACGCTTGTCGGAGGGAATGTCGCGCTGGCATGCCTCGATAGACAGTACGATTCATTTCTTCAAGTCCATCTTGTCGGCTACGCTGGCCATCAGTATCACTTTCTTCCCGTTTCTGATGATAACCGTCGGACTGGTGCACGACTTTCTGCTGAGCTTCCCCTGGGCCATTACGCTGATTCTGGCCATCTCCTTGCTGGTGGCTGTACTGCTGGTACCCTTCATGCAGTTCTATTTTATCCGCAAGCCGATAGTCAAGAAGCAGGAGGATGGAAAGCATTTCTCTTTCCTCGATGCCTTGCAGCGCTTTTATGACAAGGTGCTTGCCTGGTGTTTTGCTTATCCTAAGACGGTGGTTGCTGTCGGAGTAGTTTCTATCGTGGTGGGAGGAGTCATGCTGGCCCATCAGCCTCAAAGCATGCTGCCGACGGCCGACCGGAATCAGTTTGCCGTGGAAATTTATCTGCCGACCGGCACTTCCATTGAAAAGACGGCCATGGTGGCAGACAGCCTGGAACGCATTATCCGGCAGGACAAGCGGGTGGTGTCTGTCACCTCATTCAAGGGCTGTAACTCGCCGCGATTCCATTCGTCATACGCTCCTCAGATACCGGGAAGTAACTTTGCCCAGTTTATTGTGAACACAAAGGGGGTTAAGGAGACCGTGGAGATACTGGATGAACTGGCTCCCCGGTATACAAACTATTTTCCGGAGGCTACCATCAAGTTCAAGCAACTGATATACAGTATGGCTGCTTATCCCATTGAGGTGAGACTGAGCGGAGAGAACCTGGATTCTCTGAAATATTATGCACAGCAAGTGGCGGCCTTGATGAAACGCATGCCCGAAATACAGCATGTGCGGACCGACCGCAACGAACCGCTTTCCGGCACGGAAGTAAGGCTCAAGGAAGATGAGGCTTCACGGCTGGGTGTGAACAACATGCAGCTGGAAACCACGCTGGCCATGCGTTATGGAAATGGTCTGCCGCTGGCCCATGTATGGGAGGGGGATTACAATATTCCTGTTGTGGTGAAAAGTGTCCGATCGGACAAATCGGACAATGCCGACCTGATGAATGAGCAGATTCCGGTGTATGGCGGGGTGAGCCATGTACCTTTGAGACAGATTGCTCATGTGGTGCCTGTCTGGAAAGACGGTCAGATAGTCCGCCGTAATGGGATAAACCTTGTTACCATACTGGGAGAACCGGTGAGGGGCTGCAATACCCTGGCTGTAAATGCCAAGGTTGACGAGCTGGTGAAAGATTTACACCTGCCTGCTGGGATAAAAGTCAAATACGGTGGAGAACTGGAAGAGAATCAGGACCACATGCCTACCATCATGACGGCCTTGCAGATTGCTGCATTCATGATTTTCTTCATTCTGCTGGCGCATTTCCACAGGGTAAACATTGCATTGCTCATTTTCGGCAGTATGGGACTGTGCGTGTTCGGTACGGCGGTGGGTCTGTGGACCATGCAGCTGGACTTCGGAGTGACCTGTGTACTGGGTATCACCAGTCTGATGGGAATTATTGTCCGCAACGGAATCATCATGGTGGACTATGCCGAGGAACTGAGGGACAAGGGACTGTGCGTGAAAGATGCCATTTATTATTCGGCTTCCCGTCGTATGCGTCCTATATTCCTTACTTCAGCAGCTGCTTCCATGGGAGTTATTCCGATGATTTTAGGAGGCAGCGGACTCTGGATGCCCATGGGAACTGTCATCTTCTTCGGAACGCTGATTACGATGTTGTTTTTGCTGACGGTACTCCCTGTGTGCTACTGGATGATATTCAGTGGAAGCAGCAAGAAAAGAAAAAGAGTTCTCCAATTAGAAAACCAATGATTACACCAAACGGAATATGAAGATAAGATTTTTGCTATTAAGCGCATTGCTTGCAGGAACCTCGCAGGGGGTTCCTGCACAAGAAAAACGGGTGCTGACACTGGAAGCCTGCAAGGAACTGGCCTTGAAGAACAATGCGGACATACAGACGGGCAGGATGGATGTGGAAGCTGCCAGCCAGACGAGGAAAGAGGCTTTTACCAAGTATTTTCCCAAAATATCGGCAGGGGCTGTCACGTATAAGGCCGATGATAATCTGGTTAAAGGAACCATACCACCTATACCGCCTCTAGGACTGGAAACTCCGACGGAAGTCGGTGTGCTGGAAGAGGGAAATCTAGTAACGGTGTCTGCCTTGCAGCCTGTTTTTGCGGGGGGACAGATTGTGAATTCCAACAAACTGGCCCGGACAGCCTTGGAGGCTTCACGCCTGCAGCTTGACATGACGGCGGATAAGGTGGAACTGGAAACGGAAGCATACTATTGGAAGATTGTTTCTCTGAAAGAGGCAGAAAAGACGCTTGACGTACTTGATACGTTGCTGCACAATCTGCACAAGGATGTAAGTCTTGCCGTGAAGATGGGACTTACAACCCAGAATGACCTGCTGACCGTGCAGCTGAAGCAGAATGAATTGCAGAGTACCAGGTTGCAGGTGGAGAATGGCCGGGAACTTTCGTGCATGGCCTTGTGTCAGTACATCGGCATCCCGCTGGACTCAGCCAAGTTCGTCGATGTGCCCGAACTGCATGCCGACATAAAAGCTCCCGGTGAGTATCTGGTGGACCATCCCACTGCACTGGCTTCACTGTCCACTTATAAGTTGCTGGAGAAGAATGTGAAGGCGCATGAACTGAAGCGGAAAATCGCCCTGGGCCAACAGCTTCCTACCGTAGGAATAGGTGCTTCATATGCATACGAAGACCTGATGTTCGACAAGAGCCGTAACCATTGGATCATGATGGCTACGGTCAGTGTACCTATTTCCGATTGGTGGGGAGGAAGTCATAAGTTCAAGCGTTCCCGACTGGAGGAGAAGAAGGCCCTACGCCAGCAACAGGACGGAAGCGAGAAACTGCAACTGAAAATGCAGCAAAGCTGGAACCTGCTGACGGAGTCGTACAAACAGATTGCACTGGCGGAGTCAGCTGTCAGAGAATCGGAAGAGAACCTTCGGATGCAGACCAGTCATTACAAATCCGGAATAACCTCCCTATCGGAACTGCTTGATGCCCAAGGATTGTATCAGAAGAGCCGCAACCGCTATTCGGATGCGTGCATTGACTACATGAAGAAGGTGTCACAATACCTGCAAGACACAGGGCGGTAAGAAGAGAGCATTGTCTTTTGTTATCATATTTGTTAGACTGTCGGACAAGATTCTGAGTTGAGGGAAGATTGTCCGGCAGTTTTTATGTACATGGCGGGCAAAATAAAAAGCACCAGAAACGTTTGAGCGATTTCCGTGCTTTTTAATTTATTTTCCCATGAACTCTCTTTTTAGCTGGGCGACTTCCTCCTGACTGACATGCTCCCAACCTTGTGTTTTTTTGCAGTTCATCAGGTATTGCGTGCGGATAATGTGATAAGTATCGTCTGCATTTTTGATGAACTTATAGCTGATATACCCTATGGATAAATCGAACCTTATCGTGAATGTGTCATCCATAAAGGGCTATAGATATTGATAGGGGTTGAAGTCTTGAGAGAAACATACTTCTTCATTTTCTTCTTTCAGAAGGATGTGATTCTGGTGCATAAGCCATCCTAAAGCTAAGGCTAACTCCATATCTGAGAAACTGCTTGCTGATTTCAGTTCCTTAAACGACCAGGTACGGTTATCTGCAATCAGTTTTCCGATAAATTCGGCATTTGATTTTACATTGCTGTTTTTCATAAGATGAGAATTTTGAACTTTTACAAAGCAAATTTAGCCTTTGCCTGTCCATTCTAAAAGGTCAAAATCATCTGCATATTGTTCTGAATCGTATTTTTCTGTGAAACGGTTTACAGAATTTCTCTGGCTATCCACGCGCAGGCTTCGGCATCGGCCAGTGCGTGGTGATGGTTTTCCAGACGGTATCCGCAGGCAGCGGCCACGGTGTGCAACTGGTGGTTGGGGAGCTCCGGAAATACTCTGCGTGCTACGCACAGGGTGTCATAAAACTCATAGTCGGGATAGTCCATCTGATAGACGCGGAAGACGGCTTTCAGACAGCTCTCATCGAAGGGACGGTTGTGTGCCACGAGCGGCAGTCCCTCTATCAACGGCTCAATCTGTGCCCATACGGCGGGGAAAACCGGTGCGTCTTCGGTATCTTCACGGGTGAGTCCGTGTACCTGTGAGCACCAGTATGTGTAATAATTCGGCTCCGGATTGATGAGGGAATAAAAGGTATCGGCTATCTCGCCGTGGCGCACCACGACCACGCCCACCGAGCATACGGATGAGCGCTGGTTGTTGGCGGTCTCAAAATCTATTGCGGCAAAGTCTCTCATGTCTTTACTTGCTCTATATGCGTTATCGCTTGGTCACGGTAATCATGAATATGACGGCTACCATGGCAATGGAAATGCCGACAATGATGTTGGTGGTCAGCGGTTCGCCAAACATCAGTGTGCCGACAATGATGGCGGTGATGGGTTCGAATACGCCGAGTACAGAAGCCTTGGTGGCCCCGATGTTACGGGAGGCAATGGCGAGAGTGGCTGTAGAAACGATGGTTGGTAGCAGGGCAAGTCCCACAAGGTTAAGCCAGTCTGCTCCGGTAGTGATTCCGGCCGTTATCGCGGTGCCGGAACTGAGGATTTTTCCGATGAAGACAATCGCTCCTACCATGAGTGCATAGAAGGTGAGGAGGGAGTTGGATATGCCGGCAATGGCCTTGCTGCGGTTGATGATGACGATGAAGAGTGCATACACCAGTGCCGAGGCGATGGAGAGCAGCACACCGATGGGGTTAATGGTTTGTGAACCGTCACTTTGTGTCATGATGAGCACACCTCCGAAGGTGGCGGCAATGGCAAGCCATACCGGCCATGAGGGAACGACTTTCAGGAACACCATGATAATGGCCACGAGGACGGGGTAAAGGAATACCAGCGTAGTAGCCAGTCCGGAAGCGATGTACTCGTATGCATCGAAAAGAAAGATGCTGCTGGAGGTGTAAAGCAGTCCGAGGACGAACAATACGCCGATTTGCTTTCCTGAAACCCGGAAACTCTGTTTGCGGAACAGCAGGAACAGGCCTAAGAGCAGCACTGCGAAAGCGTAGCGGAAGAAAAGTATGGACTCTGTGGCGGCACCGTTCTTCATCAGCGGCATCGCAAATAAGGGATTCAATCCGTAGGTAATACCGGTGATAATTCCTGCCGGATAGCCTATAATGGCATTTTTGCTTAGTTTTTTCATGTGCGGGTAGATGTAATTGTGTAATCGGGATGCAAAATTAATTATTAAATGACAAACCTGCGCTTGTGGCGGGGGAGATTCTTCCCGTGTGCCTACCTTCTGTAAATATATCTTGCCAGTCCGTAGATGTATCTCCGGAATTCCGGGCGGTACTTAAGCAGACGGTCAAACCATTTCAGATGGTGGCTGGCAATACGTACAGCCCATCCTACATAATACATGGCAAACAGCGTACCTGCTCCGATGATGTGCCATTGCCATTTTCCGAAGAATATGTAGCAGAAGACGATGCCGAGAAGCACAAGTGAAATGTCCACCACAATCTTGACCTTCGGAAATTCTATGCCCGTCACCTTGCTGATGGCGACGGGAAAACCTTCTCCAGGCATGGTCACACTGCCGCATCTTACCTCCAGTGCAATGCCTGCTGCCAGAATGGTGCATCCGGCCAGCTGAGCCACGGCTTTCTCCCATATAGCTTCGGGTTGCAGCCATGAAAGAAGGTAGAGGTTCAGGTCGATTAACATGCCGAATACAAACCCCACGAGTAACTGGAACAGTTGGACCGGGTCAAACTGCCGGCGGAGTACTCCCACTTGCCCCACTACCAGCAGGGCATTCATGATGAAGGTGTATTGCCCGATGGTTAGTGATGGTGTCAGTCCGCCGGTTCCCGCATCGTGAAACACATAGGGCAATACACTGATGACGCTTGCTCCCAGCATGCTCTTTACGCAGGCGGCAATTCCCAGTGTCATGATGTATAAGGCAACGAAGAGCAGTAAGTGTTGCCAGGCAAAAGATATGATTTTTTCTTTTCTCGTCATTTTTATTGTACTTTGTGCAATGTTGTTTTTCGTGCGGATTATTATCTCAGAAACGGGTCAATCGTACTGAGCAGCTCGGCCTTCTGCATCACGCCGCTGGTTCTCCAAAGCACTTCTCCGTTGCGGAACAGCATGAGGGTGGGGACGGACTGAATCTGGTACTTCTGAGACAATACGCTGTGTGTGTCCACATCAATCTTGATGATACGGATGCGGTCGCCCAGCACGTCTTTCACCTGTTTCAGAATCGGGTGCATCATTTTACAAGGTTGACACCAGGTGGCGAAGAAGTCTACCAATACAAGCTGATTGCCTGCTACTACGTCATAAAAAGTTTCCATTGCTTTCGTTTTTAAGTGGTTCTATATAAATAAGGCTACCTCCCGAAAGAAATAGCCCGGTGTGTGGTCAATACGTTTAAAATGCGGTGCAAATGTACGAAAAGCCGATTAATGGTGGACATGAAAAAAGTGGAAATCGTAAAGAAAAACAGTAGAAGATGGTTCTTAATATAAGAAACCGGAGGGCGTGAAGTGCGTTTTTTGTAATAATATATGAAAAAAGGAGTCTTTTATTTGCTTTTTATATGTAAATGAATAAATTTGCGTTTGTAAAAATATATTCAATTTTAAAATCTATTAGCTATGGGTACAGAACAAAAAATTACACTCTCCGGAGTGTTGTCTGAGGGGATTTCTATTGGAATTAAGAATCTCGCATCTTTGCTGGTTGCTAGTCTTTTATGGCTTGTTACTATCTGGATTCCTTATTTGAATGTGGGTACGACTATTGCCATGACTACTATCCCGATTGAATTAAGCAAAGGGCGGGTGATTTCGCCGTTGTTTATTTTTGATGCAAAGTATAGAAAGTACATGGGTGAGTTCTTTACTTTGAAAGGTATGATGTGGATGGCTATCTTTCCGGCTTCACTCTTTATGGTTGTTCCAGGTATGATTATTTCTTTGGGATGGTCATTGTCCTTGTTTATTTTGCTGGACAAAGGAGTGGCTCCTGGTGAGGCGATGATTCGCAGTAATAAAGCTACTTATGGTTATAAGTGGACCATTTTTGGAGTAGGCTTCGTTTTGGGAGTTATATTTATGCTTTTGCTCCTTCTCTTGTGCCAGATACCTCACATCGGTCTTTTGCTTGCTTTCCTGGTGGTAGTTGTCTTTATGGTGGCAAGACTGGGATGTAATGCTGTGATTTATCGTAATCTGGTAGGTGAAGACGCTGACGAATCAGCTATGTAAATCTATTATTTTATTAAAAAATAATGATTCCGGAAGGAGTTTGGCGGAAAAGATTCCGTATGAACTTCTTCCGGTTTTTTATGCCGTCATCTGCTGCTGCCGATAAAGTGAAGAGTTTGCTATTGAAAAACTTTTTCGCAGGTGAATACTCAAATATGATAATCTGTATCTTTGCACGACTTTTTTAAAGGTAAGAAGAAACAATGGATGCAATCGTTACACAGATGATTATCCTGTTTATTCTGGTAATCATCGGCTATTATCTGAGTAAGAAGAAAATGATGGATGCGGATTTCGACCGCAAACTTTCGGGACTGGTTATCAACGTGACGTGTCCCAGTCTGATACTTTCGTCGGTGATGGGCGACACGCTTCCCGACAAGAAGCTGATTCTGCCTTTGCTCGTGGTGGGCTTTGCTACCTACGTGGTGCTTATCGGGTTGGCCTTTCTGCTTCCGCGCTATTTGCCTGTCAAGCTGTCCGACCGCGGTATTTACAGTTTCATGCTGGCGTTCGGCAATGTGGGTTTCATCGGCTATCCCATCGTGGCTTCCATTTTCGGAGCCAGTGCGGTGTTCTATGCCAGCATTCTTAATTTCCCCAGCACGTTGCTGATTTTTGTGTTCGGTACCCTGTTTATCTCAGGCGGTCAGGGAAAGATGCGTTTTGACTGGCGTACTCTCTACTGTCCGGCTATGATTGCGTCGTACCTCTCCATTCTGATTGTCGTGACCGGATGGGTGCCTCCTCGTGTCATCAGTACTCCGTTTGTCTTGTTGGGAAATGTCACCGTGCCTGCTGCGCTGCTTATCATCGGCTCGTCCATTGCCCGTGTGCCTATTCGCCGGATGTTTGGCAATACGGCCATCTACCTGATGTCGGCCTTGCGTCTGATGCTGGTTCCACTCCTTATCCTGTTTCTCTCGCGCCTTTGCCGGGTGGACGAAACCATTGCCAATATCAATGTGGTGTTGGCGGCCATGCCCGTAGCTTCGTACGGCACCCTGTTCTGTATCCAGTATCAGAAAGGGGAGGTCATCATGGCAGAAGGAACCTTCCTCACCACCTTGCTTTCTGTGCTGAGCATTCCGTTGCTGACGATGTTCCTGTAGACTTATTTCAGCAGGGCTGCATACGTCTTTTCAGACTCATGCGGCAGTATCTTCCGGAACTGGGTGAGCATCCGTTCGCGTGATTCCTGCGGACTGCGGTCGGGGTGGCAGGCCTCCCGTCCAAAGAGACGTTCGGGCGTGGTGAGCAGTGACCAGCCCCAGCCATATTCCCGTCCGTGGCGATCGAGGGGGTAGATAAAATCCTCCGTCACAATGTAGCCGCCCATTTCCAGCCGGGTGAGATAGGCATCGAAGCGGCTCCGCATTTTCGGTCCCGTAAATCCGCATGCCGCACGCAGTTCCCGTGTAATCAGGCTGCCTTCGCATCTTAGTACGTCGAGGATGGTTTCTTCAATGCTTCCCACCTCCGGATAAGGAAAAATACTCCGCCGGTAATTGCAGAAGTCGGGCCACCACTCGCGACTGATGAATGCGGCTTTATCTTTGAAGAACTTACCGTATGCGCAACCGCTTTCTTGCAGGATGGCACCTTTCCATTCCCAAAGCGGCCATTCCCATCCGCCGTCGGGCAAACGGGTATACTGGCAGTCTTCGTCCGTGACCTCTTCGGCCGACCATCCGGCAATACCCATGCTTAGCAAGGGCAGGAAACCCGTTTCATTGATGTAGTCAATCAGTTCGGGGCAGGAGTGTAAGAGTTCTTGTTTCATGGTTACGGTGATTTTTCCTTGTAAGATAATGAACAAAACTGATATATTTGCGTATTATTGTATGAAGCAAAACAGAATCTATGACACCTCCTCCAATTGAACAATCCACCCAGGAATCTCGCAGGGAGTATGTGCTCGATGCCTGGAAGTGCCTGCATGATTGCGAGTCGTGCGGCAAGTGCCGCATTCTGAAAGGTAAGGATGCGGAAACTTTGTATGCCGACTACATTGAAGGCAAGCGTAGCTACATGGATGTGACGCTGGAGCTCCGGAACAAGAGTTATTGAACCGGCTTTCGGTTACGGCAGATATCAGAACCTGAAATGCACGGGCTTGGCAAATTCGGCTTTATGTTCCAGTCCCTTCACGTTACCTAAGTTAGTCAGCCAGCCGTCGATATGTTTCAGATAGAATACCTTAAAGATGGGATTCTGTCGCATATTCTTGTAGAGTGCATTGACGATAGCACTTTTCTCGATGATAGCATCGCGGATGTCCTGACGTTCCTCGAAAACCACTTCAGCCGAGAAACGAATCCACGGAGTCTGAATTTCATCTTTCTCCAGCTTGCATCCGCAAAGTTCTATAGTAGGGTTGGCCTGTAATTCGGCATAGACCTCCTTCTTTGAGTTGGTGCAGAACCACAGTTTCTCATCTTCCAGCACCATGTATTGCATGGGGCGTACCTTCGGTTTGCCATCCAGTCCGATGGTAGCCATGAACTGGATGCCGACGTGGTCCAGGTAGTCGGCCACTTCGCGCAGGGTAATTTCTTCGTTCATTGTGGGGTGTTTTAAAGATGTTATCTAATCAGCAGTGAAGGCCCATCTCATAAGTTTCATTCAACTTACTGTGTCCGTTGATAGCGCGTGGGTCAGCTACTCCACCGCAGAAAAGCGTACCGGCCAGGCGACTCTTCGGGAAGCAATCAATCCAGCCCGTGAGACCCGCTTCGGCACGTTGAGGAACTTCCGGCTCTTCTTCGGCTGCTACGGTCAGCATATAGACGTCGCGGAACTGGTAATCCAGGGTGTACATCGCATTCATACGGTCGATGAGCACCTTCATCTGTCCGCTCATCTCGAAATAATAAATCGGGGTAGCCCATACGATGACATCTGCGTGCAACACTTTCTGCATGATGGCATCTACATCGTCCTGAATAACACACTTGCCCAGTTTCTGGCAGGCCAGGCATCCGCGGCAGAAACGTATATCTTTTCCGATGAGTGAGATTTTTTCTACTTCGTGACCTGCCTGGAGGGCACCTTCCATAAACTTGTCGGCCAGCATGTCGCTGTTGGAACCAGCACGCAGACTGGTTGAAATCACAATTACTTTTTTCATGTTATCTTGTTTTGAGTTAGTCTTTTCTTCCAATTGGTTTGTTTTAAACTTGATAGCAAATTTATAGCTTTTTTACCGAGTATTACAGGTTTATGGAAAATTCTCATACAAGAAGTGGGGTATTCTAGTCAAGGCATTGCAGCTTTTCCGCATGAAAGGTGTGTAGACAGAAGCAAAACCATATCACTGAATGTCTGAGATATTGAGGACTTTTCGTATCTTCGCAAACAAACAAAACAATCAATGAAGTATGAGAAAAAGAATGATTAATTTTTCGGCAGCCTTGTTGGAAGTTGCCACGATGGCTTCCAGCCTGTGCTCGTGCAGCAGCCAGCAGAAGGAATCGCCGATGAAAGCAAAGGTAGAGGAGTATGCATCTGTTGAACTCAAGTCTGATCTTGTGAACAACTTGAGCGACAAAGAAAAGGAGTTGGTGAGAATATTTTTCCAGGTGGGGAAAATTACCGACGACCTTTTCTGGAAGCAGACATTCGGTGATAAAAGCCTGCTTGATACTATTACCGACAGCTATGCGAAAGAGTTTGCCATGATTCACTATGGCGCATGGGACCGTCTGGACAATAACAAGCCTTTCCTGGCTGGTTATGGTGAGAAACCGGATGTATGCAACTATTACCCGCTGGATATTACCGAAGCGGAGTTTAATGCCTTTGAAGATGCAAACAAGGACTCATGGTACACGGTTATCCGCCGCAACGAAGACGGTTCTCTGAAGAGCGTATGGTATCATGAAGCCTATGCTCCGGAAATAGAACGTATCTGTGCTTTGCTGGAGAAAGCGGTGGCACTGGCAGAAGACCCGGGCTTGAAAACCTACCTTGAAAAGCGTATCGAAGCATTCAAGACTGATGATTATCTGGCCAGTGACCTGGCATGGATGGACATGAAGGACAGCAAGATTGACTTTGTGACAGGACCTATTGAAACTTATGATGATAAGTTCCGCGAAACCAAGGCTTCGTACGAGTCGTTTATCCTGCTGAAGGATGAAGCCCGCAGCAAGGATCTGGCCAAGTTTGTAGCCATGCTTCCGGCCCTCCAGAAAGAGTTACCCTGTCCGCCGGAATATAAAACCTTTGTGCCGGGTACGTCGTCCGACCTGAATGTGTATGATGCAGTGTACTATGCCGGCGACTGTAACGCGGGAAGCAAAACTATTGCCATTAACCTGCCGAACGACGAGCGGGTACATGCGCTGAAAGGTACACGCCGTCTGCAATTGCGTAATTCCATGAAGGCTAAGTTCGACAAGATTCTGTTGCCTATCGGACAACTTGTCGTTACGCCCGAACAGCAGAAATACCTTAACTTTGATGCGTTTTTCTGGAACGTGACTTTCCATGAAGTGGCACACGGACTGGGTGTGAAGCAGACCATCCGTACCAATGAAAGCGTAGATGCAGTGATGGGTACAGAGAAGACTTCCTGGGAAGAAGCCAAGGCAGACATCCTGGGTCTGTTCATGGTGACCAAGCTGATTGAAATGGGCGAAATCACGAACATTACAGCCGAGGATGCGATGGCTACTTACATTGCAGGCATTCTGCGTTCAGTCCGTTTTGGAGCAGCTTCTTCACACGGAAAAGCCAATATGATGTGCTTCAACTATATGGAGAAAGCAGGGGCATTTTCACGCGATGACAAAGGTCAGTATGTGATTGATTTTGCAAAGGCCAAGGAAGCCATGAACAGCTGGGCTGCGTTGATTCTTCAGACGCAGGGCGACGGCAACGTGGAATTTGCGAAGAAATACAGAGAAGAGAACGGTGGAATTACTCCGGCACTTCAGGCCGACCTTGACCGGATTAACGGAGCCGGCATTCCTCGTGACATTACCTTTGTGCAGGGAGAAGAAGTACTGTTAGGAAAAGCGCAGTAATATCAGTTGCTGAAACATATAAGCCTGCGGTTCAAAGACGCATTTGAACCGCAGGCTTTTTTTATGTCGTCATTCTAATGCCGCATGTACAGGCATTGATTCCTTATTTTTTATCTGCCTGTCTTCTGAAAATCTGTGCCGCAATGCTGCCTGAGAAGTTGTGCCATACCGAGAACATAGCTCCGGGTACGGCCGCCATGGGAAACAAGGCAAAATGAGTGGCGGCCAGTGAAGTAGCCAGACCTGAATTTTGCATACCTACCTCGATGGCAATGGCCGACCGTTTGGACGGCTCGCTTCCGGTCATGGCAGAAAGGCCATAGCCCAGGGCCAGTCCGAGTACGTTGTGCAGAATCACCGCTACGGCCACTATCAGGCTGCATGCAAGGATGCTGGCTGCGTTGTGTGCTACGATAATGCCGATAATGAACGCAATAGATAAGGTGGAAATCATCGGTAGCAACGGTACAATCCGTCGGGTGGTGCGCTGGAAGTAATGATTGGCAGCCACTCCCAGTACGATGGGCACTATCACCACCTGTACGATACTTAAAAACATGCCTGCTACATCTACCTCCACCGACTCTCCGGCAAGCAGCCATACGAGGGCAGGCGTTACGATGGGAGCCAGCAGTGTAGAAACTCCGGTCATGGCCACGCTCAGGGCTACATCGCCTTTGGCCAGGTAGCAGATAACGTTGCTGGCCGTACCTCCCGGACAACATCCCACGAGAACCACTCCTAAGGCGAGTTCTTCCGGCAGCGACAAAAACTTGCAGAGCAGCCACGCCAGCGAGGGCATGATAAGAAACTGTGCCAGTTCGCCGACGAGGATGTCTTTCGGGTGCTGCAAGACCGGCCGGAAGTCGGACGGGCGAAGTGTCAGTCCCATGCCGAACATCACCACGCCCAGCATCGGTGTAATGGCCGATGTATCTATCCAGTTGAATGAGGCGGGGAGGAAGAGTGCCACGGCCGTTACCAGCACTACCACAAGGGTGATGTGGGCCGCAATCCATGCCGAAATTTGGATGAGCTTATTTTTCATTGTCATTTTTTCAAAATTGTCTGCAAAGCTACAAAATTTCGTGCGAATCTTGGCGGGAATGTGGGCAAAGTACTCCTCCTGACTCGTGGAATATGATTCAGCTTCTGCTGTATATGCAAGGCCAACTCTGTCTACCTTTTCCTAAAATCTGTAACATGGGTATATAGTCCGAGGATTTGTATACTATCCGGCATTCAGCCCTTTTCTATTTTTGTATCGGTTAATTGATAAGTAACAGATATGATTGGAGGAGAAAATTATATGGAAGTTATCAGAAATTCAGAATTCGGGGGCGAACGCCCTTTGTTTGAGTCGCATAATCTGCGTTTGGAAAACGTAATAATCCGCGCCGGAGAATCGGCCATCAAGGAGTGCAGCAACATTGAGGCAGTAGATTGCCGTTTTGAGGGGAATTACCCTTTCTGGCACGTACACGGTTTTAAGATTGAACGTTGCTATTTCGATGTGGGAGGACGCTCGGCGTTATGGTATTCCGACCATCTGCAGATGAAGGATACCGTGATTGACGCTCCTAAAATGTTCCGCGAGATGAGTGAGATTGACATTGAAAACGTCACGATGAACGATGCCGATGAGGTATTCTGGCGTTGCAACGGCATCCGCATCAAGAACCTTAAGCTGCATGGAGGAACTTATCCCTTCATGTTTAGCAATGACATTTATGTGGACGGACTGGAGAGTGACAGCAAGTATGTTTTCCAGTATGTGAAGAATGTGGAGATTCACAATGCCAAGATTACCACCAAGGATGCTTTCTGGGAAGTGGAAAATGTGACTATCTACGATTCAGAGCTTAACGGCGAATACCTTGGCTGGCACTCCAGAAACCTCCGTCTGGTGAACTGCCACATCACGGGCGAGCAGCCGCTTTGCTATGCACACGACCTTATACTGGAAAACTGTACGTTTGGGCCGGACTGCGACCGTGTCTTTGAGTACAGCACGCTGAATGCCGATATCCGTGGTGCTATAACCAACATTAAGAATCCTACATCGGGACGTATCGTAGCCGACGAGTACGGTTCGATAACCATTGATGAGAACATCAAGGCTCCCGCCGACTGTGAAATCCGGCTTAGAGATGAACGCACCTGCTTTACCGACTAAAATGTAAGGACCATGAAATACGACTTTGATACAATTATTTCCCGACGGGGAACCAATTCCTACAAGTGGGACAGCCTGCCGGCGGATAAGGATATACTTCCCCTTTGGGTAGCCGATATGGATTTCCGTACGGCACCGGCAATTGCCGAAGCACTGGCCAGACGTGTAGCGCACGGCATATTCGGGTATGTGCGTGTCCCCGATGAATACTATACGGCAGTAACCCGCTGGTTTGAAAGGCGCCATCACTGGGCTTTCCGTAAAGAATGGATGCTATACACCTCTGGAGTGGTTCCGGCCGTATCTGCTGTCATAAAGGCTCTGACAGAACCGGGCGACGGGGTGGTTGTGCAGACTCCTGTGTACAACTGCTTCTTCTCATCCATCCGTAACAATGGGTGTCGCGTTGTCACCAATCCTCTGATATACGAAGATGGTACCTACCATATCGACTTTGACGATCTGGAACGTAAAGTGAAAGAACCGGGCGTAAAGTTGCTGCTTTTGTGCAACCCGCATAATCCTGCAGGACGTGTATGGACCCGTGAGGAACTGTGCCGGATAGGAGAGATTTGTCGGCGGAATAATGTGACCGTTTTATCGGACGAGATACATTGTGAGCTTGTTTTCTCCGGACATACCTATATACCGTATGCATCTGTCAGTGAGGAGCATTTGTGGAATTCCGTGACCTGCGTATCACCGAGTAAATCCTTTAATATTGCAGGATTGCAGATAGCCAGCATCATAGCCCGCGATGAGACCGTGCGCCAGCGGATAGATCGAGCCATCAACATCAACGAGGTGTGCGATGTCAATCCTTTCGGGGTTGAGGCTACCATCGCCGCTTATAATGAAGGCGAGGACTGGCTTCTTGAGTTGTTGGACTATCTGAAGGGCAACTATGACTGTCTGTGTGCATTCTTCCGTACCCACCTGCCTGAAATACCCGTGACAAAGCTGGAAGGAACCTATCTGGTGTGGACAGACTGCAGGGCACTGCATCTGCCTTCCGATACCTTGCAGACCCGCCTGTTGGAAACCACCGGACTCTGGCTCAACAGCGGTACCATGTACGGAGCCGAAGGAGAAGGATTCTTGCGCTGGAACATTGCCTGTCCGCGTTCTGTACTGCAAGATGCCCTGTCGCGCTTCAAGGGCTTTGTCGATGCCTTAACAACAGAAGGATGACCCGATGAAACGTAACTTACCTGAAACGGACACAAATGGAGCCTCACCGGAGCAATCCCAAGAGCATCCGGCTGCACACAAGAAAACAGATATGTTGCTTGACCTTATCCGCGATGGTCGTCCGATGACCTTGCGGCAGCAGCTGCGCCTGACCGTAGGACTCAGCGTTCCGGCCATTATAGCACAGCTGTCTTCCATCATCATGCAGTATATCGATGCAGCCATGGTGGGACGTATCGGTGCAGAGGCATCTGCTTCCATCGGACTGGTATCAACCACCACATGGCTTTTCTGGGGACTCTGCACGGCTGCCGCTACCGGATTCTCCGTACAAGTGGCCCACAAAGTCGGAGCAGGCGACCTGAAGGGAGCGCGTATGATTCTGCTGCAGTCACTTGTCGGCACACTGGTCTTCAGTCTGCTGCTGGCTGTATTGGGTGCAGGTATCAGCTCTTCACTGCCGGCGTGGCTGGGAGGTGATGTTTCCATCCGTCGGGATGCTTCCATTTATTTCTTCATATTTTCCATTTTCCTGCCTGTCCTGCAAATGATTTTTCTGGCAGGCGGTATGTTGCGCTGTAGTGGAAATATGCGCGTTCCCAGTCTGCTGGGCGTCATCATGTGTGTACTGGATGTGGTATTCAACTTCTTTCTGATTTTCCCGACACGCAGATGTAGCATAGCAGGCATGCAATTCACTATTCCGGGAGCCGGACTTGGTGTGAGTGGTGCTGCCTTGGGTACGGCTGCCGCAGAGACCGTCGTCGCCGGTGTGTTACTATGGTATCTGCTGACACGTTCAGAGAAACTGAGCTGCCACATCCGGGAAAGCCATTTCCGACTGAAAGCTGACACGTTCAGGAAAGCACTCCGTATCGGTTTCCCGATGGGAATAGAACATATAGTCATTTGCGGAGCACAGATTCTGACGACAGTCATCGTAGCGCCACTCGGAGTCTTTGCCATTGCAGCCAATTCTTTTGCCATTACGGCCGAAAGTCTTTGTTATATGCCCGGCTACGGAATTGCGGATGCAGCCACCACTCTTGTCGGCCAGAGCATCGGAGCCGGACGGAAGAAGCTGACCCGCAGCTTTGCCCATATTACCGTACTGATGGGAATGGCCATCATGGGCATAATGGGTATCCTTATGTATCTGTTCGCCCCTCAGATTATTGGGATGATGACTCCGGTCGAAGAAATCCGTCAGCTGGGGGTAATGGCTTTACGCATCGAAGCTTTTGCTGAGCCCATGTTTGCGGCCTCTATTGTTGCATACGGAGTCTTTGTCGGAGCAGCCGATACACTGATTCCATGCCTGATGAACTTATTCAGCATCTGGGCTGTACGTCTGACTCTGGCTGCCTGGCTCGCTCCGACACTGGGACTGCAAGGCGTATGGATTGCCATGTGCGTAGAGCTGTGTTTTCGTGGATTTATCTTCCTTGTACGTCTGAAACGTGGACGATGGCTGAAATGCGATAAGACGTAATTGATGAGAATTACCGAACCGGCACTCAAGTAAACGCCAAGGCTGTGGCATCAGCTTTTAGGTGCCTTTATATCAAAAAAAACACCGATCATCGGAATATGGTAAAGTCGTATCCGGTGGTCGGTTTCATTTCTTGTCTTTTTGTTTGCCTGTTATTCCTGTTCAAAATGGGCAAATGTGAACTATTATTTGTTCAGAATCTGCAGTTGGTTGTCGCCCATCATTCTCAGGCCTTTAATAAAGCATTTAATAATAAATCTCATTTTTGTAGTTGTTTTTATGTTTTACAACACAAAAGTACGCATTGTTTATTACATAATATGTTGTATAGCATAAAATTTTCATGAGAGGCCTTAATACTTGATATATGTCAACCAGATCGATGTACGATAGGCGGAAACAGTACTTGCAGAAGCTTTTTATGCAACCAATTCCGCCCGTGCGGTCTTTTATCCAAGTCTGACACTTTCAGGAACACTTGGTTGGACGAACAACGGTAACGGTGTAACCGTTAATTCAGGCAAATGGTTGTCATTGGCTATAGCTTCGCTTACCGCTCCATTGTTTAATAAGGGGGCGAACGTGGCTTAATTTGAAAGTAGCCAAAGCGCGTCAGCAGGAAGTCGTTTGGCAGTTTGAGCAATCGTTACTTGATGCGGGAAATGAGGTAAATAATGCTCTTACTGGATGGTAGACTGCTGGTAATCATTTTTCTTTATCATGTGCTTGGTGGAGATATTAAGTAGTGGTTGCATCTTTTTTATTTGTAAATTTATAGGCGTGCTTCCTACGGTACAAAGAAAAAGAATTTTTGTGGCATAAACGCAGATGTGATTACACCTATATAAAAATACCTCGACACGTAGCTGTCAAGGTCTCGACACGAACGTGACGAGACATCA
>OGPS01000555.1_pt1 | contig 34517 bp, 23 predicted proteins | sample 1552931 | NCBI WGS metagenome assembly OGPS01 (sample SAMEA2580252, study PRJEB22360) | human gut metagenome | biome: human gut; feature: human-associated habitat; material: faeces | place: Denmark | collected 2008/2010 | reverse complement strand
TCTACGGACGCCGGAGGGCTCCCGGGCCCCCCACCGGCTGCCACATCTCGCTACCCTGTCCGATGCCAATAGCCATCGGGATCATACCGAAGACGGTCGTGAGCGTCGTCATCAGCACGGGACGCAGACGCGACGCTCCCGCATGGAGCAGCGCAGTGCGTACGGACATACCGCGCTCACGATTGAGTATGGTGTAGTCGATCAGGACGATACCATTCTTCACCACGATACCGACGAGCATGATCGCTCCGATGAAGGCAATGATACTCAGGGGGACTCCCGTCACGAGCAAGCCGATGATAACACCCATAAAGGCAAAGGGCACGGAAAACATAATGACAAACGGGGAGGCCAAGCTCTCGAACTCTGCAGCCATCACGATGAAGACCAGGAAGACAATGAGCAGCAGGAGCGTCCCTAAGTCTGCAAAAGCCTCTTGCTGCTGCTCGAAAGCTCCTGTGATCTCATAGCTCACGCCCTCGGGCATATCAATTTCGTCAAGGGTCTTCCGAGCCGTGCGGACGAGGTCTGAGAGCGCAGCCTTGGGCGCTGGCGTAAGCGCAATGGTGACGACACGAGAGCGGTCTTTCTGGTAAATGGCGGGAGGCGCAAAGTGCTCCACGACCTTGCCCAGTTCGCCTAGTCGTACGCTCGTTCCTTGCGGGGTGCGTACGAGTGTCTGAGCGACGTCGTCTAGCGAGCGTCTGAACTCAGGCGCCAAGCGCACACGGATCTCATACTCCTGCCCATCCTCACGATAGAAAGAGGCGGTGGCTCCGTAGATACTGTTGCGCAGATAGCTCGCTGCCATACTATTGGTCAAGCCATGCTCGGCGAGACGCTGCTGATCGAAGATGACCTGGTACTCAGGCATAAACTCGTCACGATTGCTCAGCGCCTGAGCGCAAGCTGGCGACTTACTCATCTCCGCCATAAACGCTTTGGAGATCTGATCGGTAACGGTAAAGTCGTGTCCGTAGATATCGACATTGACACTATTTTGTTGTCCTCCTCCGCCACTCTGTGCAGAGACATTGTACTGCTTGATACCAGGCGTGGCGCTGAGGTCACGACGCATCTCAGCAGCAATCTCTTGAGAGGAACGCTTGCGCTCGGACGCATCAACCAGCTTGATGTTGAAAGAGAGGATATTGTCGCCATTATCCTGCGCTAGCGTCGAAGCGCCAGACTGAAAAGCATCAGCCTGACCCGTGGAGAACTGGAGCATCTCTATCTCGGGGTACTTCTTGTGCCACTCCTCGGTAAGGCGATGCCCCTCAGCGAGCGGACGATCTATGGTAGTGCCTACAGGGTAGTTGACCTTGGCAAAGATATAGCCACCATCGCCTTGCGGCATGAACTCCGTCTTGATCAGCGATCCGAGCGTGAGCGATAGTGCGAAGATGCCTAGGGACAAGCCTACCGTGAGCCACTTGTGTCGTAGCACCCAAGCAAGCGTGCGCTGGTAGAGCACAGTAAGTCGCTGGATGAAGTCATTGAAGGGACGTAGGATCTTTTGGGATACCTTTCCATCCTTGCGCTGGCGATTAGCTCGTAGCATATGGGCGCAGAGCGTAGGTGTCAGGGCAAGCGCACAGATGGTCGAGACGATCATCACAATACTGACGATCCAGCCGAGCTGACGGAAGAGTAGTCCCGCCATGCCCTGCATCATCACCATCGGGAGGAAGACCGCCAGCATCGTCAGCGTAGAGGCGATGACTGAGAGCGCCACCTCGTTGGTCGCATGGACGGCAGCTTGCTTGGGATAGCTTCCCCGCTCGATGTGGTTGGTGATATTCTCTAGCACCACGATCGCATCGTCCACCACCATACCGATGGCTATGGAGAGCGAGCTGAGCGAAATGATGTTGAGCGTATTGCCCGTCAGCAGTAGGTATATGAAGGCCGAGAGCAGCGATATCGGAATCGTCAGAACGATGATAAAGGTGGCGCGCCAACGGCCTAAGAAGAGCAGCACGATGAGCATCACGACGCAGAAAGTAATGCCGATCGTCGAACTCAAACTATTGATCGAGCGCACTATAAAGTCGCTCTGATCCAAAATCACCTCGATCTCGATGTCCGATGGGAGGTTCTTAACGATCTGAGGAAGTGCCTTGAGGACACGCTTATTCACCTGTACCGTGTTGGCACCCGACTGCTTCATCAGCATGAGCATAGCGCCCCTCTGGTTGTCCACGTAGGAGAGCGTCTGCTGCTCAGGGTCGCCATCTACGACGCTCGCCACGTCTCGTAGATAGATGGTTCGTCCGCCGAAGCTCGTTATGGGTAGCTCCTCTAGCTGCTTCGGGTCAACGATCTCACCGATAGCTCTGAGGGATATCTTGCTCGTCTCTAGGTTCATCGACCCAGCAGAGATATTGCGATTTGCCACCGCTATGAGGTTGCTCACATCACCGACCGTGATGCCGTAGGTCTCGAGCTTGTGCGGGTCGCAGTAGACGTTGACTTGTCGCTGTCTAGCACCCAATACATTGACACCGCCCACGCCATCTATACGTCCCAGTGGAGTCACCACTTGGTCGCTCAGGATCTTGTAGAGCGACTTCGAGCTAGCCTCCGACTTGACCGAGAGCATCAAGATCGGCATATCATCCATACCAAACTTGATAATGTTTGGTGTGCCCGCTCCGTCGGGGAGCGCCTCCGTGATAGCACTAATCTTGTCGCGGGTATCGTTGATTGCATTCTCTATGTCCAGTCCCTCTCTGAGCTCCAGGGTCACGACAGAGACATTCTCCTTGCTTTGCGAGGTAATGTGCTTGACTCCATTGATACCGTTGAGGACGTTTTGGATCGGCTTGGTAATGTTGTTTTCCACCTCTTCAGGAGCGGCTCCGGAGTAAGAGGTGACGATCATAACCCGATTGATCTGCATCTCGGGCAGAAGATCTATCGGCAAGCGTGTCAGGGCAAAAAGACCCAACACGACCACCCCGACAAAGATCATGATCGTGGTGACAGGACGACGGACGGCTGATTGATAAAGACTCATAAGCTAAAGGCGAGGATCTGTGTGTTGGGAAAGACTACTGCTGAGCCTGCGAAATCTGTATAGGCATCTGATCAGACAGGATGCTAGCTCCAGTCGTGACTACGACATCGCCTGAGGAGACGCCCTCGCTGATGGCTGTGTACTTACCGACGGTACGCTCTACGACGACTACCTGTCGATGGGCGATGCCGTCTCGTACGATGTAGACGCACTGCTCAGCACTACCTATCTGCTTGACGATACTCTCTGTAGGGACGACCGTGTACTCCTTGTCGCCTAGATTGATCGAGACGCGAGCGTACTGTCCTGGCACTAGCTTGCGCTCGGGATTGGTCGCCTCGATTTCCATTGTAAAGGTGTGGGTCTGTGGATTGATTGTCGGATACTTCAGCGAAATCTTACCGACAAAAGTCTCATCAGGCAGGGACTCCGAAGTAATCGTCACAGGCATTCCTTTGGTCATCTGACCGTAATAACGCTCCGAGGGATTGATTCGTAGCACCACTGGGTTGACCTGCTCCACAACGAGTAGAGGCATCTGCGGCGACATCATATCGCCCGCATCGTAGTTACGCGCTGTGACCACCCCTGAGATAGGGCTACGGAGCTGCGTATTCTCCTTTATATTATTGTAGCTCGTCTGAGCCAGCGTGAGGGCTCGCTGCGTCGCCTCCCAGTCCGACTGCGAGATACCGCCTATCTTGTATAGTTCATCTATACGAGCCAGTGCGCTCTTTCGCTCCTCAAGCTGCAGACGCGCCTGCTCTAGCTGGCTGTGATCCATCTCAGCGAGGAGCTGTCCACGAGAGACCGGCTGCCCCACCTCTACATAGATGCGCTTGATGCGGGAGGCCATCTGCGGGGCTATCTGGTTAGTCACCTTAGCCTCGACCGTGCTGGTGTACTCCTGCATATCTGGGAGCGTCTGCACCGAGACGGTCGCCACCTCTACATGCTTGATGTCTGTCGAATCGATCGTATGCGAAAAGGTCGTCTTACCCTCCTTGCTCGCCGACTGACAACTAGTAAGAGAGACGAGTGCTAGGCTCAGTGCTATCGGAGCAAGTGTACGTATAGAGAGAAACATAGGATATTGTTTTTGGCTTAATAGGATATGTAGCGTTAGAAGTATCGTGTCATTCGTTTGATCGAGTTGAGACGCTCCTCGTAATCATTGCTTGGATCAGAGGATAGCGGAGTCTCGGGGGCTATGAGCTGCTCTATCTCCACGCCTGCTATGAGGTAGTCGTAGAGCGCTTGTGTCTGGTTGAGACGTGCTTGCAGTAGTGCTAGCTCAGCATCGTTGACCTCTAGAAGCGTACCCATGCCCTTGTCGTACATACGCTGTGCGATGGTGTAGCCCCGCTCGGCTGTCGCCTGTATCTGTGTCGCTGAGCTGTACTGCTCCTGCGCCTTGCGCGCTTGGTCACGCTGATGCTGCATACCGAGCGTGAGAGACCGCTCAGCATCTTGTCGCTGGAGCTTCAAGAGCAAAGCTCGCCCCTTAGCTTGTCGCGTCGTGTAGTAGTTCTTCAGTCCTGTAAAGAGTGGAAATTGGAACTGAAGGCTCACGACGGAAAAGGGAACCCAGAGACGACTCTTCGAGAGGTCAAAGTCGTTCGAAGAGAAGTTGTAATTGTAGTTCGCCCCCAACGAAATCGAAGGCACCCAGCTCAGCTTGGAGAGCTTGATACTCTCGTCCGCTATCTGCTGCTGTAGCTCTAGTGCCCGTAAGGTTGGATTGGTCGTGAGCCATAGCGAGTCGGTTGTCGGTACCTGGGCGATGAGTTGCTGACTCTCTGCTTGGTAGTCCTGAAGGTGTCCCACCAATCGCAGACCTGTGTGAGGGTCTAGACCTAGTAGCACTGCTAGCTGCATATAAGCGAGAGCCACTCCCTGCTCCGCTTGTAGTACCGAGGGCTTGATATTGGCATACTGTACCTCAGCACGCATCTTGTCGTACTCAGCCACGAGCCCAGCTTCGTACCGCTGCGTGACGCGCTCGAGGTTCAGCTCCGCATTGCGCATACTCTGCTGCAATGTCTCGCAAGACTCTTGTGCGAGGAGTACTGTGTAAAACGCTTTCTTAATCTGCCCGACCAACTCCTGACGAGACTGCGTAGCCTGCTGTAATGCTAAGTCAACCTGCTTACGGTTGATCTGTAGTGCCTTCCATAGCGTTGCATTGACGAGTGGCATGCCAGCTTGTAGCCCCAGCTGTATATTGTGCGTACGTCCCACCTCGATACCATCTTCCATACCGGGCATAGCGCCCATGCCGGGCATCCCGTCGAAATAGATGCGCTGCTTTTTGAGCGTGTAGCCGTAGTTGCCCGAGAGCGAGAGCTGCGGGTAGAGTGCACTTTGAGCCTCCCGCTCAGCATACATTTGGTTGACCAGCGCCACGTCCTTGCCCAGCACCACGGGGCTCTGCTCCAGCCCGAGAGCGATGCTCTCGTCCAGCGTCAGCACAAGCGTGTCTGGTTGCTGCGCTGAGAGCGTCAGCGTAAGCAGTAATAACCACGGTAGCATCATATAGCGCCACCCAGAGATGAGATATTTCTGTTGTCTCATATATAATTGAGGTGTATAGCGAACCGCTCTCCAGAGCAAGAATGTCCGAATCGGGTTCTTCTTCAAGAATACCAACTTAGAGGCGAATAGGACTTTTTCGTTTAATCTAGCAACACCCTTTTGATGCTTCCGTGTTTCCTTGATCGACTAGCACCACAAAGCCCACAGCGTGCGCTCGGTGCGACACTTTCACCGATTTTCTCTACGTGACAGTACTACGTTGTACTGCCGTGCGGCTCTATCGTCGTCCGAGACGATAGCACTGAGGACAGACTCCCCAGTAGATCAGTAGCGGCGTGACGTCGCTGTATCGAGGAGGCGTGACCGTCTGTAGCTCTGTCAGCGCTACAGCGCTACGATGGAGAAGCGCTGAGCCACAGTGCCGGCAAAGCAGTAAAGCCTTGCCAAGACACAGTGACTTACGAACCAATGATCCTGCTAGCCCCATCGGCAGAGGTAGCAGGATACCAATCTTGAGAAAAAGATCTACGCAAGTATAGATCGTCGTCTCTCCGATAGCCATCCCGCGCTCCTTAACGAGCGTTATCAGATCCTCTGGCGAGAAGATTCCCATCTGCTCACCTATCAACTCGAGGATAGCTTCGCGTGTGCGACTACGATTTAACCCCTGCTCTTCGATATAGTTTTGTAGCAGGAGTCGCTCCTTAGCCTTAAGACTCTCTGAGAGACGAGACATACGACCTAGCTGCGACTAGAGACCAAACTCTTGTCTGATCCGCTCCACATAGTCCAGCTTCTCCCAAGGGAAGAGCTCGACCTCTATCTCGATAGTGCCTCTGTGGAATGTCTCAAAACTCTTCTTGACCCAACGCACATCACGACCGAAGTGACCATAAGCGGCGGTCTCCTCATAGATCGGCTTGCGTAGGTCAAAGCGCTGCTCGATAGCATACGGCCTCAGATCAAAGATGCGCAAGATGCGCTGTGCTATCTCGCCATCGCTCATATCGATCGTCTTGCCCGAAGTGTGGACGTAAATGCTCACAGGCTCTGCGACACCAATCGCGTAGGAGATCTGTACCAGCATCTCTGAGCAAATGCCCGCAGCGACCATATTTTTGGCGATGTGACGTGCCGCATAGGCTCCAGAGCGGTCTACCTTAGAGCTATCCTTGCCCGAGAAGGCGCCACCACCATGGGAAGCGCGACCACCGTAAGTGTCCACGATGATCTTACGTCCTGTGAGTCCCGTATCTCCGTGAGGACCACCTATGACAAACTTACCCGTGGGGTTGACCAGCAGGCGGTACTCCTGCACCGCAAAGAGATCAGCGTACTGCGGATAGTACTTCTCCACACGAGGGAGTAGGTAGCGGCGTATATCCTCCGTAATTTGCTCTTGCATCTTGAGGTCGGCAGCATGCTGCGCCTCGTAAGAACTATCGGCCGGCTTGATAAACTCATCGTGCTGTGTGCTCAAGACGATCGTATCGATACGCACGGGGTGGTTCTGCTCATCATACTCTACCGTTACCTGACTCTTAGCATCAGGTCGTAGGTAAGGCATCAGCTCAGGCTCCTTCTTGCGTATCTCTGAGAGCTCGAAGAGGAGCGCATTAGAAAGGTCTAGAGGCAGAGGCATATAGTTAGCCGTCTCTGTCGTTGCATAGCCAAACATCATGCCCTGGTCGCCAGCGCCCTGCTCCTCAGGGTTGTCGCGATCCACACCACGGTTGATATCGTTACTCTGATCATGGATAGCGCTCAGTATGCCACAGCTATGAGCGTCAAAGCCATACTCAGGCTTGTTGTACCCGATACGATCGACCACACGTCTCACGGTCGCATCTAAATCTACATAAGCATTGCTGCGCACCTCGCCCGACACGATCACCTGTCCCGTGGTGACAAGCGTCTCACAGGCGACACGCGAATTGGGGTCACCCGCTAGTAGTTGATCTAGGATGGCATCGGATATTTGGTCTGACACCTTATCTGGATGTCCTTCAGACACCGACTCGGATGTAAAGAAGTAATTCATATTACTGATATACTATTGAGATAAAACATATTGAGTCGAGGCGACTTAACTAGGTAAGAGCCTCTCGTCACAACAAGAAAGCACCCCACCAGTCTGACGGATCAGCTCGTGGGGTGCTTTGATATCTCTATGCTTGCTTAGAAAGATCCTCCTGCGGTCTCTACTAGAGAGGTGTGGAGGTAAGTTTTTAGCATTTTTCTAAGTGGTTGCAAGCTTATCAAATCCATCCACTACGATCCCAAGACCTCATTGGAGCTTCTTGTCGTCACGTGGATACAAAGGTAAGACAAACTTTTCAATCTCGCAAGTACGCACATCCCGGCAAAATTGCGTGTTTCAAATCGGGTATCGATGTCCATCATTACGTATAGATACATGAAGGGACGCACGGTACTGTCTAGCGGGAGGTATCCGTTGTATCAAAGGTTACAGTATCAGCACTTTGATATCAATACTCGTCTCAATGTTCGACAACGGACGCACGACCGTGCGTCCCTACACAAGGCTATTCGTCCAATTACTCCGATACCTCCGAAGTATTTCCGATTTTCCAGGGAGGAAAAATTTATTTCTTCGGAGGAAAGGAAAATTTCTTCGGAAGAATCAAATGAAACTTCGGAAGAATCAAATGATAAGTCCGAAGTATTTCCGATTTCTCACGTGGAAAATAAAAAATAGCCACGGAAGAATTTTAGGATTTCCTCCGTGGCTATTGCTATGTAGTACTCTTTTACTAACTCAGGCCCTCGATCTGACCATCGATGATGTCCATGTGGACGGCTTGTGGCTCCTTGGGCAGTCCAGGCATACGCATGATGCTACCCATGATGACGACGATCATCTCAGCGCCACTGTTGAGGACGATATCCTCGACCTTCATATCAAAGTCTCGCATATCGCCATAACCCTTGGGATCTGCCGAGAAGGAGTACTGTGTCTTGGCGATACAGATGGGATAGCGCTCCATATTGAGTTCGTGGATGCGCGCGAGCTTCTTCTCCGCCTGGCTACTATAGGTCACATTAGCAGCACCATAGATACGCTTGGCGATGTGCTCGACCTTCGTCTTGACAGGCTCACTGAGCTCGTAGACATGGTCGATAGGCTCTGAAGGGTGCTCCTCAATCGTCTTGACGACCAGCTCAGCTAGCTCGGTAGCGCCCTCACCCCCCTGACTGTAAGCATTGTTGATCGCAAAGCCGCAGCCTAGGACCTGCTCGCAGTGATTGCGTACGATCTCGATCTCTTCGTCGGTGTCGGTAGCGTAGCGGTTGAAGGCTACAACCACCGTCTGCCCGAAGTTGTGCAGATTGTGTACATGACGGTCTAGATTCGCAAGACCCTTACGGACACCCTCTATATCCTTCTCATAGATCTGCTTTTCGTTAACATCTCCGTGCATCTTGAGACCAGCGAGGGTAGCGACTATGACCGTTAGCTTAGGAGCAAAGCCTGCTACACGGCACTTGATATCGAGGAACTTCTCCGCACCGAGATCGGCACCGAAGCCAGCCTCTGTGATGGTGTAGTCGCAGCAAGACATAGCCATCTTGGTAGCGATGATCGAGTTACATCCGTGAGCGATATTAGCAAAAGGTCCTCCATGGATGAAGGCGGGTGTGCCTTCGGTGGTCTGGACAAGATTGGGCTTGATCGCATCCTTCAGGAGGATGGTGATAGCACCTCCGATGCCTAGATCCTTGACATGAAATGGCTCCTTAGCCTTGGTATAGCCGAGGAGGATGTTATCGATACGACGACGCAGGTCGTCTAGATCTGAAGCGAGGCAAAGGATCGCCATGATCTCACTCGCAGGGGTGATGTCGAATCCAGTCTCCGTGGGAACACCGTTACCGACGCCTCCTAGACCGGTGATGCAGTTACGCAGGGAGCGATCGTTGACATCGAGAACTCGCTTCCAGAGCACCTCGGAGAGTCCCTCACAGCTATTTCTATTCTGATAGATATAGTTGTCTAGGAGTGCGGTGATCATGTTGTGCGCTGAGGTGATAGCGTGAAAGTCGCCCGTGAAGTGGAGGTTGATGCTCTCCATCGGGAGCACCTGTGCATAGCCACCACCAGCGGCACCACCCTTCATACCGAAGCAGGGTCCGAGAGAAGGCTCGCGAAGTGCCACGGCAGCACTCTTGCCGATCTTGTTAAGGCCTAGAGCTAGACCTATGGAGACGGTGGTCTTACCGACACCGGCCTTGGTCGGTGTGATAGCGGTCACGAGAATGAGGTTGCTCTTGGCTATCTTGTCGGGGTCCATCCGCTCGTGTGAGACCTTGCCGATGTAATGGCCGTAGGGCTCTAGTTCTTGATCTGTGATGTTGAGCTGGTGAGCGATCTCCTCAATAGGCTTGAGCTGGCACTCACGAGCTATCTGAATATCTGATTTCATTGCTGTACTATGTTAGTGTATAAAGAAAAAAGGCACCCCCTACAGGGTCGAGTAGACCACTATAGACGACACCCTAGTGAAGTAAGATAAGAGCCGAAAGCCGGACTCGAACCGGCGACCTACTCATTACGAATGAGTTGCTCTACCAACTGAGCTATTTCGGCGTCTCATTGACGATGCAAAAGTACAACAAACTTTTGATACTACAAAAAGGATGCGCTTTGAGTTTGCTTTCGCCACCCACTTTGCTGATGAAAAGCTATCCAATACCGACAACTTAGTAGACAAAACAAAGACTCAAAAGATTCCATTTAGGAAACTTCCGAAAAGCTCGTTTTTCTCAAATAGCTAATCTACAAGCTATTGCAAATTGCTTTTGGAGAACTTTTCAACAATCATCTTTTTCGAAGTTGTTTTATTTTGCCGTCTCGTAGGAAAGCAGTAATATTGCAATCGAAACAAACAAGGATGCCCTACGCTACCCCTTCTTTCGTCAATCTGCGATCTATATACAATAGGGTGAACTAGCGCATATCGCCTAGTCGCTGGGAAACTGGTGTGAATCCAGTACAGAACCCGCTGCTGTAATTCTCGCCTTGGAGGAGGATCACATATCCACTGTCTTAGCTTCAATAAGATGGGAAGGAGATTACTCCGAGCAGGGCTACGCTACACATAGCATAGTCCCGACGAGATAAGTCAGAAGACCGACCCTAACATAGAGATCGTAAGGGATAAGACGAAGAGTGCCGCTAGAAGAGCGACAGTCGCACGAGAGATGGACGAAACGTGAGCACCCTACATTACTTTCGGGAATTGAAGTATGACAACAACTATCAAACAAATCATCAAGCGGGATGGGCTTCAGGAGCCGTTTACCCCGTCCAAGATTGAGAACGCCGTTCTCAAAGCCTACATCGCCACAGGTCAGACCGAGTGTCTCCAAGAGGCGAAGACCGTAACCATGGGTGTGCTAGCGCGCATCGAGCAGGAGGTTATCTCTGTCGAGGAGGTGCAGGACCTCGTCGAGAGCGAGCTCATGAAGGTGCAGCCAGAGGTGGCTAAGCGCTACATACTCTATCGCGAGTGGCGCAACACGGAGCGTCAGAAGAAGAGCGAACTCAAGCGTAACCTCGATGGCATCGTGACCATCGACAGTAACGACGTCAACCTGAGCAACGCTAACATGAGTAGTCACACACCCGCTGGGCAGATGATGACCTTCGCTTCTGAGGTTTCTAAGGACTACACTTACCGCTATCTATTGCCGACGCAGTATGCTGAGGCGCATCGTCGTGGCGACATACACATCCACGACCTCGACTACTACCCCACGAAGACAACTACCTGCATCCAGTACGACCTGGCGGATCTGTACGAGCGAGGCTTCCACACAAAGAACGGTAGCATCCGCACGCCTCAGAGCATACAGAGCTATGCGACGCTGGCGACGATCGTCTTCCAGACGAACCAAAATGAGCAGCACGGCGGGCAGGCGATACCAGCCTTTGACTTCTTCATGGCGCCTGGTGTCTACAAAACTTTCCTCAAGCATGTAGCCGACACGACTCGCCTATTCCTCCACTGTCAGGGTGCTACAGACCTACCCTCAGTGCGAGAGATACGAGAGCTAGCAGGTCAGCATCTAGACAGTATCGTCCCGACTTCGACGGCGGTGACGAATCTGTGTCAAGCTCTAGACCAGCGGGTCAATAAGGAAATACCGCGCAAAGAGGTGGTCTACCTTATCAATCAAGCGCTCGAGCGCACACGTCGTGACACACATCAAGCGATGGAGGGCTTCATCCACAACCTCAATACGATGCACTCACGAGGTGGCAATCAGGTTGTCTTTAGCTCGATCAACTATGGTACCGACACCTCGGCCGAGGGACGTATGGTGATCGAGGAGCTGATGAAAGCGACGACCGAAGGTCTCGGCGTAGGTGGCGAAGTGCCGGTCTTCCCGATACAGATCTTTAAGGTCAAGGAGGGGGTCAACTACTCCGAGGCGGACTTCGACCGTGCGATGAAAGACTTCGACCGTGCCGTGGCTGGAGAGATAGAGTTCGAGACGCCAAACTTTGACCTCTTCCTGAAGGCTTGCGAGACGACGGCGAAGGCGCTTTTCCCCAACTTTGTATTCCTAGACACTCCCTTTAACCATAGCGATGAGTGGGATGCGGAGGATCCACTGCGCTACCGTCATGAGCTAGCAACGATGGGATGCCGTACGCGTGTCTTTGAAAATATCAATGGTCCACGCACCTCGATCGGTCGGGGCAATCTCTCCTTTACGACGATCAATCTACCTCGCCTAGCCATCGAAGCAATGCGCTATGCTAAGGAGCAGATGGGTACGAAGGAGGATCTAGGCAAAATGCGCAGTCTAGCGATCAACAAGCTCTACACCTCAATACGTGAGATGGCTCAGCTTGTAGGTGAGCAGCTACACACACGCTACGAATTTCAGGCGACAGCCTTGGCGCGTCAATTCCCCTTCATGATGGGCAATGATGTCTGGAAGGGCGGTGGCGCCCTGCGTCCCAACGACCCTGTCGGCCATGTGATAGACAGCGGTACGCTCGGCATCGGCTTCATCGGTGGGCACAACGCTATGTGCGCCATCTATGGTGAGGGGCACGGCACCAACGAGGATGCTTGGCACACGCTCTACCACTGTATCGAGATCATGGGTGAGGTAGCGCAAGAGTTCAAGGAGCGCTATCATCTCAACTACTCCGTACTAGCCACTCCCGCTGAGGGTCTCTCAGGTCGCTTCACACGTCTCGACCGCAAGCGCTACGGGATTATCGAGGGGGTCAATGATAGAGCGTACTACGTCAACTCCTTTCACATTGATGTCAAGGAGGAGATACGTATCGCGGACAAAATACGTCTGGAGGCTCCCTTCCACGCGCTCACGCTAGGAGGACACATCACCTATATAGAGCTCGATGGCGAGGCTAAGAAGAATGTCAAGGCGATTGCCAAGATCGTCAAGCTGATGCAGGACAACCACATTGGCTACGGATCTATCAACCACCCGATAGATACTTGTCGCGAGTGTCACTACAAGGGGGTCATCTATGCGAAGTGCCCGATATGTGGTGGCGAAGACATACTACGCATGCGTCGCATCACAGGTTACCTGACGGGCGACCTCGCCTCGTGGAACTCCGCCAAGCGCGCCGAAGAGGCTGATCGCGTCAAGCATCACTAGCCTCTCAAGCCTCGCCTCTCGGATGAACGTCCTCAAGGTCATACCCGAGACCATCCTCGACGGTGATGGGATACGCTGTGCTATCTACTTAGCGGGCTGCTCCCATCACTGCCCAGGGTGTCACAACCCTGAAAGTCACAGTCCACTCGTAGGTACGCCCCTGACGGAGGCGTACCTACAGCAGATCATTGACGACATCAACGACAATCCCCTCCTCGACGGCATCACACTGAGTGGAGGGGATCCGATGTTTAGTCCCGAGGAGCTGCTCACGCTGCTCCAGCGTCTCAAGCGCGACACGGGGCAAGAGATCTGGTGCTACACAGGCTATACGCTCGAGCAGATAGAGCAAGACCCCACGCGAGCCCCACTGCTAGACTATATAGATGTGCTAGTGGATGGTCGCTTCGTACAGAGTCTGTACGACCCTCAGCTACCCTTCAGAGGTAGCTCCAATCAGCGCATCATAGCTCTGCACAAAGAGTCAGTTCAATAGCTTTTGATAAGTATGGGTCTGCACTAGATAAACTACAGCGTGAATCCCAAAGGACTGGAATATCGATCTTGACTCCTGCTCCATTCATTGGAGAGTGGTTTGAGTCCAAGACCCCTAAGCCTGTCAAGAAAGTCATGACTCCTCCTGGGAATTCGTATAAATGTACGTTCCCATTCGCTCCTGATGAAGAAGTTCCTACAGTGATGGCTTTGGGGTTCTTTTGTAGCATCATGCAGAGATACTCTGAGAAGCTTTCGGTCTGATTATCTACGACTAGTATAACATTACCCTTGTAATAGAGTTCACTGCCTAGATGCTGAGGCCCGGGCACATACTTAAACTCTCCTGGCCGCTGACTGTCAGGGTAGACTATGTATGAGAAGTTTTCAGTTTTGGGGATAAAGCACTTAGATAGTTCCCTAAAGGACGATGGATATGGATAGCATCTTAGGTCAAGGATAATGTATTGGGCATTGCAAACATGACGATAAAAGCTCTCCACATTGTCTTGCTTTGCTGATGCCAAGTGCCAGTAAGCAACGGAATCATTAAGCCACTGAGGCTTCATTTTACCCTCTTCCTCTAGCTTCAGAGAGTTGAAGTAATCCATATGTTCGCTTCTCTCCTTAACTTCTAAGGTGTCCTTGTTCCGTCGGATCTTCAGAACGAAGCTCTCTTTAGGAGTTGACAAAATTGCATTATTGAGAAACTTATCTCGAGTTGAAGCATTGCTCGCAGAGACAAAAAGAGCAAGACTATCACTTAGGTGTTTTATGGGGATGGAGTTTACCGATAGGACTTCATCCCCTATTTTTACATTGGTGGGATAGTTGGCTGATCTCTTACTGTACACAAACCATCTCCCCGATAGAGATCTCATCCTAAACCCAGCCCTGCGCTCTCCGAATAGAAGCGTATCCATTGCTGTCGAGTGAGACGCATGAGAGTCATTCAGTCTTGCTGTGATATAGCGGATTGCCTTGTGGTAATCAACTTCGTTCTCAACGTGCAAAAACATAGGGATAGCCTGTTGCAAGGACAAGTCCCAGGGTTGCTCTAACAACTGCCTGTTTGGATAGAAATAATAGACAAAAGAGTAGAAGTCAAAGAGCCCGATAAGGCGATTAAGAGGATTGCGCCAATCAAGATCTCGATAAGAGTCTCTCCTCCTTATGAGTCCATCAGGTTTGTTGTCAGTGGCAAAGCTCGCACGAGTCTTATCTATCTGAGTGTAAGCGTGAGCGAGCCGACCGAGGAGCATCTTGCTTTCTTGAGTCAGGTCAGAAGACTCTCGCACCCATCCTTCTTCACTTATCGCAAAGAGACTATCAGCATTTGTCTCCCCTCCTATGCGTGCCAGCTCTGTACTTAATGCTTGCTGTAGTTTGTCATTAAAACTTTTGATAGAGACATTCTCCTCAACCACCTCCTGCAATATAGGATAGAGCAGTTCACAAGCATAGTTCTCTTTATAAGATGTCGATTTGTACTCAATTAGTCCATATATCTTTGCTGTATAAAACAGCTCTCTTTCTCTCTCTGAAACGATACTATCTGGCAAACAGACAGGATGATTAGCCATCCTATAGACTGGATCTATAGGAGAAATACTTGCCTCAAAAGAGTTCTCAAGAAGTTGGACATAGCAAACAACCCCATATCCTAAAAGGATGAGAACGAAGACGACAACCAACCAGAGTAAATACTTCAGCCTCTTCATTAGTAAAAACGCAAGAAGACAATACAGAGAGTTTGCATACGATAAAAGCTATACGCACCCCTATTAACGTTGCAAATGTAGCTATTTTTAGGAGAATGCATAGCTTCTAGTCTCCACTGAGGAAATCTCAAATGCCTCGGTGGAGATTTTTTGTTTTCCACGGAGACGGGATATGAAACTTCGGAAGAATGAAATGAAACTTCGGAAGAAAGGAATCGAAGTTCCGAAGAATTTTCCGGTTCCTCTGTGGAGACTTTCTGTTTCCTCCATAGGTAATTCAGATTTCCTCGGGAGCTGTGCGGATTGCATGCGATCTGATCGGTGACAGAAGCGTTAGAAGGATCCTCCCCGAGATATTTCCAAAAACTTTCCACCGTTGGAAAACGAACGCCCTCCTAGAGGTGCGAACGATCAAACGGCAATAAATCTCGGGAAAGTGATGGTGGGGTAAACTTTTTTGCGTACCTTTGCACAGTTCGTGCGAACCGAGGTTCTCACGGACATCCAAATCATTCAAATCTCAATATCAACAATGGCAACTAAAATCAGACTACAAAGGTTCGGTCGTCGGGGATACCCCTTCTACCGTATCGTCATCGCTGATAGCAGGGCTCCACGGGATGGAAAGTTTATTGAGAGGATAGGTTCTTATAATCCGAACACTAATCCTGCTACAATAGATTTGAAGTTTGACCGCGCTCTCTATTGGCTCAAGGTCGGTGCACAGCCTAGTGACACCGTACGTCGCATTCTCTCACGTGAGGGTGTCCTCCTTAAGAAACACCTCGATGGTGGTGTCGCCAAGGGCGCATTCACACAGGAGGTCGCAGACCAGCGCTTTGAGGCATGGCTCACAAACAAGCAGCAGCTCCTCAAGGGAGTCGCTGAGCGTGACCAGCAGAAAGCTCAGGATATAGCTCAGAAGCAGCACGAGGCTGAGGAAGAGCAAAACAAGGAGCGTAGCAAGGCACTAGAGGAGAAGAAAGCAGCCATCGAGCGCGAGAAGGCTGAGGCCGAAGCTGCTGCAAAGGCTGAAGAGGAGGCTACCGCTACTGAGGAGGTTACCGCTACTGAGGAGGCACCTGCTACCGAAGAGGCTCCCGCTGCTGAGTAAGCTGACAGCTACACAAACTCTACGACATACCTAGTCGTATCCACCATGATACGTACCTATGTATCATAACATCTAGAGAGACCCAGACTGCATGACTTCGTGTGGTCTGGGTTCTTTTTTGAGCCGGCATGTCTATGTGACTGTCTCTCTCTTTTCATTATGACATCTCCACAACTACAATACCACACCACTACTCAGGGACTACGTATCGTCTACTACCCTATCCCCAGCCAGGTCACTTATATAGGCTATATGGTACAGACAGGGTCGGCTCACGATCCGCAACCTTACCATGGACTGGCGCACTGTACGGAGCATATGCTCTTTAAGGGGACGCATAGACGACACGCCCTACACCTAGTGAATCGTGTCGAGGCGGTGGGTGCTGATCTCAACGCTTTCACCACCAAGGAGGATACGACCCTACACATATCCATCCCCTCACGCTATGCGCTTAGAGCGATTCACCTGCTCACAGACATTGTGCTCAACAGCTATATCCCAGCCGAGGAACTGAGCAAGGAGCAAGAGGTGATCATTGAGGAGATAGCCAGCTACCTAGATGCTCCGAGTGAGCGAATATACGATGAGTTTGAGGAACTACTCTTTAGTGGCACTCCGTTAGCGCACAACATCCTAGGCTCTGAGCAGTCGGTCAGACGTATCTCCTCGACAGTTGTGCGACGCTTTATGGATCAATACTACCGCCCCGACAATATGGTGCTGGGCATCTGGGGTGAGATAGACTTTGACAAGGCAATCGAGATGATCGAGCATCTATACAGCGAGCCACGAGTAGCAGCGGGAGGCCCATTTAAGGTGCCAAAGGTCAAGCCCACGACCACACCCGAGCGGCTCATCGCTAAGACGCACCTCTACCGCACCAACCAGTGCCACTGCATCATAGGGACGCACGCTCCGAGCCTGCACAATCGTGAGCGCTACGCTATGACGCTATTCAACAACTTCATCGGAGGCCCCGCCATCTCTTCCCAGCTAAACCTACATCTACGTGAAGAGCTGGGACTCGCCTACAGTGTCGAGGCAAGCTACACGCCCTACTTGAATGATGGCGTCTGGAACGTTTACCTGGGCACAGGGAGCGACACGCTACAACAAGCTGTGGAGGCGGTGCATCGCATCCTGGATCGCCACGTCACTACGCCTATGAGTGTGGAGCAACTGGCAATCAGTAAGCAACAGATCGTGGGGCAGCTACTCCTCGCCAATGATCAGCACGACAGCGAACTCATCACCATGCTCAAGAGCTACCTCTACTTCGGCAGAGTCAGTAGTGTCGCTGAGGTAGCAGAGCGCATACAGGCGATCACGCCTGAGGAGATCACCGATACGGTCGGTCGCTACCTCACGAGAGCGCAGCGACATACGCTCATCTACAAGTAGTAGAGCAACATTGCGAAGGAAGTGACTGTCAAGGGCTTTTTCATTACCTTTGTGAGCGAGATACAAGCACTGAGGCTCGTATGCTATGGCCTCAGTTTATGAGACAACCCCCTACTCCTCTATGCTACTACGGATACTATACATTATATACATAGTCTTAATAGCGGCTCCCATCTATGCGGTGATAACCATCATCTTAGCCGTTATTATGACGGTGGGCTGCTTGCTAGGCTCTGGCAAGTTCTTTAGTTACTACCCAGGACTCCTTTGGTCGTGGTTAGGATTGATACTATCCCTCTGCCCCGTCACGGTGCGAGGACGTAAGAACTACGACAAGAAGTCGGGTCCCTATGTCGTCATGGCGAACCATCAGGGCGCTTACGACATCTTCCTCCTCTACGGCTTCCTCGGCATCCCCTTCAAGTGGGTGATGAAGGAGTCGCTACGGCGTGTACCCTTCGTGGGAAAAGCGTGCGAAGTCGCGGGCTTTATCTTTGTCAATGGGCATAGCATACAGAACATTCGCAATTCGCTGGACGAGGCTAAGCGTTCGCTCGGTGATGGCTACTCGATCTTTATCTTTCCCGAGGGCAGTCGTACGCGCACGGGACGTATGCAGCCCTTCAAGAAGGGTGGCTTCGTGATCGCTGATGAGCTAGACATACCGATCATCCCCGTCTCCATATCCGGCTCGTACGACGTGATGCGTGCAGGCTCGCTCCTACCGCACTGGCGTCGACTCTACCTAGACATACACCCGCCTATTCATCCTCGTGACTACCGCTCGTCCGATCAGCCGATACAAGATCTCCGCGAAGAGGTCTACCACACGATACAGCAAGGCATCCATGATGGCACCGAGCAACTCTAGTAGCAAGGCTCCTTACCGCATTCTCTTCGTCTGCCTAGGCAACATCTGTCGTTCGCCACTAGCAGAGGCTATCATGCGACAACTTCTAGCCGAAGACCCCGCCAGCTCGCCACAGATCGAAGTAGACTCGTCAGGCATAGGTGGATGGCATCAAGGACAACTAGCAGACCCGCGCATGCGTGCCCATGCAGCACGGCGAGGCATCGATATGACGCATCGTGCGAGGCAGATTAAGGATGAGGACTTTGACACCTTTGACCTGATCATCGGTATGGATGATGGCAACTATGAAGCACTGCGCGAGCTAGCCCCGACGCTAGAGCAGCAGGAGAAGGTCGTTCGTATGGCTGACTACCTCGAGCAGATGCCATGGGATCACATCCCCGATCCATACTACGGCGGTGCGTCGGGCTTTGAGCTTGTCCTGGACCTACTCACCGAGGGGTGTACCAATCTATACCATCGATACAAGTCGCAGAGCGATAAATAAGCGGGAGCAGCGCTACTTTTCGTACTTTTGCGCTGGACTTATTACGACCTTGTTAACGAGCAATCTTTTATTCCGATGTTTCCTAAGATAAAAAGGCTTCTCTCCATCTGTGGCGGCTATCTCAAGGAGTTGTGGGGGCGTATGTGTAGTATGCCTACCCTCTTTGCCGTCCTGACACTCCTACAAGTGCTTATGGGGAGCTTAATGATACTTCACCTTCGCATGGAGATGCCTCTGCTGCTCTGGCTGGGAGGCTATATCGCCAGCACAGCGATACTGATGACGCTCCCCGCCATATTACCTCAGCGGTGGTGGCGCATCACTTGGACTAGTCTGATCGTACTGCTCTCGGCACTACTATTTATATATGAGTACTATCTACTCACGGAGCACGGCACGCTACTGACCCAGACCGTCTTACTGCAGTACTACATGCCTGCCGATGAGGTGTGTCGCTCGCTACTCCCGTGGAATATGCCGATACATACGCTGCTGGAGGCCATCGGGTTGCTCTGTGGCATCAGCCTTATGACCTGGTTAACCAATAAGGGCTGGGGACTACTCTTCATGCTACTGCTACTACTTATCTCTGGTATACCGCACGCTACGCAGCTAAGCCCGATAGTAGCAGACGGGATCTCGAATGAAGAGGCTTACACGCTCGCTCACGAGTACAATATGATGAGTCGCTACGTAGCTACCACGCTGGGAGTCTTTACCAATCAGAAGCGATACGACGAGATGGGGCAAAACTTATGGAAAAACACCCCGACCAATGTTCGCCTCATGCCTCAGCGTCAGCCGCACAATGTGGTGGTCATCATCGGTGAGTCTCTACGTCGCTTAGATATGCACTGCTACGGTTATCCGCTAGAGAATACGCCACATTTTGATTCGCTCGCCCAATCTGGCTCACTGATTCTCTACGATGATGTCGTCTGCCCACAACCTAACACGCTCACCTCGCTGCGACGCGTCCTCACCATACGAGGAGAGGACGAGCAAGCGCCTTGGGATGCCACGACTACCCTACCTATCACCTTCTCCTCTGCTGGCTACAAGACTTACTGGTGTAGCAATCAAGAGATGGCTGGAGACTGGATCGAGGAGGTGTCGCTCATAGCCTCTACGGCCGACAGCTCCTACTACACCGATGGAAGTACCTCTAGTGCCTTGCACTGGAAGGCTGGACGGGTCAAGCACGATGAACTCATCCTCCCGCATCTGATCGACTATCGGCAGACCACTTCACCTAATGGGAGCCTTCTCGTCGTAACTCACCTGATGGGGAACCATGCCTCCTTTGCCGATAGATACCCCAACGATCGCTTTAGTCGCTTTACTGCTAAGGATGTAAAGCAGGTAGAGCCTCGCCTCAGCTTAGGAGAGGCGCAAAACTCGGCAGAGTATATGAACTCGATCCTCTACAACGACTCGATCGTCTCCGAGATTATCCGCTACTACAGTCAAAGCTCCTCCATCGTGATCTACTTCTCCGACCATGGACTAGCTCGCTATGACAACCCCGAGGCTCCCCATCAAGCAGCTCACTCAGTCTCTGAGAGGTCCCTGCAGATCCCCTTTATGGTCTATATGTCCGATCAGTTTGCTGCAGAGAATCCTGATATCCGGCTCGCCGTGCAACGTGCTCGATACAAGCCCTTCATGACCGATCTCTTCACCTCCTCACTCATGGGACTTATGGGGATCGAGTCGAACTATACCATTCCCCGCTTACAGCTATGGAGTCTATCGTACGATGCGACCCGTCCTAGATGTATCAAGGGCTTTGGCTCAGAGGTTACCTTCTCACCTAAGCATCCAGATCAGCTATGAAAAAAGCACTCTTACACTACCTCCAGGGAGTCAAAGCAAGGGCTCCTCAGCTAGTATGGCTACTGATTGCGATGCTAGCAATCTTGACGCTCAACAACCTCGTCATCAGAGGCCTGCTCTCTAGGAGTGCTACTTATCTATCTAGAGAGAATCTCCCCCTACTATGGGACACCCTCTGGATGGCTACGCTACTCTACCTTATCCCCACTCTGATCCCCCATCGCATCACGCGTCGGGTAGTCCTCATCACTGAGCTGGTACTGGTCAGTGCTGTACACATTATGGACCTCTACCTCGTCAGTACCTACCAGATGCCCTACTGTGATGCTATCGCCACGCCTATCTTTGCGACCAATCCTGGAGAGGCACACGGCTTCTTCAAGTCGCTACGACTAGATATGCCCTTTATGCTCATAGAGGTAGTCAAGCTCCTACTGGCTATCTTCCTGCCACTCGGCATCTCTTGGCTCATAGATCGTACGAAGCGTACTAAAGAGCAGCCCAGCCCTTGTGACAAGCGCATCCAGCGATACAGCTCCAGACTCCTCTTTGTAGTAGTTCTCGTGGGCGCACACATACTCGGTATCAACTATCTGCGTCAAACGCGTATCGCCACTAGCGCAGGAGTCATACAGTACAATGCGCATGCACCTCTAGCTCGCCTCATGCTGAGCCATCGGGTGTTGCGTCACGATGCTAAGCGTTGTGCTCTAGACTACAGACCTCGGCAAGCCACACCCCAAGAGGTAGCAGTAGACTCGCTCCTACCGCCACACAACATCGTGCTGGTCGTCGCAGAAGATATCTACCCGCATCTGATGCACTGCTACAATCCTATCGTCAATGACAATACACCAGCCATAGACTCGCTCCTACAGACGGGCTCTCTCATTCGTCTAGACAGTATCTATAGCGCCTCAGACAATGCCGCTCTAGCTGCTGCCTGGACGCTCTCCCTATGTCCTAAGGATAGCCCTGACAGCTGGGACACCTACCCCTCTATCTATAGTATCTTTCGTGTAGCAGGCTACGACACCTATTGGCTAGACAACACTCCTCGCATAGCCCGTGGACTAGATGTCTACCCACAGCTAGCAGCCGACTGCGACCAGCGCTTCTTTACCAATCTACGTGCAGACGATCAGGAGTGGACAGCCCGCATCCCCTACGATGGTGCAGTCCTCGATCAGCTCAAGCAACTAGAGCGTCAGTCTCGTCTCACCACCATCCATCTCTTGGGAGCTCGCAGTAACATCTGGTGGCGTATCCCCGAGGAGTTCTATAAGTACAATCGCCTATCGGCAAACATTGACATAGACTTACCCGGAGATGCTCTAGACCACCTAGCCCAATACTACAACGTCGTCTACTACCAGGACTATCTACTCAAGCAGCTCATCGCACACTACCAGGAGACCCCCACGATACTTATCTATTGTAGCCCCGTAGGTGTGTATAGTGAGTGGCACCCCTACTCCAGTGGGCCAGTCGCACCCGAGATGAGAGGACAGGTGCCTATGCTACTCTACCTCTCCCCAGCTATGCAGCGCATCTCTCCCACCCTACGTGATCAGCTCCTACAGCTCAATGCAGAGCGACACAATCTCAGTGACCTACCCCAGCTACTGATGCGTCTCTCAGGCATTCGGGTTTCCCTCTCGTAGCAAAGACCTCTCTTATCTACATAACACTCGCCACACCTATGGGACTTCGAGTCTCATTCGTGTGGCATTTTTAGGTCTCTCTCCTATGAAACTAAAGTTTCCTACGTAGGAACTAAAGAGTTCCTCTGCTGGAACTAAAAAGTTCCTCCGTTGGAACTAAAAAGTTCCTCCGTTGGAACCGAAGAGTTCCTGCCTTGGAACTAAAAAGTTCCAAGAGGGGAACTACTTTTGGAACTCGTATATATAACGGATTCAGCACAATACGAACAGAGTAGACGAGGTATCCGCACGATGGCGACTCACCGACAAGGATTGACGGGAGGGAGTCCGTTGTTGCATGACAAGATCAATAGCAATGCGACGTGTAACGATTTTCGGGAATTGAAGGCTGGGTCGTTCTGTTGCTCAGTCTTAAAACATTTCATACCTTTGCTTGAAGTCTGAAACTCGATCGAATGTGAAGATAATAGAACCAAATCATACTATCGTACTAGGTGTGGATACGATCCTACCGCCACGAGCCTCTGTGCGGTCTCTAGAACGTACCATGACTACATTTCATCTGAGCCTCAACGATAATTTGCCACTTAAACGACCATAGATATAATACTAAAGAAGACCAATGAATCACCTAAAGAATCGACTGATCCTACTGATCCTCATTCCTCTCTTCCTTTTCGCTGGAGCCAATAGCGGTATAGCGCAGCAATCCTTCGGAGGCACACCACAGCTCCTCGGGGAGGGTACACTACGCACCGCAACAGCCAGCATATCGCTTGCTCCAGACTTCAATCCGCAAGACCTAATCCGCAAAGAGACATGGCACGATGGTGAGCTCTATCGCAAGCCTTACAATGTCGGCAAGGTAGTCCCTTGCTTCATAGACTTCGCTACTGAGGCTGAGCTGATTGGCTCTACAGCAGGTACAGACATCTACCGACTAGAGATAGATATGGAGCAGACTCCGGTAGGACTGAACCTATACTACTCAGACTTTTTCATTCCCCAAGGTGGACGTCTCTACATATACACTCCTGGAGGCAAGCAGCTCCTCGGAGCCTACACACACGAGACGCATCCTAAGCATGGCGCCTTTGCCTCTGAGCCGCTCAGTGGGAGCAAGCTGATACTAGACTACGAGGCTCCCCGTGGATCTGCAAGACCCTCTATCCAAATCAGTGGCGTAGGCTACCTCTACCGCTCTGTAATGCAGGCTCACGTGGGGCATGGTATAGAGAATGAAGACGCATCAGACCCCGCTAAGGATAAGTATTGCCAGATCAATGTCAACTGCCCCGAGGGTGATGAGTGGCAGGAGCAGAAGAGTAGCTCAGTCATCTATATGCCGGTTTTCGCTAATGGGGACATAAGTTGGTGCTCTGGTAACCTCATCAACAATGCAAAGGGAGACTTCAAGCCCTATATCCTTACAGCAGCTCACTGCTCCGGAGAGGAGGGTACGGACGATCCTTCGGTAGGATCGTTCAAGGGAGACTTCGGCATAGACCAGAGCAAGATGGATCAGTGGATCTTTGGCTTTCACTATGAGAAGCCACGCTGCAACAATAGCGACTACGGATTCCAAATGACCAAGACACTTACTGGCGCGAACATACGCACCTACACATCTGTCTATGGTTACTCTGATGGTATGCTCCTAGAGCTCAAGGATGAGATACCGCTCGACTACCGTGTCTACTACTCAGGCTGGAATGCTACGGAGCAAACATGGCAGAATGGAGCCGGCATTCATCATCCTGCAGGAGATGTAACCAAAATCGCGCTTTACAGTGGAGGCATGGGTCTCGGTCAGTGGATGGAAGGTTCTGCGTGGGTGATTACAGCATTAGGAGGTAAGAATGATCACTACAAGCTCATGTTTGATAAAGGGAATACAGAGGGAGGCTCCTCAGGGTCTCCACTATATAATGATAAGAAAGAGCAGATTGGCACCCTCACAGGAGGTAGTATCAGACCCTGTGCTCAAGATGGCTTCTATGGTCGTCTCAGCTCACACTTTAATAAGTACAGCGACAAGGGAGATCTATACCACATGGATATGTTCCTCGATCCAGACAGTACGGGGGTACTCAAGGTGGCTGGCACATGGCGTGAAGACTATAAGCCTTTTGCCCCCATACGTGAGCTACGTGGCAAGCTAGACCTCAAGGATCATCTCAAGGTAGAGCTAGAGTGGGATGCAGTACCAGCACACGCACAGGGCTATCCCATCAGCTATCAGATATATCGCAACGGTACACCGCTGACAGAGGTTACTGACACGGTCTACACAGATCAGCTCAACTATGGTCTCACATCTATAGGCTCTGTCAGCTATGCCGTAGAGGCTCTCTATACTGTCGAGGGCAAAAAGATCCCTACCCCAGCAGCTTACCGCACGGTCTATATGGGCAAGCTCGTCAAGGAAGTTGAGGCTACAATACAAAAAGAAGAAACTGGAGGCGTAACCGTCACTTGGCTACACCCCGTCAATACACAGACGATCTCTAAGATCGCTGAAAGAGCAAAGATGCATCCAGTCAAGGCGTCCTCTAAGCTTGTAAATAAACTCGCTTTATATGGATACTCTGAGATACGCTACTTTGACAAGTTTCGTTTAGGGCACTCTCCATTTGACAAGCCTCTATATGTACATCAGATCAATGTCCTTCCTGTAGCAACGAACAAAGGGAATCTACATCACCTCTATCTACGCCAGAAGCTCAATGAGAGTCGTGAATACGCTCTGTACTACAAAAGCCCTAAGGAAGGCGACGTAACAGGTGATCCCGAGTGGCTCTCTATCCCGCTAAGGAAGCCTTTTGAACTGGACATGGAGGAGAATCTCGAGGTAGGATTTAAAATCAGAACGAGCTCTCCTCACGACGTCTACATCGATACAAACTCTAAGGATAAGTACCTGGAAGTAGATGGAGGGCTTGTCTCAGTCCTTAGCAGCAACAAGTTTGGGGCAATACCTAACTTTACAGACAAAGGCTATATGGCGCTTGAGCTAGTTATCTCTGATAGCCCCACACTCAGTGGTGACACCATCCGTGAGACTTTAACTCGTGGACCACTTCCAGTCCCATTCCCAGAGGTCAAGGGCTATGCGATCTATCGCAATGACGAGCTACTCATCGAGACAGATCCGTCTATACTTTCTTATCAAGACGCTGAGGGCAAGAAGGAAGATAAGTACCGCATCGTAGTACTATATGATGCCCCAAAGAAGCTATCGATCGATCAGAGCAAGACAGAGAGCAAGAGACCTTATCTCTACCCATCGGTCATCAGCGATATGGCTACTCTCTCTGAATCTGACGGAACTCTATCGCTACAGCTTTACGATCTCTCAGGGCGCTGTCTCCAGACTCTGCAAGGAGATGCACTGCGTGGCTCTATCGATCTGACAGATCTACCCGAGGGCTCATACATCGCACTCATACGTACTATGCAAGAGACCTTTACGCAGAGAATTATGATTAAACGAAGTCTATTCTAAACACTCTAAGTAGGCAAAGGTGGCTGAGGGGGAGAGTCTCCTTAAGAGACCTCCCCTCAGTGACCAACTTAACAGATTTCAAACCCTAAACCAACAAATACCATGATGAGGCTAACAAGATCTATATCTCTACTCGTGATCGTCGCCCTCTCATCGTACATATGGAGTGCGGCACAGGTGGACTGGGATGACGACGTATATTATGTCCCCTCTAAGGCATCTCAGCAAGATAATCGCTCTAACGACCTGTGGGGCGATGCAGAGAACCAGTATGACAACCAAGACCCTCTCGACGCTTACAATCACCGTGGAGAGGAGTATCAAGGTGAGCGAGGACGTAGCTACTCCTCATCACAGACTAAGAAAGGTGTAGGCAAGTATAGCCGACGCATCATGCGCTTTCACAATCCCGCTACTGTATACATATACGACTCTAACAATGTAGATGTATACTACGACGAGGATGGCACCTACGGGATTTATAACTATCCCGATCGTTACGACTACGTAGCTGACCGCTATAATCCTGTCGGCATCTCCATCAACCTATGGAGTCCTGGCTGGTATCCATCGTGGGACTACTACTATGACTATATGTGGTACAGCTCTTGGTATCCATGGTACACAAACCGATACGCCTATCCTTACAGCTGGGGTGGATACAACTATTGGGGACCTTCTATTTGGTACACCAATCCTTGGTCTTGGGGCGGTAGCTATTGGTACGGATACTATCCGCACTACGGAGGCTATGGTTACGGAGCTGGTTATAATCATGGATATTGGGACGGGTACTACGCTGGCTCTTACGGCATCTACGATCCATACTATGGTAGCTACGTCAAGCCCTCAACTTACTACTCTAATGGTCGCATAGGTAGTAGCTACTATGATAGCAGCAATCCGCGTGCCTCACGCGGCAACCAAGGCACACTCTCAGGCAACGCTCGTAGAGGTTCGCTAGATCAGTCTACTTATAGCCGCAAAGAGGTAGCTGATCGTGGCAACTTCTGGAAGGATGATCGCAATCGTATCTATGACAATACGCAGGGACGTAGTGCTCGTGGATCGTACGATCAGTCTAGCGGCATACAGCGCAGAGCTTCGGAGGGTTACAGACAAGAGTCTTCTCGTTCACGCCGTGGTTCCTACTTTGAGGATGCCACCTCTATCAGACAGGAACGACAGGTCTCCCCATCGAATCGCAACTATAATAGTATAGAGTCTTCTCGCTCACGTCGTGGTAACTATGGGACACCAAGAAATCGCAGAAGCTACGACACCCCAAGTAACAGCAGACGCTACGATGCACCAAGTAGTAGAAGTTATCGCGAAAACAATACTTCCTCCTCTGTACGCTCTAATCGAGGGAACAGAAGCTGGCAGGGAAGCTCATCTAGCTCCTCATCTCGCAGCAGTCGTAGTTACGACTCCCCTAGCAGCTCTAGATCATCCTCTAGCAGCTTTGGATCGTCTTCCTCTTCATCACGGAGCAGCAGCTCGGCTAGTAGCTCCTCATCTTCTGGTCGCAGTGCTAGAGGACGCCGATAGTAGACATTTCTAAGTATGAGACTTGTATCATTAGCCACCGCACGCAGGTTCTGACTAATGGTCAAGTCTCATTCGTTTATACACTCATACATATAAACTATGCTTCGACACTATTTCATTCCCCTCATAAGCTCAGCTCTTCTACTCCTTACGGGGAGCTACCTATCCGCACAGACTCATGACAATGCGCTACGCTTTAGCACCGAAGCGCTCGATGGGACGGCTCGCTACCAAGCTATGGGTGGAGCCTTCGGCGCTGTAGGGGCTGACTATGGTAGCTTGAGACAAAACCCCGCAGGTCTAGGGCTCTTCCGCAGTAACGAGATACAGGGCACCATCGCTTTCGGGCAGAACCTTGACCAAGCCACTTGGTACAAAGAGCAGTACAAGAAGGGTCGCACTGCCTTCAGTGGTAATATGTCAGTCGTGCTAGCTACACCGCTCAGAGGATCTGGTTTATCTTTCAACCTCGCTCTAGGTTTTTACCAGCGCCAGAGCTTCGCACGCTCCTTTGACATAAGCAACCATCAGATTACGGACTTCTCACTAGCGGACTACGCAGCCTTTATCACACCAACCAATGTTTCTTCCGATAACTTGCTCAGCAAGAACGCTTATGGTAGTGTCCCCGCACCGTGGCTCGCCATACTAGGGCATGGAGCTGGATGGACAGTACAGCGTCCAGAGGGCTTCTACGAGAGCGCATTTAACTACAGTGATAAGGGGGGTATCTTAGGGCCGAGCAATTCGCAGCTACGAGTCAACGAGCGTGGCGGCATTCAGGACTTTGACTTCACCTGCGGACTTAACTACAACGACCGCCTATACTTCGGCTTAGGAGTCAAGCTCAGTGCGCTAGACTATCGGATGAACTCCTACTACGGCGAAGACTTCATAGACAAGGATTACCTGGAGCTGGCCAACGAGCTTCGCACTTCCGGTTCAGGCGCATCGGTTAGCTTCGGTTTGATCGCTCGTGTCTCAGACCATCTACGCCTGGGAGCTGCAGTCCAAACGCCCACATGGTTCTCACTGCAAGACAACTACGTAGCAGGAGCCGAGTCTCGACACCTACGAGTAGACAAGGAGGGCAAGCCTCTACCCGAGAAGGAGTGGACTAAAAAAGATCAGACACCTAGCGATGCCGCTTGGCGTTACCAGTTACAGACCCCAACGAAGGTCATCCTCAGTGGAGCCTTCGTCGGACGACACGGCATGCTGAGTCTCGACTATGAGCTAGCCAACTACTCGGGCATCCAGCTCAAAGACACCTACGGACCCTTTGTAGATGACAATAAGCTGATGAAGGACTACTTCGCTCCCATGCAGAGCACCTTACGTGTCGGTGGCGAGATGAGAGTCTCTCCTCAGTTCAGTCTCCGTGCGGGTGGCTACTGGCGACAAGCGCCTATGAAGGCAAGCTTCGACTCCAACCCCAAGCAACAGAGTGCCACAATCCCTGTCAATGAGGCAGGCACAGTACCGCACTATGAGATCGTCGGCATGGGGTACGGCGTCACGGGCGGAATAGGCTGGCGCTTCTCACCCTCCTCTTACCTAGACCTAGCGGTCGTCTATCAGGGACAAAAGTCTCACATGTACCCCTTCCCGACACGCTACTATGCGGACAATGGAGAGCAGCTCACGACGCCTCAAGCTATCCAGCTACAGAAGCACCGCATCTACGGGGTAGCAACCTTCGGCTTTAAGTTCTAAACCTCTCTATAACTACAGAACCATGTCACTATCTTCCAAAGCTTGGGATCGTCTCCTAGACCTTGTTCTCGGGGCCAATATGGCGCAGGTCAATCGTGTCGAGTGGCTCACCGATGCGCTCTACCCCTTTCTCTCTATCACTGAGCTAGAGCAGCTCGCCACTGAGCCTCCCCACCGCTTCCTCTCGGTCAAGGTCCTTAACCATATTGCCAACCAAGAGATAAATCGCCATACCGAACTCCTAGCTATGGGTTCGGCTGGTAGCAGTCTCACAGGCTGCATAGCTACATGGGTCGGCATACCGACGGAGCTAGCGCAGTACAGTGTCAACCTCGTCCTCCTCATACAGAAGCTCGCCTACCTCTACGGCTGGGACGACTTCTACTCCTATGGAACCGTAACGGCAGAGACCAAGGCGCGTATAACCTTTATGATGGGCAGCATGCTAGGCATACGAGAGGCTGACGCACTCCTCCGCAGCGCTTGTCGCTCATATAAGGGGCAAGTCTCCATAACGCCTATGCCCTATGTCGGCGACCGCTCCCCCATCGACAAAGTCATTGTAGAGATCTCAAAGCGTCTCTTAGTCCTCTCCGCCAAGGGTGGCGTCACCGCCTGGATCGGTCGCAAGACGCCTCTCCTCGGTGTCACCATCGGAGCAACAAGCTCTTACCTCCTGGTCAAGCCCTCTCTCGTACGTATGAAAGTACTCCTACGTGACCTCATGCAGGCGTAATCTTCTAGCCTTTGGTTCTTTCTTGCATCTCAATAAATCCGTACCTTTGCCCCACATCAATTCACTTTTTAGACGAATAGCAACTATATGGCCAATTGGTTTGAATGCAAGGTGACCTATGAGAAGATGGTCGACAACGGAACGCCCAAGCGTACCTCCGAGGGGTACCTCGTACAGGGCGACACCTATACGGAGATAGAAGAGAGGCTCACCAAGGAGCTCACGCCCTTTACCTCTCTAGGCGAACTCATCATCAATACGATCAAGCGGATCAAGCTCGCTGAGCTCTTCCTCTCTGATCACCCCGAGGACGATCGCTTCTATCGTTGCAAGGTCAACTTCATCTCTCTAGACGAAGCCAAAGGCATCGAGAAGCGCACCGCGGCAGCTATGATCGTGCAGAGCGACAGCCTGCCCAACGCCCTCAACCGCCTGGAGAAGGAGATGTCCACAACCCTCTCACCCTACGAGATAGCCTCCATCACCGAGACCATCATCATGGATGCGTGGCCGATAGACTTCTCTAAGCCCAACGAGTAATCTATTCCTATTCCGAGACTGTTACCTAGAGACAGGTAGCAGTCTCTCTTTTGTATTGTACCCATCCCAAAACTTTCCCCACACATCATGATCGCAGAGCGTCTAGCAGAGATACGGAGTCAGATACCAGCGCAGGTGCGGCTGGTGGCAGTCTCCAAGTTTCACCCCGTAGAGTCCGTCCGTGAAGCTTACGAAGCTGGTCAGCGACTCTTTGGCGAGAATCGTGCACAAGAGCTTGCCGAAAAGGCTCCTCAGCTCCCCGAAGACATCCAGTGGCACTTCATCGGCACACTACAGCGCAACAAGGTCAAGTATATCGTCCCTTACGTCTCCCTCATCGAGAGCGTCGACTCTGAGTCACTCCTCAAGGAGATCGTCAAGCAGGCGAACCGCTTCGACCGCCAGCTGCGCATCCTTCTGCAGTACAAGATAGCACAGGAGGAGAGCAAGAGCGGACTAGACCACGCAGAGCTCCTAGCACTCGTAGATCACTACCTAGCGACTCCCGAGTGGCGGAAGCGCATCACCATCTGCGGCTTGATGGGTATGGCGACGCTGACAGAAGACAAAGAGCAGATACGCCACGAGTTTGACACGCTCCGCACGCTACAGACGGAGCTACGTGAGCGCTACCCCGAGATCGCATGGGACGAACTCTCCATGGGCATGAGCAGTGACTGGCCCATAGCCGTAGAGGCTGGTTCCACGATCGTACGCATCGGCACCGCCATCTTTGGCGAGCGACAATACTAGCCCAGCCTAGCCCTCACTCATCGCCCCCTGACGGAAGTCAGACGCGCACCCATGCAGAGGAGACTTAATCGCTGATTAAACGCGGTTAAGTCTCCTCTTTTTGTTCCCTTCCCCTACGCAATCCTTCCCCTCCCCCGATGAAATTGCAGTGCCATCCCCACTTGGGACTGGAGTTTCTTCCTCATGAAACTGGAGTTTCTCACCTAAGAAACTAAAAAAGGGAGACCCACCGACGGTGGATCTCCCTCTTATTGTCGTATGGCGCGACGGGCTAGACGAAGCAGGAGTTCGAGTCTAGCGAAGCCATCGCCGTGATATTGACGATGTCCTTGACGTCTGCATCGTGGTCGGCGAAGTAGATCGGCTTAGCCAGTCCGATCTGGATAGGACCGATCACATCCTCCGCTATGTCTAGGTGCTTGAGCAGCTGATAGCACGCATTCGCAGCCGAGAGACGGGGGAAGATAAGCACATTGGCTGGCTCACCCTTGATGCGATTGTTCGGGAACTCCTCATCACGTCGCTGATAGTTGAGCGCAGTCTGTAGCTGCATCTCACCATCCACCACGATGTGCGGGTAGTCTCTGTGCAGGATCTCCACTGCCTTGCGCGCCTCCACAGAAGACTCCGCATCGGTGCTGCCAAAGTCTGAGAAGCTCACCATAGCAATGACCGGCTTGATGCCAAAGCAGCGCACCTTTTCGGCAGCCAGGAGCGCAATGTCCACTAGTGTCTCAGCCTTGAGGTTTTGATTGATCAGCGTATCAGCCAGGAAGAGCGGTCCACTCTTCATCATCACGAGGTGCATCGTGGCGAAGTGCTGGTGACCAGGAGCGATACCCACCGTATCGCGAGCCACATTGGAGAGGTAGCCATAGTTCGAGTAAATGCCTGTGATCAAGCTGTCGGCATCGCCGCACTGCACCATCATCATGCCGAAGTAGTTCGGGCCAAACATCTTGTCCTTAGCCTCGCTCAGGAGACCGCCCTTGCGCCAGTTTTGCTCTGTGTAGCGGCGGGCGTACTCCTCACGCTTAGCCTTCCACTGCTCGTCATGCTGATTGATAATCTCGATAGTGGAGAGATCCAAGTCATGCTCCTTGGCTATCTCTCGGATGACCACTGGATCACCCAGCACGATCGGATGAGCGATGCCCAGCTGCGCCACTTCAGCAGCAGCACGCAGCACGAGTGGGTTCTCACCCGCAGCGTAGACCATACGCTTGGGGGACTTCTGCGCAGCCTCGTGGATGCGACGGAGCAGGTGGCTCATACCTCCCGTACGCATCAGAAGCGACTGCTCGTAAGCCTCCCAGTCGGTAATCTCACGACGCGCTACACCCGTACGGATAGCTGCACGAGCCACAGCCATCGAGACTCTCGTGATGAGACGTGGGTCCACAGGCTTCGGGATAAAGTAGTCAGGGCCGAAGTGCAGCGGCATGTGTCCGTAGGCACTAGAGACCTCATCGGGGACAGGCTCCTGCGCTAGGTCTGCGATGGCTATCGTGGCAGCCATCTTCATCTCCTCATTGATTGCCGTGGCACGTACATCGAGTGCCCCTCGGAAGATATAGGGGAAGCCGATCACATTATTGATCTGATTCGGATAGTCCGACCGGCCCGTAGCCATAAGTACGTCAGGGCGTGCCGCTTTTGCATCCTCATACCTGATCTCAGGCTCTGGATTGGCTAGCGCAAAGACAATTGGATTGGGGGCCATCTTCTGCACCATCTCAGGCGTCAACACTCCAGGCTGCGAGAGTCCGAGGAAAAGGTCAGCCCCCTCGATCGCATCGGCTAGCGTGTAGATGCCCTCACGATCGGTCGCAAAGAAAGCTTTGCGCTCATCTAGATTGGGTCGATCGGTGCGAATGACTCCCTTGGAGTCGATCATCACAATGTTCTCCCGCTTAGCTCCCAGAGCTATATAAAGCTTGGTGCAGGACTGCGCTGAGGCACCTGCGCCACTGACAACAATCTTAGTATCTTCGATCTTCTTGCCGACGATCTTGAGTGCATTGAGCATACCCGCAGCCGAAATGATAGCAGTGCCGTGCTGGTCGTCGTGCATGACGGGAATGTCAAGCGTAGCCTTCAGCTCCTCCTCGATCTCAAAGCACTCGGGCGCCTTGATGTCCTCGAGGTTGATACCGCCGAAGGTAGGTGCCAGCGAGCGAACGATCTCAACAAACTTCTTGGGATCCTTCTCGTCGACCTCTAGGTCAAAGACATCGATACCCGCATAGATCTTGAAGAGCAATCCTTTGCCCTCCATGACGGGCTTGCCTGCCATAGCACCGATGTTGCCCAAACCTAGGACCGCTGTACCGTTGGATATAACTGCAACGAGATTACCCTTGGAGGTGTAGTCGTAAGCAAGCTCGGGATCAGCTTCTATATCCTTGCAAGGCACAGCTACGCCGGGACTATAAGCGAGTGTCAGATCCTGCTGTGTATTGTGCGACTTAGTGGGTCGCACCTCTATCTTACCAGGCTGTGGAAGCGCATGATAGGCTCTCGCAGCCGCTTCTAGTTTTTTGTCCATTATGCTATCTTATAGTATGATACATAGTTCCTCGAGACAAGGATTACCCTCACCTAGCGAAGAGCATGTGCAAAGCTACGACTTTTGCACCACTCTATCATCCATCAGCCTCCGAGCACAGAAAAGTCCAAGCATCCAACGTCACGACATGAAGCAAAAAAGTGTCGCAACCCAATAGTGTCCTAAACGTTTTTGGCGGGCGAAGGGTGTGAGATGGCTGTCAAGCGAGTCAATCGCCCCTTGACATTTGCTGTAAAAACGGGGGTATCCCCCCTATGCTATTTCGGGCTCGTCTGGAGGCGGTGAAAACGGCTCATTTATCCACTGAAAGAGGTCGATTTTGGTGAACGT
>OGPS01000539.1_pt1 | contig 35232 bp, 22 predicted proteins | sample 1552931 | NCBI WGS metagenome assembly OGPS01 (sample SAMEA2580252, study PRJEB22360) | human gut metagenome | biome: human gut; feature: human-associated habitat; material: faeces | place: Denmark | collected 2008/2010 | reverse complement strand
CGCTTGATTTTGAGTCAAGTGCGTCTTCCAATTCCGCCACTTCGGCGACTCAATGTTCCGTAACGGAACAATAACAATAATACCGTATCTATATATAATTGTCAAGCATTTCTTCAAACTTTTTTAGTAAACAACCAGCTGCATTTTGTCGCTTCTTAAAATCGATTTTCAACTGCTTTAAAACATTAACTTCAGCAAGCCACAAGCTGATTCTATTCGGCTGTATCGGGGAAAATACGTTTATGCAGCTTATATGCAAGTACAAGCCCTAAAATGCCTGTGATCATCTGCGGCCAGCCCATAATAAACAAAATGAATAACGCCAGCTTTTCAGGTACTGCAACCAGCCACAAAACGAACAAACTGCTGCAATATAAAATAAATGTTTTAAAAAGAGGCGCGGCGATGATGATCCCCTTTCCCCAGAAGCGGGCACACAGATATACCATCACCAAGTTGCCTACAGCCACTACCGGTATCAAAAACGGAAGCGGCAGCTGCCCTTGAAAATACGCCATTACCGGCAGCAGCACCGCGATCATTACAGACGGCCATAAACCAACGGTACGGGCCGCCAGCACCAAAACCATATTCACCAATGTACCGACGACAAAAACAGTCCACATAGGCGGCATAGGGATCACTAAACGCAATGCCTGCAGGACCAGACCTACGGCCAGCAGCATCGCCCCTCTTACCCAGTTATTATTTTTCATTCTATTCTCCTATTTTGCCGGACATTCACGTTCTACAAAAGCTTTAAACGCAGCCTGCAGCTGCGGCACGACCTTACCTACACCGCTGCCGATGAATTTGCGGTCTATTTTAGTAACTGGCATAATCTCGCATCGAGGGCCGCATAAAAATGCTTCTTCTGCTTTCAGGACAAACTCCATATCAAAAGCTTTTTCGATGACCTGCATATCAATATCAGGTGCCAGACGTTCCTTGATCAGCCTGCGGGTAATATTTTTATGAACCAGGTTATTATCAGGATGTGTCCATATCATTTCATCTTTGATCACCATAAAGCTGCTTTCAGTGCTTTCAGTTATCTTACCGTTCTCACGAATAAAAAGAGTGTCAAAAGCGTTGCTTTCACGTGCTTTTTGACGTGCCAGAACTTCAGGCAGCCTGTTTAAGGTATTAACGTTACATAACTGCCAGCGATTATCCTCAGTCGTAATAATATTGACGCCGCTCTCACGTTTTGCCGACAATACTTCCCGATCAGTTTCCACGATCGTCATTGTCAGCTGCGGCACCGACATTTCCGGAAACGCCAGCCCATAATCGGCAGTCCCGCGAGTAATTTGAGTATAGATCTCTCCATTTTCAATACCACTTTCAGCTATCAGTGCTTCATGGAATTCAATCAATTCTTCAATCGTGTAAACGGCAGGTATTTTCACCTTAATAACAGATTCGAATAAATTATCCATATGAGGTAATAAAGCAAAACAACGGCCATTATAAACAGGCACTATCTCAAATACACCGTCGCCAAACTGGTGCCCCCTGTCGTGTACCGAAACTGCCGCCTCTTCTGCCGGCATGATTTCACCATCTACAAGAACTAGATTTTTGTACATAATTAAAACCTCCATATGCAAATTTTGTATTAAAATTCACTTTTTTGTCACCGGAAATATTGTATAATATAGAAAGAGCTGTGTAATATAACAGCTTTAATATTATACAACATTTTGTTAAATTTGTCCGCAAAGCTTTGAATAAAATGGTATCCGTATAATAAATTTATGAAAGAAGGTGACTGCCTATGGCTCATTTACCGCCGATAGTCGCTGATTTAGCGATGATCCTCTTAGTTGCAGGTATTACGACGATCCTGTTCAAAAAACTCAATCAACCTTTAGTACTTGGTTATATTATTGCCGGTTTTATTACCGGACCGCATTTCAACTTTTTCCCCACTGTATCAGACACCGCTAATATCAACGCCTGGTCTGAAATAGGCGTTATTTTTCTTTTATTTGCACTGGGTCTCGAATTCAGCTTTTATAAGCTGAAAAGCGTAGGCAGCACAGCTTTTATAGCTACCTTCGTTGAAATAGGCGGGATGCTGATCGTTGGCTATTTCACAGGCCATATGCTGGGCTGGGATCATATGGACAGCCTGTTCTTAGGCGGTATGCTGGCCATGTCGTCAACTACCATCATCATCAAAGCCTTTGAAGACCTCAAGCTCAAAGGTCAGCGCTTTACAGAAATGGTTTTTGGTATTCTGATAGTTGAGGACATCGTCGGCATCATTATGATGGTATTGCTTTCAACTTTAGCCGCTGCCAGCGCCGACATTTCGACGCTCGAGCTGATCGAAAGCGTCATGCGCCTGCTGTTCTTCCTGGTCTTATGGTTCGTTCTTGGTATGTATCTGGTCCCGTCCTTCTTTAAACGGGCTGAGCGCCTGATGAACGATGAAACTCTGCTGGTTGCTTCTATCGGCCTTTGCCTTGGTATGGTAGTACTTGCTACCCACATGGGCTTCTCGGCAGCCTTAGGCGCTTTTATTATGGGTTCTCTTATCGCCGAAGCACCAAGTGCCGAAAAAATAGAACATCTCGTCAAACCTGTCAAAGATCTGTTTGGAGCTGTCTTCTTTGTATCAGTAGGTATGCTTGTTGACCCTGCTTTACTGCTGGAATACGCGGTACCTATCATTGTACTCGTTATTGTTACCTTAGTCGGCAAGCTGCTGCTTTCCGGCGCCGGTGTACTGCTTTCAGGCCAAAACCTCAATACTTCTATGCACTGCGGTTTCAGCCTTGCTCAGATCGGTGAATTTTCCTTTATCATCGCATCTCTGGGCATGAGCCTCGGAGTTATCAGCGACTTTTTATATCCAATAATTGTTGCTGTTTCTGTAATGACAACCTTTACTACCCCGTTTTTCGTTATGGCAGCAGAACCTGCTTATCAGTTCACTAAAAAACTATTGCCGCAAAGAACTCTGGAATGGCTTGACCGCTATACGGAAGAAAATCCTGATAACGACGGTAAAGACAGTGACTGGCGCGATTTTCTGCGTGAGTATTTTATCCGCATTTTGATTTTTACGACTATGCTCTCAGCTGTCGCTTTAGGCTCTTATTATTATCTGCAGCCTTACCTGTCAGGAAAAATGTCAGCTCCCTACAGCAATCTGCTGACAGCGCTGCTGACTCTGGTCGTTATGGCGCCGTTCCTGCGGGCAGTTCTTGTCAATAAAACCAACCATCCTGAACTTTTCTCAACTTTATGGTTTAAGAAACGTTCTAATCACATCCCTTTAACACTGCTGTTATTTTTAAAAATCCTGATCGCAGCAGCATTTCTCTACTTTGTTTTTGCCAAACTACTTGGTCTGCAGTCACTGCTGGCCGCGCTGGCAACAGCAGGCGCTGCTTATTTCATCTCCTCATCCGACTGGCTGATGGGCGAATATCTGCGTATGGAATCACGTTTTCTTGTCAATCTGAACGAGCGCCATATGCTCAAACATCGTGAAGCCCTTGCTGAAGCTGGCGAAGAACATCTTTACGGATGGTTCGATGAAGAATTACAGCTTGCACGCTATAAAATCTGCGAAGACTCACCTATGATAGGTCAAACGCTGACCCAGCTTGCATTCCGTGAGCTTTATGGCTGCAACATCCTGCAGGTTTCAACTCCTGAAGAAGTCATCGATATGCCCGGGGGGCATCACATTCTGCAAAAGGATTCTACTTTGTTGATGATCGGTACTGATTCTCAATTCAAACTGTTCGACACCGCCATCAATACTCAGCGTTTGTGTATGACTCTGGTGGAAGAACCTATCACGATGCGCGAATTTATGCTGCGTGAAGACAACGATAAAGAAAACGTTTCGGTATTCTTATCGTGCGCTATCACTATCGACAAGCACTCGCCTATCCTTGGTAAATCGCTTAAGGACACCAATATCCGTGATGACTGGCACTGCCTTGTCATCGGCCTGGAACGCGGCAGTTACACTATGACCAATCCTAATGTTTCGCTTGTTTTTGAAAAAGGCGACCTGCTTTGGGTCTTAGGCAAGCAAAAAATGATCAATCAATTAGTACGTGAAGAAATCCTTTAAAAACAAACAAAAAAACCTTCGGCTGTGCCGAAGGTTTTTTATTTATTTCCCATGTAAATTTATAACAACTATTTCCGGTTTCAGCTCCGTCCGCACCGGCGGGCCCCAAAATCCGTAGCCATTGCTGACAACAGCAGTCAGGTCACCAAACCGGGCCAAACCATAATCCAGCTTATACATCCGCTGCGTAACCAGCCTGTTCGGGAACATCTGCCCTGTATGGGTATGTCCAGCCAGATACATATCATAACCGGCCTCAGCGGCAGCATCCATCCGCCGCGGCTGATGATCGATCAGGATACTATAATACTTATCGTTATCGACGCTCAGAGCCTGCAACGGAACAATACTTGTTGAAACACGATAATCGTGCAAACCGGTAATTTTCAATTTATCATCAACCACTGTACTCTCATCAGTCAGTATACTGATATTATTGCCTGCCAGCAAAGCTCTCAGCTCGTCAGGCCGATCAAGATAATCATGGTTCCCATAAGCTCCATATACCCCTAATGGTGCCTGAAGCTCCTTTAACGGGGCCAGTGAATCCTCCTCGATGATATATTGCAGCCGCTCATCCATAATGTCACCGGCAATCAGTACTAAATCGGGCTGCTGCGCATTGACCAGCTCTACTAAGCCCTTACTGTAATCATAGCCAAGCTCGCGTCCCAAATGGATATCGCTGACAAGCACTATTTTATACTGCTTATCAGACGACAGCTTATCGGTAACAACGGTTTCCATACGTACAACAGGGCTAAACGCACGCCAGCTGCCCCAGGCAACAAAAATTGCCAGAACTATTGCGCCCGCAGCGGCAAACTGCATAAACGGCAGCTTGAATGAAAAAATACGCAAAACTGCATATACAATACCATGCACAACCATCAACAGCAGCGAATAGTACAAAAACGCGATCCAATAACCGCTCAGCCAGGCCGAAAGCTTTAACAGCGGCAATGGCAAACTTTCAGGCAAAACACGGCTGCCAACAGTATTAAGCATCAGCAGCACATATAAAGCGATAAACGGCGCCGACCTCATAAAAGAAAATGCATGACTGTAATAAACCCACGCCAAAGAACTCAAAACAAAATCGATCAAGGAAATAAACAGAATTACACTCAAAAGAACAGTCTCCTCTCGAAGCTCAGTTTTTATACTAAATATTATTCATAGCCTGGAAAACTTCTTGCCTTTATTATACAGGTTAAAGTCCGCTCCAAGTCAAGTGGTAAAGCTGCTATTTTAGTCCCTGAATGGATAAATTTACAAAAAGTTTGAACTTTCCTGCGAAGAATGCCGGCTTTTTATTTTTACAGCACAACTATTTGCTTTCTCCCAGGCAAACATACTCATCTGATCTATATACTCTGGGGATAATCATTGCCAAACATAAAATAAGAAATACGATGCCGCCCCACATCATATACTGCATTCCCATATGTGCAATCACCATCCCGCAGACTGCCGACCCTAAAGCAGTCCCCAAATTAGCGGCAGTCAAAAAAAGACCGTTGGCAAAATCAGGTGCCTCCGGGGCCGCAGTAGTAATCCAATACTGGTTGATATTCGCATTCATACCTCCCAAAACTCCCCAAAGCAGCGTGATCAAAGCCATAGCCGGCGCCGAGGTACCGCTCCAGAAGAATGCAGCATAGACAATCCCCAATGTGACCGGAAATATTATGACCAGCTTATCGGCAGACGCGCCTGCACTAAGCATACGGCCGGCAATAAAATTCCCGACGATATTCATCAAACCATAAACAAGTAAAATCAGGCTTACCGTATTCCACGAAAAAGCAGTGATATTGGTCAGATAGCCTGAAAAATATCCAAAAACTCCAAAGACAGCTCCATTCATAAACACAACGGCTGCAATAGAAAACCATAATACCGGCTTCTTTAAAACACGCAGCTGCTGCCCATACGAAAGCCTTGCTGCCACAGGCAGCGATGGTATATACAACCAGGTCGCAATCAACGCCGCTGTATTGACTACGGTAAAACCCGCCATAGCAGCCGTTAACGAAAAACTGCCGGCAATAAAGCTGCTGACCGGTACTCCCAGTACCATCCCGGCCGATACTCCCACAATGACCTTAGCAACAGCCCGGGGAGCTGCTTCCGGGCTGACTGAAGCAGCCGCAACAGAAAAAGCAAGCGAACAATAAACCGGATGGAAAATCGCCGGCACAACTCTTGCCAGCAGCATAACTGCGAAATTATCAGTAAAGACAGAAATAAGATTGCCCAAAACAAATACGCTCAATACCAGAAGCATCACCTGCTTCCTGTCGATGCCCGCAAAAAGCAGCGGCATCACCGGCCCGGCTGCAGCCACTGCCAAAGCAAACAAACTGACCAGCAAACCGGCCTGTGCGATACTGATACTAAATTTTTCTGCCAGAAGCGGCAAAATACCCAGCACACCCATTTCTGTATTGATGATACCAAAAACACCTATCGTCAAAATAAAGATCAGCAAATTATTTTTTTCTTTCATAACCTCTCCTGTTAACAAAAATGTGGACCCCCAGCATCCCGAGAATCCACAAAAACAAAACTTTCAGCAAATCAGATCTGCAGCTTTTGCAGCAGTAAATTATTTTAAATTAGCCTTGAAGAAGCTTTCGAGCTTATCAAACGGAATAAGCTCTACCCTGTCATAAAGATCTACGTGGCCTGCACCGGCAACATAATACAGTTCTTTCGGTTCAGCCGCACGTTTATATGCATCTTCGCTAAACTCTTTGGAATGTGCCTGATCACCGGTAATAAAGAGCAGCGGACGCGGAGAAATTGTTTCAATATCATTGAAGGGATAAAAATTCATAAATTTAGTATTACTGGAAAGCGTCGGATGTGTCGTTAAAAGCGGCGAAGAACCTGCAGGAGTAAATTCTCCTCTTGGCGTACGGTAAAAATCATAGAATTCGCGTTCAATAGGATTGGACTTTTCCGTGATCTCATGTACGGTCCCGCTTGTGTATTTAGTTGCGCCACCCTGGAATTCCACATAACGCTGCTCCGCCGCATCAGCAATGATCTGTTTTCTTTGTGCAAGCGTCAGAGAATGATTAAGTCCATTGCGGTTAGCTGCACCCATATCATACATACTAATAGTTGCAACGGCTTTCAGGCGGGGATCGATTTTAGCGGCGCTGATAGCAAAACTGCCGCTGCCGCAGATCCCGATCGCGCCAATCTTTTCTCTATCGGCAAAAGGCCCTGTACCCAGGTAATCTACCGCCGCGCTGAAGGTTTCAGCATAAAGCTCAGGCGCAACGGCATTGCGTGGCTGGCCGTCACTACCGCCCCAAAACGCCAGATCGACAGACATAGTTACAAAACCGCGTTCTGCCATCTTAACAGCGTAAAGATCAGCGCTTTGCTCTTTTACTGCCCCCATTGGATGCCCTACTATGATAGCAGCATGTTTTTTACTTTTGTCCATATCTTTCGGCAGATACAAATTACCGGCAATATTCATCTTGTACTGATTTTTAAAAGTGACTTTCTGGACCTCCACCTTATCACTCCTGTAAAAATTATCAGCATCAGCAGGCCTGTCGGCAGCAAACACAGTGCTTGTACCAGCCATCGATAAAATCACCCCTAAAGCGATACTCTTAAACATTTTCAAATAACGGTCAGCCAAAACTTTCTTTTTCATACTTCTCAACTCCTTAAAATCATTGATCCATTTACAATAAGTTTCAAAACAGAGCCTTTCAGCTTCACTGATAATTCTGCTTACCCGGCTCCTTTGTCTTAATTATAAAAACAGAATCCAAGAATATCAAATACATATATTAAATACTTTGCCATACTTGAAAAGTATACCAAAAACTATTATAATACTTATATCGGAGGTGAAATTTTATGGATATCAGAACCCTGCAGTATTTCCTTGCCGTAGCCCGCGAAGAAAGTATCAGCGGTGCAGCCGAATTTTTACATATGACACAGCCACCGCTTTCAAGGCAGCTCAAAGAACTGGAAGCAGAGCTTGGCAAACAGCTTTTTATCCGCGGGAACCGCAAAATAACGCTGACGGAAGATGGTATGATCCTGCGCAAAAGAGCAGAAGAAATCGTTGCTCTAATGGAAAAAACCAAAGCTGAAATCAACGCCTCTGCTGAAAACATTACAGGTGATATTTATATTGGCTGTGCAGAAACTGAAGGTATGCGGATGCTGGCTAAAATAATCAGTAAAATACGCCAAGAATATGACCATATACATTTTCATATCTTCAGCGGCCAGGCCGAAGACGTTTCCGAACGTCTGGACAGCGGACTGCTTGATTTTGGCTTGTTTATCGAACCGGCTGACCTTAAGAAATACGATTTTATAAAATTACCGATCACTGATATCTGGGGTTTATGGATGACCAAAGCCAGCCCTTTAGCTGAAAATAAAACTATCAAACCTCATGATTTGCTGGGCCTGCCGCTGATTATTTCCAACCAGGCCATGGTCAAAAATGAGATAGCCGGCTGGATGGGAGGAAATTACGACAATCTGAATATCGTTGCTACCTATAATCTTTTATACAACGCTTCCCTTATGGTAGAAGAAGGGGTCGGCTATGCATTAAGCATCGACAGAATCATCAAATCATATGACGACAGCCCGCTTTGCTTTCGCCCATTAGAACCAACACTTGAAGTTGGACTTGATATTGTCTGGAAAAAATATCAAACCTTTTCCAAAGCCTCTGAAAAATTTTTAGAATACCTGAAAAAAGAATATATTTAAATATGGATATAACAAAACAGAGAGGGCTCAAAAAGCCCTCTCTGTTTTTACTGTCAGGAAATGATATTTTATTTTACTAAACCCAAGCGTTTCAGCCAGGCACTGACATCGCTCTGGGCATTTTGCGCGCTGCCGCCGCTGACTACCAATGCATCCAGCACTGTTGCGCCGGGAACAGCTTTCTTTAAATCGCTGACACAATTAGCTACGCCACCGCCGCCATGAGTAACGAACGGCACGATAATTTTGCCGGACAAATCATACTGCTCTAAAAAAGTGAACATCGGCATCGGCATCGTGCTCCACCAGTTAGGCACGCCGATATAAACGACATCATAATCCGCCATATTTTCTACACGTCCGTTAATTGCAGGACGCGCGTTATTATCACGTTCGGCTCTGGCAAGCTCAGTTGTTTCACGGTATACTTCAGGATATGGCGTGACAGTAGTCACCCTGAACATATCCGCACCTGTTTCATTACCGATCATTCTGGCAAGAGCCTCGGTATTACCTGACCGCGAATAATACACGACCAAAGCCTTACTGCTGTTAGTTTTATTTTCACTCTGCATAATTTTCCCTCCATTATCAGTAGAAATAGCTTCGGCATCACTGCCGCCGCAAGCCGCCACCAGCATTGCCAGCATCGACATCAGCACCACAACAATTTTTTTCATACTATACCTCCTCATCTTTTATTTTACCCAAAGCAGCGTTTGGTATTTTACCATAACGCCTTTGCTTTTAATTCGATTTTACAGGCTAGAGTCAACTTTAAGTCAAGCATTTACAGTTAAAGTTTGCAAAAAGTTCATATTATAAATTTCAGCATTGATGCCAAAAACAAAGAGCGTATATCCACTACAGGATATACGCTCTCTATTATTTTCTTTACAACGATTTTCTAAAATGTCCAGCGTGCGCCGGCATTCCATTGCCAGTCTTTCTTAAAGTCACTGCCGCTGCTGCGTTCCACATCAATATAAATATGACTGTTGCTGCCCGTTTTTAATGCAGCGCCAATACCATATTCAAACCAGGTATCGTTAAAAGCATCAGCAGCCTTAAAGCGGTTTCCACCGCTGTCAGCCATCGTCACATCATATCCTCCGCCAAATTCGTGCAAAAGATTAGCCTTGACATAAATATTGGCCTGATTTCCGATCTCCCTGCCTAAATTAAAACCTACACGCCCCACAACACTGTTGATACCACCTTGCTGTACAGTTATGCCATTGCTGGTCTGGTAACTGTCGCCACCCAAATATCCTAAAGTCAGCTGCGCCTGCGGTTCAATATACCAGCCCCTGCTCAATACATTTTTACGCCCGTATTCAGCACTCACTGCCACACCTACATTGTCAAGCTCACCAGTTATCTTGTTGGCATTGCTGTCATATACAGTAAAATCATTAGCAAGTTGGCTTATCTTAAAAACCACATCCAGATAATGCCCCTTACTGCCGATCTGTGTACCATAAAAACTGATCGCATTTGCATCATTCCCACCATTACCGCTGCGGTAACTGCTGCTGCCATCAGTATAATTCAATGCCACACCGTTGTAACGCACAAAATCATCTGTTCGTTTTATAACCTCATCATAACCAAGCTCATAAGCAGTATATTTATTTTCAAAACCCCAGCTTCCAGAACGGCCGATCTTGCTGCCGTTCACCCTGAACCAAACGCCTTTGGCATCGTCACCATTATGGCGCAATTCGCCCATACGCTGCATCAGTTTATCGTTTTCATTCCGCCATGTATAATAATTCAACGCGCCGGCCGCCAAAACACTTTCTACCGTAGTTGTCGGCCTTTCAGCCGGAGAAATATTCTCGATCTCTTTCAAATACCAGTCGGTCGTATAACCGCCGGTATTACTTGCCTGCTGCCCCAGCTCATAGCGCTGCCAGAACAGACTGCCTTCACCATCGACAGCAGTAAAAGTTCCGTTATTTATATTAACACTGGCCAAAATTGTACCCAAAGCATCCTTGCCTAAAGTTGGATCATTATCACGTCCGTTGATCTCATGCAGCTTTAAAGCCTGTGTACCTGTAAAAGTATCTGTAACATACAGCTTATCTGCTTGATCAACTGCCGTACCATCAACATCAAGTATGATCGTGCCACCACTGCCGTTTAAAGACTCGGTCTTTAAAGTACTGAAAGCATTACCATCTGCCGTCATATCAAGCCAAGCTCCATCCAGTGTCAAATCAGTCACTTCTGAATTGCCAGTCAGCTTCCAAACGGCATTATTACCAAAACTCAGCGAGCTGGTAGAGCCATTGCCGGCATCAATACCAGCTGCACCCTGCCAAAAAGACCCTTCCGTCATCTCCAAATCAATGCTACCACCATTAGAAACCTTTATATTGCCCAGCATATTGAACTGCGCAGTTCCGTTGACCTGTGCTTTATTTTCAGCAGTACTGCCCTTGCCGTTAATATTGATCGCATTAGCTGCAGCATCACTGCCGGTAAAGATATCAACAGAATCATGCAGCTCTACATTACCGCTGCCATAGATATAAATTCCCTGATTCCCCTCTTTTTGGGCATCAATACTTACACCGCTGTTAAGGACAACCTTACCTCCTTTATCGACATAAATACCATAGGATTTATTTCCGTCCATCTGTAAATAACCTTTACCATCCATAGTGATCAGACCGGTAGAAGCATAAATGCCTTTATTGCCATTTCCCTCCGCCTTTATGATGGTATCACCATGTAAATCGATCACGCCTTCAACAAGGCCATTGCCATCTTTAGATGTATGTATTCCAGAAGTATTGTTGCCATACATATTTATGACCGTATTCTTTTGCACATCAACAGTTCCGCCGATAACGCGTATACCATAGCTTTTATCACCATAACTGTCAATATTTAAATTACCGCTCAAACCTATTTTCCCCGCATCGTTGTTAGATGCAGAAAATATCGCGTGTCCAGTCTCACCAATAGTAGTTATATAAGTATTTTGCGCAACGTTCAGCTTTCCACCGCTGGTATTGTAAATACCATAACCTCTTTGATCACTTTCAGCCTTAATAATTAAATCTCCCTGTACGTTCAACACGCCGCTGGCCGAATTTACTGTAACCCCCCTGATACCTGAAGATGGAACTGTATCTCCTTTCACAGCAATCGTCATATTTCCGGCAACATTCATCTGAGAACCGTTATAAATATTAACGCCATAAATACTGTTCCCATTAACATCAACGTTTAAATTATTGATATTTATTTCTGAGGCACTGGCATAAATACCATTTACGTCTCCGGTTTTATCTTCACTTACAATATTCAAATCACTTAAATTTATTTTAGCGCCATTGCTGACCCTAATGCCATACCTTACGTCGCCAACAGACTTTTGTCCGTTGACCTTTATGGTTACAGCAGCATCAGAAGCAGATGCCGCCAAACTTATCTCCTTGTTACCACTCAAATTTATACCGCTATTAGCCCCGGTATCTACATTGATAGTTGTATTACCGTTAATAACTGTACTGTCAGTAAGCGGTGCCTCAGCATATACAGAACCTGAAAGAGACATTAAAATCAATGCTGCCAAGCCAAAATTTTTCTTTTTTAACTTCATAAAAGACCTCGCTTTCATTCTTAAAATACTCAGAACCAAGATTTTCAGCAGCGCTGTAAATATCAAAATATTTATACGCATGATTTTCTCTAAAATTCAGCTCAGTAAATTCACTCATTTTAACATCTCCTTTCAGATCTTAAATTCAATAAACGCTGATATTTATCACTTCTTTGCATTTTCAGCATTCAGAGTAATTATTTTATTCAAAATGTTTTAACTTAACAAAATGTTTAAAAATATTTTAATATTATTCTTTAAAATAATTTCCGTAAATTATCTTAACATATAACTTTTGTTCTGACAAGATATAATTTATACTTAATATATTTACTTTATCACAAAAGAAAACTTATTGGGAAATATATTCAAATTTAAAGTGAACTTTTTAAAATTCTGCTTTCTATATACAACACTGACGACATGATCTCATCATATCCAGCCAATTTTATTCGCTCCTGATACCACCTTATATAAAAAAAGAACCCTGTATGCAAAAGCATACGGAGTTCTTTCATAATTTTCTTAAATATCAGGCATGAGGAATATTAGTATAATCAGAAATCTCACGATTGATCGTACACAAATCACCTGCATTCAAATCATGCAGATTCTTATGACCAGTGATGCGGGCATATGTTTTCAGTTCTGCCAGGGAACAGTTCAAAAAGTTTGCTACCCTTTGTGCCGATGCTTCGATCTTCAATCTGGATCGCAGCTCCTGATCCTGCGTAGCGATGCCTACAGGACATTTACCCGTACCACAGATACGATACTGCTGGCAGGCTGCAGCAATCAAAGCAGCCGATGCTACTGCCACAGCATCCGCACCCATAGCCAAAGCCTTGGCGAAATCAGACGATACCCGCAGCCCGCCGGTGATCACCAGCGCAATATCATTAGCTCCCACAGCATCAAGATACTTGCGGGCACGATACAAAGCATAAACGGTCGGAACACTGGTCGCATCACGAACCAGCTTCGGGCTGGCGCCTGTAGCGCCGCCGCGTCCGTCGATCGTAATAAAATCAGGCTCTGCAAAAACGCAGAACTCCAAATCACGTTCCAGCTTACCGGCTGCGATCTTGATACCTATAGGCCTGCCGTCAGATTCCTCGCGCAGACTCGTCACCAATGCTTTCAAATCCTCTTTCGTATTGATATCAGGAAACTTGGACGGGCTGATAACATCTTCACCCAAAGGTTTATTCCTGATCGCCGCGATTTCCGGTGTCACTTTGCTGCCGGGAAGATGCCCGCCCATACCGGGCTTCGTACCCTGGCCGATCTTGATCTCGATCGCATCAGCATTACGCAGATTTTCCCGTGTCACACTGTATAAATTGGGGATATATTCAAAAATATATTTATGCGCCGCTGCCATTTCTTCCGGCAGAATACCGCCTTCACCACTGCACATCGCCGCACCTGCTAAAGCGCTGCCCTTGGCTAAAGCCACTTTAGTCTCTTTTGACAAAGCTCCGAAAGACATATGTGAAACAAAAATCGGATTAGTCAAAATCAACGGCTTTTTGGCATTTTTACCAATCACAGTCGTCGTATCGACCGCGTCATGATCATTGAGCGGCGGCGGATTCAGCTGATTGCCCAGCAGCAGGATATCGTCCCAGCCAGGCATCGGCATCGGCGTACCCATAGCACCGATGATCGACTTACCTGTTACAGCCATTTCATGGATATCGTCCATATGACGGCAACTGGCGTCACAACGGGCGTATGCCGGATCATAAGCCAGCTCCTCCGGAGCTGCATCTGCTTCCAGAGCAGTAGAAGCAGCAGCTTCGCTGTCGTTTTCCTCCATCAATACCATCGTCATTCCACAGACCGGGCATTTACTGTCAAGCAGTGGCTGCCCCTCTTTTTCTTCGTCATAAATATAACCGCAGACACTGCATTTATATTTTGCCATTTCTCCTCAACCTCCATTTTTCAATAATCATTATCTAATAATACATTCTGTATCTATTATAAGTTTTCTGAAAATTATCGTCAAGCCATTTTCTGTTTTTCCATAACAAAAAGCACAGATAAAAAATCTGTGCTTATATTATAACTAAATACTTTTATTTTAATTTTAGCCCTGTGACGGAATAATACCACCGACCCAGCAGCCAAAGCTGCTTGGATTACGGCTTTGAGTATACACCTTACCGGGCCCGGTAAACTTACATACCAGCATCTCGCCGGAAGTCAGACTGGACATAATGCCAGAGCTGGCTTTAGTGACACTATATTTCATATCAGCATCCCAGGCTACCAAATGGCCTGTATCAACAACCATTTCTTCGCCCGCCTGCAGTTCTAACGGATAGATAGCCCCGAACGAATTGAAGAATAAAATTCCCGTACCTGAAGCTTTAACTACAAATAACCCGGCGCCGGAAAAAAGACCTTTACCCAGATTCTGCATCTTAGTCTCTATTTTTACACTCTCTTCCGCCGCTAAAAAACCGCCCGAAGTGATACATAAGGTATTACCTGTCAACTCATAGGCCGAAACATCGCCCGGTATCGGCGGGGCTAAAACAGCCTCCCCAGCTTGCCCATGTGCTGTCAGATGCTGAAAAAACAAGCTTTCGCCGCTTAAAAATTTACGTGCCAGGCCGCCCAGCATCCCGCCCTCCATTTTACCTTCAACTTTGATATTACCTGACATCGCCATCATAGCATCAGATTCCGCTTTAATACTCTCGCCTGCTTCCAGCTGTACCTTTAAAAAGGCAAAAGCACCCGGCTGCATGATTTCATAACGCATCAATAATCATCCCCTTAGTTTATTAATTTTTACAAATACTATGTCAGTATAGCATTTTTCTCACCATGAAAGCAATCCTAAGATTGAAATGGCTTAGTTTTTCTTAAATTTTTTCAAATTTCCGTCTAAGTCAAAATCAGCAAAATATTTGGCTCTCGGGCTTTTTGCAGATGCAGAAATATCCCAATTACCCTGCCAAAATCTAAAGCTCATATAATCATCTATTTTGGCACCTTCAATCTCTTTTACTTTTGCTTCCATGCTTTTATAAACTTGGGGAATCTTGGCAAAATCCAGTTTAGCTAAAGGAATACAGTTGTCAATCGCCTTACCACTGCCTGAAAGCTGTACGGGCCTTGCCTTACTCCACCCGCCGCGATATTCATAGTTATCCACTTCATCATCAGTACCCGGTTTTAAAATATTGATAACAACTCTGTTTCCTGTTTCACCGGTATACATATTAACATCCTGGAAGACCATTATTTCTTTACCTTTTAGTTCATCCAGATTTTTAAATTCATCCATGATCTTGACCAAAGAACCATCGTCTTTAATAATGTTGCCACCGATACTGCTGCCGCCACAGCCTGCCATAATCAAAACTGCTATTATCATCAATACTGCCAATATATTTTTTTTATTCACTATTAATTCCACCTTTCTTTTAGAAATAAATGAGCAGCACACGCTTTGCGCTATCATTAGTATATAACGCTTTAGAAAGTCCAATTCATGCCGGCATTGACCTGCCATTGTTTTTCAAACTCGCCGCCAAAACTGCGTTCTACATCCAGATAAACATGGCTGTTCTTGCCAGTCTGCCAGTTAGTGCCAAGACCAAGCTCAAACCATGTTCCGCTGTAATCTTTAGCTTCCCTCAGTATCGCACCATCTATCGCCCGCATATGTACGGCTCCCTTACCGCCAAATTCATGTAATGCCGATGCTTTAAGATACACATTGCCTTTGGCAAAATCTTTACCCATTGCTAAACCCAACCTGGCTACAGCGCTGTCAATATCATCATATCTTACCTTAGTACCGTTCTTTGTCGTATAATCGGTACTGTTGATATGGCCTAAAGAAAACTGAGCCTGCGGCTCAATAAATAAACCATTAGTCTGTTTTATCCGTTTGTTATATTCCACACTCAAACTGGTTCCCTTGGTATCAAAGTCACCGCTGTCAGTTATTCTGCCGAAAGTATCAATTTCGCCCTGCATTTGCCCATGCTTCAGCACGATATCTATATTGTCGCCGTATTTGCCTTTTTTAGTGGCATATAACGAAACAGCACCCATATCCATATCGCCGCTGCCGGCTGTATAACCGGTATTGCCTGTTGTATACTCAAAAGCCGCACCGCCGTACCACACACCGTCCTGCTTGCCGTTTTTATCTGCAAAAGCAGCGTCATAGCCGATCTGATAGGTGCGATAGTTATTGCTGAAATTATCCCCCTTCAGCTTGCCCCCATAAATACGGGTCCACAGGTCCTGATGATCATTCTGATAATCCAGTTCGCCCAAACGGTTACGCAGAGTGTTATTGCCGTTGACCCAGGTCGCATATAATACATCTTTGCCCGACATCAAAGACTGGGCATTGACTGTCGGTGTTTTTTCGTAGCCATAGATAAACCAGTTTTTGGCGCCAGCGCCCAAAATAGCATTTACTTCATTATTAGCAGACGCTTTATCATTATAAAGAGCATTCTCAGGATCAGTTACATCATACTCCTCGCTGCCGATCAAAACTTTATAATCCCACAAACTTTCACCGTAGATGTTTTCGGTATCCTTAAATTTGATTTTATCTGCTGCAGCTGCTCCAACTGTCGCAAAACGCAAAGTATTGTCAGCACTGACACCGGCAAAATTATCATTGGCATAAGCCTGCAATGAATGTGTTCCTTCTCCGGCAGTAGAATTTTTGATATAGATCATATCGCTCTGGCTTTTATCACTGGAGTTCAGATCTAATTGGAAAATGCCGTCCTGACCTTTTAGATCGCCAATATACACATAATCATGCTTAACACTGCTGATTGCGGCATAGGCAGTATCCAAACCGTAATCAGCCCATTTCTGTTTCAGAAAATCGTCATACATATTGACTATGCCACCGCTTTCCAATGTCAAGGCAGTTACGCCTTTCCCCTGGGAATAATGACTGCTGTCTCCAAAATATCCCCACTCTGCGCCGTCCTTCAATGTTACATTCAAAACACCTGTCGTTGGCAAAAATGCATAGCCGGCATTTTTCTCATCACCATACCAGTAAGAATCTTTCCCCGACAAAACAGCGTTGACCTGTCCAAACCCGGCTATATCTATTGATCCAAGTACTTGTACAGTTTTAGAATTAATATTGACTTGCGTTTTGCTAAAAGCATGACTGGTATCATTTTTGGCACTTATTGCATCAGGCTCATTACTCACAGCCATAATCCTGGTCGTATCACCATTAAAATTAATGATACCGCCATTTTTGGCATAAACAGCATTGGCGCCGCTGCTGATATAATTCCCAACTCTATTGTAAATATAGGCATCGCCTGCAACATTTACCTTACCGCCATCAATGGCCTGAAAGGCAGTTTGAGACGTATTATTAATGCGATCATTATCATGAATTATCGTCAAATCGCCATTAAAATCAGCCTCACCTGCAACATTAAAATTCTCCCTCAGAGCACCATTAGCATGATACGGAGTATCATTAAGCCAGTAGAAATCACCATTAACTGTTAATTTTCCACCAGTATTCACCTGCTGTCCAAAAGCATAAATAGAACTGATCCCATTCTGATGGATATTAAGATTTCCGTTAAAAACTACAGTTTCTCCTGCAACAACTTTAAAAATACCTGTACTGCCAGCAGTTACATTCAACGTATTGCTGTTCCCATTATTTACTGTGTAAACACCGCCAGTTTCAAATAAATTCTGTCCCCACCCCGAAATTGTAGCCTCAGTATCAGATATTGCACCAGGTGTATATAATGCCGCCTCTGCCGTCGGGAGGACGGACGTCCCCCCCAGATATACACACGACATTGTCAGTAAAGACGCCAACACCTTCTTGCTTAAATCTCTATTGTTCATAAATTTCATCACTCGCTTTCACTAAAAATATTTTTAATATTTACTGAAAGCAGCTCACTTAAAATTCAAATCTTACCCCGGCATTGATCTGCCATTTTTTCTGGATATCGGCACCAAAACTGCGCTCGATATCGCCGTATAAATGACTGGCTCTGCCAAGCTTCATATTGCCGCCAAGACCCAGTTCAAACCAGGTATCGCCGTAATCGTTACTGCCTGCCAAAACTTCGCCATTAGCGGCACGCATACTGATATCACGTTCGCCGGCAAATTCATGCAAAGCAGATGCTTTGAAATAAAAATCGCTGCCATCATTAATTTTTTTGCCTACCGCAACGCCCAAACGTGCGATAGCACTGTTCATACCGTCAACTGCTACAGCAGTGCCTCTATCGGTCGTGTAGCTGCTGCTGCCCAGACGGCCAAAAATAAACTGAGCCTGCGTCTCGATAAAAGTGCCATTCTCTTTGCTTAATTCAATGGTTTTGCCGTATTCCACACTTAAGCTATAAGCGTGATTTTTATAACTGGCCTTATCAGGATAATCGCCATACGAATCCACATCCGTATCAAACTGGCCCACACGGGCAACAACGTCAGTATAACTGCCCTTCTCACCCATCCATGTACCATACAGGCTCAACGCCATCAGTTTATCCTTACCGCCGCCAGCCGCATAGTCAGCATGACCTGTACCACTGTCAACAGCAAAGCCATAAGTGCTTTTAGCATCAGCAGCTTTATCGTAGCCCAGCTGATACATATTGTAGCTGCTGTCAAAACCACTGCCGTTAAACTTACCGCCTGTATAACGTGCCCAAATGCCATCACCATCAGTTGCATTAGTACGGAAACGCAGCTCGCCTAAACGTTTGCGCAGACTGTCGTTAGTATTGCGCCACAAGGCATAACTGTTATCAGCTGCATCCAGCAAAACCTTCGTGTCATTATTTACTGTTTTCTGAAGTTTTGTCAGATACCACTGATACGCAGTACCGATCGGATTACCATCTGCATCAAGAGCCTCAGTACCGCGTTCGATAGTAGGCGTTACGTCCCACAAACCGCCCGCATTTAAATTCTTACCAACAAAATCAGCAGTCTGGCTGGCATCAGTTATCAGCAGCAAATTTTTGACCCCAGTAACTTCCACACCATTCGTCAGACTGGCATCTTTGACCTGTACATAGGTCGTTCCACTTTCTGCAATAGAAATATTTACCTTATCGCCATCAGTCTCGCTGGCAAGGTCTGTATCCATAATGAAACTGCCGCCGGTTCCGTCGTAATTATCTATTACCAACTGTGTTGTCGCCGCTTCATCAAAAGTCATATCTACAGTCGCATTATTCAGCACCAGACTGCTAAGTGTATTTGTCAGATCCGGCATAGCTGCAACATTAGAAACACGCCAGACAGCATTATTGGATAAATCAAAATTGGAACTTCCGCCATTACCGGTAATAATAAAACCCTCCAACAATGAATCGGCTCTGTCTAAACTCAAATTCACATTGCCACCGTTAGCACTGATGCCTCCTTTGATAACGACCTGGTTCCCGCCAGACTGATTGATATTGACAGCACCGTTTACCTGTGCGGCAATAGCCGCATTTTTAAAATGATCTTCTTTAACGTTGTCTTTATTGATAAATACAGTACCATCAAAATCTACAACTCCTTGATCCATTGCAACAACAGCAAAACCTGAACCGCTTGTCATCAAAGAAATATCTGCTGCCCCTAAAACTTTGGTCGAAGAACCAGCACCCTGTGCCTGCAAACCAGCACCACCTGCGGATCCTGATACATCCACAGTCAATGCACCCCTTACTTCGATCTTACCGCCAGATAACGCTAAGACTCCATGACTACTGGTATTATTACCTGTTGTTTTAACATCTAAGGAACTGTCAAAAATAATATTGCTGTTATTCGAAGCCTGAACACCTCTATTATTGCCATCTGTAGCTACAGTTTGAATATAAGTTTTATCTTTGGCATGTATATTACTGGCATTGGCAAAGATACCGCATATTATTTGAGCCTTCGGTACATTAACGTTAATATTCAATTCATTATCAATATTTACAGAACCACCATTCATGCTATAAATACCGTATTGGCCACGGCTAAGCGTATTACTGGTATTTTCTCCATTAATAATTAAATTCGTGGAATTATTAGAAAAATTTACTGTTCCTCCATCAACAAATACAGTACTCATGCCATTATTAGCATAATCTCCTATAAAAGGTACCTCTATTGTTATATCCTGTCCGGTAAAATTTAATGTTCCCCCTGTACTTTTTACCACGCCGTCGTTAGAGGCCCCAACAACTTTTATTGCACCATTGGCATTGATCGTCATATTTTCGCCAGTAGCTGTTACCGCAATCGGTCTGCCGAAAACACTTCCAGGCATCGATATTGTATCGCCATCTTCAAAATCATAAGTTGCATTCCCATCTACAGCACTACCCTGCAAATACGCCGCCTCCGCTATCGGGAGCACGGATGTCCCCCCCAGATATACACACGACATTGTCAATAAAGACGCCAATACCTTCTTGCTTAAATCCCTATTGTTCATCATTAACACATTCCTTTCTGTTTAGAGTCCGCTCCTAATCAGAAACAGACTTTAGAAATTCCATCTTGCGCCGATATTCCACTGCCAGTCTTTAGTAAAATCGCTGCCGGCACTGCGTTCCACGTCAAAATAGAGGTGGCTGCTCTTACCGGTCGTTAACGCCGCACCGATGCCGTACTCGAACCAGGTATCGTCAAAGCTGTCGCTGACTTTCACCCGGCCTGTACTGTCAGTCATAGTCACGTCGTAACCGCCGCCAAATTCATGCAGCAGGTTGGCTTTGGCATAAACTACACCTTTATTACCCACTTCCTTGCCGATGTTGAAACCGATACGTCCGACTGCGCTTTTGATGCCGCTTTGATCTACATTGATACCATTGCTGGCAGTATAACTGTCACCGCCCAGATAACCTAAAGTAAACTGAGCCTGCGGCTCGATATACCAGCCGTTTTGCAAATCATTTTTGCGGCCGTATTCGGCGCTCAGCGATACGCCGGTATTGTTAAAATCACCAGTGATCTTATTGCTGTTAGTGTCAAACACTTTAAAGTCATTGTCCATATTGCTGATTTTAAATACTAAATCTAGATAATGACCCTTGCTGCCGATATCAGTGCTATAGAAGCCGATCGACTTGCTGCTGTTGTCACCACTGCCCCTGTTGTAGCTGCTGCTGCCGTCAGTGTAGCTCAAACCAACGCCCTGATAACGTGTTTTGTCGGCAGTACGTTTAGTTACCTGATCATAGCCCAGCTCATAAGCAGTGTATTTGTTCTCAAAACCAAACTTATTATCGCGGCTGATCTTGCTGCCCTTCACGCGAAACCAGGCTCCCTGTTCTTCTTCGCCGTTATGGCGCAGCTCGCCCATGCGCTGCAGCAGCTTATCGTTTTCTGTCCGCCAGGTGTGGTAATTAAGCGCATTGGCCGCAAGCACAGTATCGACACTGGTCGTAGGTTTAATGTCAGGGTTATCCGGTTCTATTGGCACTATTTCAAAACCATCCAGTTTCCATTCTGTCATCCCGGTGCCAAACACTTCGTCTTTTAAGTTATATTTCACATAAAATAACGATTGTTCACGTTCGTTAGCCGTAAATTTAATGGCATCCGGAGCCGTTACCAAAAGCAACCCTTTACCTGTATCAGCAGCAATCTGGTCCATCGTCACTTCGTTAACATCAATAATATCGATGCTGTGCATGCCTGCATCTGTGCTGGCAAGAATATTTACCTTGTCACTTTGCATATTCACAACATCTGTTTCCAACCTGAACAAACCACCAGTACCATTAACCCTGCCAATAGTTAAATCAGCATATTGATCAGCAGTCTTCGTCATATCAACAATGCCGCCGTCATGCAGATTCAAATTCATACCTTTGTTATAAATATCACTATCACAGCCGGGATACCAAACGGCACCATTAGCCAGCTCTACATTGATTGCATTGCCACTGGCATTCAGCTGGGCATCGCCTTCCCACCAGGACTCCGCATTATTAAAAACAGCATTAATAACACCCTTAGATGTTGAAACAAAATGCCCCTTGACCTGTACTGTTTTATCTTTAGCACTATTAATATTTACGACACCGCTGTCCTGTGCATTTACTGCCGTAGCTTTCATTGTTCCACTACTCGCGGAATGATTGTTCAAGGTAATCTTGGTATCGCCTGTAAAATCAATACTGCCATAAGCAGCATTTACCCCGCGCTGTATAGAACCTCCCGTCATTGTAATCTCAGTATCACTAAAGATAGCAGACGAATTCTGGCCGTTTACCTGAATGGCATAACTTATTTGTCCTGCTGAACCAATATCAATGGTAGTTTTGCCTTGAACTGTAAGCGTATTATGTTTGCCAAACACATTGATGCCGTAACCAAGATTACTGCCCTGTTGAGTGCTGTTATGATAGAGTTGCAACTTCAAATCTTTCTCAAAAGAAACACTTCCCATGTTATCTGTATAGTTATTAAGATAGATACCATACAGCGCATTATTACCATTACTAGTACCTTTTATATTCACATCGTCCTTAAAAGTGCCTTTAGCTCCGCCATTTAAGTAAATAGAATTTATACCATGACCTTCAATATCAATATTCACCTTGCCATTGAAAGTTATATCACTAGCATCTTTAATAGAATCAAAAGACCCGGGATTTATATATTTAGTTCCTCCATCAATAATAATACCTCTGGATTCTCCTGCATCAGCCTTGATATTCAGCTGCCAGTCACCGTTTATAATACCCGTTGCTCTTACAAAACTTTTGGATGGGCCACCCCAGCCTCCGGTCTCAACATCTTCACTGCTGCCGAAAACCATTCCATAAGCCTGACTGATTGTCCCACCATTACCGTTGACCGTATAAACGCCGCTGCCAATCAGAGGAATATCCAAATTCTCTCCATAAAATCGCAATGCTACAGAATTTATAGTGCTCTCAGACGTAAAATTAAAAATATCACCACCATTCAGGCTGCCACCATTAGTGATCAGCTGCCCAACGTTGTTATCAGTCGCATTCTCAGCCGCACTGGCTGTCAAAAACGCAGATGTCCCCCCCCAGATATACACACGACATTGTCAGCAAAGATGCCAATACCTTCTTGCTTAAATCTCTATTGTTCATAAATTTCATCACTCGCTTTCACTAAAAATATTTTTAATATTTACTGAAAGCAGCTCACTTAAAATTCAAATCTTACCCCGGCATTGATCTGCCATTTTTTCTGGATATCGGCACCAAAACTGCGCTCGATATCGCCGTATAAATGACTGGCTCTGCCAAGCTTCATATTGCCGCCAAGACCCAGTTCAAACCAGGTATCGCCGTAATCGTTACTGCCTGCCAAAACTTCGCCATTAGCGGCACGCATACTGATATCACGTTCGCCGGCAAATTCATGCAAAGCAGATGCTTTGAAATAAAAATCGCTGCCATCATTAATTTTTTTGCCTACCGCAACGCCCAAACGTGCGATAGCACTGTTCATACCGTCAACTGCTACAGCAGTGCCTCTATCGGTCGTGTAGCTGCTGCTGCCCAGACGGCCAAAAATAAACTGAGCCTGCGTCTCGATAAAAGTGCCATTCTCTTTGCTTAATTCAATGGTTTTGCCGTATTCCACACTTAAGCTATAAGCGTGATTTTTATAACTGGCCTTATCAGGATAATCGCCATACGAATCCACATCCGTATCAAACTGGCCCACACGGGCAACAACGTCAGTATAACTGCCCTTCTCACCCATCCATGTACCATACAGGCTCAACGCCATCAGTTTATCCTTACCGCCGCCAGCCGCATAGTCAGCATGACCTGTACCACTGTCAACAGCAAAGCCATAAGTGCTTTTAGCATCAGCAGCTTTATCGTAGCCCAGCTGATACATATTGTAGCTGCTGTCAAAACCACTGCCGTTAAACTTACCGCCTGTATAACGTGCCCAAATGCCATCACCATCAGTTGCATTAGTACGGAAACGCAGCTCGCCTAAACGTTTGCGCAGACTGTCGTTAGTATTGCGCCACAAGGCATAACTGTTATCAGCTGCATCCAGCAAAACCTTCGTGTCATTATTTACTGTTTTCTGAAGTTTTGTCAGATACCACTGATACGCAGTACCGATCGGATTACCATCTGCATCAAGAGCCTCAGTACCGCGTTCGATAGTAGGCGTTACGTCCCACAAACCGCCCGCATTTAAATTCTTACCAACAAAATCAGCAGTCTGGCTGGCATCAGTTATCAGCAGCAAATTTTTGACCCCAGTAACTTCCACACCATTCGTCAGACTGGCATCTTTGACCTGTACATAGGTCGTTCCACTTTCTGCAATAGAAATATTTACCTTATCGCCATCAGTCTCGCTGGCAAGGTCTGTATCCATAATGAAACTGCCGCCGGTTCCGTCGTAATTATCTATTACCAACTGTGTTGTCGCCGCTTCATCAAAAGTCATATCTACAGTCGCATTATTCAGCACCAGACTGCTAAGTGTATTTGTCAGATCCGGCATAGCTGCAACATTAGAAACACGCCAGACAGCATTATTGGATAAATCAAAATTGGAACTTCCGCCATTACCGGTAATAATAAAACCCTCCAACAATGAATCGGCTCTGTCTAAACTCAAATTCACATTGCCACCGTTAGCACTGATGCCTCCTTTGATAACGACCTGGTTCCCGCCAGACTGATTGATATTGACAGCACCGTTTACCTGTGCGGCAATAGCCGCATTTTTAAAATGATCTTCTTTAACGTTGTCTTTATTGATAAATACAGTACCATCAAAATCTACAACTCCTTGATCCATTGCAACAACAGCAAAACCTGAACCGCTTGTCATCAAAGAAATATCTGCTGCCCCTAAAACTTTGGTCGAAGAACCAGCACCCTGTGCCTGCAAACCAGCACCACCTGCGGATCCTGATACATCCACAGTCAATGCACCCCTTACTTCGATCTTACCGCCAGATAACGCTAAGACTCCATGACTACTGGTATTATTACCTGTTGTTTTAACATCTAAGGAACTGTCAAAAATAATATTGCTGTTATTCGAAGCCTGAACACCTCTATTATTGCCATCTGTAGCTACAGTTTGAATATAAGTTTTATCTTTGGCATGTATATTACTGGCATTGGCAAAGATACCGCATATTATTTGAGCCTTCGGTACATTAACGTTAATATTCAATTCATTATCAATATTTACAGAACCACCATTCATGCTATAAATACCGTATTGGCCACGGCTAAGCGTATTACTGGTATTTTCTCCATTAATAATTAAATTCGTGGAATTATTAGAAAAATTTACTGTTCCTCCATCAACAAATACAGTACTCATGCCATTATTAGCATAATCTCCTATAAAAGGTACCTCTATTGTTATATCCTGTCCGGTAAAATTTAATGTTCCCCCTGTACTTTTTACCACGCCGTCGTTAGAGGCCCCAACAACTTTTATTGCACCATTGGCATTGATCGTCATATTTTCGCCAGTAGCTGTTACCGCAATCGGTCTGCCGAAAACACTTCCAGGCATCGATATTGTATCGCCATCTTCAAAATCATAAGTTGCATTCCCATCTACAGCACTACCCTGCAAATACGCCGCCTCCGCTATCGGGAGCACGGATGTCCCCCCCAGATATACACACGACATTGTCAATAAAGACGCCAATACCTTCTTGCTTAAATCCCTATTGTTCATCATTAACACATTCCTTTCTGTTTAGAGTCCGCTCCTAATCAGAAACAGACTTTAGAAATTCCATCTTGCGCCGATATTCCACTGCCAGTCTTTAGTAAAATCGCTGCCGGCACTGCGTTCCACGTCAAAATAGAGGTGGCTGCTCTTACCGGTCGTTAACGCCGCACCGATGCCGTACTCGAACCAGGTATCGTCAAAGCTGTCGCTGACTTTCACCCGGCCTGTACTGTCAGTCATAGTCACGTCGTAACCGCCGCCAAATTCATGCAGCAGGTTGGCTTTGGCATAAACTACACCTTTATTACCCACTTCCTTGCCGATGTTGAAACCGATACGTCCGACTGCGCTTTTGATGCCGCTTTGATCTACATTGATACCATTGCTGGCAGTATAACTGTCACCGCCCAGATAACCTAAAGTAAACTGAGCCTGCGGCTCGATATACCAGCCGTTTTGCAAATCATTTTTGCGGCCGTATTCGGCGCTCAGCGATACGCCGGTATTGTTAAAATCACCAGTGATCTTATTGCTGTTAGTGTCAAACACTTTAAAGTCATTGTCCATATTGCTGATTTTAAATACTAAATCTAGATAATGACCCTTGCTGCCGATATCAGTGCTATAGAAGCCGATCGACTTGCTGCTGTTGTCACCACTGCCCCTGTTGTAGCTGCTGCTGCCGTCAGTGTAGCTCAAACCAACGCCCTGATAACGTGTTTTGTCGGCAGTACGTTTAGTTACCTGATCATAGCCCAGCTCATAAGCAGTGTATTTGTTCTCAAAACCAAACTTATTATCGCGGCTGATCTTGCTGCCCTTCACGCGAAACCAGGCTCCCTGTTCTTCTTCGCCATTATGGCGCAGCTCGCCCATGCGCTGCAGCAGTTTGTCGTTTTCCGTACGCCAGGTGTGGTAGTTCAGTGCATTGGCCGCAAGCACAGTATCGACACTGGTTGTCGATTCATTAGTTTTAATTATTTTGTTCAAATACCAATCGGTAGTGAATCCGGCTGTCTCGCTGGCTTTATTGGCCAGATCATAATGGGTGTAGAACAAAGTCCCTTCACGGTCTTTAGCGGTAAAGGTGCCATTGCCGTTGACACTTGCCAGTACCAGGCCTGTTCCTTCCGTGCTGCTGCCAGCCGGGACATAACCATCTTTCTGGTAAATATCCAGCGCCTGAGTGCCGCTGAAATCACCAGTAACCAGAACTTTATCGCTTTCCATGCTGCGGACATCGATATCCTGTTTGATCACGCCGCCTGTACCGCTGAGATTTGCCGTTGTCAAAGTGCTGTAACCGTTATTATCGGCACGCATATCTATGCCTGCACCGCTGTTTAAGTTTACAGCAGTCGTTTTCGATGTGGCTGTCATATTCCAAACCGCCTGGTTGGACAGATCCAGATCGACCATGCCAGCGCCGCTAAGATAGCTGGCACCAGTCAAATAAGATGCAGCCGTGTTCAAAGTCATATCCACCGCACCGCCGTCATAACCGCCTACATCGCCAACTACCTGCACTTCACCGACTGCAGCAGAATTAACAGCAATTTTACTGTCATTGCCCATCGCAAACAACGACCAGGTGAGATCATCATTGTCATTCATAATAAGACCTTTGGCGACATCAACCTTACCGCCGGCCCTGACATCGATACCGTAAAGATAACTGGCATTACTGCCTGCTGTCGAAATCATCAGGTCATCTTTAAAAGCAGCTTTGGTCGTCCCATCCCAATTATCATAAACATATACAGCCCTGGCAGTATCAACGCCATTTTGCACAGTGATACTGGTCTTGCCGTTGAATTCGGCCTGGCTTTTACCCCAAACATATAAAGCCGTGTTATAATAACCGCCATTAGACGAAATACTGATATCTTTATTAGCCGTCAAAGTAGATTCCGACCCTGCTTCAACTGTTTTGAGCCAATAACCGTCCCGCCAGTATTCGAACTGCGTTCCCGGATTGACCCAATGCCCAGCAGCAGTTCCCTGTGCCGTTAAATTTTCGCCTGCGATAACAGCCTCATTATTGAAAGTCAGATCTGTGTAATCGATCTCAATGGCTTTACCGCCGATAATCTGGCCGAAGAAATTATTTTCATCTGTTGTACTGGGAATAATGGCATAAATCTCAGTTTTACCGGTGCCGTTAAATTCAATTTTATTACGGCTGTCGCCGGCAACTGTCGCCCTGATCCCGGATGCACCCTTAAAAATTATGGACTCGGCATCAAACTTCGCAGTATTGGTAACGCCTGTAATAGCTTTATTATTCATATCACCACATACCCATGCCATATGAAATGCCAGCTCATTGGCATTTATAAAAATATTATCGGCCTTGATATCCAGATCGCTGCCGCCGGACATCACGATCCCCACACGCCGGTCAATGGAGGTTGCCCCCGGATCATTAGGCACCTCTATCGTCAAATTTCCGCCGTCAAAAGCAAAAGCGCCGTTGTGCAGCCCGATACCAATGCGATGCTGTTTGGTTTGGATCTCCGGCATCAGCACCGTCAGGTTGACTTTATTATCCCCGTCACTTTTAAAAACAAACTTGCCGTCGTTATTGGCAAACAAACCATATAAATCTACTGTAGAGCTGCCTTTATATTCATTGCTCACCACGATATTGCCGCCGGTGAAAGTCATCCCAATATCAGACCCTGCCGGGTATCTGTTATAAGCGTATAAAGTGGCACGTTCTATGCCATTAAATTGATCGGCAGAAACAGAAGTATCGCCCTTGCCGTTGAACCCCTTCACTGTCAGCGTTTTCCCAGCCGCAATATCTACATTGATATTACCATTCTGAGTCTTAAACAATGGCGCCTGATAATTGAAATTACCTTTATAACCACTGGCATCAATTGTCACATCGCCTGCGCTCACTGTATGATCGCCGCTGGTTATCGCTGACATAGATCCGGTATAAGTTTGGTCAGTCAGTTCTGCCGCGCCAGCTGTCGGGAGCGCGAATGTCCCCCCCAGATGTACACACGACATTGTCAACAGAGACGTCAGTACCTTTTTGCTTAAATACCTCTTTTCCATGATGCTTCTTCTCCCATTTATCTCTTTTCCTTTGGATTTGGTCTTTTTTTATAACAGGAATAGCTGCAGTAATATTGCCGCTTTCTTCCTGCCAAAGCAGTATAAACATGATAAGTTTTATTACAGCCAAACTCACGGCCGCAGATAGGACACTTGACTGTCAGACCTCCTAATCCTGCCCTGTTATCTTTTTGTATCGCTTCCTCCCAGCTTTCGATATGCATCTTAAACATCTCCCTAAAGCTACTCGCTGCAGCGTACGAGTTTGTATCTTTTTACCCGTTCCTTCTTTTTCTCAAATCTGTCAGGATCAACCAATTCATCCAAAGTACATTCAAAAATATCCCTCAGCTTTAACAGCGCTTTCAAACTCAGCATCACTCTGCCGTTTTCAGCATTGCTCAGATGCGTTTGAGATATCTCAAGCTTCTTGGCAAGATTAGTTTGTGTAATCCTTTTTTGTATCCTTTTGATCTTAATAGTCTCCCCAATCCTTAAAGGATCCATTCCTTCCATCTTTTTCACACCTTTCTTTTTGCTTTACTATTTTATAAAAATTATAGTTTAAATTTTTTCTGTTTTAATTCATATTTTTACTCATTTATTATATTACTGCATTCGTTTTTCAATACTTTCATTTACTTAGTTTCTTTGCATCTGTGCCTTTTATGTAGATAATCCAAAATGAAATTATTCTCATTTGAAAAGGAACAAACCATTCTGGTTTGTTCCTTAAATAACTGTATTTGATCTAAAATTCAAACCTTACGCCTGCATTGATCTGCCATTTTTTCTGGATCTCAGCCCCAAAGCTGCGCTCGATATCACCATAGAAATGACTGGCTTTGCCAAGTCTGATATTACCTCCCAAGCCCAACTCAAACCAGGTGTCACTATAGTCTTCATTCATAGATAAAAATTCACCGTTGGCTGCGTGCATATAAATATCACGGTCGCCGCCAAATTCATGCAGTAAATTTGCTTTGAAATAAATATCGCCGCCCTTGATATTTTTCTGCCCCAAAACAAAACCCAGACGTCCGATATAACTATTAACGCCGCCCAAATAAACTTCGTTATCTCGGTCAGTAGTGTAACTGCTGCTGCTCATACGTCCAGCAATCAACTGAGCCTGCGGCTCAACATATGTGCCGCTCTTTTCATCCAGTTCAATCGTTTTACCATATTCTACGCTTAAGCTGTAAGCATGGCTCTTGGCATTGGCTTTGTCTGGATAATCACCATAAGACTTTATATCTGTATCAAACTGGCCGAAACGAGCTACCACATCTGTATAGCCACCGTTAGCACCATGCCATGTACCATAAATACTGCCCGCCCACAGTTTATCTTTACCGCTGCCTATACTGTAGTTATTGCTGCCACTGCCTCTTTCTAAAGCAAAACCATATGTACTTTTGGCATTATCAGCCTTATCATAGCCCAGCTGGTACATATTATAGTTACTATCAAAGCCGCTGCCAGAAAATTTTCCGCCTTTGTAACGTGCCCAAATACCGTCACCATCCAATTGATCAGTTCTAAAACGTAATTCACCAAGCCGCTGACGCAGACTGTCATTAGTATTACGCCAAAGTGCATAACTGCCTTCTGCAGCGTCTACCAGTACCTGCGTATCATTATTGACCTTCTTAGAAAGTTTAGTCAAAAACCATTGATTAGCAGTACCTACCGGATTCCCAGACGCATCCAAAGCATTTGTACCACGTTCAATAGTAGGAGTTACGTCCCACAAACCGCCACTGTTTAACCCAGAACCAACAAAAACTGCATTACCGCTTGCGTCATCAACCAACAACAGATTTTTGACGCCTGTCACTTCACCAGTTACTAAACTGATATCTTTTACTTTAATAATATTAGTTCCGGCTGCCGACGTAGTAATATTCAGCTTATCACCACGTAATTGACTGCCCAGATCAGTATCTAAAATATACGTGCCAGTACCTCGCAGATCATTGACCTTCAATGTCTCATAAGTGCCACCGCTGTGAGACGACATATCGATTACGCCATTTCTGTTATCTAAAACATTAACAGAATTGACTGCTGCTCCTGTTATATTCCACAAACTATTATTATCCATAGTCAAATCGACCTTGGCAGTGCCATCTGTAGCTATCGTACCTGTAAGTTCAGTATTATCCATATTAAATGTAAGCAATCCGCCGCTGGCCAGAGCATTAGCCATAACATTTCCCGTCACAACACTGTTCATAGCATTAACTGTGCTAAAACCATCCGATCTTATAAAACGGCTGCCGCTTATACCATCTGCCTGTACGTTGGTAATGTTAATAACCGGATTATTAACGCCTGCATCTGTAACATTATATAACCTTAAAACTGCAGAACCACTATCAGAAGAAGAAAGACGACCGCCATTTACTGTAACTACTGCTGACGCATTCGTTGCAGCCAAGGCTCCTGAATTAGATCCGCTGGTTGCAATATCTACATAATTAGCAGTAATAGATGACCCATCCTGTGCATACAGCCCCCTGCTGGCAATGCCTGACATATTCGCTCGTACATCTGTCAGTGTAACGCTTGTTCCTGCACCCTGAGTATTGACGCCAAATGCCTGTTGACCAGTACCATTGATAACTACATTTCGTGCATCGATTCTGCCTCCCACATTGGCAAAAATCGCTCTGCTCATATTTGCTGTAGTTGTCACATTCAGATCTTCCAATTCAACCTTAGCAGTGCTGCCCTGAGCTCTGACACCTCTTGCATTCTGACCAGTCAAAACAATATCGGTCAGACCATTGACTTTAGTCGTATCGCTCACTGCAAAAATAGCAGTAGCATTTTGACTATCCATCCTAATATCAGCTGACCCCAACGTAATTTTACCGCCGCCTCGAATACCCGTGACATATCCAGTATCGCCAGCGTCTTTATTGACCACTATTTTTACTGCTCCCGCACAATCTATTGTCCCACCCGATGATGCTTCCAGTGCAATATCATTGCTGCCGGCATTATTAACTGTAATATGCATACTTCCGGCTTTTATCTCGCCTTTGTAATTTGCAGCTACAGCAGTGCTGCTACTAGTATTTACAGAATTCTGAACAACTTTTATCAAGCCACTGACATGAACAGCACTGCTTCCATTATTCACGCTATCGCCTTCTGAAATAATACCATTCCCGTTGGATGTAATCTCAAGCGAACTGGCTTTCACCAATCCTGATTGACGTATCCAAATGCCTTTGCCGAATTTGCTCATGTTATTAATTTTAATTTCTCCGGCAGAATCAACAGTACCGCCGTTTTTCACCGATATGGCAATACTGTTGTCATTGGCGCCAAGAACATCTGTAAGTCTCAAATCAGCAGCACCCATCTTGATAGTCCCGGAATTAGCATGGATAGCGCCATATCTACTGTCCGTATTAGCGGTTACTGTTCCTGTAATATCAATAGTGCTGCCTACTGAATCAGTATAAATGTCTGCATAAGCTGTACCGAAAGAATTATAAACAACGTTGCCATTAACTTTAACCGTGGCAGTATTTGCACCAGTACTGGTAGCATAAATAGCAGTAGCAAAATTATCATGCATCACAGCAGTCGACTGTATATTGTCAGCCCAAACATCTCCATTGACAGTCAATACTGTAGAAGTGCCAGTACTTTTAGCATACAAAATGCTGGTAGTATCATTATTAGTCAAGCTATAACCCGGATAAGTCAGCGCAGTAACAGTATTACTTGTGTCAACAACCTGTACCACACCTGATGTTGGTTCCACTGCCTCTACAATCCCATTACTGCTGCCAGCCAATACCAGCAGCATAGTACTGCAGCCAATAAATCTCCTGAATACCTCTCTGTTAATACTGTCTTTTACCGTTTTTTTCATTTTCACATTCCCTTCCTTTCGATAAAACACGTTCAAATTAAAAAAAACGTATTTTATTCTCCGTTTCCATTGTAATTTTTAACCAAATTCAATATTTTTAATCCCTTTATTATATTACCATGTTTGTCCCCCCCCGCAAGACATTTTTGTTCGCTTTTTAAAAAAATTTGTTCAATGGTCTTGCAACTGGTAATTTTTAGGTGTATAATACAAAACATAAAAGATAAGGCGACGCTTACCTTTAGGTTTGCGTCGCCTTATCTTTTTTTGTCTAACTTAAAATAGTGCCGGTTATAGCTCGTCGCGCCATAGCCGCAATCACTTCACAGTATGTTCTTTCTCTGTTCTTTGACAATGGCACTGCTCAGCTCGTGCAGGCAGTCGCCCAGCTTGTCCAGACGCTGCTCCATACGCAGCAGCAGGTACCAGCTCAATACTATCGGGAAGCCAAAATTACCTATTGCTGTAAATAATTCCTGGGCTTCCACTAAGCAAGCACATCAATAGTAACTGTTTTGATGCGGGCTTCTGTAAATTCTGTCAGTTCCAGGCCGCCGCTGGTCAGTACGTTGGCGTCTATGATCTTGTCGGCTGCCGTTTTGGCGTCGGCAAGGGTGAGTCCTTCGCGAGGGTCGGCGATGCTTAAGGTTTTTTTAGCGCCGTCACTTTTAGTGAAGATGAGTTCTAAGGTTTTTTCCATAGTGTGTGCTCCTTTTTTGTAGGTTTTCGGCCTACTTTATTTTTTTCTGTTTTTCGTATTTTTAGAGTTTTTTTAAAAGTTTTTTCCTTTTTAGACTTTCTTTAAAAGAAAGTCAGTAAAGAATCTCCAGCGCTGTTAAGATTTGGATTACGCTTTACTCGCTGCCCGCGCTCCGGGCAACTCGGTATCGCAGGGAAAGATCAAAATACTATGCTGCGCATAGCCTGCCGATACCTCAAACATACCCTGCGCCTGCTTGCAGCTGCGTTACGCTCATCTGCCAAATCTTCCCAATGCGCTTAAAAACCACTGCGTCGTACAAATTACTGCTTACAAAAGTCTGCAATGTATCTTATGTAAGTAATTACAGATATACGCAAGTATAATTTCCTCCTTAATACAGCACTGTAAAGTACGATGCAGGGGGTTTGAGCGCACATTGTGAGCTATTCCGTCGTGTACGCCGTGAGCTGTAAGCGCTGGAGGGACTGTTTGAGGCATTGACTATGCGGAGATAAAAATCTGCTTTGTTCTGCAATGCCGAGTTGCCCGGAAACCAGACAGCGAACAAAGTTAAACAGGAATCGTCACAGTGCGCAAGCTTCTTTGCGCAGCTTGCTTCTGGAAGAAAGCTGCATAGCAAAAACTTATGCCGCTAAAAGAAACGTATCCCCTTTCTTCTAAAGAAAGGGCTAATAAAAAAATCTAAACTTTAAATCAAAAAGTCAAAAAACATTTACTGCCAGGCGGATGATCTACAATATCATTCCGCCTGAGCCAGCTCGGCCTTTTCCGTAACGTAGACGTTGACCACTTCGTGGCTCATCAGCTCGTTCATGGCATTGGCCACAGCAAGGCATTTGTCGTCGGCGGCATCCAGCTTGACGCTGCCTACAGATACGGATTTGACCTGCGCTGCCCCCAGCGTATTGACGCCGTTTTCGACGCCTAGGGATAATTTGTAGGATGTTGCTGTTTTAGTCGTGCTCATGTTCTGTACTCCTTTTGTTTTTTAAATTTTACTGTGTTCTAAATACCAACGAGCTTTGCCGCGCAGTATGTCCCCACCCGGCTTCATCTGTCCGTCGCCGGGTGAATCGCGCATATACCACAGGTCCCAGCGTGTTTCGGCGTCGCCGCTGTAAGGGCCGTAGCCATCCAGCAGCGCTGCTTCGCAGTGTGTCATTACGGTATCGATAGTAAGCTGCAGGCCCAGCGCCGTTACGAGCAGCGCCACTGTCTGCGCCATTTTATCGGTCTGCACTGCCGTAGGGGCAAACTGCCCCAAGTCGGCATCATAGCCGTGGTTGGCCTGCGCCCCCAGCCCGCAGCACAGGGCGCCGGCGATACTGCCGCTGTTGCGG
>OGPS01000535.1_pt1 | contig 35543 bp, 33 predicted proteins | sample 1552931 | NCBI WGS metagenome assembly OGPS01 (sample SAMEA2580252, study PRJEB22360) | human gut metagenome | biome: human gut; feature: human-associated habitat; material: faeces | place: Denmark | collected 2008/2010 | reverse complement strand
CCCTGGACCCACTGATTAAGAGTCAGTTGCTCTACCAACTGAGCTAAGAGTGCATCACTATTTTCATTTGCGAGTGCAAAGGTATATTTTTTACACGAAACAGCCAAACGTTTTCGCAGTTTATTTTACAATATTTTTTCAATTCTTTTCTGAATGGCTGGTTATTAGTCACATAAAAAAAGTCGGCACTGAAGATTTTCATGCCGACCTTTCGTTTTATAGATGAGTATGAGATTTATTTCTCAAATTAGAAGCGGTAACCTACGCCGATAGAGAAGGTCATGTTCTTAGGTTTGTCACCTTCGTCAACATCCCAAGGACAGATGAAACCATTCTGACCAGTCAAGTTAATCAAATAACGATCGCTCAATTCAAGACCGACACCATACTGGAGACCTAAATCAAAACGATTCCAACCATCGTCACCAAATACTTTATCACTTTCATCAACACCATCATATTTTACTTTGCCACCTAATCCAAATGCCAGATACGGACCTGCATTGATAACAAATTTTGTATTATCGCTGATATTGAATTTGTAAGCAGCCAAAATAGGAATATCCAAATAGATTGGTCTCACTTTGGCATAATCCTTAACTTTATAACCTTTAGAAGAAATCATCAATCCAGACTGCAAAGACCAGTTTTCACTGAAGCCATAGTCCATACCTACTCCTAAATTAAAGCCCGGCAATGCTTTGGTATCATCAAACTTAGTCATATTGCTGAAGTTCATACCAACTTTAGCATCCCATTTTACTTGAGAAAAACCAGTCAATGCAAACATTCCCAATACAGCGGTCATTAAAAACTTTTTCATAATTCTCTTTTTTTAGTTTTAGGTTCCGTTCCCTTGAACCGTTCTGTTTTATTCCGGAAGCAGAGGAACCACTTTCTCTTATAATATATAAGGAGAAAAGCCTGCTTTCGTTTGTGATTGTTCACAAATGTATAAAACTATCTCAAATTATCAAAACTTTACAAAACATGAAAAAGCGTAAAAGAGTGATATTTTAGGTTATCATGCCTAAAAACGGGATTATCCGTCTGTTTTTAAAGATTAAAAAAATGCCTTATTATCTACCACAAAACACAAGTACATTTGAACTGAAACGCACTTACGTTTTAAATAAAACGCAAGTACATTTAAAACAAAACGCCTTTGCGTTTTGAATCAAACGTAAAGGCGTTTTTAAAGAGTACTTAAAGCTCCTTCAAGATGTCATAAAATCAGGATTAGAATCCCATATTTTTGCATTTTCCACTGACTTTCTGAATATCCAGGCGGATAATCTCCGTGCGATGAAAAGACTTGTTGGCATATTCGATGCCCTGCATCTTATGCTCCGGACAGTATTTGGAGATCAGCAGGGAGAGGGCAGACATCCGCTCTGCTTCGTGCAAACTGTGATGTGCCGTACATTGCAGTACGATGCTTTCATATCCCGTAGTAAACTTGTCCGGGATAACTTTACTGCGACCGGTGACACAGAAAGACACGTTGGGACAAGCGTCAATGCAGCGCAATTTACGTCCCACCGGTGCACAATGGATGTAAATGGAGTTGCCACGGTCCCACACATAGTTTATTGGGATGCCGTATGCGCCGTCTCCCTCTTCAGTACGCATAGACAGGATGCCGAATTCACCTTCCTTTAATATCTCAAATGCACGTGCTTCATCGAGCAGACGGTCCTGTCGGCGTACGTCTTGATTTGTATATTCCATAATAACAATTCTTTATTGGTTGGCCAGTTCATAGATTTCACGGGTAGCCTGTGCATTCAAGCGAACATAATTCCCCACGTATTCACCCTTGTTTTCATGCAGTTTTTTTACCAACAAGTCGATATCAGGATGTTCGATACCCAATTCCTTGAAGGTAACAGGCATGCCGATAGCGTGAAAGAAGGATTTCAGACGAGCTACACCTTCCAACGCCATGGCTTTCTTGTCGTCCGATTCGGGCACGTCCCACACACGATGGGCATACTGAGCCACTTTGCCCACGTTATGGCTGGCCATATAAGTAAGCCAGGCAGGGAAAATAACGGCCAGTCCGGCTCCGTGCGTCACATCGTACACGGCACTCACTTCGTGTTCCATAAAGTGAGAAGCCCAGTCCTCCACGGCTCCCACACCGCACGTGCCGTTGTGGGCGATAGTACCTGCCCACATCAGGTTAGCACGGACTCCGTAGTTTTGCGGCTCCTTCATTACCCGAAGGGCTTCCGTAATAATAGCTTTGAGCGTTCCCTCACACATACGGTCGGGCACTTCCTGATCTTCTGTATTGGTGAAATAACGTTCCATGATGTGCGCCATCATGTCGGTCACCCCACAAGCTGTCTGCCAGGCGGGCAGGGTATAGGTCAGTTCCGGATTCATCACGGCAAATGTAGGACGCAACAATCCGTGCGTACGAACACTTAGTTTCTTCAGCCCGTCCAGTTTCGTGATGACTGTATTACCGGAACCTTCACTTCCAGCTGCAGGAATAGTCAGTACTACACCCAGCGGAATGGCTTTTTCAGGTACTACCTTATTTATATAGAAATCCCAGAAATCACCTTCATAAGGGATACCCATTGCAATGGCTTTGGCTGTATCGATGACTGAACCACCACCCACCGGAAGCAGGAAATCAATTTTTTCGCGACGTCCCAGCTCGATACCTTCGTACACTTTCGGATCGGTGGGATTGGGTTGGATACCTCCCAGTTCCACATGAGCAATGCCTGCCTCATCGAGATATTTTTTGACCTTATCAAGTAGTCCGCTACGCACCACGGAACCTCCCCCGTATACAATCATCACTTTCGTACCTTTATATTTCTTCACCAGCTCAGCGGTTTGGCTCTCTGTTCCTTTTCCGAATACGAATTCGGTAGGACTGTAAAAAGCGAAGTTATTCATATCTATTATAAATTATAGGGTTTACATGTAGTACGACAAAGTTAAAGAATTTCTTTGTATCTTTGCGTCACAATAAAAAAATTGAACCTATGAAATCAGATATTGAAATAGCTCGCAGTATCGAGCTGACAAAAATCAAGCAGATTGCCCGCGAGTATGGTATTCCCGTAGAAGAAATCTCTAACTACGGACGTTACATTGCCAAAGTTCCCGAAACATTGATCGATGAAGAAAAGGTAAAAAAGAGTAACCTGATTCTGGTAACAGCCATCACGCCGACCAAAGCTGGTATCGGAAAGACTACCGTATCCATCGGTCTGGCACTGGGACTGAACAAAATCGGAAAGAAAGCCTTCTGTGCCTTGCGCGAACCATCACTTGGTCCTTGCTTCGGTATGAAGGGTGGAGCTGCCGGAGGTGGCTATGCACAGGTGCTTCCGATGGACAAAATCAACCTGCACTTTACAGGTGACTTTCACGCCATCACTTCGGCCCACAACATGATTACGGCCTTGCTCGATAACTATATGTACCAGAACAAGGACAATGGTTTTGCCATGAAAGAAGTACTTTGGAACCGTGTACTCGACGTGAACGACCGTGGCTTACGTTACATCGTGACCGGACTGGGCGGAAAGACCAACGGTATCACTCGTGAATCGGGATTCGACATCACACCGGCATCGGAAATCATGGCTATCCTCTGTTTGGCAAGAGATGAAGACGATTTGCGTCGCCGCATCGAAAACATTCTGTTAGGATTCACCATCGACAACAAGCCTTTCACAGTGAAAGACTTAGGAGTAGCCGGAGCGATTACGGTATTGCTGAAAGATGCCTTGTCGCCTAACCTGGTACAGACTACGGAGCATACACCGGCCTTCGTACACGGTGGTCCATTTGCCAACATCGCACACGGATGTAACTCGGTACTGGCTACCAAACTGGCGATGACCTTCGGTGACTATGTAGTGACAGAAGCCGGATTCGGTGCCGACTTGGGTGCAGAAAAATTCTACAACATCAAATGTCGCAAAGCCGGACTTCAGCCGAAACTGACCATCATCGTGGCTACAGCTCAGGGATTGAAGATGCACGGCGGGGTAGATGTAGACAAAATCAAGGAACCGAACATGGACGGTTTGAAGGAAGGTGTAAAGAACCTCGATAAGCACATCGAAAACCTCCAGTCATTCGGACAGACCGTGGTAGTCGCTTTCAACCGTTATGCTAACGATACCGATGAGGAACTTGACTTCGTACGTCAGCACTGTGAAGAAATGGGCGTAGGCTTTGCCATCAACAACGCGTTTATGGAAGGCGGAGACGGTGCCATCGAACTGGCTAACTTAGTAGTAAACACCATCGAAAACAATCCGTCACAGCCGTTGACCTTCACTTACGACGAAACTGACTCAGTGGAAGAGAAAGTTACCAAGATTGCCTGCGAATTGTATGGTGCCAAACAAGTGCTGTTCGGTCCTGCTGCCCGCAAGAAGATTCAGATGATAAAAGATCTGGGATACACCAACTTCCCTGTCTGCATTGCCAAGACACAGTATTCATTCTCTACCGACCCGAAACTCTACGGAGTGGCTTCCGGCTTCAACTTTGCCGTGCGCGACATCGTCATCAATGCGGGTGCAGAAATGCTGGTAGTAGTGGCTGGTGAAATGATGCGTATGCCGGGATTGCCGAAAGAACCGCAGGCATTGCACATTGACATTGTGAACGGAGAAATAGAAGGATTGTCATAAGCAGATGAAGCCACAGTTTCTTGTCGGAGCCATGATGCCCGGAAGCGGGCAGACCCTCGTTGCCTTGGGACTGATGCGTGCGTTGCGTCAACGTAACCTGCGTGTGCAGTCTTTCAAATGCGGACCCGAACTGGCTGACCTTCGCTATCATGCGCTGGCTGCCGACCGTGAACCGGTAAGTTTGGACACCTGGATGGGTTCACGCAGTCACCTGCAAACCGTCTACAACCGTTATGGAGAGAAGTCCGACGTGTGTGTGATAGAAGGTCGGGCAGGTTTGTTCGACGGATTCCGGAAAACGCAGGGAAGTAGCGCCGAAATGGCCCGACTGATGAAAATTCCTGTGGTAATGGTGGTGAGTGCACGCAATGCGGGCTATTCCACCGCTGCCATGCTGTATGGCTTCAAACACTTCAATACAGAACTGAAAATAGCCGGAGTGATTTTCAATCAGGTCACTTCGGCTGCACAATACGGTTTCCTGCGCGAAACCTGTGCCGAGGCCGGGGTGGAATGCTTAGGCTATCTCCCTTATCTGGAGGAAACAGGTCTTCCACCTCGTCATCAGGCACTGACACTTCCTGCAAGGAAGAGCCTTGACCAGCTTCTCAATCAAGTGGCGGAACAACTGGTACAGCATGTAGACATTGACAAACTGCTGAACCTTTCCACCCGTATTTTCCCTTGTACCTATTCACTCCCTTACATTTCCGAAACAGAAACGGATATGTGGACCGGCAAGCGCAAACAGCGAATCGCCTTGGCTTCTGACCCAGCTTTTCCTTTTGCATATCGCCAGAGCATAGATAAGACAAAGGGAGACATCACACGTTTCAGTCCGGTATATGGCAGTGAATTTCCCGAAGCGGACATCGTATATCTGCCCGGAGGCTATCCGGAATTGTTTGCCCGTCAGCTGCATCGCCGGAAACGTCTGATGGAGCAGTTACGCGAATACGTAGAGAAAGGAGGAAAACTGCTGGCAGAAGGAGGAGGAATGGCCTTCTTGGGACAGACGCTGACCGCACGTCCCGGAGGTACAGCCTACGAAATGGCGGGAATTCTGCCTTATTCGGTCATTGTGAAAGATAACCGTCCGTGCAGCGGATACCGTCAGACACACTACCGTGATTTATGTCTGAAAGGATATGAGTACCGTTATTTTGACATTGTTCCTACGGAAGAAACGACTTCACTGCAAACACCAGTTTGTAATTTAAAAGGTGGAGAAGTATCGGGTTCGTTTTTCTTTCGCTATAAAAACTGTATTGCCACCACTGTACATCACTATTGGGGAGAAACCGGACTGTACAAGCTCTGGGAATAGCTGGAGAAAGGAATTTTTCTATTTCCCTCACGAAAAAAATCGGAGAAAACGGACTATTCTAAAAAATAAATTCTATATTTGCATCACCAAAGTCGCGGCAGTAGCTCAGTTGGTAGAGCATCAGCTTCCCAAGCTGAGGGTCACGGGTTCGAGTCCCGCTTGCCGCTCCTCAGTATTTAAGGCTAATATTCTGATAATGAAGGGTATTAGCCTTTATTTTTTTATATTCGTTCATCTGTAGACATACAAGAAAGTTGCTTGTTCGGCATTTTTTATTTCCCCAAAATGAATCATAAAGAAAAGCAGGAAGAAACCCCACTCATGGATTTTCTCCCTGCTTTTCTTTATGTAAATGCTATATTCTTTTAAGAATTCATACTCATCAGGAACTCTTCGTTGTCTTTTGTCTTCTCCAAACGGTCTTTCACGAAATCCATTGCTTCGATAGGATTCATGTCTGACAAGTATTTGCGGAGAATCCACATACGGTCGAGCGTAGTCTTGTCAAGCAACAAGTCGTCGCGACGAGTACTTGAAGCCACGATGTTTACGGCCGGGAAGATACGCTTGTTGCTCAGGTTGCGATCCAGCTGCAACTCCATGTTACCTGTTCCCTTGAATTCTTCGAAGATAACTTCGTCCATCTTAGAACCCGTATCAATCAATGCAGTAGCCACGATTGTCAGTGAGCCGCCACCTTCAATGTTACGTGCCGCACCGAAGAAACGCTTGGGTTTGTGCAACGCATTGGCATCCACACCACCGGAAAGTACCTTACCAGATGCCGGAGAAACCGTATTGTAGGCACGAGCCAGACGAGTGATAGAGTCCAGGAAGATTACAACGTCGTGTCCGCATTCTACCATGCGCTTTGCTTTTTCCAGCACAATACCGGCTATCTTCACGTGACGCTCTGCCGGTTCGTCGAAAGTAGAAGCGATGACTTCAGCTTTTACGCTGCGAGCCATGTCGGTTACTTCTTCCGGACGTTCATCGATGAGCAGCATAATCATATACACTTCCGGATGATTGGCCGCAATGGCATTGGCGATATCTTTCATCAAGATAGTCTTACCAGTCTTAGGCTGTGCCACAATCAGAGCACGCTGTCCTTTTCCGATAGGAGCAAACAAATCAACTACACGAGCTGACAAGTTATCATTATATCCTTTACACAATTTGAATTTTTCATCCGGGAAGAGCGGAGTAAGGTGATCAAACGGAATACGGTCGCGCACCAAAGCCGGGTCCAATCCGTTAATTTTAGAAACCTTTACCAACGGGAAATATTTTTCGCCTTCTTTAGGCGGACGGATAGTACCTTCTACCACGTCGCCGGTCTTCAAACCGAGCAGCTTGATTTGTGACTGTGACACATAAATGTCATCGGGCGAAGAAAGATAGTTGTAATCTGAAGAACGGAGGAATCCATAGCCGTCGGGCATGATTTCCAATACGCCGGTACCTTGAAGAATATCATCAAAATCGTAGACTTTTTCTACCGGTTTGGGAGCTGGTGCCGGAGTATTATTGGCTGGAGTTTCGGTAGAAGGAGAAGAGGGTTGCTCTGGCGCGGTCTGGTTGGCAGCAGGCTGCGGACTGTTGTCCTTTCCCTGATTATTGTTGTTATTATTGTTATTATTATTGTTATTATTATTGTTATTGTTGTTATTAGGACGGTTGTTGCGATTATTCTGACGAGCCTGACGTTGCTGATTTTTCTGTTTCGGTTCTTTAGCCGGCATTACAGGCGCCTCCATTTTGGTAGCCTCAAATTTACCCAGCAGCTCAGAAGGTATTTCAAATTTCTCTGACGGAAGGTCTTCGATAGGAATAAAATCGTTATTATTCAAGTCGAGCGGTGGAAGTTCCATGTCGTCATCATCGATGGGAAGCGGAGCCGGTTTGACAGCAACTTCAGCAGACTTATCTTCAACAGCTTCCTGAGCTTCTTTCGCCAAAGTAGATTTATTTTTTGAACCCGGCTTACGTCCACGCTTGGCTTTAGGCTTTTCTTCAGTGGCAGGAGCAGCAGCAACTTCCGGCTGAGTTGTTTTCTCAGCAACCGGCGCAACAGTCTCCGTTTGCTCCGGCAATGCAGGAATTTCCTTGAACAAAGGAGTCGGTGCAGGAAGGGCAGGAGTATTGGCCTCCAGCTTCTGTGCCTTGTCTTTGGTAGCCGTGTATACTTTGTCCCCTTCTTTCTTTATACTGATGCGCGAGCGTTTACGTGGCTGTTCTTCCTTGCGTTCTTCGTTATTTTGCTGTGCGGCCACTTTTTTTGTCGCACCGACAATTGCCTGCTCATCCAGGATACGATACACCAGCTCTTCTTTTTTCAGTGAATCGACCTTTTTCAGACCCAACTCTTTGGCAATCTGCTGCAATTCAGACAAATTTTTGTCGTTTAATTGAATGATATTGTACATAAATAGGTTAAATGAATTATTAATATTGGGTGTGTGAAGCATGACAAACCGTTCAGAGGTCTCTTTCCTCTTTCACACATTTGAATTATCAATGATTTTTGATTGTTTTTTATTGAATTCGGATTGGATACGAAGACGTTTCCAACTACCTTTTTGCATTATTGCGAGTACAAAAGTAAGTGTTTTTTATTATAAACACGAATAAATGCGGACTTTTTTTACGGTTTCTGTCCCCGGATTAAAAGAATTGTGCTAAATTAGCGTTGAAAATACAATTTAATTGACACATTAACGCTTATGAAAAAAGTAATTTTTACAGAAAAGGCTCCTGCTGCCATCGGTCCTTACAGCCAGGCAGTAGAAGTAAACGGCATGGTATTCTTGTCGGGCCAGATTCCGGTAAATCCGGCTACAGGCGAAGTGGTAGAAGGTGGAATCACTGAACAGACTACTCAGGTATTCGAAAATATCAAGAATGTACTTGCTGAAGCCGGACTGACGACTGCCAACGTGGTAAAAACCACTGTGTTCCTGGCAGATATGGCGCTGTTCGGTGAAATGAATGCCGTATATGCCAAGTATTTCGAAGGCGATTACCCTGCTCGTTCTGCGGTAGCTGTCAAAGCTTTGCCGAAAGGAGTGCTGGTAGAAATTGAAAGTATTGCGGTAAGATAACCGTAAAGGAAGCAGACCGTAAAGGAAATATCTTTATGGTCTGCTCCCAATTTGTTTAACAGGAAATTTTGTGACAATGCAACTGAACATGCGTACAATTTGGGGAGAGAATAAATGGAAGCTGGCCACTTTCATACTGGCCATTCTGACAGTAACGGCTTCGGTTTTATATATTTACAGATACGAACCTTTCTCGTCTGGACTGGAAATGACCGACGAATTAGGAGGAAATATCTTTCCTGTCACCATCCTGTCTACGGCTACGACCGATGCCCAACTGATTGTACCGGCTGACAGTACCTATCTGGGAAATCCCAAATCGTGTATTGGCATTAAGATACGCAGTCCGCATGCCAACAGCAAACTTCACATAGAATTAGCAGAGACTCCTTTCTTTGCTCATTCGGTTTCTGAATTCATTCTGCCGGAATCAGGAAAGGAATACCTGGTTTTCCCGGATGTGATATGGAATTATCAGGCCCTACTGGAAAATACTCAGGCCATGCCTGTTACCGTGTCCATACAGGCAAAGGTGAATAACAACCGGACATATTCGGCAGTGCACACGTATTCCGTACGCAGCATCAACGAATGCCTGTTGGGCTACATCGACAGCAAAATGAAATTTCACGACACAGGCGATTTCTTTGCGGCCTACGTCAACGAAGACAATCCCAACATCAGCCAAGTGCTGCGCGAGGCACTGGATTCACGCATTGTCAACCGTTTCTGGGGATACCAGAGCAAGGACCCGAAAGTAGTAGACAAGCAGGTGTATGCCTTGTGGTATGTCTTGCAGAAAAGAGGGTTCAAATACAGCTCCATCAGCAACAGTAGCCTGTCGTCCAACGTGGTCTTTACTCAGCGCGTACGTACCTTCGACGATGCCCTGCAGTCGGCACAGATTAACTGTGTGGACGGAAGCGTACTGTTTGCTTCGTTGCTGAAAGCCATCAACATCAATCCGATTCTGGTACGTGTGCCGGGCCACATGTTCGTGGGTTATTACACCGACCGTTTGCACCAGGAGATTCATTTCCTGGAAACGTCCATGATTGGCGACGTAAACCTGGATGACTTCTTCCCGGAAGAGAAACTCGACTCCACAATGGCGGGAAAATCACAGGAAAGCGTGTCAAAATTCATGTTCGAGAAATCCAAGGAATATGCCACCCGCATTTATAACGAACACAAAGACCTGATTCATTCAGGCAAAGTGAACTACATGTTCCTGGAGATAGACAAGGCCACCCGCGCGTATGTGCAGCCCATTGCGGCCAAATAAGACCTCAATTTCATGAAACTGATTTGTCTTTATCATAGCGGCTTCGCCCTGATGGGGGAAGGTTACACGCTTATTTTCGACTATTTCGAAGACTCCGTGTCGGCCGACAAAGGCATCGTGCACGAACAGCTTCTTTCACGTGAAGGACGGTTGTATGTGTTTTCCAGCCATGCGCATGCCGACCACTTTAACCGGCAGATACTCTCCTGGAAAGCGCTTCGTCCTGACATCGTCTATCTGCTTTCAACCGACATTCCTCTTTCTGCCCAAGACAAAGAAAACGGGAACTTCCATACACTGGCGAAAGGAGACACCTATCGTGACGAATACCTCACCGTGCGGGCTTTCGGCTCGACGGACATAGGCATCTCTTTTTTAGTCCAAACTCCAGAAGGAGCTACCGTATTCCATGCCGGCGACCTGAACAACTGGCACTGGATGGACGAAAGTCCGGAGGAAGAATGGAAACTTGACGAAGCTTTTTTCCTTCGCGAACTGGAAGATATTGCCGTCTGTAAGGAGAAAATGGATGTCGTGCTGTTTCCGGTCGACCCTCGTTTAGGAAAGGAATACATGCGAGGGCCTTTACAATTTGTGAAACGGATAAAAACGACTATATTTGTACCGATGCACTTTGACGAAGCTTTTGAGAAGGCTTCGGCTTTTGCACCTTTGGCTTCCTCGGAAGGAACGCAGGTTCTTACTCCTCTCCGTCGCGGCGAAACATTGAACTTAGACCACTATATCAACTTAAAATAAAAAGACAATGGAAATAAAAGGAAGATTTGACCACTTCAATATCAACGTAACTAATCTTGAAAAAAGTATCCAATTCTACGAAAAGGCGCTCGGACTGCATGAGTCTCACCGCAAGGAAGCGGCCGACGGCTCTTTCATCCTGGTGTACCTTACCGACGGATACACGGGTTTCTCACTGGAACTGACCTGGCTGCGCGACCATACGGAAGCCTACGAACTGGGAGAAAACGAAAGCCATCTTTGTCTCCGTGTGGCAGGCGACTACGATGAAGTACGCAAGTTCCATAAGGAAATGGGCTGTGTCTGCTTCGAGAACGAACAGATGGGACTGTATTTCATCAATGACCCGGATGATTATTGGATTGAGATTCTTCCGCTGAAATAAACCTTTATCTCTAATACTAAAAACAAAAAACGTTATGAAAAAGTACATTTCTCCGGGTTCCTGGTTTTCACTGGAATATCCCGACAACTGGTGCGAGTTTGAAGATTCGGAAGACTGCTTTCTGTTTTACAACCCTGACAAATGGACCGGAAACTTCCGTATTTCTGCCTATCGGGGCAATTCGTCAGCCTATGCCAACGAATGTCTGGAAGACGAGCTGCATCAGGTACGCGGGGCCAAGAAGGTGAAAGTCGGTTCATGGGACTGCGCCTATTCTTCCGAAAGCTTTCAGGAGAATGGTGTGTGGTACACCACCCACATCTGGGTAACCGGTCGAGGAGAGATTTCCGTAGAGTGCTCGTTCACCGTGGCCAAGGGCGAGAGTCCCAAGGCTGGCGAGGCTATTGTAGCTTCCCTGAAGGTGCGCAATGTATCCGACAAACCGGTGAAGGAAGTGATTCCGGTCCGTATTCTGGAAATTAATCAGATAAACGAGAATTATGACTGGGCTGTTTCCACAGTGAAAAAACAACTGACCAAGGACTTTACCGGAACGGCGGCCGACTTGGAAAACTTGCAGAAAGTAATCGATAGCGGACGTTTCAACCCCAAACAGCGTCAGGCGTGGGAAAGCTTCGGCACGGCATTCGGCGTGATTCTGGTCAACGAGATGGACGGCATGGAATGGGTGACGGTCATCGACGGACAGAAAGAATCTCCGGCACTGCGTTTCCGCGACTCAAAAGTAATGGTCAACCCGATTTCCCTGATATGGGACAAGGCGAAGAGCGGACAGCCATGCGACCTGAAAGCGGAATTCGAACGGATAAAGAACGAAGTGGAAGCGGTGATGGACTAATCCTGTCCGCATCCTATTTTTAGAAGCTACGAATTAGATTATGACTCCATATTTACAAGTAGAAAACCTGACCAAGTCGTTCGGCGACTTGGTCCTTTTTAACGGCATATCTTTCGGTATTGCAGAAGGACAGCGCATCGGACTGATAGCCAAGAACGGTTCAGGAAAAACCACCTTGCTGAATATCCTGGCCGGTAAGGAAGGCTACGACGAAGGAAAAATCACCTTCCGCCGCGATTTACGCGTGGGCTATCTGGAACAGAGCCCGAAATATCCCGAAGAACTGACGGTGCTGGAGGCCTGCTTTTATCACGGCAACTCTACCGTAGAGCTGATTAAGGAATATGAACGGTGCATGGAAACACCCGGCAACCCCGGCATGGACGAACTGCTGGTGCGGATGGAACACGAAAAGGCGTGGGATTATGAACGGCGTGCCAAGCAGATTCTTTCGCAACTGAAAATCCGCGATTTCTCCCAGAAAATCGGACATCTGTCCGGCGGACAGTTGAAGCGCGTGGCACTGGCCAACATTCTGATTACCGAACCGGATTTGCTAATTCTGGACGAGCCGACCAACCACCTCGACCTGGACATGACGGAATGGCTGGAAGAGTACCTGAACCGCGGCAGCCTGAGCTTGCTCATGGTGACACACGACCGCTATTTTCTGGACCGTGTGTGCTCGGAAATCATTGAAATAGACAACCGCCAGTTGTACTCCTACAAAGGAAATTACAGCTACTACTTGGAGAAACGTCAGGAACGCATCGAAGCGACCAATGCGGAGATTGCCCGTGCCAACAACTTGTATCGCACAGAACTGGAATGGATGCGCCGTATGCCGCAGGCACGCGGACACAAGGCCCGTTACCGCGAAGAAGCCTTCTATGAACTGGAGAAGGTGGCCAAACAGCGCACGTACGATGCGAACGTGAAACTGGATGTCAAGGCTTCGTACATCGGTTCCAAGATTTTTGAGGCCGACCACTTGTGCAAGCGCTTCGGCGACCTGAAGATTCTGGATGATTTCTCCTACATCTTTGCCCGCTACGAGAAGATGGGTATCGTGGGCAACAACGGTACGGGTAAATCCACCTTCATCAAGATTCTGATGGGACTGGAGAAACCCGACAGCGGTACGCTGGACATCGGTGAGACAGTACGCTTCGGCTACTACTCGCAGGAGGGGCTTCAGTTTAACGAGCAGATGAAGGTGATTGACGTAATTACGGACATCGCCGAGGTCATTGAGCTGGGTAACGGCAAACGGCTGACGGCTTCACAATTCCTGCAGCATTTCCTCTTCACGCCCGAAACGCAGCACAGCTATGTGTATAAGTTGAGCGGAGGAGAACGCCGCCGGTTGTACCTCTGCACGGTACTGATGCGGAACCCGAACTTCCTGGTACTGGACGAACCGACCAACGACCTGGACATCGTGACCCTGCAAGTGCTGGAAGAATACCTGCAGAACTTCAAGGGATGCGTCATCGTGGTGAGCCACGACCGCTACTTCATGGACAAAGTGGTAGACCATCTGCTGGTATTCAAAGGACAGGGCGACATCCGCGATTTCCCTGGCAACTATTCCGACTACCGTGACTGGAAGCTGGCCAAGGCTGAACATGAAAAGGAAGCAGCCAAGCCCAAAGAAGAAAAAACGCAGCGTGTCCGCCTGAACGACAAGCGCCGCATGACGTTCAAGGAACGGAAGGAATTCGAACAGCTGGAAAAAGAGATTGCCGCACTGGAAGAAGAAAAGAAACAGATAGAAGAAGCCTTGTGCAGCGGTACACTCAGCGTGGACGAACTGACCGAGAAATCCAAGCGTCTGCCTCTGCTCAATGACGAACTGGACGAGAAGACCATGCGTTGGCTGGAACTGAGTGAAATTGAGGGATAAAAAAGACGCCTTTGCATTTGAAAGAAAACGCAAAGGCGTTTATACCTAAATACAAGTGCGTTTCAATCGAAACGCTTTGACGTTTTAAATAAAACGCAAGTACGTTCATGAGCAAACGTACTTGCATTTTTTTATGGGTTTTAAGAAGGATAATCAACAATTGTTTATCAAAGGGTTACACCATTCTTGAAAATCGCGATTTCACGATAGTTTTTCTTTTCGTTGTTCACGGGTTCTCCGCTGGCCACCTGAATCACATAATCGATGAAACGACGGCAAGTAGTTTCCATCGGCTCATTTTCTACGATGACACCGGCATTGAAGTCAATCCATCCGGGCTTGTGTGCCGCCAGGTTGGAGTTGGTAGAAATCTTCATGGTAGGCACGAAGGTACCGAACGGCGTACCACGTCCTGTAGTAAACAGCACGATGTGGCAGCCGGAAGAGGCGAGGGCCGTAGCTGCTACCAGGTCATTGCCCGGAGCCGAAAGCAGGTTCAAGCCTTTTGTTTGCAAACGTTCTCCGTAAGCCATCACGCCTGATACGTAACTCTTTCCGCATTTCTGTGTGCAACCCAGTGCTTTTTCTTCCAGTGTAGAGATACCTCCGGCCTTGTTGCCCGGTGAAGGATTCTCACCCACAGGCTCTCCGTGTGAAAGGAAATATTCCTTGAAGTCATTAATCAGGCTCACCGTCTGGTTGAACAGTTCCGTAGTACGGCAACGGTTCATCAGGATGGTTTCTGCCCCGAACATTTCGGGTACCTCCGTCAGTACCGAAGTACCTCCCTGTGCAATCAGGTAGTCGGAGAACATACCCAGCAACGGATTGGCCGTAATGCCCGAGAAACCGTCGGAACCACCACATTTCAGTCCCACACGTAATTCGGAGAGGGGCACCTCCGTACGCTCATCCTGACAGCATTTGGCATACAGTTCACACAAGATGCGCATACCTTCTTCATATTCATCGTCCACCTTCTGTGCCACCATGAAGCGGATACGGTCTTCATCATACGTACCGATAAATTCACGGAACACATCGGGCTGGTTATTCTCACATCCTAATCCTACTACCAGCACGGCTCCGGCATTGGGATGCAACACCATGTCGCGCAGAATCTTCTTCGTATTCTCATGGTCTTCGCCCAACTGCGAGCAACCATAATTATGCGGGAAAGCCACGATGGCATCTACTCCCTTGCCACCGTCCGTTTCGCGGCGAAGTCCCTCGGCCAACTGGTTCACGATGCCGTTCACACAGCCCACGGTCGGGATAATCCAGATTTCGTTGCGCACGCCTACGTCTCCGTTACGACGGCAATAGCCCTTGAACGTGCGGTGTTCCACCGGGATGTCCGTATGCACCTCCACGGGCTGGTAAGTATAATCCAGCAGCCCCGCCAGATTGGTTTTGATTTCCTTTTCGCTCACCCATGTACCTTCGGGCACATCAGCAGTAACATGACCGATAGGGTAGCCGTATTTAATGATATTCTCTCCAGACTGGAAATTCTTCAGCGTCACCTTGTGGCCGGCCGGCACATCCGTGCGCAGGGTAATCACCCGTCCGTCTGCTTCGATGGTTTCTCCTGCATGAAGGGGAGAAATAGCCACCGCCACGTTGTCGGACGGATTGATTCTCAAATAAGTTGTTTTCATATTAATAGCAATATAATCAGGTTATTCGTTGACATGCGCATCGAAATAGAAATCGATGTTTTCCGTAGTAATCAGGTTGATAGGCATGTAATTGCAGTCCTTCACCTTCTTGCGCAGAATCAAGTGATTGCACAGACATTCAATGCTGTTGTATCCCTGCACGGTAGGCTGCTGGGTTATGACAAAGTCAATGCTTCCGGCTTTCAGGCAAGCCACGTTTCGACGCAGCAGGTCGTAGCCCATGAGATGGAAATCCGTACGTCCGTGACGCTGCATATACTCACCGATGATGTACGCCTTTGAGTTGAAGGTGATACCGCACTTCACGTTCGGATGTGCAGCAAAGAAATCGTCCAGCAACGAAGCATCTTCACCCGGCTGTTTGGCATAAAGGTTCAGTTCCCACATCTTCAGTTCCGGGCAGTGCTCTTTCATGTATTCATAGAATCCCTCTTCTCGATGGAGCTGCTGGTTCGAACCCAAACGTCCTTCGTTTATCTGGCGGAAGATAACAATCTCCGGTTCACCCTTTGCCAGCAGACGCAACATACGGGCAGCAAAGTATCCGCTCCGCTGGGCATGTTGCCCGTAAAATGCCAAAGGTTCCAGTCGGGAGATATTCGAGTCAATGAACACATACGGAATACCGGCTTCACGCAGCAAGTTGACAAAGCGTTCGGTTTCCTCTTCCACGGTAGGCGAGAGAATCACTCCGTCGGGCTGTGCATCTAAAATGCGCATACCGCTTTCTATAAAAGCACCCGATTCGTACTGGTCATAATAATAGTCAGACAGCGAAACATTGAAATCGGAAAAACGGGCAATAGCCTGTTGCATGCCGCGCTCCACGTCCTTCCAGTAATCACCTTCATTATGCGAAGGGAGCAGATAGGCAAATCTGTATTTCTTGTTCGAAGCCAGCGCACTGGCATACATGTTGGGCTGATAGTTCAGCTTTTCCAATATTTCTTCCACTTTGATACGGCTGGATTCGGACACACCGCTCCGGGAGTGAAGTACTCGGTCTACTGTTCCTACTGACACTCCGGCCATCTGGGCAATGTCCTTGATTCGGATTCTATCTTGCTGTTTCTCCATGCGTTCTACCTTATTATATTGTCAAATCTGTGCATTCAGTAAAAATTTACTTTTTTCGATACAAATATATAACTTATTTTGGTTTTTAAAAAATAAACCGTACCTTTGTGTGCGTACACAGAGCGGATATTCTCAATTTGGGACTGAAAAGAATCCGTTTTATTGTACGACTTAAGAACTACATTATTAATCACATAAGTATAAAAATATTTAGCAATGGGAAAAATTGTTACTTTAGGCGAAATCATGTTGAGATTGTCTACACCGGGCAATACTCGTTTTGTTCAGTCAGACAGCTTTGACGTAGTTTACGGTGGAGGTGAAGCAAACGTAGCTGTGAGCTGTGCCAACTATGGTCATGAAGCATACTTCGTAACCAAGCTGCCGAAACACGAAATCGGACAGTCGGCTGTAAACGCATTGCGCAGATACGGTGTGAAGACTGACTTTATCGCCCGTGGTGGTGACCGCGTAGGTATCTACTACCTGGAAACAGGCGCTTCCATGCGTCCCAGCAAGGTAATCTACGACCGTGCTCACTCTGCCATCGCTGAAGCTGACCCTTGCGACTTCGACTTTGATGCTATCATGGAAGGTGCCGACTGGTTCCACTGGTCTGGTATCACTCCGGCTATCTCCGACAAGGCTGCTGAGTTGACCAAGCTGGCTTGTGAAGCTGCAAAACGTCACGGAGTAACAATTTCTGTTGACTTGAACTTCCGCAAGAAATTGTGGACAAAAGAAAAAGCACAGTCTATCATGCGTCCGCTGATGCAATATGTAGATGTTTGTATCGGTAACGAAGAAGATGCTGAACTCTGCCTGGGCTTCAAACCGGATGCTGACGTAGAAGGCGGTAAGACTGATGCAGAAGGCTACAAGGGAATCTTCACAGCCATGGCAAAGGAATTCGGATTCAAGTATGTGATTTCTACTTTGCGTGAATCTTTCTCTGCTACACATAACGGCTGGAAGGCGATGATTTACAATGGCGAAGAATTCTACACTTCCAAGCGTTACGACATCGACCCGATTATCGACCGTGTAGGTGGTGGTGACTCATTCTCAGGTGGTATCATCCACGGTTTGCTCACCAAAGCTACTCAGGGCGAAGCATTGGAATTCGCTGTAGCAGCCTCAGCCTTGAAGCACACAATCAATGGTGACTTCAACATGGTATCGGCAGAAGAAGTAGAAGCACTAGCTGGTGGTGATGCCAGTGGTCGCGTACAGAGATAATCACTCAAACAAACAACATTCATTTAAGGTTAGGAAAATGGCTAAATTCGATAAAATTGCAGTGTTGAACAAGATTGGTTCAACAGGTATGGTTCCTGTATTCTATCACAAGGATGCAGAAGTAGCAAAGAAAGTAGTAAAAGCATGTTATGACGGTGGTGTACGTGCATTCGAATTCACAAACCGTGGTGACTTTGCACACGAAGTATTTGCTGAAGTAGTAAAATTCGCCGCAAAGGAATGTCCGGAAATGGCAATGGGTGTAGGTTCTATCGTAGACCCTGCTACTGCTTCTCTGTACATCCAGCTGGGCGCTAACTTCGTGGTAGGTCCGTTGTTCAACCCTGAAATCGCAAAAGTCTGCAACCGTCGTCTGGTGGCTTACACTCCGGGATGCGGCAGCGTGTCTGAAGTAGGTTTCGCACAGGAACTGGGTTGCGACCTTTGCAAGATTTTCCCAGGCGACGTGCTGGGTCCGAAACTGGTAAAAGGTCTGCTGGCTCCAATGCCATGGTCTAAGCTGATGGTAACCGGTGGAGTAGAACCGACTCAGGAAAACCTGACTTCATGGATTAAGGCCGGGGTATTCTGCGTAGGTATGGGTTCTAAGCTGTTCCCGAAAGAAAAGGTAGCTGCTGAAGACTGGACTTACGTCACAGAAAAATGTAAGGAAGCATTGGCTTACATTGCAGAAGCTCGCAAATAATACAGAAATTCATTTTGTTTAAAGGTGTATAAGTGGGAAGCCTCACTATGTCCGGAAGGGTATAGCGGGGCTTTCTCATGCCCGCAAGTGAAGGAATATTCATGAAAAAATACAAAAACGAATACTTCCTGCATGGATATGTGCGCGAAAAATCCTATCTTTGCATGAAATTTTTCGCGAAATATGAAAATTAAGGAAATTGTGAATGCCCTTGAGATATTCGCGCCTCTGCCTTTACAGGACGGATTCGACAATGCCGGACTGCAAATCGGATTGACAGACGCGGAAGCTACAGGGGCTTTGTTGTGTCTGGACGTAACCGAAGCCGTGGTAGATGAAGCCATCGTACTGGGATATAACCTGATTGTATCTCACCATCCGCTCATCTTCAAGGGCTACAAGTCGATTACCGGACGTGACTACGTGGAACGCTGCATCCTGAAGGCTATCAAGAACGACATCGTGATTTTCTCGATGCACACCAACCTGGACAACGCACCGCAGGGCGTCAACTTCAAGATTGCCGAGAAAATCGGACTGAAGAACGTAAGAATCCTGGAACCGAAAGAAAACCAGCTGCTGAAGCTGGTCACCTTCGTACCGAAGGCACAGGCCGACGAGGTACGCAATGCCTTGTTCGAAGCCGGATGCGGCTGCATCGGTAACTATGATTCCTGCAGCTACAATCTGGAAGGGAAGGGTACTTTCCGCGCACAGCCGGGCACACATCCTTTCTGTGGAGAAATCGGCCAGTTGCACGAAGAGCATGAGGTACGGATTGAAACTGTACTTCCGGCATTCCTGAAAGGGAAGGTACAGAAGGCCCTTGTCGAAGCACATCCTTACGAGGAACCTGCCTACGACTTCTATCCCTTGCAGAATGAATGGACGCAGGCAGGAGCGGGCATCGTAGGTGAGCTGGAAGAACCGGAAACCGAAACCGATTTCCTGCGCCGGGTCAAGAAGCTGTTCGAAGTGGGCTGCGTAAAACATTCGCGCATGACGGGACGCCTCATCCAGACCGTAGCCCTCTGTGGAGGAGCAGGAGCCTTTCTGCTGCCCAAGGCCGTAAGAGCCCATGCCGACGTGTTCCTGACAGGCGAAGTGAAATACCACGACTATTTCAGCTACGAGAACGATATTCTCATTGCAGAGATAGGACACTACGAAAGCGAACAATATACAAAAGATTTATTATATTCAATCATACGGGAAAAGTTTCCGACACTCGACGCACAGCTGACGCGTGTCAATACCAATCCCATAAAATACTTGTAGAAAACTATGGCTAAAGAAGCAAAGAAAGATCCGAATGAATTGAGTGTGGAAGAAAAGCTGAAAGCACTCTATCAGTTGCAAACCATGTTGTCGGAGATTGACAAAATCAAGACACTGAGAGGAGAGCTTCCGCTGGAAGTGCAGGACCTGGAAGACGAAGTAACGGGTCTGAGCACACGTATCGAGAAAATCAAGGCTGAAATCGAAGAACTGAAGTCAAACGTAGCCAGCAAGAAAATCGAAATCGAAACTGCCAAGGCTTCTATCGAAAAGTACAAGAGCCAGCAGGACAACGTACGTAACAACCGCGAATACGATGTACTGACTAAGGAAATCGAATTCCAGAGCCTGGAAGTGGAACTCTGCGAAAAGCGTATCCGTGAATATACAGCCGGCATCAAATCGAAAGAAGAAGAAATCGTAAAGAGCGAACAGTTGCTGGAAGAAAGAAAGAAAGACCTGGAAGTAAAGAAGAACGAACTGGACGAAATCATCTCAGAAACCAAGCAGGAAGAAGAAAAGCTGAGAGAGAAAGCCAAGAACCTGGAAGCTACCATCGAACCACGTCTGCTTCAGGCTTTCAAGCGTATCCGTAAGAACTCACGCAACGGTCTGGGTATTACTTACGTGCAGCGTGACGCTTGTGGCGGTTGCTTCAACAAGATTCCGCCTCAGAAACAGCTCGACATCCGTATGCGTAAGAAAATCATCGTATGCGAATACTGTGGCCGTATCATGATTGACCCGGAACTGGCTGGTGTAGAAACAGAAAAGCATCTGGAAACAAAAATGAAATAAGCGTCAGACTTCCGTCTGACAGCAGAAGAAGGGATTCCCGCTCAGGGGATTCCTTCTTTTTTATTTATGCACTACAAATCGGCGTAACGTGGAATATCGGGGAGAAAATAATACGTATTCCGTGCATAGTCGATGCGACAGCAATAGTGACGGAGCCCGTTGCTCACCACCAGGTAGTCCACCTTCAGCACCATGTTGTAACGGGTAATCTGGTCAAAGACAGCCTGCGTAATCTCCACCGAAGGAGCCTTGTATTCCACAATCATCTGCGGAGTCAGGTCGCGACGGTAGAGTACCGTATCACAGCGTTTCTTCGTCCCGTTCAGGTTAATTTGTATCTCATTGGCCAACAGTCCTTGCGGATACCCCTTTTCCTTCAACAGGAAATTCGTAAAATGCTGGCGTACCCACTCCTCCGGAGTCAACGCTACATACCGGCGGCGGAGCACGTCAAATATCACGTTCTTTCCCTCTCGCTGGGCAATCTTGGCCTCAAAAGCAGGCAGGTTCAATGCAAACATAAGCGTTCTTCTATTACGGAGCAAAGATACTCCATTTTCTCAAAAGTACATAAAAGCTGAATTATTTTCCAAAATCCGAGGGTATCCGGTGAGAGAAAATCCCAAATTCTTTTTTCTGTTTGCATTATTATTGTACATTTGCGTTTAAGGAAGATTATTTCATCTTCCCAATAACCTTTTATTTGGCAACACAAATTCTGAGAGCTAATGAAAACAAAAGAAGAAATCGTAGCAAACTGGCTCCCGCGCTATACCAAGCGGAAACTGGAAGACTTTGGTGAATACATCTTGTTGACAAACTTCAATAAATACGTCGAAATCTTTGCTGAACGGTTCAACGTGCCCATTTTAGGACGCGATGCCAACATGATTTCGACCCATGCAGAGGGAATGACCATCATCAACTTCGGCATGGGAAGTCCCAATGCGGCCATTATCATGGACCTGCTCAGTGCCGTACATCCGAAAGCCTGCCTGTTCCTGGGCAAGTGTGGAGGTATCGACAAGAAGAACCAGATAGGCGACCTGATTCTGCCTATCGCGGCCATCCGTGGCGAAGGAACATCGAACGATTATTATCCGCCCGAGGTACCGGCTCTTCCGGCCTTTATGCTCCAGCGTGCCGTATCTTCGGCTATCCGTGACCACTCACGCGACTATTGGACGGGAACCGTGTACACCACCAACCGCCGCATCTGGGAACACGATGAAGAGTTCAAGAAATACCTGCTGAAGACTCGTGCCATGGCTGTGGATATGGAAACGGCTACTTTGTTCACCACCGGATTTGCGAACCACATTCCTACAGGTGCCCTGCTGCTCGTGTCCGACCAGCCCATGATTCCGGAAGGCGTGAAAACGGAACAGAGTGACAACATCGTAACCAAGAATTTCGTGCATGAACACGTAGAAATCGGTATCGATGCCCTGCGCATGATCATCGACGAAAAGAAGACCGTGAAACACCTGAAATTTGACTGGTAAACCGACGAAAATGGCAAAAGAAGTCACTTACGAAGAGATTGTACGCAACCTGAAGAACCGCATCTATGCGCCCGTATATTTCCTAATGGGCGAAGAAGATTACTACATTGACCGGATTGCCGACTACATCATCGATACCGTGCTCAGTGAAACGGAAAAGGAGTTCAACCTGACCGTCACATACGGAGCCGATACCGATGTGGCTAACGTCATCAACGCTGCCAAGCGTTACCCGATGATGTCGGAATACCAGGTGGTAGTAGTAAAGGAAGCACAGAGCCTGAAACGCATCGAGGAGCTGGCTTTCTACCTGCAGAAGCCCCAGAAATCGACCATACTGGTGGTATGCTACAAGCACGGCAGCATTGACCGCCGGAAGAAACTGGCCGCCGAAATCGAGAAAAACGGAGTGCTGTTCGAATCGCGGAAGCTCAAGGACAGTCAGATTCCAGGTTTCATCTCCTCATACCTGAAGCGCAAGAAAGTGGAAATCGAGCCCAAAGCATCGGAAATGATGGCCGAGTTTGTAGGAGCCGACCTGAACCGTATGGCCGGCGAACTGGAGAAGCTTATCCTGACACTGCCAGAAGGTGTACGTCGCATCACACCGGAACAGATTGAGCGGAACATCGGCATCAGCAAAGATTACAATAACTTTGAGCTACGGAGCGCACTGGTGGAAAAGGATGTGCTGAAGGCCAACAAAATCATCAAATACTTCGAGGAGAATCCCAAGAACAATCCGCTACAAATGACACTGGCCATTCTATTCAACTTCTTCTCGAACCTGATGCTGGCCTATTACTCGCCTGAGAAATCAGACCAGGGAATAGCGGCTCAGTTAGGCTTGAAAAGTCCGTGGCAGGCGAAAGAATACATGGCAGCCATGCGACGCTATTCAGGCGTTAAGGTGATGCAAATCATCCATGCCATTCGCGAATGCGACGCCCGGTCGAAAGGTATAGGTAATCCTTCCACGCCCGATGGAGAATTGCTGCGCGACTTGATTTATTTCATTCTTCATTAACCGAAACTGAATCTCTGAAAAGAGAAAAGCAATACGCTGTACAAGCGGCATACATCTGAAAAAGGACCGGATGTATGCCGCTTTTTTCGTTTTTCACGAGAATTGAAAAATCAGGAGGAGAATACAAATGGATGTCAAATTTTCAATTCTCACGAAGTTTCCCTACAAACGGTAAATTACAGATAGAAGTGGAAGGTATAAAATACAAATGTAATTGCTTATTTGTGTAGAATTGTATAGTTTACATTTGTATTTCGCCTATTTATATACCACAAATGTAAATTTCAAGAATCAAGTAGGGGAGATATTACACTGATACAATGTTATTTACAAGAATAAACCGTTACTTATCTAAATGTAAACGAATAAATATAACATACAGCTTTAAACACCATAATATACTGAATACCAGTCTATTTTAAAATACAATCTACAAATCTGTTCAATAAAACGACCTGAAAGAGCGAATAAACTCTTATTTTGCCCATATATACACATGTATACGAATATATTAAACTGATAACCAGCTAAATAATCAACTACACTAAAGTCGATTACAAATGTATTTACACTTGTATAGAGGCGTAAATATACAATTGGAATAGCATGGTTTACACTTGTAACAATGTAAATTTAGATTTATAAATTTGCATTTCTAAATTTAAAGAATTACTTTTGTAATCAACAAACAAAGCCATTTCCATTTGTATATGAAGGACCGGATTCTAAAAGTCATGCAAAAAGAGGGTTTGTCGAATGCCGAATTCGCCGAAAAGATAGGCATCTCCACCTCATCACTGTCGCACATCTTCAGCGGGCGAAATAAACCCAGCCTGGAAGTAGTCATGCGCATCCATAAGGCATGTCCGTACATCAACATCAACTGGCTGCTCTACGGTGAAGGCGAAATGGAAGAAAGCGCTCCCGCCGTAACAGGCATGGACTTGTTCTCACAACCGCTCGAGAATCCGAAAAACACGACCGAAGAGCCGGCTCACTCCGATTTTCGCAAGGAGAACGAGGTTCCTACCGTGGTTTATCCGCCCAAAGAGATTATCAGAGAGGAAGTTAAGTACATCGAAAAGCCGCATCCGAAGATTACCGAAATACGTATTTTCTTCGACAACGGCACCTACGAGGTGTTCAAACCCGAAAAATAAGTCGCCGAACGACAAAAAGCACCCGCCAAGGTGTTAGGCATATAAAAGGTAAATTCGTATCTTTGCGTGAAAGAAACGAATTTACCTTTTTTTATATGAAGAAATACATCTTAGATTTGACAGTCACCGAGAACACTCGCCTGCACGCGAACTACGTTCTCATCAAGCTGACGCAAGAGGCTCCCTTGCCCGAAATGCTTCCGGGACAGTTTGCCGAAATCCGGGTGGACGGTTCGCCGACTACCTTCCTGCGTCGCCCCATTTCCATCAACTACGTAGATAGAGAGAAAAACGAAGTATGGTTCCTCGTCCAGCTCGTGGGCGACGGTACCCGTAAACTGGCTACCGTACAGAAAGGCGATACAGTAAACGTAGTGCTCCCATTAGGCAACGGATTCACCATGCCGGCTTCTGCCGATACCAAGGTGCTGCTCGTGGGCGGCGGTGTAGGTACGGCTCCCATGCTCTACCTGGGCGAAGCGCTCCTGAAACAAGGATGCAAGCCCACCTTCCTGCTGGGTGCCCGCTCAAAGAACGACCTGCTCCAGCTGGAACAGTTTGAAGCCCTCGGCGACGTGTACACTACCACCGAAGACGGCAGCATGGGCGAAAAAGGATACGTCACCATGCACAGCGTACTGAAAGCACAGAAGTTTGACATGATTTACACCTGCGGCCCGAAACCCATGATGATGGCAGTGGCCAAGTATGCCAAGGCAGAAGGCATCGAATGCGAGGTGTCACTGGAAAACACCATGGCCTGCGGCGTCGGAGCCTGCCTCTGCTGCGTGGAAAAGACAGACGAGGGACATGTGTGCGTATGTAAAGAAGGTCCGGTATTTAATATAAAGAAACTATTATGGCAGATTTAAGCGTAAACATCGGTAAATTGAACTTGTCGAACCCGGTCATGACCGCATCGGGTACATTCGGATATGGACTGGAGTTTCAGGACTTCGTGGACCTGGAGAAAATCGGAGGTATCATCGTGAAGGGAACCACACTTCACCATCGTGAAGGAAACCCTTACCCGCGTATGGCCGAAACACCCATGGGTATGCTCAATGCCGTGGGTTTGCAGAACAAAGGCGTGCATTATTTCGTGGACCATATCTATCCGCAAATTAAGGACATCCGTACGAACATGATTGTAAACGTGTCCGGCTCACAGGTGGAAGACTATGCAGAAACGGCTTCCATCATCAACGAACTGGAAAACATCCCGGCCATCGAGCTGAACATTTCCTGCCCGAACGTGAAGCAGGGAGGTATGGCTTTCGGTGTAACGGCTCACGGAGCTGCCGAAGTGGTGAGTGCCGTGCGTAAAGTCTACAAGAAGACATTGATTGTAAAACTGTCGCCCAACGTGACAGACATCACTGAGATTGCTCGTGCCGTAGAAGGTGCCGGAGCCGACAGCGTGTCGCTCATCAACACCTTGTTAGGTATGGCCATCGATGCAGAAAAGCGTCGTCCCATCCTGTCGACCGTGACCGGAGGTATGAGTGGTGCTGCCGTGAAACCCATCGCCCTGCGCATGGTATGGCAGGTAGCTAAGGCCGTAAACATTCCGGTAGTAGGTCTGGGTGGTATCATGAACTGGAAGGATGCCGTGGAATTCCTGCTGGCAGGTGCTACTGCCATCCAGATTGGTACAGCCAACTTCATCGATCCGGCCATCACCGTGAAAGTGGCTGAAGGCATTAATGACTATCTGGACCGTCACGGATACAGTTCCGTACGCGACATCATCGGTGCACTGGAAGTCTGAAAAAAGGCTTTTTAAGGCCCGAAAAACAGGCATAAAAAAACGTCCTTGCGTTCGTCACAAAACGCAAGGACGTTTTCTTTTAAACGCAAGTGCGTTTTACCTAAAACGTAAAGGCGTTTTAAATGAAACGCACTTGCGTTTGAAAGTAAGTGTCTTTACATCTAAAATCAAAGATACAGTTCACATACTTTTCGTTCAGTACATGCCTTTTTCAGCATCATGTTCACGACAGCAAGAAGCAAGCGGTTCACTTTTCTCGCCTGATGAGGACACACGGAGACGCAGCGCATGCATGAAATACAGGCTTTTTTGTTCACTTTTGCCGGGTTGTTTGGGTCGATGGCTCCGACAGGGCATCTGGCAACACACAGACCGCATCGGGTACACGCCTTCGTAGGCTTGGGAACGATACCTGCCTCTCCAGCCTTCCTGTATGGTCTGTTGCCAGGTATTGCAGGAGTAGTAAAATCATTTCGCTTCAGTTTATCACCAATCTTGTCTGCAAACCCTTTCAGTTGTTCGTAGTCTTTTTCGTCTGGTCTGTTCGTAGCATATCGATGAGCAATTGAATGTTCAGCAATGGCTGCCACTGCCGATACGACTGAAAATCCAGCCTGTTGCACAAGGTCCTGAAGTTCCACCAAAGTATCCTCATAGGCGCGGTTTCCATATACACACACGATGATGGCTTTTGCCCCATTGCCCTGAATCTTTGAAATGCGTTCTGCGGCAGTAGAAGGTACACGTCCGCTATACGATGGAACAGCCACTATGGCTACATCCTCCTTTGTGAATGAGAATCTATGAAAATCCTCCTTACCGTTTGACAAGTCGACATTTGTAATTTCCCGACTCAATTCATTTGCCAGAAAATCGGCTACTTTCTTTGTCCCGCCTGTCGGACTGAAGCTTATTTCATAAATGCTCATACCTTGTTTCCTTTTTTATTGTTGTTTTTATTTCCCTTCCAGCAAATCCGGACGCAAACGCTGAGTCCGTTCAAGCGACTGCTGAAACTCCCATTCACGAATTTTCGCTTCATGGCCGGACAGCAAGATGTCGGGCACCTTCCAGCCATTGTATTCTGCCGGACGCGTGTACACCGGAGGAGCCAGCAGGTTGTCCTGGAATGAATCGGACAAAGCCGACTGCTCATCGGAAATCACTCCCGGAATGATGCGGACAATCGAATCGGCAATCACCGCTGCCGCCAGCTCGCCGCCCGTCAGCACATAGTCGCCGATACTGATTTCCTTCGTGATGAAGTGCTCGCGGATGCGGTAGTCGATGCCCTTGAAGTGTCCGCACAGAATAATCAGGTTCTGCGACAGCGACAGCGTGTTGGCCATCTTCTGGTTGAACTGCTCGCCGTCGGGCGTTGTGAAAATCACCTCGTCGTAATGACGTTCCGCCTTCAGTGCAGAGATACACCGGTCAATCGGCTCAATCTTCATCACCATACCGGCACATCCCCCGAACGGATAATCGTCCACCTTACGGTAGCGGTCGTACGCATAATCGCGCAGGTTATGGATGTGAATCTCGGCAATTCCTTTCTTCTGAGCACGGCTCATGATGGAGTAATTGAAGAATCCTTCAATCATTTCCGGCAATACGGTTATAATGTCTATTCTCATTTGTCTGCGATTGTTTTTTGCAAAAGTACGAATATTTTTGCTACTTTTGCATGAAACATTACGCTTTAATGTCATGACAGAAATAGAAAGAATCGACCAGCTGCGTGAAGAGTTACACACGCATAATCATAACTACTACATTCTCAATGCACCAACCATCAGCGACCAGGAATTCGACCGGCTCATGCGCGAGCTGCAGGATTTGGAAGCGAAACACCCCGAACACTACGACGAGAACTCGCCGAGCGTGCGCGTGGGCAGCGACCTGAACAAGGAATTCCGCCAGGTGGAACACAAGTATCCCATGCTCTCACTGGGCAACACGTATTCCGAAACAGAGGTGCGGGAGTTCTACGAACGTGTGCGGAAGGCACTGAACGAGGACTTCGAAATCTGCTGCGAGCTGAAGTTTGACGGTACGTCCATCTCTCTGACCTACGAAGACGGACGACTGGTGCAGGCGGTGACGCGTGGTGACGGTGTACGGGGCGACGACGTGACGGACAACGTGAAGACCATCCGTTCCATTCCGCTGCGTCTGTCGGGCGAAGGCTATCCCCGCCGGTTTGAAATCCGCGGTGAGATTCTGATGCCGTGGACGGTGTTCGAGGAACTGAACCGCGAACGCGAGCAGCGTGAGGAACCGCTTTTTGCCAACCCGCGCAATGCGGCTTCGGGTACACTCAAGTCGCAGAACTCGGCAGTAGTGGCTTCGCGCAAGCTGGATGCCTACCTATATTATCTGTTGGGCGAGGAACTGCCGCACGACGGGCATTATGAGAACTTGCAGGAAGCGGCACGCTGGGGTTTCAAGGTGTCGTCGCACATGCGCAAGGCCCGTACGCTGGAAGAAGTATTCGACTTTATCAACTACTGGGACTTGGAGCGCAAAAACCTGCCGGTGGCTACCGACGGCATTGTGCTGAAGGTAAACTCACAGCGCCAGCAGCGCAACCTGGGTTTCACGGCCAAGTCGCCGCGCTGGGCCATCGCTTATAAATTTCAGGCAGAACAGGCTTGCACCAAACTGCTGAAGGTGACATATCAGGTGGGACGTACAGGAGCGGTAACCCCCGTGGCCAATCTGGAACCGGTTCAGCTTTCGGGTACGGTGGTAAAACGGGCTTCTCTCCACAATGCCGACATCATCGAGTCGCTCGACCTGCATCTGGGCGATATGGTGTACGTGGAAAAGGGCGGCGAAATCATTCCGAAGATTACGGGAGTGGATAAGGACGCACGTCCGGAAGGAAGCGAAAAGGTAACTTTCATCACACACTGTCCGGAATGCGGCAGCCGACTGGTACGCTACGAGGACGAAGCTGCACATTACTGCACGAACGAAGACGGTTGTCCCACACAGATAAAGGGCCGAATCGAGCATTTCATCAGCCGCCGTGCCATGAACATCGAAGGACTGGGACCGGAAACTGTCGACCAGTTCTATCAGGAGGGACTGATTCACGACGTGGCCGACCTTTACACGCTGCAAGCTGCAGACATCTGCCGCCTGAACCGCATGGGAGAAAAATCGGCCGAGAACATCATACAGGGAGTAGAGAAATCGAAGACCGTTCCCTACGAGCGTGTCATCTTTGCACTGGGCATCCGCTTTGTGGGCGAAACCGTGGCCAAGAAAGTGGCACGTGCGTTCCGCTCCATCGACGACCTGAAATCGGCTACGCTGAACGACTTGATTCACGTGGACGAAATCGGCGAAAAGATTGCACAGAGCATCCTGCGTTATTTCCACAGCGAAAAGAATCTCCAGCTCATCGAACGCCTGCGTGAAGCCGGAGTGCAGATGGCCATCAGCGAGGAAGAGACAGCCGGACAGACCGACAAGCTGCAAGGCCAATCCATCGTTATCAGCGGCGTATTTGCCCGCCACTCGCGCGACGAATACAAGGCACTTATCGAAAAGCATGGCGGAAAGAACGTAGGCAGCATCTCCAAGAAAACGAGCTTCATCCTGGCCGGAGAGAATATGGGCCCCAGCAAGCTGGAAAAAGCAGAAAAACTGGGCATCCGCATCGTAAATGAAGAGGAGTTTCTCGGAATGATTGGCGAATAAAGTGCCAGTCCTTTACAAATTATTTATAAAAGGCAAAAAAACGATTAAATCTATAGGTTAAATTGAAAATATTCGTACTTTTGTACACTTGTTAAAGCGATTATATTTCATTTATGATAGTAAGAAGACTGAAAGGAATGGGAGTAGCTCTGATTACTCCCTTCAAGAGCGACGGTAGCGTGGATTATAACGCGCTGGTACGACTCGTTGAATATCAGGTACAAAATGGGGTGGATTTTCTCTGTGTACTGGGTACCACTGCGGAAACACCGACACTGACTGAGGAAGAAAAAAGACAAATCAAGAAAGTGGTGATAGAACGCGTCAACGGTCGTGTGCCAATTTTGCTGGGCATCAGCAGCAACTGCACGCAGACAGTGCTCAACACGCTGAAAAATGAGGACTTCACAGGAGTGGATGCCGTACTGGTGGCCGTTCCTTATTATAATAAACCTTCACAGGAAGGCATTTACCAGCACTACAAAGCCATTGCCGAAGCTACAGATCTTCCGGTAGTGCTCTACAATGTGCCGGGACGTACCGGTGTGAACATGACGGCCGAAACAACCTTGCGTCTGGCACGCGACTTCAAGAACATCGTGGCTATCAAGGAAGCATCGGGCAACATTACACAGATGGACGATATCATCAAGAACAAACCGGAGAATTTCGACGTAATCTCGGGCGACGACGGTATTACCTTCCCGCTGATTACCTTGGGAGCCGTGGGCGTTATCTCCGTTATCGGAAATGCCTTTCCACGTGAATTCAGCCGCATGACGCGTCTGGCACTGGCCGGCGACTACAACAATGCGCTGACCATCCATCACCAGTTTACGGAGCTGTTCAAGTTGCTGTTTGTCGACGGTAACCCTGCCGGAGTGAAAGCCATGCTGAGCATGATGGGAATGATTGAAAACCGTCTGCGCCTGCCGCTGGTTCCAACCCGCATCACTACTTACGAGCAGATGCGCCGCATACTGGATGAACTGAAAATAAAATGCTAAAGAAATCACGGCAGAACCCTGCCGTGACCGCATAAAAAAAGAGATTTCAAATCTGTACAGAACCTGTCTGATTTGAAATCTCTTTGCTTTTTGTTGTATCCAAAGTCATCTTCTTCAAAGGGCGGGCATCAATTTTCTGCCTGATGCAGAAGCGATGCCAGTTCGGAGGGAGTTACATTCTTTGCCACAATGGCTCCACGGTCGTTCACCAGGTAATTGATGAATCCGTGCTTCAGGTCGTACGACTTGAATATCTCCGAATTTTCACCTTCCATTTCCTGATAGACGTTATCGCTGATACCGTCCTGGCGAACCGCAGCGTTGAATACCGACTGATAGCGGTCGAATGAAATGGAAATCATCTCAACACGGGCGTCGTCCGAAACCACATTGTGCAGTCTGGCATTGCGTGTACGCGATGCGGCGTCGTAACTGGCCCAAAAGCTCAGCAGGATGTAATTGCCTTTTGCGGCTTGCAGGCTGAGCGGCTGCTTTTCTTTTCCGAGCACTAACTCTGGAGCCTGAGCCCCAAGCGGAAGTTTCTCGGTGGGAGTCTTTCTCTTGTCAAATGACAGAGAAATGAAGGAACTGAATACTAATACAACAAAAAACCACTTTACATTTTTGAGCATGTAATTTGATTTTAGTTAATACTATCCGGTACTGTGTCCTTACAGTGATTTCCTGCCCGGAACATTACTTCTGTGGCCGGAACAGCAGGACTGCCCGGTCACGTGAATCTGGGAAATCCGTTGCAAATATACGGTTTATTTCCCTAAAAAGTTCAGAAAAGTCTAATATTTTATGTTTTTAAGCATAATTTTTAAGTTTCATCTGAAGCATCTCCCCATTTTCTGCCACGTAAACGTACTTGTCGGCACCCCGGTCTTCCACCTCTACACGGTAGTAATTCCCTGTTGCTGTTTCAAAGAAATCCACATCGTCGACCTCCATTCCGCTTCCTGACAAATCAGCCAAAGCTTGGCGTACGCCTTCGGGAAGGGTACTGTATTCGCGCTCTTCTATCTCGTATGTAGTATGTATCCAGGAAAGAACTCCATCAGCCAGTTTGTAGTACACTTCTTTCTGACGGCTGCCGTCGCGGATTTCCACTTCGATACCTCCTTTTTCTTCTTCAATGTCCAGAATCACAGCCTGAGGATATTTTGTCTTTACCAGTTCTTTCACCTCCGATGTCTGTCCGGGAGCTACCGGAGTATGTTCTCCCCATTCTGCTTCTTCACGAATCAGCGTGCCATCTTCCAGATAGGTAAGTTCATATTCCTTCTCACCCGATTCCACTTCTATCACGTAAGTCACACTGCCGTCGGTTTTCTCAATCTTATCCACATCATCCACTTTCCACGAAGCGTATGCACCCGCCTTGAAAGCATCTTGTACAGCTTGCGGTAATTGTGTGAAACGTAAGTCATATTCTGTCATTACCCATGCGCCGTCGGGAGTAAACCATGCCTTGTTCTCATATCCGTTATCCACGAATTCAGCTTCATAGAACTGACCTTTTTGTTCCCAGTCCACTCTCGATACATTCGGATATCGGGTATCAAAAGCTTCTTGGAGGTTTGCCGATACTTGCAAACGGTCGTCATCATCTTTATCACAGCTCTGCAGGCTGACAACACCCAGTGTCATCATGGCCCAAAATACAATTTTCTTCATAAATCAATGTTCTTTTTTCTTTTGGTTATGACAAAGGTCTGATACAATTCTGAAAAGATTTTGAAATAATCCGTGAAATTGGAAAAAAAATGAGATTTCGCATGCCCAGTCTATTTTTATCACTATATTTGGAGTACAACAACTTAGACAATTTATATATGAGATATATACACCGCATTTTAGCAGTTCTTTTTTGTCTGTTTTTCTCCACCGTGTCGGCCCAGAAAGTGGGACTGGTGCTCAGTGGGGGCGGAGCCAAGGGCCTTACGCACATCGGTATCATCCGTGCACTGGAGGAAAACAACATTCCCATCGACTATATCACAGGTACTTCCATGGGAGCTATCGTCGGATCGCTCTATGCCATGGGCTATTCGCCGGACGACATGGAAAAACTTATCAAATCGGAGGACTTCAAGCAATGGTATTCCGGAGGGATACAGGAGAAATATATCTATTATTTCAAACGGAATCCGCCCACTCCGGAATTTATCAATATCCGTGTGTCACTGAAGAACCCGTTACATAAGGTAAAAACACAGTTTCTGCCTTCCAGCGTGGTCGACCCGCTACAGATGAACTTAGCGTTCGTAGAGTTGTTCGGGCAGGCCACAGCGCTCTGCCGGGGGAATTTTGACAGACTGTTCGTGCCGTTCCGCTGTGTAGCTTCTGATGTGTATAACAAACGCCCGATTATTTTCAAGGAAGGCGATTTGGGGGATGCCGTGCGTGCCTCCATGAGCTTTCCAGGCATGTTCAAGCCCATTGAAATTGATTCCGTGCTGGCGTATGACGGAGGGATATACAATAATTTCCCGGTCAATGTAATGACGGAGAACTTTCATCCGGACATTATTATCGGCAGCGTGGTAAGTTCCAATCCCGGGAAACCGAAGGAAGGAGACATTATCGGACAGCTGGAAAGCATGATCATGCAGAAAACGGACTATTCCGTACCTGATTCTATGGGCATTCTGATGACCTTTAAATACGAAGATGTGAGCCTGATGGATTTCAATCGTTTTGACGAACTGCACGACATCGGCTATAAACGTACCATGGAACTGATGGATTCCATCAAGAACCGGATTCCCCGTCGTATGGACTATCGTCTGCTGGAGAAGGAACGCATGGCTTTCAAAAAGAAAATGCCTGAATTCCGGTTCCGTAATATCATCATACACGGAGCAAACGACCAGCAGAAAAAATACATCCGCAAGGAGTTTCACACCGAAGAAGACGGTACATTCTCTTTTGAAGAACTTCGAAAGGGATATTTCCGCCTGATGTCGTCCGATAATATGATTTCCGAGATTATTCCTCATGCAGTCTACAATCCCTACGAGAACGATTTTAACCTGGATTTGAAGGTACGCATGAAGGATGACCTCTCGCTGAGAGTAGGAGGTAACGTAGGCTCAAACGGAGCGAACCAAGTGTATGTAGGAGCCACTTATCACAACCTGAACAATTTCTCCAAGGAATTCTCGCTGGACGGACAGTTAGGACAAATCTACAATAACCTGCAACTTGCGGGACGCATTGATTTGCCAACCCGTCTGCCGACCTCATACCGGCTGGTGGCCTCCTTATCTACGTTCGACTACCTGAAGCAGGAAAAACTCTTGAGTAAAGGAAATACTCCCATTTTCAACAAGCAAAAAGAAGAGTTTGTGAAGCTATTTGTCTCCATGCCTTTCCTGAGCCGCCAGAAAGCCGAATTTGGTATCGGGGTAGGCCATTTGGAGGACCAGTATTTCCAGACCAACGTCATCGATTTTACTTCAGATGTACGTGATGTCAGCAAATATTCCATTTTCGGAGGTTCTGTCGCATTAGACGGGAATACACTCAACAGCCGGCAGTTTGCCACCTCTGGACGCCGCGAACGACTTGCTGCACACATCTACACAGGTGTAGAACGATACTATCCCGGAAATGAAGACCCGGCTTACACCGAAAACTACAAATACATCCAGTCATGGCTGCAAATCGCCTATGAACTGGAGAAATATCATACACTGAGTCCGCATTTCTCATTGGGTACCTACCTGAAGGCCTATTATTCCTCCCGCAACTTCAGCCACAATTATCGGGCTACCATGATGCAAGCCGGAGAATTTGCGCCTACGGCTCACAGCAGAATCACCTACAACGAAGCATTTCGGGCCAACCAGTTTGTGGGAGCAGGTGTATGTCCGATTTACATGTTCAATAGTGTGCTGCAAGTAAGATTGGGCATGTATGGATTTGCACCGATTTTCCCCATTCGCGAAGAAAGTAACAAGGCAAGCTACGGAAAAGTGTTTTCCCAGTTCGAATATATGGGAGAATTAGACCTGGTTGTCAAACTTCCTTTCGGCTCGATATGTGCCTACCTAAATCATTATAGCTCACCGAGTAAGAACTGGAATTTGGGCCTCACATTGGGCTGGCAGATATTTGGAAGCCGGTTTATGGAATAATTTTTATTGAAAAAAAATCGCAGAAATATTTGGAAGTTTCGTACAAACTCCATACCTTTGCACCCGTCAAACAAAAAGGACATGGCCGCGTAGCTCAACTGAATAGAGTAGCTGACTACGGATCAGCCGGTTACAG
>OGPS01000524.1_pt1 | contig 36119 bp, 23 predicted proteins | sample 1552931 | NCBI WGS metagenome assembly OGPS01 (sample SAMEA2580252, study PRJEB22360) | human gut metagenome | biome: human gut; feature: human-associated habitat; material: faeces | place: Denmark | collected 2008/2010 | reverse complement strand
ATAACACAGCGCGTCCTCATCGAGCCCTCAACAAGAAGACTCCGATGCAGATGCTTATACCAGATTACCCCAACCCTCTAACAATCCAACCCTCTAAGAACCAGATATCTAAGAACAATTCTACAAACGCTCCGAGCCTCAAAACTCCGAGCCCATGCCGCTTAACTCCACACAAAGACCTATCTTTGTGTACCTCCGCAGTAAAGACGACCACAAGTCGTGTACCCCAGCAGGAGCAAAACTAACAAATGAGTACACTCGCAGGACTAACAAAAATGACCCGTGTACCGTCTCAGTAATACCTCCCCAACTGTGTACTTTTTTCAGGAAGAGGACAGTTTTTACGAGTTCCAAAGTTGGTTCCTCTCTTGGAACTTTTTAGTTCCAAGGGGGGAACTCTTTAGTTCCAAGGGAGGAACTTTTTAGTTCCAAAGGGAGGAACTTTTCGGTTCCAAGGGAGGAACCGTTCATCGGACAGCTATGATTTCGTATCTTTGTCCCGTAAGCAGAGACTGCTGGAGTGGTCTCGTCGTGACATTTACTGCTTAACGAAATAGCGTATCCTAAATGAATACACATCAACGACAGCTAGCGTGGTGGCTCTACGGCGGGCTAATGCTCATCTTCGTGGCGCTCTTGTGGTGGGTCGCTGCAACTGACGGGGCTATGAGTGGCTCCTCGGAGTCGCTCGTCACGGCTCCTGTAGCTACGACAGAGTCCTTGAGTGAACTTCCTGAGGGGGCTTCACTACCCCAGGGGGCTACGACCCTTTCGCCCGCTGGGGAGGCTTCGCCGTGGCAATCGTTTGTGACATCGGTACGCACTCATGCAGCCTCAGACATAGGGATGCTGCTGATCCAGTTGGTCGTCATCCTGCTCGTGGTACGTGTCGTGGGGTGGCTCTTCGCACGGCTGCACCAGCCGACGGTCATCGGGGAGATCCTAGCTGGTATACTGCTCGGCCCGAGCTTGTTGGGAGCCGTATGGCCTGAAGCGATGGAGACACTCTTCCCTGTGCACAGCTTGGGCAATCTAGAGCTGCTCAGTCAGTTCGGACTGATCCTCTTCATGTTTACCATTGGTATGGAGCTGCGTATGAAAGACCTCAAGGGGCAGGCACAGCAAGCTTTCATCATCAGTCAGTCGGGAATCATCTTTCCGTTTATCCTAGGCATCATCCTCACTTATGGGCTCTACAGTCGCCCTGAGCTGCTGAGCGAGGGGAGTAGCTTCTTGTCGCTCGCACTCTTTGTGGGCATCTCACTCAGCATCACCGCCTTCCCCGTCTTGGCGCGTATCATCCAGGAGCGCTCGCTCTCGCATAGTCACCTAGGACGTTTGGCTCTCTCGACCGCAGCTATGGGAGATATCGTGGCATGGCTCATGCTGGCGGCCATCATGGCGGTCAGCCAGGGTGGAAGCTTCACGAGTGCCTTCTACAACATGCTCTTCCTCGCGCTCTACTTGGCGGTTATCTTTGGCATCTTGCGACCACTCTTCGGACTCCTCGGGCGGCGTGTGAGACATCGTGAGGTACTCTCCAAGTCGCTCATGGGACTCATCTTCATCCTCCTCATGGCGAGCGCCTACTTCACCGAGATCATGAGTATGCACGCGCTCTTTGGCGCCTTCATGCTGGGGCTTGTCATGCCGGAGAACCTAGACTTCCGAGTGATTGTCAAGGAAAAAGTCGAGGACCTAGCACTTTTGCTCCTCCTGCCGCTCTTCTTCGTGAGCTCAGGTTTGCGCACAGAGCTGGGCTTGGTCAATACGCCTCAGCTGTGGGGGCTCTTCCTGATCTGTACGCTTGTAGCAGTTGTGGGCAAAATGGGCGGTACATACCTAGCAGCGCGAAGCTGTGGCATACAGCGCCGCGAAAGCCTTTACCTAGGGGCTTATATGAATACCCGAGGGCTGATGGAGCTGGTCGTACTGCGCATCGGACTGGACCTAGGAGTCCTCTCGACCGTCCTCTTTACCATCCTCGTGATGATGACGCTCGTGACGACTGTCATGACCGCCCCGACATTGCAACTGATCGACTGGCTCCTCAAGAAGAAAACGCCGCAGAGCCTGGAGCACGCGACAGGTCAGGTGCTCATCTCCTTTGGTCGTGCCGAGACGGGCGTGACGCTCTTAGAGTTCTTCCATAGGCTCTGTGGCGGCACCTCTCCACAGGTGGCTTGTACGCTGATGCACGTCACCACCGATACAGACATTAGCACCATCGATGCGGACCACTACTACGCTAGTAGCTTTGCAGCGCCGATGGAGATGGCCAAGCAGCTAGACCTGACGGTGGAGCGTAAGTATGAGATTGCCGAATCGGTTCCTGAGGCGGTACTCTCGCACGCTAATCATATCCAGAGCAACCTGCTTCTCCTCGGAGCGAGTGTCAACCTCTCACAAGACAAAAAAGACCGCGACCTGGTAGCTTATAGCGATAAGCTAACCCGTCGGTGGAAAGTTGTGACTGGTCGTCGCCGCCAAGCGAAGAAAGAGCAGAGTTCGCACTCCTTTGAGGAGATTATCGCCACCTTTGCTCACGAGGCACCTTGCTCGGTGGGTATCTATGTGGACAATGGTCAGACCCCGATAGCGCATCCGCTCGTGCTGATGCAGCGGCCTGAGGACAAAGAGCTACTACTCGTCGCTGAGCAGGTGACGGAGCGTGCCGATAGTCCGATCACGCTGATGCCTCTCTCGTCACATCTTGCCAAGCCTACGACAGAGCTCTCGGCTCGTGTTTCGTGGAGTGGGGAGAGCTTTGCTGAGCAGGTCGATCTGAGCGCTTACGACTTCGCGCTCATCGCTTACGATGCGTGGGCAGCCCTCACGCCGGCTCAGCAAGAGCTTCTAAAGCAGCTGCCCTCTTACTTCATTCTAGACATTGATGAGGCGACCATTGAGTTGCCGACGATACATCGTCCGACTACAGAAGCCGTCTCTTACCTTGGTAAAGCGTCTTAACTATGAAACGTGAGAAAGGCACTCCTCGCCAAGCGAAGCCAAAGCAGCGCACGCCGCTCTGGGCACAGAAAGACCCGTGGCTCGCTCCTTACTATGAGACGATAGAGGCATGGCAAAACTATATCGCAGCGCGTCGGCAGCTCTTCGTTGGCTCGCAAAGCCTCTCGAGCTGGGCGTGTGGACACCTTTACTTTGGGCTACATCGCACAGAAAAGGGGTGGACACTGCGTGAATATGCGCCAGCAGCTAAGGCAGTCTACCTATTTTGCGACGCTAACCAGTGGCATCAAGGTCCGATCTATCGATATATTGCTAATGAGGAGCGACCAGGCGAGTGGCTTCTCGAACTCCCCGCCACAGCGCTACATCATCTAGACTACTACAAGCTCCTTATCTGCACCGATGATGAGGAGCTAGAGCGTATCCCGGCTTACGCGCACTATGTGGTGCAAGACCCGCATGACTACAGCTTCTGCGCTCGTGTTTGGGCTCCCGAAGAGCCTTACCTGATGCAGGCTCCAGCACCTCAGCGCCCCGACACCTTACTCATCTATGAGTGCCACATAGGGATGAGTGGCGAGGAGATGGGCGTGGCGAGCTACGAACAGTTTCGCACGGAGCGACTGCCCTACATCGTCTCGGCGGGCTACAATACGCTCCAGATCATGGCGGTGCAGGAGCACCCGTACTACGGTTCGTACGGCTATCACGTCTCCAACTTCTTCGCTCCGTCCAGTCGCTTCGGTACGCCCGACGATCTCAAGCGCTTAGTCGACGAGGCGCACGCCTTGGGCCTTTACGTCATTATGGACTTGGTCCACTCGCATGCTGTGCGCAACGAAGCTGAGGGCTTGGCTCGCTACGATGGCACGCGGACGCTCTTCTTTCACGAGGGGAGCCGTGGCGAGCACCCGCAGTGGGACTCGCTCTGCTTTGACTACGGCCGTGGCGAGGTGGTACACTACCTCCTCTCCAATTGCCACTACTGGCTCACAGAGTATGGCTTCGACGGCTTCCGCTTCGACGGGGTCACCTCGATGCTTTATGAGGATCACGGCTTGGGGCGACCTTTTCTCACCTATGAGGACTACTACAATGGCAATGTAGATCGAGATGCGCTGACCTATCTGACGCTTGCGAACGAACTTATCCACGCTGTCAAGCCTGCAGCGACTACCATCGCCGAGGAGGTGAGCGGACTGCCAGGGCTGTGCGAGAGTCAAGCCACCGACGGCTACGGCTTTGACTACCGATTGGCGATGAATGTGCCGGACTACTGGATCAAGCTGATCAAGGAGCAGCCCGACGAAGCGTGGAATCCCGAGAATATGTGGTACGAACTGCGCAATCATCGTCCCTCTGAGCGAACTATCTCCTACGCTGAGAGTCACGACCAAGCACTCGTCGGAGACAAAACCATCATCTTCCGACTCATCGACAGCGATATGTACTGGCACATGCAGCAGAGCGACTACAATGATCGGGTGATGCGTGGCATAGCGCTCTGCAATATGATCCGTCTGATGACCTTCGCCACGATGTGCGGTGGTTATCTCACCTTCATGGGCAATGAGTTTGGTCACCCCGAGTGGATCGACTTCCCTCGTGAGGGCAATGGCTACTCTTACCAGTACGCTCGTCGTCAGTGGTCGCTGCGGGACAATGACTTACTGCGCTACAAGCAGCTAGCACACTTTGACAAAGGGATGCTCTCGCTCTGTGGCTTGACGCCCCGCTTTGCAGAACTCTCGGACTACTGCTACCACAGCCACACGGAGCGACAGGTTATCGTCTTCATGCGGGGGGACGAGTACCTCTTTGCCTTCAACTTTAGCCCCACGGAGAGTTACGTCGACTATCCCATCGAGGGCGTGCCCGCGGGGCAGTATGCGCTGCTCCTCGACAGCGATGCGGTCGCCTGCGGTGGCTTCGGACGTATCGATGCCAGCGTCACGCACCACACCCGCACCACCGCCGAGGGAGGCACCGAGCTACGACTCTATCTGCCCTCCCGCTCAGCGCAAGTCTACCAGCGCAAGCCGTAATAGCCCTTTCGTAAAAACAGCAAAGGCGCATAGTTCACCAAGAGCTATGCGCCTTTGTCTTGCTTATGTGTAAGTCTTACTTCTCGAACTCGATGTCGATGTCGAAGGACTCATGCCAGGGCAGTCCCTGACGAGCCACCTCCTCGAGGAAGGGATCTGGGTCAAACTGCTCGACGTTGAAGACGCCAGCGCCACCCCACAGACCCTTGGCAAGCATTAGCGCGCCCGTCGTAGCGGGGACACCCGTCGTGTAGCTGACACCCTGCGTGCCGGTCTCACGGTAGGCTGCTTGGTGAGAGCAGTTGTTCCATATGTAGTAGGTACGCTCCTTGCCATCCTTGACGCCACGGATGCGGCAGCCGATAGAGGTCTCACCCGTATAGTTCTCGCCCAGCTCCTTAGGATTGGGTAGGACAGCCTTGAGGAATTGGATCGGCACGATCTCCTGACCATTGTAGTTAATCGGCTCGATGCTAGCCATACCAATGTTTTGGATCACCTCGAGGTACTTGAGATACTCCTCACCGAAGGTCATCCAGAAGCGCGCCCGACGTATCGTGGGGAAGTGCTTGACGAGCGACTCTAGCTCCTCATGGTAGAGAAGGTAAGACTCGCGTACTCCGATGCCGGGGTAGTGCAGCGGACGATGTATCTCCTGAGGCTCCGTTTCGATCCACTCGCCCTCGTGGTAGTACTTACCCTTTTGGGTGATCTCACGGATATTGATCTCTGGGTTGAAGTTGGTCGCAAACGCCTTGTGGTGGTCACCTCCGTTGCAGTCCACGATGTCGAGGTAGTGTATCTCGTCAAAGTGATGCTTAGCAGCGTAAGCGGTGAAGATACTGGTCACGCCTGGGTCAAAGCCACACCCTAGGACGGCGGTCAGTCCAGCCTCCTTAAAGCGGTCGTGGTATGCCCACTGCCAGCTGTACTGATACTTAGCCTCGTCGAGAGGCTCGTAGTTTGCCGTGTCGAGGTAGTTGACGCCTGCCTTGAGACACGCCTCCATGATGGTGAGATCTTGGTAAGGGAGTGCTACGTTGATGCAGATGTCTGGTCGGAAGCTCTCGAAGAGCTTCACCAGCTGCTCTACGTCGTCAGCATCCACCTGTGCGGTCTGGATCTTGACGTTTTGTATCTGTGCTGCGATAGCGTCACACTTAGACTTAGTGCGGCTCGCCAGCATAATGTCAGTAAAGGTCTCAGCATTCTGAGCCACCTTGTGAGCTACTACGGTGCCTACGCCACCAGCTCCGATGATGATCACTCTTGTCATAGAGGTTGTATAGTTAAAAGCGTTAGAGATTCATGAGGTTTATGGTAGCCACACCGCCATCCTTTTGCGGATGCCTTATGCGTCATCGCTACTTTGCTCTGCCAAAGATACGAAAAAGAAGTTAGAGATTAGAGGTTAGCTAGCCCTCCCCTCCTGAGGAAATCGGAAATCTCCAGTGAGAAAATGAAAATTCCCCACGGAGCCGGGAAATAAAAGTTCGGAAGAATGAAATGAAACTTCGGAAGAAGCAAATCAAAGTTCGGAAGAATTTTTTTATGCCTCCGTGAAGGATTTCCGTTTTCTACCGAGATATTTTCGATTTCCTCGGAGGTGTGGGCTGAGTGGCAGTGATCGGCTGTCAACGGCTGGCGGGCGACTAGATGAAAATATCGGAGCTGTCGGAGCTATCTGGGTCATCTGAGTGATTGGATCTCTCACCTCTAATCTCTAACTTCTCCCCTCTCAACTCCAGCTTCCCCTTTGTCGTAGGGAGAGTTTTTATTATCTTTGTGGTATAATCAGTAGATAGGAATCATATATGAAGTTTACCGTCAACAGCAACGAGCTCTCTACGCTCTTGCAAAATGTAGGGCGCCTTGTCCCTGCGAGCAATGTCTCTATGCCAGCGCTGGCCAACTACCTCTTTGAGGTGACTCCTGAGCGGATCTCCGTGACGGGAGGGGATACGATGATGCGCTCGACTGGTGTGATCGCTCCGCTAGAGTGTGATGGCGAAATGCGCTTCCTGATAGCTCCCACCCCCCTACTGGACTATATCAAGTCGCTGCCTGTACAGCCGCTGACGATGGAGATGCAGACGACCGAAGAGGGCGCGCGGTTTATCCACCTGATCCACTCGACAGGATATCTAGACATTCCCATTGGCGATGCAGATCTCTACGTCTCTAGAGAGTCTCCCGAGGATACTGATGGGGCTGCTATGATGAGTATGAATAGCTCTAGTCTCCTGGCTGGTATCTCGGCAGTTCTGCCGGCTGCCTATCCCGACACATCGCGTGAGCAGCTCCACGGCGTGCACTTCGTCATGCTCACGGACCGTCTAGAGCTCTGCGCGACGGACAATGTACAGCTCGTACGCTACATAGACTACGATGCACGGATCGTTGAGAAGGAGGGCGAGGTAGCACAAGCTTCACTCAAGGATCCTAGCTTCACGCTTCCGATCAAGGTCTCTAGCTTCCTACAGTCTATCCTCCCGAACTTTGCCAATGAGGAGGCACTCGTCATCTTCAATAATAAGCAGGTGGAGGTGCGCTTTGGCACTTACAATGTGGTCTCACAGGTGAGCGTGCTGGACTTCCCCAACTACAACGGGCTACTCCCAGACTCTATGACCTATATGATCGAGATCGACGGGCAAGTCTTGCAGCGCGCCACGACTCGTGTCAACTATCTGAGCAATATCGTGGGGCTGGGTGCCGACTCGAGCCTGCTCTGTATCACCTTCGAGGAGCATGCGATGGTCATGAAGGGTGGCTTCTACGCACAGGGCGCTAATACGCCTGGTGTCGATGTCGAGGAGCGTATCCCTGTGGACTATCCCGAGCAGATGGAGGGGATGCAGATCACCTTCAAGACGAACACCTTCATTAAGTTCCTCAAGGCGTTCAATGCGGAGAGCCTGCAGCTACACATTACCAATGCTACGCAGCCGATCATGATCACACCGACCAAGGTGGCTGACCAAACGGACCTGCGAGGTATCACAGCTCCCGTACGTATCTAAGAACACCGAATCGATAAGTTATGACGCTACAACTGGATCGTCCGCTAGTGGTCTTTGACATAGAGGCTACGGGACTGGATATTACGAATGACCGCATCATCGAGCTGACAATACTCAAGCTGATGCCCGATGGGGAGCGGATCGTACGGACACGACGCTTCAATCCTGAGATGCCTATCCCGGCCGAGAGCACAGCGATACATGGCATCACGGACGAAGATGTGCGTGACTGTCCTCCCTTTAGAGCTTGTGCTAAGAGCTTAGCGGAGCTGATCGATGGGTGCGACCTGGCGGGCTACAACTCGCAGCGCTTTGACCTGCCGATGCTCGGGGAGGAGTTCCTCCGTGCTGGCGTGGAGGTGGATCTGCTCTCTAGGCAGCATATAGACGTGCAGACGATCTTTCACAAGATGGAGCCTCGTACACTCGAGGGGGCTGTGCGCTTCTACTGTCATCGTGAGCATATCGGAGCGCACGGCGCTGAGGCAGACACGATCGCTACGCTCGATGTGCTACTGGCACAGCTGGAGAAGTATGGCGATGCACTCCCGAAAAGTGTCAAGGAGCTGTCCGACCTGACCACTTATCATCGCAATGTAGACCTTGCGGGGCGCATTGTGCTAGACGATAATGATGTGCCAGTCTTTAACTTTGGCAAGCACAAGGGGCGCTCTGTCGAGGAGGTCTTAAGAGAAGAGCCTGGCTACCTGAGCTGGCTACTGCAAGCGGACTTCTCACGAGACACGAAGCGTCAGTTCCTCCTGATCAAGGAGCAGATGAAGCCTTAGAGCCATCACGCCACACGATAGATAGCCATGCGCTTACAGAACAAGCATATAGTCGTAGGGATCACCGGTGGGATAGCCGCCTACAAGACCGCCTCGCTGGTACGTCTGCTGATCAAGGAGGGTGCCGAGGTGCAGGTGGTTATGACGCCCGCTGCAAAGGAGTTTATCACGCCGCTAACGCTCGCTACGCTCTCGCAGCATGCGGTGGTCTCGGACTTCTTCGATCGTCGTGACGGTTCGTGGCATAGTCACGTGACGCTGGGCACTTGGGCCGATCTGATGATCATAGCTCCCGCCACGGCTAGCACGATTGGCAAGATGGCGCACGGCATTGCCGACAATATCCTCGTGACCACTTATCTAGCGATGCGCGCCCCCGTGCTGATCGCCCCAGCGATGGATCTAGACATGTGGTCTCACCAGACGACCGCCCGCAATCTGGAGATACTGGCGCAGGACGGTGTCGCACAAGCGTTGCCCGCTGAGGGCTTTCTCGCTAGTGGACTGACCGGGCGGGGACGCATGCAGGAGCCCGAGGAGATCTTAGAGCAGGCGGTCGCAATGCTCACCACTACGAAGGCGGGGCTACCCTTAGCAGGGGAGTGCGTCACCATCACAGCAGGACCTACCTACGAACCGATCGACGATGTACGCTTCATAGGCAACCATTCATCGGGACTGATGGGTATTTCCTTGGCGGAAGCTTTGGCACGTCAGGGTGCCGAGGTGCATTTGGTCTTAGGTCCAACGCATCTCCGTCCCACCAACCCGCAGATTGTCGTACACCCCGTGATGACTGCCGAAGAGATGCTGGCAGCAGCTCAGGAGACCTTCGGGCGTAGCTCGATAGCGATCTTTGCAGCGGCAGTGGCTGACTATCGACCCGAGGAGCGCGTGTCTGGAAAGATCAAGAAGGAGCGTCGTGGCGGGGAGCAGATGCAGCTTACGCTGACGCAAAATCCCGACATAGCAGCAACTCTTGGGGCGCAGCGCCGTGCAGGACAGTACTTAGTTGGCTTTGCTCTAGAGACTTCTGTGGATACCTCCGCAGCCGAGAGCAAGCTGCGCAACAAGCATCTCGATGCGATCGTGCTTAACTCGACGAGCGATGCGGGTGCGGGCTTTGGAGTTCCGACCAATAAGGTGCTAATACTAGACAAAGCGGGTGCTCGATGCGACCTGCCACTAGAGAGCAAGGCGGTTGTGGCGGAGCAGATCGTAGACTTCGTACTCAAGCATCGCACACAGCTCGTTTAGTCTTATGAACTTCCACCAGATGAAGCGTCTACTCCTCGCCTTCGTGGCACTACTTCTGTGGCTTCCTCAGCAAAGTCTGGCGCAAGAGCTGAATGCTCGTGTTACGGTCAACGTGGATCGTCTCGGCTCCTCCGCCGATCAGGCGATCGTGTCCGACTTGACCCAGCAGTTGACCGAGATGATCAATCAGACGCGATGGACGAACGCCACCTTCTCGCCGATGGAGCGGATCGAGTGCGCTTGGGGTCTGAACCTCGTGAGTGTCTCTGACGACGGGCTCTACACGGCGGAGCTAAGCATCTCCGCACAGCGACCCGTCTACGGAGCCTCCTATACGACCCCGCTGCTGGTGCATCTAGACCGTGAGCTAAACTTCCAGTACGCTCCCTACCAGCCACTCGTCTATGCGCCCACACAGATTGACAATAACCTTGTGGCGACGGTCGCTTTCTACGCTTATCTCATCTTAGCTCTAGACTTTGACTCCTTTGCGCCTCTCGGGGGCGACTACGCTGCGCGACAGATGCAGCAACTGGTGGCGACAGCTCAGCAGATGATGGACTGGTCGGGCTGGAAAGCTTACGCCAGTGACAACAACCGCTACGCTATCAGCCAAGCATACAACGATCCAGCACACCAGCCGTGGCGCAATTACTGGTATCAGTACCATCGCCAGGGACTAGACCTCCTCACGAGCAACTTACGTCGTGGCTACACCAACATATTAGAGCAGCTCTCCCTCCTAGAGGAGACCTGGCAGGCCAATAGTTTGTCGCCGCTCCTACAGATCTTCGCACAGACCAAGCTAGACGAGCTACCTCTTCTGGTCGAAGGCGCTCCACAGGAGAGCCGCATAGCAGCTTACAAGACGCTCTCGAAGATCTATCCAACGGAAGATAGCAAGCTCTCAGCCCTGAAGAAGTAACTACACTCCATGCTGCACAGCTTATACATACGGGACTATATCCTCATCGAGGAGCTTAGCTGCACCTTCCCCACGGGACTCATAGCGGTCACGGGCGAGACGGGAGCGGGCAAGAGTATCTTTGTCTCAGCCCTACAACTGCTCGCAGGAGGGCGTGCCGACATATCGACCGTTCGTCAAGGCTGCCAGAAGGCGGTCATCGAGGGGGAGTTTACTCAGCTCAGTCCTCAGGTCATCGAATGGATGCAAGCGCAGGAGCTAGAGACCGAGGAGAGCTGTCTCGTACGTCGTGAGATACGACAGACGGGACGTAGTCGCATCTTCGTCAATGATACGCCCGTGACCCTTGTTCAGCTGGAAGAGCTGGGCGCACTATTGCTAGACGTTCACTCGCAGCATCGCAACCTCTTGCTCCGTGAGGGCGCTTACCAGATCGCACTGATCGACTCGCAGCTGGGAGCTGAGGCGCAGCTCGTCGAGGCGTACCATCGTGCCTATCAGCAGTACCACGACAACGCCATACGACTCAAGAAGCTACGCACAGAGGCGCAGCAAGCCGAGGCGGAGTATGAGCTGAACAGCCGAGCTTACGAGGAGATCGCTGCGCTCAAGCTCGAGCAGTACTCGCTCACCGACCTTACCGACGAGGCGGAGCGACTCACCCACACGCAGGAGATACAGGAAGGCTTGCAGAGTATCCTCGCACTACTCAATAGACCGCACAGCATCGTCGATCAGCTCACGACGGCGCAGGAGCAGATGGAGCAGACCGCCGCTTACCTTCCCGAGCTCAGCAACTACACCGAGCGTATGCGGAGCCTCGTCATCGAGCTAGACGACATCGAGAGCGACTTGAGCCGTCTGCAGGGCGAGGTCGCTTACAATCCAGCGCGCTTAGAGGAGATAAACACCATTCTGGGCGGAGTCAATGCTTTGCTCAAAAAGCATAACCTCCTATCCCCCGAAGAGCTCATCGAGTACAGCCAAGAGCTTGGTGCTAAGCTCGCTCACACCGCTCAGTACGAGCAAGAACTAGCCGCACTACGCACCGAAGTACTCCAGCAGCGCACCGCAGTCCTCACCTTAGGCAAGCAGCTCCACGAGGCACGCGCCAAGGTCGCTACACAGATCGCACAGAGCGTCACCAAGACGCTCTGCCAGCTAGAGATGCCGCACGCACGCTTTGACATAGCCCTGCAACTCCTCGACAAGCCGACCGAGCGAGGTATGGATCAGGTCGACTTCCTGCTCTCTGCCAACAGCGATCAGCCACTCCGCCCCGTCACAGACATCGCTTCGGGCGGTGAGATAGCCCGACTGATGCTAGCACTCAAGGCACTGCGCAGTCAAGCCGCCACGAGCCTCGCCGAGCTGGCCACATCGCCCGCCATCGTCTTTGACGAGATCGACACCGGTACCTCAGGCATCGCAGCTTCTCGCATAGGCGATATGCTCCACACGATGGGCGAGCGCCAGCAGATCTTCGTCATCACCCACCTACCGCAGATCGCTTCGGCAGCCACCCAGCACATACTTATATATAAGGAGGAGACCAATGGCGAGACCCACTCGCACCTGCGTCTTCTTACACCCGAAGAGCGCATCAACGAGATAGCACGCCTCCAGAGTGGCGACCAGATCACCCCCGAGGCTATCGCTGCCGCACACACATTACTTACAGCACATGATTAAGCAAAAACTCATCTACGGCATACACGCTCTCAATGAGAGCCTCGCCTCTCATAGCGACATAGACAAGATCTATATGAAGAAAGGAGCCGTCACTGGCGAACTCCTAGAGATAAAGCGTACCGCACGCGCTCAGGGCATACCCGTCATGGAGGTTCCCGCCGAGCGTCTCAACCGCTTCACACGGGGTGCTCACCAAGGGGTCGTAGCGCTCATCTCGCCGATCACTTACACCCGTCTAGAGTCGCTCATACCGATGCTTTATGACGAGGGGCAGATGCCCTTTATCGTACTGCTCGACGGAGTTACCGACGTACGCAACTTTGGCGCCATCGCTCGTACTTGCGAATGCGCAGGCGTCCACGCTATTGTCATCCCCGAGCGAGACAGCGTCTCCGTCACGGCCGATGCGGTCAATGCCTCCGCAGGAGCACTCATGCGCATCCCCGTCTGTCGTGAGCGTGACCTCGTGACCGCCTGCCGCTTCCTACGGGATAGCGGTCTGCAACTCGTAGGAGCCGATGTAGATGCCACGACAAACTACACCTCCCTTCCGATGACGCCACCCCTGGGCATCGTCATGGGTTCGGAGCAAAAAGGTATCTCCACGGGCGTCCTCAAGCAACTCACCGACCGCGTCTCGATACCTCAGCTAGGACAGATCTCCTCGCTCAACGTATCGGTCGCTACCGGCATCATGCTCTACGAGGTCGTTCGTCAGCACAACGCAAGCTTATAAAAGTTCACAATACAATCAGAAGTATACTATGAAAAAAGTAATCTCCACTCCAAACGCTCCTGCAGCTATCGGACCTTACAGCCAGGCAATAGCCTTCGGCGATATGCTCATCACCTCGGGTCAGCTAGGCCTGGACCCCAAGTCTGGTGCTTTCGTATCAGAAGATGTCTCAGCGCAGACGGAGCAAGTCTTTCGCAATCTGAAAGCTATCCTCGACGAGGCTGGTTTCACTTTCGATCAGGTTGTCAAGACTACCTGCTTCCTCGCTGATATGGGCGACTTTGCTGCGATGAATGCGGTCTACGAGAAGCACTTCTCAGGTGCCTTCCCAGCACGCTCAGCCGTAGCTGTCAAGACCCTCCCCAAGGGCGGACTCGTTGAGATCGAAGTGATCGCACACAAGTAGTAGGTCCTAGTAAATAACAAAAGAACAGCACCCTGACTGCAGTCAAGGTGCTGTTCTTTTTTAGTTTGTAGCGAGAGAGGGGCACGATCCCTCGACCTCCGGATTATGAATCCGACGCTCTAACCAGCTGAGCTACCTCGCCATCCACAGAGGGGGCTACCCCCTTAGACGATGCAAAGGTACACAATATTCCCGAACAAACCAACGCCCCAACAAAAACCGTCAGGGCTGACGCATTATACGGGGTAGGTTTCCCTACGTCTTAATGGAGGATCTCGGGAAATGGAGGAAATCGAATAATCCTCTGTGGAGATCTAGGATTATCCAGTGAGCAAATGAAAAATTCTTCCGAAGTATGAGTTGATTCTTCGGAAGAATTTTTTCATTCCTCGGAAGAAAGAGAAATTTCTTCCGAAGAATTGGTCGATTTCCTCCGAGCTATTTGGGCTTTTGCTCCGAGGAATTGACCTCAATGGAGATCTAGGAGTAGCTATAATGTGAGTCCATAGCGCTATGTGGCAAGACTTAATCCGTCTATTCCTCGGTTGGCGTCAGCCCTGCAAAAACCATAGTTCGTTTCGGCTAATTCCTACTTTGAGGTGCTGGACGGCAGTAGTTAGAGCTGACTCGTTGTACCTATACATCCCAATTCCTCGGAGGAAGTAAAAACTCTTCAGAAGAATCAGAACTTACTTTTACCCTGATACTTGGGATAGCCTCAAAGCGTTACAGCGTGCTGTAACCTCTATTCCAGGTGACCTCTGAGCCGTGTGTCCGTACTGCTTCTGTGCGGGCAAGGACGAAGAAGTAGTCGCTCAGACGATTGACAAAGCGAACGATCAGGTCATCCACACGGCTCTCCTCACGAAGGCGGTAGATGTTGCGCTCGGCACGACGACAGACGGTACGACAGACGTGACAGAGTGCTGCGGAGCGTCCACCAGAGGGGAGGACGAACTCTTTGAGACGAGGAAGTGTAGCGTCTAGCTCATCGATCTTGTGCTCCAGCTTCTCAATGTCCGTCGGGTCTATCTGCATAGCTGCGAGGTACTCCTCCTGATCGGGCGGTGTGGCTAGACTTCCAGCCACGTTAAAGAGAATATGCTGCAGACGCAGTAGGAAGTCGTGCGTCTCATCTGTGAGGTCCTCAGCGAGGAGGACGCCGATATGGCTGTTGAGTTCGTCAATAGTGCCGTAGCACTCGAGGCGTATGTGTCCCTTGGAGATACGTGTACCACCTACGAGTCCAGTGGTGCCGTCATCGCCACGGCGGGTATATACGGGGCTTTTCTTCATAGTTGTAGCTTGTTTGAGTAGGTAATAGGGTTAATGTCTGATACGTGTCCAGAAGTCTTGGCGGGGCAACTTATGATCTAGGAAGAGTAGTTGTCCGCCTGCGTAGTCGACCATCATGCCAGCCTCTCTCTGACGAAAGGACTCTGGCACTTTGCTCCCGACATGCCAAAGGATAGAACCTGTGCCCCACGGCATCTCCGCTAGTTGTTCGCCTTGCCATAAGATCAGTGCGCTATCATAGGTGAGCGTCTTGTCGTGCTGCGTGACCAGCTGTGTGAGTGGCCACTGGTGGAGCAGCTGGAGGGCTAGTTGCTTCTGCCGGCGGTCTAGTAGGTCGCTACCCTCGAGTAGCTCCTCTAGATGCTCTGGGTAATACGCTACACCACGCTGATCTAGGACTAAGGTAATAAGCCGAAAGGCTGTCGGCGAGTGGACACCATGCCCTAGCGAAGTCCACCAACGCTTGAGAGGAGTCGCCATAGATGGGTCGAGTGGTGATCCTAATATATATAGTCATGCGAAGACGAGCCAATGGAACCATCAGCTTGTCTTCGCATGTCTATTTCGTTGTGAGCTGGTGATTACTCAGCTACAGGAGCTTCAGCAGCTGCAGGCTCCTCTACGACTAGAGCACCCTCGCAAAGCTGCTCCTCGCCCTTGCCGAAGTAGAAAGAGTCCCCCTTCGTCCAGAAGTAGTAGCCCTCCTCGTTTTCCCACTTAGCACCGTCAGCGCTGACAGCGTTCTTCAGCTCGTAGACTACATTGCCCTCAACATCCTTGAGCGTTGCATTCTCACGGTTCTCGCCAGTGACAGTCAGCTCAAAGTGCTGCTTGCCGTCAGCGGTAGCGTAGTTGAAGACCTCAGGCTCAGCAACGACAGGAGCCTCTGCGACAATAGCGGTAGAGTCTACGGTAGTAGTTGCGTCTTTCTTCTCCGTGTTACAAGCTACTAGTGCTAGACCAGCAGCTACGATTAGCATAAACTTTTTCATATTCGTATGATTGATTAAAGTGAATAAATCCGATTGATTACGCCTGCTGCTCCTTAAAGCGGGAGCCGACCAAAGCGTAGTAAAGCATGTACAGCTCGCCACCTACGACGAGAAGCCATGTATAGTGATAACCTCCTAGGAGGTCAGCTAGTAAGCTCTGTAAGAATGGTAAGAGTGCCCCTCCGATGAGTCCCATCAGGAGTACGCCGGAGGCTCTCGTGGCGAGGCTGCCTAGCTCCTTAAGTGCTAGTGAATAGATAGCGCCCCACATGACCGAGTGACATAGTCCGACGGCTATGAGCCAGTAAGGCTGATTGGTCACGACAGCGATCAGAATGAGGATAGCGGAGAGTAGCGTGGTGGTCCACAATAGGGTGCGGTCAGAGACACTACTCAAGAAGCTACCGACAAAGCGCCCTACTAGCATAGCTCCCCAGTAGAGTGTTGCGTAGAGAGCGACAGTGTTATAGCTCAGCGCGAGATCATGCTGCCCGTACAGGATGATATTGGCACCGATGCAGACTTCGACACCGACATAGCAGAAGAGCGCTATGCAGCCAAGTCGCACACGTCGTATGCGCCACACGGTCTTGAAGCTCACCTGGGCATCTTCACTGCTGGTCGTTCCCTCGATATGCGGGACGTGGAGTCGCTTGACTACGTAGGAGAGGATCAGTACGACACCCATCAGGATGGTCATCGGGAGGATCACCTCTTGGATCTGTACATCCTTCAAGTCTGCCACCCCGCCGAAGATAACCATCGACACAAAGAGTGGCGCTAGCATGGTCATCGTCGAGTTGCCCACGCCACCGATGTTTTGTCGCTGTACGGCTGACGTGCCAGGGACAGTACAAGCGATGAGATAAGGGTTGACCGATGACTGCATGAAGGTGATCCCCGCTCCACAGACGAAGGAGCCGAGGAGAAAGATCAGATAGCTCACGGGCAGCTGCACCGTCTCGGAGAGGGTGATCCAGAGCGAGGTGTGCATAAAGAGCAGTGCCGAGAGGATAAAGAGTAGGATGCCTCCCGCCAGCAAAAGCAAGCCTCTGACGATGGTCATCTTGTAGCCATGCCGCTCGACGAAGCGCGACGAGGTAGGTCCTAGCACGAGGTACGAGAGGAAGAAGGCGAAGATGAGTAGCGTCGTAAAGCTATTGGTCCAGGCTCCTGCAGAGTGCAGATAGGCACTCTGGATAGGCGCTTGGAACTGCTGATTGATGCTCGTGATGAAGCCGATGACGGTCATCATGATCACCATAGTTATAAAGGGCCCGAGATAGTTCGGCTTGGTTCCTGTCGAAGGCGTTGGCATACGAACTTGCTAGTCTAATCCGCTGCAAAGTTATACAAAAAGAAGTCACCAACCACAAGTTCAGCTCATAACATGCTAGTAGCAGAGGTAGAGAAAGAATCTTGAGGCTGGTGACTTCTTTGTATTTAGGCTTAGTAGAGCTGCTGTGTACGGTGACACAGTAGCTCTAGCTCTTATCGTTTATTCGTCACGATGCTCACGACGTGGACGGCGCTCACGACGCTCGCCATCATCACGACGCTCACGGCGTGGACGACGCTCAGGCTCTACGTAGCCCTCGGGCTTAGGTAGAAGCGCCTTGTGTGAGAGACTGAACTTGCCCGTCTTGGGGTCGATCTCGATGAGCTTGACATCGATGGTGTCGCCCTCCTTGAGACCTGTATCCTCGATGGTGGCAAAGCGCTTCCAGTCGATCTCGCTGATGTGAAGCAGTCCATCCTTGCCTGGCATAAACTGTACGAAGCAGCCGTAAGGCATCACTGAGGAGACGGTACCCTTGTAGACCTCGCCCACCTCTGGGGTAGCGACGATGCCACGTACCATAGCCATAGCAGCATCGAGAGACTCCTTGTTGGAGCTACTGATCTCGACGATACCATAGTTGTCCACCTCTTCGATATTGACCGTGGCACCGCTTTGCTCCTGAATGCCCTGGATGATCTTACCGCCCGGGCCAATGACAGCTCCGATGAACTCCTTGCCGATGCGTAGCGTCTCAATGCGTGGTGCATGAGGCTTCATATCGGGACGAGCCGCGGGCTGTGCCTCCTCAATCTTGTCTAGGATGTGTAGACGACCAGCCTTAGCCTGTGCCAGGGCATTTGCTAGGATCTCATAGCTCAGACCATCGACCTTGATATCCATCTGTGTAGCGGTGATACCGTCACGGGTACCCGTTACCTTAAAGTCCATATCGCCGAGGTGATCCTCGTCTCCAAGAATGTCGGAGAGGATAGCGTAGTTGGTACCCTTGTTCTCACTGATGAGACCCATAGCGATACCAGAGACTGGCTTCTTCATCTGGACACCAGCATCACGCAGAGCGAGCGTACCAGCGCAGACCGTAGCCATAGAGGAGGATCCATTGGACTCAAGGATATCACTCATCACACGGATCACGTAGGGGTAGTCCTCGGGGATCATGCGCTTGAGCGCACGGTGTGCGAGGTTACCGTGGCCGATCTCACGACGGCTGATGCCGCGCGAAGCTTTTGCCTCGCCAGTGGAGAAGGGCGGGAAGTTGTAGTGCAGGAGGAAGCGCTCCTTGCCGTAGTTGAGTACGTCGTCGACCAGCTTCTCATCGCTCTTGGTACCGAGCGTCACTGTGGATAGTGATTGCGTCTCACCACGTGTGAAGATCGCCGATCCGTGAGGACCTGGTAGGCAGTCGGTCTCGATCCAGATAGGACGTATCTCGTCGGTGCGACGACCATCGAGACGCTTGCCCTCATCAAGGATCATACGACGCATAGCCGCCTTCTCCATATCGTGGTAGTAGCGGTCTATGATCATGCCCTTCGCCTCAAGCTCCTCTTCGGTAAACTGAGCCTTGAACTCCTCAACGATCGCCTCAAAGGCATCGCCACGAGCATGCTTGTCGGTACCAGCTGTAGCCACCTTGTAGATCTTGTCGTAGAGCTCACGCTGCATACGATCACGTAGCTCCTCGTCTTGCTCCTCAGCGGGATACTCACGCTTGGTCATCTTACCGACAGCCTCCGAGAGCTCTAGCTGAGCCTGGCACTGTACCTTGATAGCCTCGTGAGCCACCTTGATCGCCTCGAGCATCTCCTCCTCTTGGACCTCTTCCATCTCACCCTCGACCATCATAATGTTGTCGAGTGTCGCTGCGACCATCATGTCAATGTCGGCACGCTCTAGCTGCTCGAAGGTAGGATTGATGACAAACTCACCATCAACACGTGCTACACGTACCTCGCTGATAGGACCACCGAAGGGGATATCAGAGACCGCTAGAGCCGCCGAAGCAGCTAGTCCAGCAAGTGCGTCTGGCATATCTTCGCCATCGGAGGAGAAGAGGATAATGTTCACGTAGACCTCTGCATGGTAGTCATCTGGGAAGAGAGGACGCAGTGCGCGGTCCACTAGGCGGCAAGTTAATATCTCATAGTCTGAGGCGCGTCCCTCACGGCGTGTGAAGCCTCCGGGGAAGCGACCTATAGCTGAATACTTCTCTTTGTACTCTACCTGTAGTGGCATAAAGTCCACATCGGGCTTAGCCTCCTTGGCAGCAGTTACAGCTGCGAGTAGTACGGTAGAGCCCATGGTGACGGTGACAGCACCGTCGGCTTGCTTGGCAAGCTTACCCGTCTCGATGGTGATCGTACGACCATCGGGTAGGGTGATTGTCTTATTGACCGGATTGATCATAAAAATCGTCTGATTACTTAGTTCTATTTGTCTTATACCTCGATAAAATCGTCCAAAGTTACAAAAACTAAAGCAGATAGCACCTATTATCGCAAACTGCGCCCCCCACGCCTTGTCACTTTAGCTTGAAGTAGCAGATGATCGGCTTGTGGTCGGAGATCTCTGCAGTGCGGTCTACGTAGGCTGCTCGCGCCTCTATCTGATCGCTGTAGAGCATGTGATCGATCCGCACGCCGATGAGCGACTTGAAGTAGTAGCTGTAGTTGCCCCCTCGTCCTGTCGACGCAATCGCATCGTGCAGTCCCGTCGAGAGCCGATGATGCGTGTAGGAGATCGGCGTATCGTTAAAGTCTCCGCAGACAAGCAGGTAGGGTGACTCCTGATAGTTGATGTCCTGATAGACCTGTTCGACTTGCTTCGCACGACGCTTGAAAGCGGGAGAAAATCGTCCACCGACAGCTTGGGTGAACCCCTTGGGATTGACCTCCTGAGCTAACTGGAAGTAGTGCTTCTGCTCCTCTTTTGTAAAGCCAAAAGACTCTAGATGCAGGTTGTACAGGATTAATTTCTTCTCCCCTACTAGGATCGTAAAGACCGCTCCCCCATTGAACTTAGAGTGCAGATCTATGGGGCGTGTCGATAGGATGGGGTACTTGGAGAGTACGATGAGGCGACTGCCGTGATCCTTGACAGCATAGGCGGAGCTGTAGTAGGGATACTCCTTCAGGGAGTGGTGCAGACTGCGCTCAGACATATACTTCGACTTGTTGGAGCTGAGCCACGCCTCCTGCAGGCAGATGATGTCGGCATCGCTCTTAGCGAGGTAGTCGGTGGTCGGGTGCTGGTCTTTTGGACCTAGTTTGGAAAATTGAAAGGCATTGGCATTGAGACTCAATACCTTGATCCAGTTCTCCCGATCGATGGGAGGCGTCTGGCGCACTCGTATCGGTGCGTACAGTAGGAGCGTGGGGAGGGAGATGAAGAGCATCACCGTATTGATCGCAGCACGACTCCAAGCACGAATGATAAACCAATAGATCGCCTGCAGTACGACCAGTGCGAAGAGCAGGGGGAAGAGCAACCCTAGATAAGGAAAGAGCGTCATCGTCGTCGGTGAGATATAGCGACTCAGCAACGAGCCGACGAAGAGCAGCAAGAGCAAGAGATTGCCAAAGGAGACGAACGTGTGCCAGAAGCCACGGATCACGCCCCAGAGGGTACGCTTTTTTGCTGGCTTCTGCTCGCTCTCCTGGCTAGGAGCTACGGTGGGTTTCGTGGTGCTATCCATAGATTGCATGATTAGTTGCGGTCTGACTGGTCAAGCCACTGATTGTTGTGCTCGATGAGCTGCTTGCGCTCCTCATCAGATAGGCTTTGGTAGCCAGACTGCTGCACTTTGTCTAGAAGCTGCCGATAGCGTGCTGTCTGGGCATCTTGTAGGGTCGCTTGCAGCCGTGCGCTGCGCTGTCGCCGACGCTGATACAGTCCTAAGCCGCAGCCCCACAGGACGCCTGCGAGGTGAGCGATCAGCCCGCCTACGTTGTACCCACCATAGGCTAGTAGCAGGAGCAGGAAGACGAATAGCCCCACCTGCCACACACGGAGCGAACCGATCAGTGGCAGCGGCATCTCCTCACGAGGAGCAGAGCCGATCATATAGCCTACAAGTGCGATGACTGAGGCGGAGGCACCTACGAGCGGCAGCCCGAGCAGGAGTACCCCACCAGCACGTAGCAGCGAGGTGCAGAGCACGAAAGCTCCTCCACCTACGACCGCCCCCCCGAGATAACTCCAGACGAACTGGCGCCATCCGCTGCGACGTAGCAGCATCTCGCCAAAGAGCCACAGAAGGAGTAGATTGAGCAAGAGGTGCAACCCACTATTATGCAGGAGCGTATAGGTGACGATCGTCCAAGGCCTGCGCCATAGAGCATCAGGCGAGCAGGAGAGGTAGAGCTGATCCACGACACCGCGCGTCCACCGCGTGGGTAGCGGTGCAGGCAGCTGACGAACAATAAAGTCCACCAGCCAGAAGAGTACCAGTAGGAGCATGATGCCCCACAGGATTTGTCTGTCAGGATCTATACGCTTCGCCAAAGGCATTGTACAGTTTGCCTTGCTTACGCCATAGCAATATGAGGAGCAGACCACCGAGCATACCCCCGAGATGGGCGAAGTGCGCCACGTCACTCTGTAGATTTGCCACGCCGAGGAAAAGCTCGATCACTCCATAGCCGATCACAAAGTACTTAGCTCTGATCGGTATGGGGATGAAAAAGAGGTAGATCGCTGCATTGGGAAAGAGCCAGCCGAAGGCGAGCAGAAGCCCAAAGACGGCTCCCGAAGCACCTATCGTCAAGAGCTGATTGACAAAGAGCTCTGTAGCCATACGAGAGCCATCGGGGAAGGCGATCACCTCATACCCCATCACCTCTCTGACAGTCGTCAAGCCCCAGACCAGCTCCTGCGAGAGCGCTGCAGTGAGTCCGCAGACGAGGTAGAAGAGCAGGAAGCGCTGAGCGCCCCAAGTGCGCTCGATCGTTACACCAAACATAAAGAGCGCAAACATATTGAAGAAGAGGTGCGTGAAGCTCCCATGGAGGAACATATAGGTCACCGGCTGCCAGATGTGGAAGTCCTGAGCCGTCACGTAGTGCAGCCCTAGGAGTCCCGTTAGATCGATCCCCACACGAGGTAGCACCTGCTGAGCAATGTAGCAGATCAGATTGATGATTAGCAGATTGAGCGTCACGGGAGGAATCTGTAGTCGAGGAGTTGTATCGAATGCGTGCATAGCGTTATGTTCTAATCGTTGTGTTGTGTAGTGGGTTAGTACCAGCCACTGCCACCGTAGGAGGGCAGGCTGTGCTGCTCCCACTTGAGGTCACGGAGTAGGGAGGCGTTGACACCGATCACTAGGTTGTACGACTTGTAGGCGCCTATTGGGATGACGCTTGCCGTCAGAGACCAGCAGTGCAGGTCTCGCGTGATATTGATCGTCATACCCGTCAGTTTCTTCAGGTCGAAGTTGTAGTTCGCATCAAAAGAGAAGTTCCAGTTTGGCGTAGGCTGTAGCTGCCCGCGGAAAGAGAGGTTTTGGGTAAACATATACTCAAACTCTCGCCGCTGGGTATTGAACTTCTGCCTATCTTGTGCCACATTGACACTATAGTTAAAGGAGAAGCTCCACGGCACGCTAAACTGCAGGTATCCGTCTTGATCCCAACTATCTTTCTCGTTGTAACTACTTCGCTGCCCGCCATCAGACGATCTATCGAAGCCCATCCTATCTGCTCCAGGGCTACCGCCCATCGAGGAGGACTCAGTCGACGATGTAGAGCCTTCGCCATCTGTGCCAGACGATCCTTTTTTCTTATGAAAGAGCCCACCGATCCACTTGCCGAGTTTCTCAAAGGTCTGCGGCGTAAAGGTATAGTTAAAGCTCGTACCCGTACCTAGGAAGGATCCGATACCATGTCCATTCAGCACCCTCAGCTTATCCACACGATAGGGCCTCACGTTGCCCTGCTGGTCGGTGTAGTAGTTCCATTCGTAAGGATCGAAAGAAGCAGAGAGACGTAGCACGAAGGTCTTCGTGAGCCTTATTGCAATGTTGGTGCTGAGATTACTCCATCGGAAGGAGTCCGCAGCCATATTGTAGGAGAAGCGGAGACCAAACTGATCGATGAGCGAGATCTTCTTAAACTGATCCTCCACGCCCGTCGAGTCGCTCGGCAGACGCCACTTCATCTCCACATTATTGTCAAAGGAGAAGTTGATCGACCCCGTTTTACCCCGTCCAGGGTATCCGAAGATACCTTGCTCGTAAGGAGTGTAGACGAAGCTGTGTGCCTGCCCCAGCGTATCGACATAGTCTAACTCACGATAATAGCCCCAGAAGGGATCACCAAAGTCTGGAGCGTACGAGAGTGATATCGAGGGCGCTAGACGGTGACGGATCATCTGCACACGATCCCCAAAGAGCTTCTGCCACGGCTTATAAAAGCCGTAGAGCGTCGTACTCATCGAGAGCGATGCGCTGAAGTTGTTCAAGTGGTAGAACCCGTAAGTCGTATCCGCATTGACGATTTGCTGCGTCGCATCGTCCCACTGCTTCTCCAGACGTGAGGTGTACCAGTAGGCAGTATAGTTGATCGAGGGAGAGATCTTGATGTAGTTAAAGAGGTCAAAAGAGGCGGAGATAGGTATCGAGTGCTGCATACCGTTGCGCCAATCTTTCAGCAGATTGCTCTTGAGGATCAGATTCTCCTTGGTAGTGATACTATTACGTAGCGAGCCGTTGTAGCTGAGCGAGATCTTCTCATACCAGCGCTCCTTGCCCACACGGTTCTTCCGCTTGAAGGGGTAGATCGTCGAGAGCGAGAGCGAGAGGTTCGGCAGGGTCACACTGATGGTCGAGTCGCGAGAGCGCTGATCGATGTTGAAGGCTCCCGTTAGCGAGAGCGGTATGCCAGCAAAGCTCCGGCGGTAGCTGATACTAGAGCCCTTAGTATTTTCGGCTCGTCGCTGATGGTTGTAGACCGCCTGCGTAGCGTTGTGGTTGTAGCTACTGGTCGAGAAGTTGACCGATGCCGAGAAGTTACGTAGCGGATCCGCCTTGGGATCTTGCGAGTGGGTCCATCTGAGAGAGATATCCTGTGAGCGGCTGTAGGTCGAGGGGATATCCTTGTCACCCTGCACCGTCGATATGTAACCCGCCTGCACACTACCATTGTACTTATAGCGCTTGCGATAGTTTGATGCCCCATTGACCGCCCAAGAGCCGTTTGTATAAACATCGCCCGTGAGCGTCAGATCCCAGTAGTCATTCAGGTTAAGGTAGAGTCCACCATGCGTCAGGTAAAGACCTCGTGTCTGGTCGATACCGTAGCTAGGCATGATGATGCCAGAAGTCTGCTTCTCATTGAAGGGGAAGAAGGCAAAAGGTAGACCAATGAAGTAAAGCGGCACGTCAGCCATAACCAGATAGACAGGACCCGTGACAATCTTGTCCTCAGGCTTAGCTTTGGCTCGAGTCAAGTTGATGTAAAAGTGCGGATGCTCGTGCAGGTCGCACGTAGTGTAGCGACCATCCTTGAGATACATCGTATTGTCCTTGAGACGCTTCGTCTGCTCGGAGGTTAGGAAGCCCTCGCCCTGCTGCGTCGTCACGTCTGTGATGAAGCCTTGACCCGTCTTGAAGTTGTACTTCATCGTCGTACTCTCGAACTTCTGATCTCCATCCGCAAACTTCGGCTTAGCCGTCGGCTGTCCTAGACTGTCTAGCACATACTGCGCATAGACCTCAGAGCTATCCGAGACGATCTTGAGGTAGTTCGCCTCGATACTCATCGTCTGGTACTTCACATCGCTCGGTCCGAAGAAGTACATCACGTTGTCTCCCGTCATGACCAGCGAATCCTGAGCCGAGAAGGTCACAGGCGCCTCCAGCTTAAAGAGCTCCACTGTTTCATTCGCCAGCGTGTCTGTCGCTGTAGGCGTTAGCGTCGTATCCGCTTTGAGGGCAAGGCTGTCCTTGACACTTGCCAGAGAGTCTACGGAGAGAGTGTCTAGGGGAGTCTTGAGGGAGTCTAGGGCTGTGGCTAGCGTGTCCAGCAGTCGGGTCGTGTCTGACGAGAGGTCTGCCACGACCGTGTCTAGCGGCTCCGTCTGTGACGGCGTAGCTGCGGGTGGCTCCGTGCGTCGTACCTGCGTCGCACACGACACGACCGCCACGCCTACGACGAGTAGTAGGAGCAGCCGCAGGAGCGAGCGAGGGACTATGACAGAGCTAGACATGTGCTATAATAACGCGAGCGGGCTTGTGGTGATACATCAACCGCTGGCAAAGGTACTAAATAGTGACGTGCTACGAGCACGCCAAGGTCAGACCGAACGCTCATCGTGGAGAGTCGGAGGCGATCGGAGCTGACGACTCCTTGTGGGGACGCACGGCTGGTGTCTAGTGGGATTGCGTCCGTCCCCGTTAAAGGTTACGGCATCAAGCTGTCAGAACGATCGGCTGCACGTTTCGTTGTTCGACAACGGACGCACAGACCGTGCGTCCCTACAAGGCGACGTGATAGTTACACGTCTCGCTCCGATTCGTTCCGATAGCTCTGATTACCTCCGATACCTCTGATTCCCTCCGATAGCTCTAACACCAGCAGAGGCACCAGCACTCCTAGGAGTACCAGTGCCTCTGACCACTAACCTCTAACTTCTAAAAAATCTACTTCACGACGAGCATCGCACGGCGTGCGACACCGTCCGTGCCGATCGCCTCGACGACGTAGCTGCCTGACGAGAGGAGGATACGCTCGCTGTACTCCGTCAGCCCAGGTAGCGACTGCGTGTAGACCGTGATACCGTCACCCTGTACGAGACGTAGGGACGACATCTCTGCTGTCGTACGGACAGTCAGCATACCCTCGCTGTACTGCGCCTGCAGCTCATCTGTTGGCTCAGCCATCGGAGCGACCGACGTAAAGTCGCCGTCCACGCGTAGCTCCAGACGACCCTCAGCATCATCGGGGAAGAGCTTGATCTGGCAACTCTTACCACCCGTCAGGTCATGCTCCAGACCGCTCTTGTGGTCTATCAGACGAGCCGTCACGACGTGCCCCATCACACTACCAACGAGCGAGAGCGTCACATCGATCGGTTCGGAGACCCGTGTGGCTAGCTGGTAGTGACCCGTAGCTACATCATCGGCATAGAGATCCTTATAGGGACCACCTGCGGGATCGATAATCGCAATCGAGGGGTAGCGACTCTCCGCACTCATCAGAAGCTTATTGACCGAGCCAGACTCGTAGCCATAGGTGACCAGCGCACGATCCTTGCCGAGACGACTCTGTAGCGTCAGCGATAGGTAGCGTGCAGCCTCTTCGCCAGCGTCCCCACTCTCACTACTTAGGCTACCGCTCTGAGTATGTTGTTTCGCATATGAGTCGAGAGCGGTTGTTGGGAAGATCAACTTCGCACCAGAACCGACACCCTCCTTAAGCTTGACCACAAATGCTTCGAGCTGATTAATCGTCTTATTCTCTGCTGTAGCTCGGTGGTAGGTCAAGATAGACCCATCTAGCTTCAGAGGATCATAGCCTTTCACCTCAACACGGCTCAAGAATCTCACATAGGGTTCTATAACTTCTTTATTAGCATCTAGGAAAGGAGCTATCTGTAGCGGTGTCATAAATGGATTGCCCACCATCACTTCCTGACCAGCAGCGGTCGCATTGACCTCCATCGTGTAACTCTCGGTACCATTGGCGAGCTTAGGAATACGCTGCGTCGTGGGGTTCTCAAAGATAAAGCGGTAAGCCATCTTGCTACGCTGAGCATACGAGTAGTAACCACGGAAGCGCTGAGCCTTGCCGTCGAAATATTGGAAGCGACTCTGCCCCTTGCTCGCATCGTATGTCTGATGGTAGAAGGACTGGGCTATATCTGGTCTGTCGAAGTATGGTAGCTCCAAGATACCATGGCGCTGCTTGATGATAGGGACTGAGCTACCCTTGCGGTTGAAGCCCTTATCATCGGGAGCCACGATCAGAGCGATACTATTATTATTGCTCGCCATCGAGATAGACTGTAGTGGTGAGGGGTCGTTGAAAGCACTAGCGTCAAACTCAGCCATATCATACACATCATTCGCCTCGATACCAGGCAAGACTCGTAAGCCAAGCTGATAGGTGTAGGGAGAGGCACTGAAGCTGTAATCTCCAGCGTAGATATCGTAGAGCGGAGCCGCTATTAGATTAAGCTCTTTACGCCCATAAAGCCACTCATCGGTATCGAAGGATTTTAAAGTATAAATATGCTTGTCACTCTCGTACTCTGTACCCTTCGCAACGCCAAAGTTGTAGCGTATCATAGCCCGTCGATAGTTGAGCTGGGAGAGGTTATAGATAAACCCTCCCGAGTGGAAAGTGATATCAATACAGGTCGGCTCTCCGTACAAGTCACGAAAGGTAACCGTCTTATCGAGGTCTGGCTGTGGACAAATCGGCTGACCAAATTCATTCTCTAGCTTGAAGTACGCCATATTCACTATATGCACATTGGTGCAGCTACTTGGCACAGCATTCGCTGGATAAAACTCGCCATTATAGAGGAATGACCAGTTATCGGGGTTATTCCAGTCGTAGTGCTCTGAACCAGCTCTCTTGTCGCTAGGATCTGTGGGATCATTTCCCTGTTGTGGCACTACGAGCGCATTGTATGTTTCGTTCGCTCCAATTGGTCCTTCAGGTAGCGTGCCGTGTCCTTCTGCGGAGGTTGGACGAGGCATCCACCAGAGTTCGTCTGGCGAGACGGGGATGACACCCTTACTCGTAGCAGTACCACACTTAGTCCCTGTGACGGTTAGCGTGTAGGTGTTATACTGCGCCTTATCGTTGACTACACGGGGAGCGGACACCTTGCGACGGATAGTACGTCCAAAGTCAGTGTCTCCATTGTCAAAGGTCCACTTGTACGCACCATCCGGCACACCTAGATTTGTCGCCGTCAGGGTCACCACATCGCCAGGGCAGTGAGCTCCCTGCGGAGAGACGGTCACCGAAATACCCTCAGAGAGGTTCTCGAGCTTGACAGTGAACTTCTCCGTCTGCATATTCGCTTCACCACATAGACTGGTTATAATCTCCAGCCTGTACTCATTCTTGAGTTCACTACCCAACTCGGCAGTAAGATCCCAGCGAACCATCAGGTCTTCGGGCAACTCCTCAATCTTTGAGCTCATGATGACCTTATCTCCATCTTTGAGTACCACGGTACCGACCTTGTTCGGGATATTGATCAGCTTAAACTCCATATAGCCCGTCTCCTTGGAGCAGCGATACCCTACGTAAGTAGGACGTGCGTACGAGGGGGGCAGATCTTTTGTATCTATAGGCACATCAACTGAAATCCCAGGGACAAACGGCTCTGCAGACCAAGAAAACCATGAAAAGCCATCCTCACCCCAATCGTCTTGGTCATTGTTTGGATTGTACCCATCAAGAGGTAATTTGTAATATCCATCACCTACATTTCCTCCCTCCAGCTCTCCCTTGACAAACTGATTGACCCCAATGGGGTTGACTGAAGTAGACGTCGGCTTATTCCACTGTATCCACTGCCAGCGAGGCTTTGGATAGAAGTAGCGAAGATTCAGTGTGAGCGGAAGATCTACACTTTTGACAGGGATATAGAACTTAGTATGATCTATCGGATTGCCATCACGATCCTTGGGGTAAAAGTAGAGCCACTTCTTTTGACCTCCAGCAAGCGTAACGTAAAAGATAATATTGCGAGGCTTACCCTCCTTATTTATGGCATAGTCTATGCGACCATCAGCAAAGGGGTAGACACGCACCTCATCACAAGAGGTCCGATCCACCACCGGCTTAATGAGTTCCGTAAGCTCGGGCTTGAAGTCTGGCTCACTCATATCTAGATCTATATAGAAGGACTCTCCAGGCTGACAAGGATGCTCAAACTTCAGACGATAGATGCCACGAGGCATAGGATGCTTCTCCAAATAAGCATCCTTCTCTGGATCCTTAGTAAGAATATCTTTAAGCGGAGAGGGTTTAGAATAGTTGTCTTTGTAGGGGTAGACTACGCGCTCTCCGTTTTTGCCTACCTTATAGATAAACCTAAATGGGAAAAAGTATTCAGGTGTGCCAGCCCCCCCAGGACCTGTAAAGGTGTTAGACATTTTGATTGTCTCTCCGAGCCCTATCATTCCACCACCATAAGGATTTTCAGCATCCGTAGGATTGGGCGTATTGAAGTAGTAGCTCTCACACGTACGGCGATACTCTTCATACCCTTCGGGAGCCTCGACAAGCGTGATCTCCATACCAGCCATAGCATTGAGAGACTGCCCGTAAAAGGAAAAAAGATAAGTGTGATAACCTGGACTTAAATAAGCGGTAAGACTACCAAGCTTTATTCTATCCAGCATCGGCTGAGGCAGGTGGGCGTAGATGCTAGAGAAGTCGTAGAGACGATTCTTTATAGGCCTTTTGTTTGTGGGGGCTAGGATGAGGCTAGGCTTGGGAGTGATGGGATTGCCATAGAGATCCGTACCCTCTATCTCGACGTAGTAACGCTTCGTCGGGTCATATCCCTCAAAAGTGTAACGCTTATCTATCGAAGTAGAGACTGCTGGACCAAAAACATCTGAAGTGTGGATAGGCGTAGCCGATGGGTCGGGCTTGTCAGAACCGTCTGGTAGCTCGTAGTACTTAAAGCGTAGCGTACAGAAGTTCCACCCTTGGAACCATATAATCTGACCTATGGAGCAGTCTGAGGCGTCTTCTGTCTCAAGGATCTCAAAGCGATTCTTGTGAAAGTCCAAGTCCACAGTAATGGGTATGGTGATATAGTCGTTGCACCCTTCGTTAGGTCTCTTGACACGTATCAGCACGGCAGCTGGGAGTGCCTGCTGCGTACGAAGCTCTTGTAGAGACATCGACTGAGGCAGTCTATAAGAGATGCTGACACCACCACTCTCCGAGTCATTGGCGTCGACCTTCGTGAGAGATCCCGTTTGACTACTCCAAAGGAGCGTGCTGGCGTCTAGCGTACCCTGCTGGAGCTTTGCATACTCTTGCTGAGTCACGACAGCTACCTCGTAGTTTTTGATAAAGGTAGAGGGGAAAGAGTCTGCATACTCAGGAAAAAGTCTCTCCGCATCTCCTTGGTAGCCCTTATTGATCTCCTTAAAGAGCTCACGTAGCTCTGGCTTATCCTTATCGAAGCTGGCTCCAAACGCACTGATGCTACTAGCGCAACCCTCACCACTCATGATGTCGATGCCGAAGGGGATCTTGAGATCCGATGGCACCGTAGGCAGATTGGTCGTAGGACCATATACGGTGAACGACTTGGCAGTAGTCTCTCGACAGTCACTCTCTAAAGTATATTCGTAAGTGCCTTGTGGTAGTGCCCCGCTATACTCAAAGTGGTAGAGGGTTGTGTCACCCTTGACCTCCCGCTTAGTGGGTTGCATCTTCTTAGCCGTAAGAGCACTGGGGGTCTTAATATTCAAGACGGGAGGTCTCTCCGTACCCCCTCGCGCTACGATATGAAAGCTACCGTACGGTCTACAAGGCAACCTATAGGCATCAAACTTCTCCTGGGTCACCTCCAGCGCTACATACTTGTTCTCAACCTTTGCATTCCAGCGGAGGAAGGTCTCAACGTCAGACTTGCCTATTCCTTCTTTAGCTATCAGTCTAATAGAGATACTGTAGTCCTCGCGCCCTGGTAGTTGCTCGATCAGAAGTGCCTCTGTAGGAGCTGGCGCTGGCTTGTAACCCTGAGTGTAACTATGACCTTCCCCATCCTTGACCTCGTACTCCACCCTCTCTATCTGAGAGAGAGCTAGCGGAGCTCCATTAAATGCTATAAGCAGTTTAACCTCCATCGTACCCTCATTCTGACAATAAGAAGGGGTCGTCGTCACTTCAAACATGTAGTTCAAATCCTTATCTGAGCCTTGTTGGGATGTCTCCTGCGCGGAGAGCGTGGAGAGTGAGAGAAGGAGGAGAAGGAGGGAGAGGGTGATGTATCTATATCGTTTCATAGCGTATGGGACATAAGATAGATGGGTAAGGGGAGAGAGTGCGGCATTGGGACACGAAACTAGAAGTCTACCTGCGTGATCTTGATCTGGTACCAAGTATTGCGGATGACGGAGTAGGTGCTCACGCCCGCATTCTGTGCTGCAAGCTGACCAGTTTCTTCCGTGTTGCGGTCGTCAAACTTGTCGACGAGCGGGTGCCTGGTTACTTGATAGCCATTGCGGTGCTTGGGGTCCCAATCATTGACCTGGAAGGTGAGCCTGAGCTGCATCGCTGCCAATTGGTCGGGCGTTAGCCCCGCATCGGCACTCGTCTGGCGGATAAACTCCGGTACGTAGAGCGTCGTGTAGTAGTCGGATGTCCTGAGCTCACCGATAGCTTGACCGGCGCTTTCAGTGCTAATCATATTGCGACGCACCTTGTTCTTGTCCCGCTCTATATAGTAGCAGTCCTGTCCGTCCTGAGGAGCCCGGTAGTAGTTGGAGTTGATAGGATTGTAGAGCGTTGTGGTCCAATGGTTCTCGTCGTAGTAGCGCGAGGCGAAGAGGGAGAAGTAACGAGGTACATTATATAGAGCCATCTGAAAGTCCTCTATATAGTCCAGCACAAGCACCTGATCCGAGGTCGGGTCGCCTAGTACGCTATTGGCGACCATGTCGGGCATTGTGATGTCGATACGCGCCAGCACTCGGGTCAGAAGTACGGGAGTTCGCTTCCCGTTCTCTGCGAGGAAGCGGTAGGGGTCACGCTCGGTGCCTCGACCCAGCATCCTCTTGATCTCACTGAGACTAATGTTGGGACAGACAGCGGTCATCGGGATCAGGTCGTCCTCACCGCCGCCCTCCGCCAGCTTAGGAAGGAACTCCGGCTGCCAGGGGATCTGCGTCAGTCCAGAGAGCGAGTAGAGATGTCCGCGCTCGGTGACACCCTGCAGGGCTGTCGTCAGGTCGTAAGTCTTCGAAGCCTCATTGGCGACGAAGTAGAAATCAAAGCTCCGCACATTCCCCGGGATGAGTACGGGGTGACTCCATGCTGTCGTATTGTCTTTAGGCTGTGTGTAGCCCCCCAAGATCTGGTTGACTAGACAAGCTCCCGTATTGTGATCGAAGACGAGGACACGTACGGACTTGACCTTATTCTCTGCATTTTTGAGCTTCTCCTGTAGCTCAGACAGAGGCACCTCCCCCTGACGGAAGGTCGACTGCGGCGCCACGCTCATCGACAGGTAGAAGTCCCCCTGACCAGACGGACAGGCGGATGGATCTTCCTTGACGCAGCTAGTTAGCCCCGTCAGCAGGAGCATCGCAGAGAGCAGCCACGCAAGGATCGTGCGGGAGCCTCCTTGTATGCTATATAGATTGCATTTCGTCATGGCTTTGTAGCTCGAGAGGTTAGACACATTATATATTATGGTCTTGCTCACGGATGAGCCAGCCATTGATCCATACGTTGACCGCTAGGAAAGTCTCTCGCGTCACGGGGCGACCATCGAAAGCGAAGATGACGGCGTAGTGATCCTCACGGTCGAGGTACTCCTGATCGGAGAGCTTGTTGTTCGCGTAGAACTTCGTCTGCAGCAGTAGCGACAGCAGATCTATGTTGAGGAGCTCATCGCCCGTAGCGCGCTCCGTGATGATGAGTCGCTGATCCTGGTTGGTCAGTAGGCGCAGCGTGTTGAGCTCGACAGCGATACCGCCCGATCCCTTGACCTGCTCAGCATAGTACGGGGTGTAGGTGAGAACGTCGTCGGTGAGTACCTCGCCAGCGCCGTTGTAGCGACCGTTGGGAGCGGTGATCTTAAAGTCGTAGTTTTCGATCTTAATGTTAGACTTGCCACCCTCAGAGAGGTCCTGCATGACGAGGCGTATGCTGTTGGTCCACTTAGCCATCGGAACGACGATGAGCCGGCTGCCATCGCCTAGCACCTTGACCTCCTTGGAGACGCCATAGAGTAGTGGTGGCAGCTCAGCGGCTATCCGCTTGTCCTCAGCTCTCGAGAGCTGTATGAGCAGATCCTGCATGGTCGAGGTGCCGACCTGTAGCTTGCTCTCCTGATAGAGGGTACCCATACGGTGCCCGCAGAGCGCTACGATGGAGTAGTCGCCCGGGGCGAGCTGTAGCTCGAAGGTCTGCCCCTCAGCATAGGGCGCAGCCGCATCGGTCATCTCCGAGACCAGGTGTCCTGTCTTGTCGAAGATGTAGAGATGCACATCCTGTGCCTCGCGATGCCAGCGATCTACGTACTGCATATTGTAGTCGTAGCGTAGCTGCACACGGAGCGGGCAGGTGGATAGATCCTCATAGATGCACTTGTCGCAAGAGACAAAGCTCCAGCTCAGCAGGAGCATGACCCCTATATATAATAGTCTCGATCGAGATAGCGTGTGTGGTACCATAGTCAACGTGGGTCTTAGACCTCTTTTATGTGAATAGTTCCTATGAGGGGAACATTCAACCCCTCATAGGATAAGTATTGCTGTCGATGACGTGTAACCCGCTCAAACGTGTAACCCTTTGTAGGGACGCATGGGAGACGACTCCCTGTAGGGACGCACGGTCTGTGCGTCCGTTGTATCAAAGGTTACTGCGTCGGGGCTTTAACGGGGACGGACGCTCAGACCGAGCGTCCCTACAAAGGGTTACACGTCTCGCAGTTCGACAAGCAAAGTGTACTCAAGGATTATAGAGAGATATCCTGTGTACGAACGATCCAAGGATTGATCGTGATGTCGAAGGCTACGAATAGCTTCGTTGGATCATCTGGATTAGGCTTTTCAGGAACAATTGTAGGCTCACCTGGTTGTGAGATCTTCTTGATCGTAACCTTGTAGATGTTGTTACGAACTACACCGTAGCGACCGTAACCCATATCCTTGCTAGACTGAGCATCATTGAAGTGACGGATTAGGTTCGTCTGGTAGTAGCAAACACCATCCTTGTAGCCCTTGAAGTTGTGAGCGACAAAAGACTTAGTGATGGTTCCCTCAGTCTTGTCAACTGGGCTGTTAGCATCCTCTACAAGAGTCTTAAGAGCAGCCTTGAAGCCTGCTGGCGTGCCAACAATCTCTTTCTCGGCAGCTTTTGATGCATCAGTTACGATACCGATGTACTCTTTCATCTTTGCAACAGTAAAGGTAAAGCCCATATAGCTGTACCAAGTCTGACCCTTTGTAAAGGAAATACCGTCATGGTCTGCAGGCTTCCACGTTCCGCTCAGGATAAATGAAGTAGTCTGGTTGTTTAGCTGCTGACCAGCATCCATCGTGTTCTCAAGGCAGTACTGACCCTTAGTATCCTCAAAGCCCCACTCGTTTGCGAGGACATCAACATCCTTCTTGTAGTTGAAGTCTGCCTCGTTAAACTCACCAGCTAGGTAGTTAGGATCCTTAGCGTAGCGAGCGAAGCGATCAGTATTGTTATCTACAGTCTCAGGGGCAAACTGATCTAAACCTGTCGTAACCTGGGCAAACTGACGATAGATAAAGGTCTTCTTGTTGGTCGTATTGAGCTCCCACTTGGAGTCGGTGAATGTAACACCAGCAGGAAGATCTGGTGTACCACCCACGTATACCTTGGCGAGGATACGATCTACATTTACCTTGATCGGATGACCCTCGGCATCAGCTGCAGCAGCCTTCATATCAGCGGGAGCGACCTTGACAAGGCCACGATCGTTAGACATCAGGATAGCCTTACCATCTGCAGATAGATCTTTGACGGTTGACTCAAGAGCAGCCTGAGCATCCTTGAGGTACTTACCCTCTGCGGTAGCTGCGATGACATCAGCTGTTGGGTTGATGATAGCAAGCATCTGATAGTCTTGACTTACGACCTGCTCAGCCTTGGTTGTAAACTGAGCAGCTGTAGCTGCGCTAGCTGGGGCATCAGCAAGACCATCTCCTGTAGGTGCCTGACCACCTGTTGCTGTGATGTTGTAAGTAAGGGCGTACTTAACTATGCCTTCATTTGGATCGTAGAGTACGACACGGACTTCCTTGATAGCTTGCTCGTCTGCAGTACCAATGAAAGTATCGCCAGCGTTTGCACCAGCGACATTGCCAACCTCAGCTCTTGTGCCACCCTGTGGTAGGTTGAAGGTAAAGGAGATGAAAGCATCAGCCTTCTCCTGATCATTTGGTTGGTTCTTGTCGTTCTTGCAGCTTGCGAAGAGCAGCACTGCGACGACAGCCAACGTTGCATAAAGAAACTTTTTCATAGTTGAATTGGTTTGATTGTTTATAAAGCTGTTGAATCTTTGATGCAAAGGTATGTAAAATACCCCCCCCCCGGTTTGTCAAAATCGGTTTTCTTTTTGACAAAATCGATCGTTAACATTTCACCCGATGGAATTTTGATCAAAAACAGCTTCTACACATAGTCTCTCAACAGCTAGCAAGTCCGTAACGCACGAGGGGTCTTCGGGATGCCTCGGTGGATATTTTCGATTTTCCACGTGGATATTTTTGATTTTCCACGTGGGCAAGAAAAATTTCCTCGGAAGAATCAAACGATACTTCGGAAGAATCAAACGATAAGTCCGAAGAATTTTTTCTTTCCTCCCTAGGAAATAAAAAATATCCACGGAAGAAATCCCGAAATAGTTCCGAAGAAATCAGGAAGTCGTCGGGACGCGCGGAGACGACTCCTGTAGGGATGACTGACACAGGAACGGATGAAAGCCGAGACGACTCCTGTAGG
>OGPS01000522.1_pt1 | contig 36168 bp, 31 predicted proteins | sample 1552931 | NCBI WGS metagenome assembly OGPS01 (sample SAMEA2580252, study PRJEB22360) | human gut metagenome | biome: human gut; feature: human-associated habitat; material: faeces | place: Denmark | collected 2008/2010 | reverse complement strand
TAACGCTGAAGGTACTTGGTTGGAGACGACCTGGGATAATAGGTAGCCGCCACTTGATTTAAACAGATAGCATTATATGCTGTCTGTTTTTTTATCTAAAAGAAAGGACTATAAAATGTTTTACAATACTGAAAATTTAAAAGATAATGAAATATACTTAAAACTTAGAAAAACTTGTGATGCGCAGCCTGAAAAGTCTTGGCTGCCTGCTTACTACTTCGACATTTGTCTATTGGATGGCACTAAAATTGGTGTATGCGATTTACGAATCGGTCACAATTTAAATACATACATTGGTGGAAACATCGGTTACGTTGTTGACGAGCCGTACAGAGGACATCATTATGCGATGAAGGCGTGTAAGCTATTATTCAATTTAGCTAAAATGCACAAGATGGATTATTTAATAATTACATGTAAACCTGATAACATTCCGTCTTATCGCACTTGTGAACTTCTTGATGGAGATCTATTAGAAGTAAAAGAAGTTCCTCAAGGCCATGATTTACGCAGACAGGGTTATACTGATGTAAATATTTATAGATTTGATTTAGATTAGTTATTGGTGATATTATGATTAGAGAAATGACAATTTCAGACGCGCCAGCTCTTGCTGCTATAGCGCTTAAGATATGGGACAGCGATGACAAAGATGAACTGGAACAAGAATTCATAAATATGACTCACGACAAGGAGTCTACTTGCTTCATTAAATTTATTGATGATAAGGCAATAGGCTTTGCCAATGCCTCTCTTCGTCATGATTATGTCGAGGGCTGTGAGATGTCACCAGTAGCTTATCTTGAAGCTATATACGTAGATGAAGAGCATAGGCTTTTAGGCTACGCAAAGGACTTAGTTAATAGATGTGAAGAATGGGGCAGAGAGCATGGTGCTAAGGAATTTGCAAGCGATTGCATTTTGACAAATACCGCTAGTTATAAATTTCACATCGCCATTGGTTTTAATGAAGTAAATAGAATCATTTGCTTTAAGAAAGATATAAGTAAATAGCAAAAAAATTAGCCATCCACTTAGTGGATGGCTTTTAAAATGCTTCATTCTATTGATTTTTGTCTTTATATATTTTTTTAAGTCTCTTTAATTCTTTTTGTGTTTTTACATTTCTAAATATCTTACTTACTGATGATGCTATCATAAGTCCCACGGCTATGGCGATTGCCATGAATAATGATTGTACTGCTTCTGTTGCGCCCATTTCAAGATTGTCATTGATGAAGTAGTTCATCGATTGATATATCTTAAGTCCTGGTACTAGTGGTATGACGCCTATAATGAAGTAGCAATTGACTGGTGTTTTTTGCCATCTTGCGAAAAATTCTCCAAGTATCCCGCATAATAAAGCGCATAGCAGCGACGAAAATATATAACTGAAGTTATTTTCAGTCAAGACCATATACAAAGTCCAGCAAATTGCACCATTGATTGCGCATAAGAATATATTCTTTTTTTGTATATTAAATAAGACGGATATGGTTGCGCACGAAACGCTCGCAAGTAAGAATTGTTTTATTACATAGTTCATTATATCCACCCCATTAGCGAAACAAGCATAAGTACGCTACCAACGCCGAAGGCTATGGCAACTGCTACAAATATGGCCTCAAAGCTTCTTGCAGTACCAGCGATTAGGTCGCCGCTTAAGAAGTCTCTAATTCCTGATGTAAAGGCAACTCCTGGCACTAGTGGTAGTATCGAGCCAACAACTATCATGTTTAAGTTATGCCCCAGATTTAACTTAACTAGTAAAACTGCTGCAAGTGTTGCAACTAGCGATGATACAAAGTTACCTAAGAAAGGCGTTTTCGATAGCTTTAGTATATACTCATTTACGACAAAGCCGCATGCCGATGTAAATATCGAGCAGGCAAAGTCACTGAAGCTGCCTCCAAGCATTAGCGTGAAGACCGCACAGCCGATGCAGGCCATTACAAGTATCATCATAAAGCTATATTCACTTTTCTTTTCAATCTCTTCAAGCTTTTGCATAGCGTCATCTATAGCTATATTCTTTGCACAAAATTCTCTCGAGAAAGCATTAAGCATATTGACCCTGCCGATGTTATTGCCTCTAGTCTCGATGTTCTTCACAAGATAGAAGGACGAATTATCGCTGTTATCACCTATGATTATAACTGTAGGCGAGAGAAATAATGGTATGTCGAAGTAGCCGTAGCTTGAAAGTATCCTCTTAACTGTATCATTTGCCCTCGAAATTTCCGAGCCATTCTTAATGAGTAGCTCCGCAGTTTTTAGGGCGATGTTATAAATTTTTCTACGCTCCATGTAAGCGTCTGTAATATTTTCCATAGTATCACCAAATATATTATAATATATTTTTGTGAAAAAGTCACTTATTTTCTGTAAATTCTTTTAATAATTGCCCATAAGTGATATAATTTTATATAGGATCATTATGAGAAGAAAATATTCATTTATTGCGTGTATTGTGGTATTGGCAGCCATTTACACCTATTATTTTAATATCAATAGCTACATCTTATTAAGCCTGGGAATCCTTTTGGGTATAGGTCTTTTTAGCAAGAAACGCCTTAGGCTTTATTTGCTTTTGTCTGTGACAATATTTTTCGTGACAGCTATTTATACGAATTACAGGAGACAAAGCGTCTTTAAAAATTACAAAAATGAAGAAAAAGAATACATATTAAGAGTCGAAAATATCAAGGAATATGAAGGATACTCTACTTTTATTGCTTCTGTCAAAAATCTAGGCGGCAATACTTTCAATGAAAAGTTCAAAGCATATTACAATGGCAGAGAGCCTTTAAATAATTTTGATACGATTAAAGTAAGCGCTAAGCTTGAAGATATAAGGATAAATGCCAATCCAAATCTTTTCAATGAGAAGATGTATTATTTAACGAAGAACGTTAAGTATAAGATAAAGTTTAAGGACTTCGAAAAAATCTCTTGGAAGATGTCTTTTGCGGAGAAAATGAATCTTGCTTTTGAGAAAAAGCTTGATGCGCTCACTCAAAACACTATGAGGGTGAGCAATGCGAACTTCCTTAAAGCGATATTCATGTCAAACACAAATTACTTGGATGAAGATGAGCTGAGTACATATAGATCAGTTGGGCTCGGCCACTTGCTTGCGGTTTCGGGGCTACACGTGTCGCTTATTAGCTTTGCAATAATTTTTATACTCGTGGGACTTGGACTATCTAAGAGAAGGGCGAGCGCCGCATGCATAATCTTTCTACTCATATATGGCGCGGTTATAAATTATCCCGTTTCATTCTTAAGAGCGATGATACTATTTATCGCGCTTGACCTAGCCTTTGTCTACGACATAAACATAGAGCGCATTGAAATCATCTCCATCGCGCTAATTATAACGCTTTTACTTAATCCATACTATGTATTTTCGGTATCGCTTCACCTTTCTTATGGTGCAGCCTATGCGATAGAAATACTTTTTAGGAGACTTAAAAAGCTTGGCGACAAGAAAAATAAAACGCAGGAGGCCATGCTCTTTGTTCTTGCTATTAACCTAGTTTTGGCGCCAATTCAGCTATATACCTTTCACGAGTTTAACTTTATTTCGCTACTTACAAACCTGATTTTGCTTCCGATATACTCAGCCATAATCACAGCAAGCTTCGTGATACTCTTAGTTTCGCTAATTATAAGCAAAGTCGGAATCTTGTTTATGGTGGTCGACTACATACTCAGCGGTCTTTACAAAATTTTATATTTCATCTCAAGTTTAGATATCTTAAAAGTTTCGCTCTACAATCAAGACGCGCTTATCATCGCGTATTTCACCTTGCTCGTTGCCTTTTACTTTGCGAACAATTTTAGCTATATGAAGACAAGACTTGTTAAATTCATGCTTATGGCGATGGCTGTGGTCACATTTGCATCTAGTTTCATCTATATCACTAGTCAAAAGCATTACGACACGCTCAATATGATTAGTATAGGTCAAGAAGAGGCAATGCTTTTAGATATAAATAAGAAGAAAATATTGGTCGATACAGGCGGCGACATCATGGGCACGTCCCTTTCATACGATAGGACGCTTAGAGAAGTCCTTAAGAATGCTGGGGCCGATAGCCTTGACATAGTATTTATCTCGCACTTTGACAGCGACCACGCTGGCAACCTTGACTATCTACTTTATGAATTTGATATTAAGAACATTTGTTTTTATAAAGACATAGCTCCGTCATATATTAAGGCGAAAATTATTGATAGGGGAATTAATTACATCGACCCAGATAAGACGAATGGCATTGACCTTGGTAATGATAATTACATCAAGATCATTCATAGAGATGAAAGTTTTAAGGGCAATAGTAATTCGCTCGTCTTTGAGTTAGATGCAGGAGGGACAAAAGTCCTCTTTACAGGCGACATTGAGAGAGAAGCTGAAGATTATTATATTGACAAAGTAGATAAGATTGATATATTAAAAGTCGCTCATCATGGTTCGAAAACTAGTTCTTCAATGAATTTCCTTGAAAAGACTAGGCCGAAAGACGCAATCAGCTCTCAAGGACTGAATAACAGCTATGGTCATCCACATGAGCAAACGCTTGAAAACTTCAAAGCCATTGGCACGAACTTTTACAGAACCGATAAGCAAGGCATGATTAGCGTCATCTTCAAAGACGGCGGCTACAAGATCGAAACTTTTTACAAGGAATATTACAGGCATCTTGATTATATGAAGAAATACATTTTCTTATTGACCTTGCTATCTATAATATTTTCCTATATAATAAGTATAGTCATTGATGACTACAAAAAGTATGGAGATATGATTAATGAACTATAGAAATTTTTTAAATGAAGTAAAAATGAATAATGTAAGCGGCGCTTATCTTTTCAAGGGCATAGAGTGCTACCTCATGGACAAGACCTTGGACGCGCTGATAAATACTTATCTTGACAGCAATCAAAAGCTTATGAACCTTGCAGACCTCAAGTACTCAGAGAATTTGATTAAAGATATTAAAAGTAATATCTCTATGCTTCCTCTTATGGCTGAGAAAAAAATCACAGTTGTGAGAAAGGCCAATGAGAGCATCAAAGCGCTTAACGATGACGACTTACTTGATGAGCTTGGGAAAATGCCTGAGGCGAGCATAATTATATTCATGGATGAGGACGATAGTATAAAAAAGACGCTTAAATTTTACAAGCACTTCAAGAAAAATGACCACATAGTGAGCTTTGATAAGGAAAAGATAGAGGACCTAGTCAAGTGGACGGCGCGCAAATTTATCGAGCTGGGCGTAGAAGCAGGCTTTGCTGAAGCAAGATTTTTGATTGATAGACTCGGCTTTTACAGCGACGAGAGCGTTAATATGTATAGTCTTGAATCAGAAGTGGAGAAGCTTGCGAGCTACATAGGCAAGGGCAGATTAACACGCGGCGCAATTGAAAAAGTTGTTAAGGAAAATACCATTGACAATATCTTTGCCATGATAGACGCGATAAATAAGAAAAATACAAAAGCGGCACTCAATGAGTATGATAAGCTTCTTACAAATGGCGAAGCAGATATAAAGACCTCGTATATGATATTTAGAAACCTTAGACTTCTTTTAGAACTAAAAATTTGCGATATAGAGAAAAAAAGCGAAGTAGAGAAAAAAGATCTCTTGAAGATATCGCCGTACGAGTATAAAAAGCTATCAAGCCTAGCGTATTCATATGATTATAAGTTTTTGCTTAAGTTTATGAACGAGCTTAAAGATTTAGATATAAGCTTGAAAAACACAAGCAAAGACAGCAGCATGATGATAAAAAACTTAATATATAAGATGACAGAGTAATTTGTTTAAGAAAGAGGGCTTAGGCTCTCTTTTTTTATAAGCATAAATTATTATAAAAGATAGTGTAAATATTGTATGAAAGTATTAGTATTCTTTATAGATGAGGGGGGTTATATTGTAAATATTTATACTTTAATTTTAGTTTTAGAAAATAAAGATTTTATATTACAATTGTGTTACAATATTTAATATAAAAAAGAAAATAATTATTTATATTTAAAGGAGGAACATATGAAAAATAAATCATTAAGATTCATTACATTAATTTTAGCTTTCATTATGCTATTTACAAGTTCGACAGAACTATTAGCAATGAGCTTTAAAGATACTAATGATTCATGGGCAAAAGATTACATATCTTGGTGCGCTGACAATGGTATCATTAGTGGCTATACAGATGGAAGCTTTAAACCTAATAATAAGATAACTAGGGCTGAGTTTGCAACAATGCTAGCTAAATCAATAAAAAAAGAGGTATCTAGTATTGTTGATATTAACTATGAAGATGTTAAGCCAAAGGATTGGTTTTATGCTCCAGTTAGAAAATTAGTTTCATTTGAAATTCTTTCAAATGAAGGAAAGTTTTACCCAAACAAGCTAATAACAAGGGAACTTGCAATTAAGTGGCTAGCATCTACTATTGACTACAAGACTAAGCTTTCTTTAATCAATAACTATAGCGATGAGAAAGACATTGTCAATAAAGAAGCATTTGAAAAACTGCTTGAGCTTAATATACTTAGTGGTTATCCAAACAATACATTAAAACCTAAGAATTTAATTACTAGAGCAGAAGCAGCAAAATTATTCTATACTTATATGAGTATAGTAAATGAAAAAGGAATATTATTAGATATTCTTAAAAATGATATTGATACAGATAAAAGCGATAAGAATGAGGACAAAGATAAAAAATCGGACGCTGATAATAAGATTAATTACCCTGAAATTCCATACAGACCGCATAGACCTACAGATGATTGGGACGATAATCAAGACGACACTAAACCATCTACTCCAAACAAACGTTTTAATTTAAACATAAATTCAACAGATGATTATACAGTAGAGATAACACCTGCGTCTATTGATGGGAAATATGAGGAAGGACAAGTTATAAATGTAAAGATAAGTTTAAAGAATGATAAAAAGCAAATTAAGCAAGTACTTATCAATGGAAATAACATAGCAAGTGTCAATGGAACTTACTCGTTTATTATGCCTAGCGAAGAAAGTAGCTTGGATGTTGTTTTAGAGAACAAGCCTATAGAACAAAAAGATGATTTAACAATTGACTTTGAAGATGAAGATGAAGAAGTAAAAATAAAAAGAAACACTAAATTAAAATTTAAAGCTGACACAAAAGATCCTGAGGCAAAAGAGATCAATTTAAGATTGAATAGAGAAAGCGATACGCATTTAATATATTTAAATACTTATCCAATAGATTCTAAAACTAGTTCAATAAATGATATTGATTTTGTTGTACCAGATTATCTTGAACCAGGCAGGTATATTTTGTCTGTTAAATCTGGAAAACCTCAATCAAAAATGCAAACAAAGATTATAGTTGTTGAAGATCAATTTGAAAGTATAGAAAGCATTGATTCAGTTGAGGACATAAAGGTCACTCAAGGCGATGACATAGTAATTCCTCAATATATTAATGCTAAGTTTAGTGACGGAAGTACTAGATCTGTCAAAATTAATTGGGACTTACCAGATAGCTTTGAAAATGCTGGTGAGTATATTATCGAAGGAAGCATTGAAGGCTACGATCAAACGATAAAGATAAAAGTTATAGTAAATAAAAAACGTGCTAAACTATCTTCAATACTACCTATAAAAGATATGACCATAGTAAAGGGAGCAAAAATTGATCCACCTAAAAATATTAAAGTTAAGATGGACGATGGGTCTATAGAAGATAGAACTGCTCATTGGAATGAAATCAACTTTACAAGTGATAAGATTGGAAATTATTCAATTGATGGATACATCTTAACAGATGAAGCTGATTTAAACTCAAAGAAACTTCCAATCAAGATTAATATAATTGTTAAAGACAGTGAGCCATTTGAAGCACACTTTGCGATAGTTAAGGATTACAAAGAATTCTACCTGTTAGAAAATGGTGTAATGATTGGTTCAAAGGAATCAAGCAAAACTGGGTTTTTTCCTGGAAAAGGCTTAGATTACTCGTTAGTTATTAAATTAAAGAATAGTGAAAGCAAGTTAGAGAGCGTTGAATTTTACTCTGATCAACTTGGTGATAATTTAAGCGCAAGAAATGAAAATGTAACCTCTAGAGATAAAAGATTATTTTACATCAAAGATATAGGTGAAATAAATACTAAAATAATTGCAAATATAACTATAGATGGCGAACAATACACTAAGACTATTGATTTTGTAGTAGGAAATGATTTCAAGAAAGAAGCTGTTGCAATAAAAGATGACTTAAACTTCACTTATCCTCAAGGTAAGCTTAACTTACCAGACAGTGTAGTAGCGCTATATAACGACGGTACAGAGGGCAAATCAAGTATAACTTGGGATTTAACTAATGTAGATAAGAATAATATTGGAACATATGATATCACAGGTACCTTAGCTAGTGGCTTAGTAGTTAAGGCAAAATTGAATATAATTGAGTATAAAGATATCAAGCTTAGTTTTAACCAAGCTGATACAGTAACTTTAAAACAAAATGAATATATTATGCCAAATAAAGAATTAACACTCAGTGTAGATGGTGTTATGGCAGATGAAGTTAAGTCCATAGAAATACTCTCTGATAATGATAAAGTTGTCAAGATAGAAAGTTACGATAAAAAATTTGATGGAAGCGATATAAAAATTATAGCCAAAGCTGTTGGAGTTGGTAACGCTACAATAACATGTAAGCTTGTAACAACAAATGGACAAAAAGCTACGCAAAAGCTAAATGTTGTAGTAAATCCAATACATGAGTTTAAAGCAGATGAATTTGTAGTAATAGCAAAAGATGGTGGACAAGAATATGGATTGGATAAAACGAAGATTAGGATTGTATCTAAACATGAAGATATTGAGCTATATGGCAAAGTTAATAATATTTTATATAATACTGTAAAGATAAATACTTCTGAAGAAGGAGATGCCTATATAAAGTATAGTAGCTTAAAAGGTACAAAGGTAAGTATATCAGTTTATTTAGAAAGATATGGAAGCACTCCTCAAGCAAAATTAGATGGAGTAAAAGTAATTAAAGAAGGAGATCCATTCCCTTGGCAAGAAGTTAAGCCAGAGTTTAAGGCGAAAGACTTCTCTTTAGCTTGTGATTATGACGAATATGCATTTGGTTTTATTACAAAACTTACATGTACTAATCCAGATGCGAATAAAATAAAATCGTTTGGACTTTATAAATCAGGTGGATATTCTGTGTTTATGGAAAAAGTTGTTTCTTATGAGGACGGCGGCTTCTCCTATGTTGAGCTAAGCCCTGGTGAATACACACTAAAAGTTTTTGCTGATGATAAAGGACAAGATTTGTTATATGAAGGTCCAATCATATTTAAATCAGAAGAAACAAATGACGGATTCAAGGCGGAAGACTTCTCTTTAGCTTGTGATTATGACGAATATGTATATGGTTTTATTACAAAACTTACATGTACTAATCCCGATGCGAATAAAATAAAATCATTTGGACTTTATAAAGAAGATGGCAATTCTGCATTTTTGGAAGAAGTTGTTTCTTATGAAGATGGTGGATATACACCTACTGAGCTAAGCTCTGGAGAATACACATTAAAAGTTTTTGCTGATGACAAGGGACAAGACTTACTATACGAAGGTCCAATAAAATTTATAAAATAAGGAGGTATTCAATGAAAAAGTTTATAAGTTTACTACTTAGTATAGTTTTACTTATTTCATTTCAAGCTGGCGTGTTGGCGAGTAGCATTGATATAGAAGTAGACCCTAAGTACAAAGACTATATATCACTTACTGATATACAAAAAACAGAATTTAATGTTAGCGGCCAAGAAGACGGCATTGATATATACGTAAAAGTTTTAGATAAAGATAATAAAGTCCTTAATTTTGCAAATTTTAAGGAAGATTTAAAAGACTCTTTAAAAAGTTTTACTGCATTTAATAAGATAAGTGCACTAAGCGCTGTGTTAGAAATAGCTGCGTATAAGGATGGCATGCAAGTTTCTAATAAAGTAGAGCTGCCAATTAAGTTTGATCACTTTATGGGCAAGATTGACTATGTTAAGCCTGTTGAGCTAATTGTCAATGAAGGAGAAGAAATTAATTTACCTAAGCAAGTAGAGGTTTTCTTGCTTAACGGAGTAGTAGCTAAGGCTGACGTTTCTTGGAACACAAACAATATAGACCTAACAAAAGTTGGTAAGCATGAGATATCTGGCAAGGTTGAAGGTTATGATGGAACTGCTAAATTAACTTTAATTATAAAAGCAAAAGAAAAGATAGGGGAAGTTTTAAAACCACAGCTTGTAATTATTAAGGGCGGAGAGCTTAAATTACCTGAAGAGCTTTTAGTTAAGTACAATACTTCTAAATATGACTTTAAAAAAGCTACTTGGAATAAAGAAAACTTTGATTCAAATGAAGCCGGAGTAAAAAAGATATCATGTAAGCTAGAAGATTATGGCGTAGTTGAAATTAGCGTTTTAGTAGTAGATGAAGATGATACTATAAATTATGTGAATGATGAAGTCAAAGATATAATTAAATGTATAGACATAAACTCTTCACTAGATCAATCACAACAAATAGATTTATCTTCCTCTTCCTTGACTAACAACGATATGAGCGATTTAAAATATTTTAAAAACACAGAATCAATTCAAATATTTGCAGCTGGCTTTAAGCCCGACTTTAAAGGAATATGTGGACTTGATAAGCTCAAAACTTTAAATCTTTTTTCAAATGATATGGAAGATATATCATCGATTGCTTATCTCGATACTGTAGAAGAGTTAAACTTGGGATTAAACAATATAAAAGACCTTAGCCCAATAAAGAACTTTAAAAACTTAAAGAAACTAAACTTAAATGGCAACTTTAACATTAAAGATATATCCGCTTTAGCAGATTTACCACTTGAAGAACTTGAAATTTCTAATGATACATTAAATAAAGTCGATTTATCACCGCTTTTAGGCAAAGACAAGTTAAAGCTTAATAAAAAAGCTATCAGTGAATATAATATAAAGCTTATAGAATTTAAAGACGGTTTTGCAAGTGTAGAAACGAGCGAAGATAATTACTATCCACCAAATAAGGTTAAAGTTGATGGTAAAATTGTTTCTGTTACATGGTCAGAGGATAAAGTTGATATGTCAAACGCACAAATGTATGATTTATCAGCTTTAGTAGATAATCAAAAAATAATTTTAAGAATTATAAAGAGAGGTTTTGTTGATAAAGTAGTTACTTTTGAAGATGAAATTGTTACTAAGGCTATTAGAAAAGCAATTGATAAGCCAAAGGGAGATATATTCCTATCGGATGTAATTAATTTAAAAGAGTTAGAGATAGTTGCACAAGGAGCACGTAGCTTAAAAGGCGTTGAAAACTTACAAAATCTTGAAAAACTTGGTCTATATGCAAACAGAATAAGTGCTGGACAGTTACAGTATATCAAGAATCTTACAAAGTTGAAGTCATTAGACCTTGCAGAAAACAAACTTATAGATATACCTAAAGGTTCTTTTGACAAACTTGTAAATCTTGAAGAGCTAGTGCTAGATCATACTGGCATTAATACTCTTGATAAAGATATGATGTCTAAGTTAGTCAATTTAAGAGACTTATTGATAGAAGAGAACAATTTTACAAACCTAGACTTTCTAGAAGGAACAAGAAGTATTAAAAATATTATCTTTAGAGACAATAAAATTACGGACATAAGCGGGATAAGAAACAATAAAAATCTTGAGATGTTCTGGGGAACAAACAATTTAGTTAGTGATATATCGGTCTTAGAAGGACAAAAGGATTTAAATTATTTAAGTATGGCAGAAAATAAGATTAGTGATATAAGTCCACTTAAAGATTCTACTAAGTTAGAGAAGGTATATTTAGGACATAATAACATCACAAATATTGATGTGCTTAAAGGAAAAACATTCATTAATAATATGGAACTTAATAATAACAATATTAAAGATGTAAGTGCGCTTAAAGATTTAGTTAACTTAGAAAGATTATATTTAAATTATAATAAGATAAGTAGTTTTGAGCCATTAAAGGGATTAGTTAATCTAAGAGTATTATACTTAAATAATAATGCTACATTAGATTATTCGCCACTTGATGGTATAATCAAAAATATTAAGAGTAAGGATTTTTAGGTGATTGAGATGAAAAAAGAAAAAAGGATATTAAGCTTTATACTTTCATTGATATTGGCACTTAGTGTACTTAGCCCAGCATACGCTGCAGATGATGCTAAGTCTATATTCAATGAGATAATAAAGGAAGATTTTGAGAAAAATTCTACTGTCGTTCAAGATTTAACTTTAGAAGAAAAAATATATATGGTATCAATTAATGCTAAGAGTGTTCTTGAACTAATAGATGAAAATTATTCAGAAGAAGAAGCAAATAAAATTGCTACTAAAGCTCAAGAAGATGCTATAGCAGCAATAAAATATATAAAGGACGTTGAAATTAGAGAAAGATATGTATATGCTGCTAATGGCTTTAGTATAAAGTGCGATCCTATTATTGCTAAGAAGATATCGTATTTATCTCAAGTTAAAAATATTAGTGAAGCTAATATATACGAAAAACATGTAAAAAACGTTAGAGATACTTATGAAATAGCTAGGATTGCTGAAAGATATAATCTAAAAGGCGAAGGAATGGTAGTAGCTGTTTTGGATAGCGGTGTTGATCATACTCATAAAGACATGAATGTTGATAAGGATAATATTAAGCTAAATGAAGAAAAAGTAAAAGAGATAAAAAACAAAGAACAAATTACTTATGGAACATATTTTAATGAAAAAGTTCCTTTTGCTTATAATTATGCTGATCAAAACCTATCTGTAAGAGATAAATTAACTGAAAGAGCGGACTTTTCTCACGGTACACATGTTGCCGGCATTATTGGTGCAAATGCAAAAGACGATAAAGGCGTTACTGGTATAGCACCTAATGCTCAAATACTAAATATGAAGATATTCTCTAATAACCCAAAAAATCCTGGCGCAGATGAAGAAAAGATAGTTAAAGCAATTGAAGATTCAGTAAAATTAGGAGCAGACGTTATTAACATGAGTTTTGGCATAACAGCTGGTTTACAAGATCCATCAGATCTTCAACAAAAAGCTATCAAAGCGGCTACAGAAAAAGGAACTATCGTAGTCGCAGCAGCTGGTAATGACGCTTACTCGACATTTCCAAATAGAGATAAAAAATCTATCGATGACGGCACACTTAGCGCCCCAGGTATTGCTGAAGAGGCTATACAAGTAGGCTCTTTTGAAAATAGCAAGCTAGTAGTTAATTCATTTATTGCTAAAATTTCACAAAGCGAAAAAAGGATTGGCTACTATACCTCAGACCATGATCCAGAAGCACTTAAAGCTGATTATGACTTAGTAGATTGTGGTTTAGGGTCTAAGGAAGATGTAGCAAACTTAAATTTGGATGGAAAAATTGCTCTTGTAAAAAGAGGAGGGAACATTGAGTTCAAAGATAAAAAGCTTAATGTACAAACAAAGGGAGCCATAGGTGCCATTATATATAATAATGATGGTGATAATGAACTTCTTCCTTATATATCAACAGATGAAAAAGTATTAATACCAACACTATTTATATCTAACGAAGACGGAAAATATTTGTTAGATAATATCAAAAATATTAAAGTCAATTTTACAAATGAAAGAATTGTAATAGATTCAGTAAAGGGAGAGACAGCGTCAGAGTTTTCATCTTGGGGACCTACACCAAACTTAGGCCTTAAGCCAGATTTAATTGCTGTAGGTGGCAATGTTTACTCAACAATGGAAAATAATTCTTATGGCAATATGTCAGGAACATCTATGGCTGCTCCAATGATTTCAGGTATAAGTGCTTTACTAAGCCAAAAATTTAAAGCAGATGGTATCAAGAATAATTTACCAAATTGTGTAAAGACAGCTTTAATGAATACAGCTGAACCAAAAATTAAAGATGGCAAACCTTATAGCGTTAGACTTCAAGGAGCTGGCATGGTTAATCCAAAGGCTGCTGTAGACAGTAAAATATTTGTAAGATCTAGTGGAGTAGCAAAGATAGAACTTAAGGAAATAACAAATAGTAGAGAAGTACAAATTGATTTTGAAAACAATAGTGATGATGATATTAATTTTGACATAGAAGTCTTAGGAGATACATTTAATATTGATAAAAAATCTTGTACTGTCAAGAAAGGCAAGTCAAGTATCTATATTACAATAACACCAAAAGTAGCAGCTAATGAATATGTAGATGGATATATAGTGTTTAAATCATCTAACACAAAGGTATCCTTGCCAGTTTTAGGATTCAATGGCGACTGGTCATCACTTCCTATGTTCGATAGCATAGATAAAGACAAGTCTATTTATAATCAAACTAGACTTGATACAGCCGATATTGGGCCACTATTAACAAAGTTAAAACCACTTGGTGGAGACGAATTGGATAAGGATCGTTATGCAATAAACCCAGACAATCAAAAAGCTTATTGGAACGTTTTAGTAAAATTTAGTTTACTACGTGTTGCAAAGGACTTTAAAATAACAGTCACAAATGAAGCTGGCGAGGAGATAAAAGTAATTGAAGATAAAGAAAATGTAAGAAAAGTTGTATCTTATAGAGACCAAGTTAAGGCTATAGTCAACTTTGATTGGTTATGGAAGGGCGGAATTTACGATAAAAAACTTGGAGTTCAAAAAACAGTAGACGAAGGAAGATATTATATCAATGTTTATGCAACGCCTGATTATCCTAACGCTAAGCCTCAAAAAATAAGTTTTCCATTAATTGTAGATAAAACTGCTCCAGAAGTTAGTTCTAATGTATATTTCTTAGATGATGAAGAGAGTGTGGAACTTAAAGTTAAAGCAAAGGATAAAGGTAATCCAGCAAGTGGAATAAATAAGTTTATGTTCATTATAAATGGAAGAATATATAAAGAAGATGATAATGCTTTATTTAAACTTGATGAAAATGGTGGAGAATACAAGAAAATTGTAAACTTAGAGGGCAAGCATCCATTTTATTCGATAAATATAGGAGCGACAGACTATGCAAACAATGTTGATGGATCTAAATCATATGTTATAATAAAGAAAAATTCAAAAATTGATATGAGTATAGATAAAACCAGCATAAAAAGTGGAGAAGAAGTAAAGTTAAGTTATAAGTTAAATGATACTAATGTAGCTAGATATGAGGTATCATTAGATAATTTAGATGATTTATCATATCAAGGAACAGAAACTGAACAAAATTTAAAAATCAATTCTAACAAAGGAAAGCATAGGATAATTGTAAAAGCACTTAACAAAGATGGTCTAGTTATAGATGTTAACTATCTTGATATAAATGTTGAAGATACAGAAACAGAAGACGGACTAGTAGTATCTAATCATACTAAGAACTATTTGTTTAGAAACGGCGAGATATATACAGCAAGTTATCAGTTAAAGAATACAAGTGCAGAGGAGAAGTCAGTTTCATTTATCATAGCACTATACGATTTAAATGACAATATAGTTAATACAGCAGTTGCTGAAAAGAAACTTAAAGCTGGAGAAGAAGCTAATATGACCAACGGAATCAAGATACCAGATACTGGTAAGTATAGGCTAAAAATATTCGTTTGGGATAGTGTTAAAGATATGAATACGATAGTTCCAGTAAATATAATAAAGCAAAAATAATAAACTACAAAATTTAATAATCGTTGTATAAGAGTGGTAGAATTATTTCTATCGCTCTCTTTTTTTTATAAGCCTTCTCTATAGTAAAGGCATTATATATAGAATTTTATAAATTTACTAGAAAAAAGTGCAAAATCACTTGACAAAGATGAAGTTAAGAGGTATACTCAAATTGAGAATATAAATAATTGCAAGGAGGTATAGTATGAAATTTTCAGAAGGTGAATTTAAAGTCATGGAAGTCATGTGGGAAGGCTCTTGCTTAAATGAAAAAGGAGAGATAGAAGCTTTAGAGCTTTGGAAACTGCTCAATGAAAAATTTGGTATGGCAAAGACATCTGCCTATACATTTTTTAGTAGACTAGTTGATAAGGGAGCACTTATTAGAATCAATCCAAAATACAAACTTAGAGTAGGTATTAGCAGAGAAGAAGCTTTAGAAGAAAGACAAGACGAAGCTATCGAACAATTATTTCAAGGTTCTTTCCTAAATGTATGTAGAGCATTTTTAAAAAACAAGAAAGTAAGTAAAGAAGAGTTAGATGAATTAAAGAATCTAATTGATAATTTAGATAAAAACAATTAATTATGCTGCATTTAATAAAGATTACGGGAGTTAGGCGTGGAATTAAAAGTATATTGCTTATAGCCATAATACTTTTAATTAGAAATATTTTGAACAGAAGCAGTATAAAGAGAGCAAATAAAGTGCTTTGGACCATATTACTAATATTTTTATTGCTTCCCTTTTCAATAGTCTTTAAAGTATCTAAAACTGCTGATCATGGTTTATTAAATTTACCAATCAAGGTTTTACTGTCTATTAGTGATTTAACACGTCAATTAACAAATAGCGTTGCAGATATATTATCACGACTTAATATATATATAATAGCTACACTTTTTGTTATTTATTTAATCGCAAAGATTCTTGAGAGAAATAAAGCATTGCAAGGTTCAAAATTATTAGCTGATAATGCTTTTGTAAATGAACTTGTAGACGGCTTTCATTTAAAAAGAAAGGTAACAGTACTTTTAAATGACAATATATCAACGCCAGTAACATATGGCGTTTTTAAGCCAAAGATAGTTCTTCAAAGCTATATACTCGAGGATGAAGAGCTTTTAGAACATGTTTTAGTTCATGAGATGATACATATAAAGTACTTTGACATAGCCTTTACGCACATAAAGAACATAGCTCTTTGCTTGTATTGGTACAATATAGCTATGTGGATAGCTAGTAAATTATTTGAGAATGATTTAGAGATACTTTGTGATAAGAAAGTTTTAGAAAGACTTGGTAATACACAAGAAAATAAAAAGGCTTATGCAATGAGCATGTTTAAGATTATGGAAAGGGAAAACAGGAGTGAAAACCTTGTATTGAGCTTAAATCCACAAAAAGAAAGAATAATGCTTTTGAAAGATTATAATATAAAGATTAGCGGCTTAGCTGTATTTCTAATAGCACTGATATTATCTTCTTCTGTGTTTCTTGAAGTTTTACCCAATGATACAACAAGAGTTATCGAAATAAGTGATTCTGAAGAATACGAAGGAGTAAGAAACGAAAGAGTTAAAATAATTAGCGTAGAAGAAAATAAAAAGTCAAATTCACTTAAAGAATATATTTTGATAGATGCACTTGATGAAGAAGTAAGTGGCGATATAGATGACTTTGATCATAGATCGTATGAAGTGAACATGAACTCATTTTATGGAAAAACATTTGATGATATGATTATTGACATAAGCGATATAGAATGTGAAAGCGAAGCTAAGTTCTTATTAGAAATAGAAGAAAATGGAGACTTGATTTTTAGTGATATCTTAAACAAAGATACAAGACTAAAAATTGAAGGTTGCAGTATGAATAAATATAAAATAATAATAGATAATTTTACACAGGGCTATTCAAGTTATGGAATAAAAGTTCAAAAACTTGCAAAAAATACCAAATAAATTTAACATCGGAGGTGTTATTATGAAAAATTTTAAAAAAAGTTTATTGATAGCTTCAATCGTACCAATCATTATTAGTGCAATATCGGTGTTCTTCTTAGAGGATTCAATTCCTATGCATTATAATTCAGACGGAGTAGTTAATAGAATGGGAAGTAAATATGAGATTTTTATATATCCAGTATTGATATTACTTCTAGGTATAATCGGATACTTTACAATTAAGAATTATGAAAGCAAATTATATGATTCTAAAAACGATAAAACAAAAGAAAAGAATCTATATAATATTAATTTAATGAGTAAATTATTCTTTTTGATATTGACTATAAATATAATTAGCTTTTTATATTATCTTATCTTAAGTTTTTGTATCATTAAGAAAACTATAAATAATCTACCATTGGGATTAATACTTGGCATATTAATGATTATTTGTGGGCTTTTTATAAAAATATCAAAAAGAAATCCTTACTTTGGAATGAGAACAAAGTGGAGCATGGCAAATGATGAAGCTTGGAAAAAATCAAATAATTTCGGAGGAACATCATTAATGATTGCAGGCATATTAAGTATTTTAATTTTTAATCAAAGCACATTTAATAAATTTATATCATTTTCAATCTTAATGATTATAATTATAGTATCGAATATAATATATTCTATAAAAGCATATAGAGAGAGTAGTGTAATTTGATTATAATAAAATATAGTTAGGAGGTGCTTTTATATGAAAGTTTTAGACAAAATAAAGTCTATGAGAATTAGTTCAAAGGTATACAATTATAGCGCTTTAATTATTTACGCAGTAGTCTTAATAGCATATATCGTTCATAAAATCTCTGGCAATATCTATAAAGCTAATGAAATATATTTAAATACATTATTCTTAAGTATTATCATATCAGCTATTGGATTAATATTTGTGAAAAAGAATTGGAAAGTCTGGATAAATGTATGTCTACCTATACTAATTAACACACCATATTATTTAGCACTAGTTGGGGTTATGCGTGGCGATGTAGCATTTGTTACAGAATATTATTTGAAGTGTATTATATATTCGCCAATAAAACTAATACAATTATTATTTTAAAAATTATATTTCTGAGTACTTAAAGTTAAAAAATTATGAGAGGCTTGAGAATTAAATGAAAGAAAAGAACAATGCGGCTTGGGAAAGCCATGAAAAAAGACTTAACGATAAGATTTTTTTGATATTGTTAATTATAGTTTCACTAGCATTTGTATATAGAGTTTTTGTCTACGATCCTTTTTTTAATCCGGATACATTATTTATCAAAGCTAACAAAGTCATGTCTAATACTGATGCTATTAAGATTGATGATAAGATAATTAAGTTTAATATAGCATCAAGGATAATAGAAACGGAAAGAGCTGAAGATGAGTACAGTGATACAAAAGAAGTATTACTACTTAATGATGGTGGCAGAAAGATTGGAAAAGCAAAACTTTCTAAACTTAATGGCGAGGATGTAATTAGAGTCTTTAAAAATGAGTTTAAAGTTGAATTATTAAATGAAAGTGCTAAGAAGTGAAATAAAAATAAAGGTGTGTAAAAACTAGGTGTTAACCATGAAATTAAATAAAAAATTTTTACTAATTTGTTTTGTGATTATATTTTCAATATTATTAAATAATATTCATTATGAAAACGCATATAGTTTAATCAAAATATTGCTTGCATGTGTGGCAATTTCGCTTATAAGTTCAATTATAGTGAATGTAATTGTTATTTTGTGTAAAAAATTAATTAATGTATAAATAATTATAAGATACAAAATTAGCTGATGATATAATTTCTATATAAAAGTTAAAAGCCCATAGATATTAATGACTAGTCTGAAAAGCTAGTCATTTTTCTTTTGCAATATTTTTAATAGCTCAAAAAATACTACTAAAGTAGTATTTTTTAGACATTTGTGTAACATGATTGTAATATTACTAGTAAAATGTATGAAAATGGTTTAAAATGGTTGTAAAGAAGCTAGAAATGGTTCGAAATGGTTATTAATGTTTTGAAAGCATTAAGAAGGTGTTATCAATGTTCATGGGTTTATTTAAACATAGTATTGATTCAAACGGGAGGGTTATCATACCCTCTAAAATGCGTGATGAACTTGGTAAAGACTTCATAATTACTAGGGGATACGACAGATGTATCTACATTTATAACCGTGAAACTTATGAGAAAAAGCTTGAGCAATTCGATGATTTGCCTGATACTGTTCTAGAAAACAGAAAATTTGAACGTGAGATGTTCCTTTACATGAACGAAGCAAACATGGACAAGAACGGCCGTGTTATGCTACCTGAGATGCTTAGAGATATGATGGATATAAAGGGTGACGTTTACATAATTGGCGTTAGAAAGAGAATTGAGATTTGGGATACAGAAGTTTATAAGAACTACAAAGCAACTGTTGCACCTCTTGAAGAGCTTGCAAATAACATAAAGAGAGATTAGTTATGGAGTTTAAGCACATACCCATCATGCTTTCTGAAGTGATTGATGGCCTTGACATAAAGCCGAATGGTATCTACCTAGACGGCACCATTGGCGGAGCAGGTCACTCGCAAGAGATTCTTAAGAGACTTAATGATGACGGTCTACTAATAGGTGTCGATAGGGACAGGGAAGCTCTTAATAAAGCAAATGAAGTACTATCAAGCGTTGGCGGCAATTTTAAATTGGTTCACGACAACTATAGGAATGTCAAAGCCATTTGCCAAAATTTAGGCATTGATCACTTAGATGGCATACTTCTTGATATAGGCGTATCGTCTTATCAGCTTGACAACAAGGACAGAGGTTTTTCATACAGGATGGACGCGAAGCTTGATATGCGTATGGACCAAGAGAGCGGCAAATCTGCTTACGACATCGTTAATACATATACTAAGGAAGAATTAGAAGAAGTAATTTATAAATATTCGCAAGAGAGATGGGCTAGAAGGATAGCTGAATTTATCTGTGAATATAGGGCAGAAAAACCGATAGAGACTACATTTGAACTGACTGACGTAATTAAGAGGGCAATACCCAAAAAGGCGAGGGAGAACAAACATCCATCTAAAAAGACTTTTCAAGCCTTAAGGATAGAAGTGAATGATGAGCTTGGCGCATTAAACGCTGCCTTGCAAGACGCTATCGACATTTTAAACCCAGATGGAAGGATAGCTGTAATAACATTTCATTCGATGGAAGACAAAATCGTAAAAGATATATTTAAATTTAACACGCTTGATTGCATTTGCCCACCAGAGAGCATTATCTGCACATGCAATCACAAGAGAAAGTTAAAGCTTGTGAACAATAAGCCACTTGTAGCAAGCGAAGAAGAATTAAAAGCTAATCCGAGAAGCGAAAGCGCTAAGCTTAGGATAGCTCAAAGAGTATAGGGGAGGTACACTATGTCATCTACAGCGAGAAAATTATATGATAGTCCAGTTTATTCGCAAGAAAGGACAGTAAGCAAACCACTTGTAAAAAAGAACGTTAAGCATAAAGCCAAAGCAAAGGAGAGAGTCGTTAATGTTTTCTTCGTGAGAACTGTTTTGTGCGCCGTAGCTATCGGTCTTGTATTTACTATGCTTGTTTTTTGTGCTGACAGAATCACTAGAGTGCAAAACTCTATAAATCATAGTAACGCTGAGATTAATAGGCTTAAGACTACTCTTATAGACGAGACTGCAAAGCTTGAAAGCCTTAAGAATGCTGGTGCGATCGAGTTCGAAGCAAGGACTAAGCTTGGAATGATCTACCCTAATGAAGCGCAAATACTAAATATAAACACAAACAGTAAAGAAGAAAGAGAGATTGACGATAAAGTTATTGTTAGTCTTGATTCAGACATTGACCAAAGTTTAGAAGAAAGTGAAAGAAAATGAAAACGCCGACAAGCGATAGACATAGAAAGAAAAAGACAGGCAAATCTAAAATTCCTAACAAGTACAATAGGATTTTGGTTGTTCTGGCTTTTTTTGGATTTATAATTGCATTATTTTTAGTACAGCTATTTAAAGTTCAAATTTTAGATGCAAAGGGTTATAAAGAGTACGCTGTAGGCCAATGGACAAAGGCAGTTAGCCTTGGTAATCAAAGAGGTTTCATCTACGACAGGAACAACAAGCCCTTAGCTGTTAACAAAAACATAGTTACTTTCTGGAGCGTTCCATTCAAAGAAGAGGAAAATGAAAAGGAAGAAGCTAGATATAAAAGAGAGAAAAAATACAAAGAGATAGCTGAAGAGGTCGCTTCAAAGATAGCTGAAATGACTGGGGAAGACTCAGGAGACGTTTATGACAAGATTACATATGAGAGCAGAATTAGAGTAGTTGAAGAGATGGAGCTTGATGATTACAAGAAATTCAAGGAAAGCATGGGCAAAGTTAAGTTCAGAACAGTACTTGAAGTAGAAGAGAAGGCCAAGAGATACTATCCATTCAATGACCTTGCATCTCAGCTCATAGGCTTTAACAATATTGACAACGTCGGCATCAATGGTCTTGAAGTTAAGCTAAATGAAGCACTAGAGGGAAGAGCGTCAAAAAAAGTTCAACAGCTTGAAGCCAACATGGTTAATGCACTTCCAAATCAAGAAGAAAGAATTATTGAAGGCAAAAAAAGTGTCAACGTAGTTTTGACTATAGATGAAAAACTTCAAAGAGAAGTCGAAAAGATAGCGGATGAAGCAAGAGAAAAACAAAACGCTGAGTCAGTATCCATCATAGTTATGGATCCGCGCGACTCATCGATACTTGCTCTAGCAAATACCGGTAGATACAATCTAAATGAGCCGAGAAAGAAGCCCGATGATGTTGATGAAGCCGTTTGGGACGAAGCAAGTGATGAAGACAGAAACCAAATCCTTTTTGATAAATGGCGTAATAACGCTATAAGTGACTCATACGAGCCCGGTTCTGTATACAAGGTAATAAACTTAGCAGCAGGACTTGAAGAGGGCAAGCTTAATGACAATATGAGCTTCTCATGCTCAGGCTCAATTGATGTTTATGGAAGAACTTTATCATGCGCAGATCACACTGCTCACGGCACTCAAGACATCTCTAAGGCGCTTAACAACTCATGTAACGTTGCCTTCGTTCAAATAGGTAATATCTTAGGTAAAAACGATATACTTAGATATGCTAAAGCCTTTGGCTTTGGTGAAAAGAGCGGAGTCGATCTGCCAGGCGAAAGTTTAGGTATACTTCCGACAAATATTAACGCTATAGGTCCAGTTGAACTTGCGACTATGTCTTATGGTCATGGACTTGCAGTTACACCTATACAGATGGCGAACGCCATATGCGCGGTTGTTAATGGCGGAACGCTTTATAAACCAAAATTAGTTTTAAAAACTGTTGATGACTTTGGTAACGTTGTTGACACGCCAAAGAGCGTTGTCAGAAGAAGGGTTATTTCAGAAGAAACGAGCGAGCACATGAAGAAGCTTCTTGAAAGCGTTGTTAGAGACGGTCACATCAAAAGATCAAGGATAGATGGCTACAGAATAGGCGGTAAGACTGGTACAGCACAAAAAATTGTTGACGGCAAGTACAAGAAGAATGCTTATATATCTTCCTTCGTCGGTGCATTTCCAATTGATAAGCCAGAATTTGTTGTTTTAGCAATTGTCGATGAGCCACACAGCGGAGTAGCATATGGATCTTTGGTAGCGGCACCTATTTTTCAAGACGTAGCAAAATTCATAATCGACTACTACAAGATACCGCCAGCAGGTGCGGTTAGTGAAGTACAAAATGAAAAGGTACAAGTGCCAGACTTAAAGAACAAAACTATGGGCGAAGCAGGACTTGAACTTGCAGAGCTATCTTTAAGCTTTGACACTAAATATACAGAGTATACAGATGAGTCTTTAATCATTTCACAAAGCATTAATCCGGGCGTCTTTGTTGATAAAGGCACGGTTATAACGCTCGACGTTGAAGCGAAGAAGGACGATATCATATTAACGCCTGACTTTAAGGGCATGACTAGAGACGAAGCCTTTGGCCTTGCTGAAAAAGTTGGACTTAAGTTAAAGATTGAGGGTGATGGTTTTGTTAAAGAGCAAAGACCTGAGCCGGACAAAGAAGTGAAGAAGAATTCTATAGTAGAATTAAAATTGGGGGACTAAGATGTTTAAAAACATTCATGCATACAGCGTAATCATTATATTACTAAGCTTTGCTTTAGTATGTTTACTTGCAAAGATAATTATACCTAAGCTTAGAAAGTACAAGCTTGGACAAAATATTAGGCAAGAAGGACCTAAGTCTCACTTAAAAAAAGCTGGTACACCAACTATGGGTGGTGTACTATTCATAATAAGTTCGTTAATTGCAGTACTTGTATCGAGCCTAGCAGGTTTTGTCTTTACAAACGAAATCATCTTACTCGTTTTAGGCAGTACTGCCTTTGGCTTAGTAGGCTTTTTAGACGACTATATTAAATTCTTTAAACATAGAAATTTAGGTTTAAGAGCTTATCAAAAACTAGTTTTGCAAATGCTTTTCTCAGCTCTTATAGCATACTTCGCATATAAACTTGCGGGTACTATGGTCTATATACCATTCTATAAGGAAGTGGATTTAGGTAAGTGGGTAATCTTACTAAACTTCTTTATATTAGTAGCAAGCACTAATGCAGTCAACTTAACGGATGGACTTGACGGCCTTGCAACAGGCGTTATGTCTATCATATTACTCACACTTGCTATATACTCATTAAAGATCTCAAACATGACTACTTATGCTTACTCAATAATAATGTTTGCATCGCTAATTGGCTTTTTGATCTTTAATAAGTACCCAGCACAAATATTTATGGGAGACACAGGATCATTATTTTTAGGAGGCGTCCTAGCTATAATCACAATACTATTGGGATTGCACTTCTATATGATTATATATGCACTTGTATTAATTATGGAAACGCTTTCAGTAATTATACAAGTAGCAGTATTTAAAAAGACTGGCAAAAGAGTTTTTCTTATGAGCCCACTTCACCATCACTTTGAGATGAAAGGCATGAAAGAGACTAAGGTTGTTGTGATGTTTTGCGCATGGACACTCATCTTATGCGCTGCATCGCTAGTAATATTTTTGAGGTGATATTATGGACTACAAGGACAAAAATATTCTAATTCTAGGATATGGAATATCTGGTTACGGAGCTTCTTTATACTTTATAAGTAAAGGGGCTAATGTTTATGTCTACGATGACAATATGGATCAAATCTTAAAGGACAGAGCAAATGAAAACCTTGATGATGTAAAGTTTTTAACAAGGACTGAGCTTGATACAATTGATTTCACTTTTGTATTAAAGAGCCCTGGAATAAAGCCTTCATCAGATATAATTCGCTACCTTGTAGACAAAAATGTCGAGATAGTCTCTGACATAGAAATCTTATATAGAGATTTTAAGGATCATAAATTTATAGTTATCACCGGAACCAATGGCAAGACAACTACAACTACTTTTATCGGCAAAGTGCTTAAAGACCTTGGCTACAATGTCAATGTCATTGGTAACATCGGCGTTTCGCCTCTACTTGAAGCGGCAAACTACGATACACACGTGATTGAAGCATCAAGCTTCCAACTAGAGTATACAAAAGATTTTAAGCCAAACATCGCCATCATACTTAATATAACACCAGACCACTTGGATTGGCACGGCTCGTTCAAGGCATATGAAGAGGCAAAGAAGAAAATCTATCAAAATATGGACAAATCTTCATATTTGATACTTAATTATGACGATATTGCCTTAAATAAAGTAGATCAAGATACAAATATACTATATTTCACTTCAAAAGAAAAAGATTTAGTGGATATGAACTATATCGCACCAAATATTGTGGGTAAAGATAAAAACATTGTCATCAACAAAGATGATATATTTATAAAGGGTCGCCATAATTATGAAAACCTGATGGCGGCGACACTTGCATTAGAAGTTTTTGGAGTAAAAAGAGAAGATATAGTTAAAGAGATAAAGGCTTTTAAGGGCGTTGAACATAGGATTGAGTTCGTTAGGGAGCTTGATGGGGTTGACTACTACAATGACTCCAAGGGAACTAATCCAGATGCATCGCTTAAAGCAGTTGAAGCCTTTGATAGAAGCATAGTGCTTATAGCGGGCGGCTATGACAAGAACATACCGTTTGAGGACTTTGCATCTAAGACAAAGAACAAAATTAGGAGCCTAATACTATTTGGCCAAACAAAAGATAAGATAAAAGAAGCCTTCACCAACATTGGATACGAAAATATAACTATGGTTAACAATATGAGTGAAGCAGTAAAAGCAGCTAAATTAGATGCGCAAAAAGGCGATGTAGTCTTACTATCACCATTATGCGCGAGCTGGGGAATATATAAAAACTATAAAGAACGCGGACTTGAATTTAAAAAATTAGTAAATGAGTTGAAATAAATGAACAAGAGTAAAAACAGTGCACCTGATTATCACATCTTAATATCTGTAGTATGCCTAATAATTTTAGGTATCATACTTGTGTATACGAGCTCTTACCCTTATAGCTACAGGCTTGAAGGGGGTAAGTATGGCGGCGTATACTTCCTTACAAGGCACTTAGTCTTTGTATTAGCAGGGGCTATACTGTCTTTATTTGCTTACAGAATTGACTATAAAAAGTATGATTCGAAATTTTTCATAGGCCTTATGATAATATCGAGTATTGTCTTGGTTTTATTACTAAAGTTTACTTCATTAGGAACAGACTTTGGTAAAGGCTCAAGAAGATGGATAAATGTGGGCGGCTTTTCATTCATGCCGTCTGATATAATCAAGGTAGCGGCCGTTTTCTGCATGGCCTCATACATGAGCAAAATTAATTTGCGCAGGAGAAATTTTCAAAACATTGTTTTAGTTCCTGCAGCTATTATACTTTTCTTCACATTTTTAATATACATACAAAGGGACTTAGGTACAGCTGTTACAGTTGCTGGAGCACTATCAATCATGTATTTCATCGGAGGCACGCCACTAACTGTGATACCGCCAGCCATTGGAGCTGCAGTACTTGGTATATACTTGGCCATATATAGAAATGAATATAGAAGAAACAGGTTCTTTGCCTATAAAGACCCAATTAAAAACATCAGATACACAGGTTGGCAGCCAGCGCAAAGCTTATTTGCTTATGCCAATGGCGGTCTATCGGGCGTCGGCATTGGCCACAGCACTCAAAAGTTTTTCTATATACCAGAAGTGTATAATGACTATATACTCGCTGTATGCGGAGAAGAATTAGGATTCTTAGGAATGATTTGCATTGTTGCCCTATTTTCTGTTATAATTATAAAAGGATACTTAACAGCGGCTAGGGCGAAGGATAGATATGGTCTTGTGCTAGCAAGTGGCATCAGCTCCTTGATAGCTATACAATTTTGGATCAATGCAGCAGTATCAGTAAACTTGGTTCCTTCGAAGGGAATCACACTGCCATTCATTAGTTATGGTGGTACATCCTTAATCATTTACATGATACTAACAGCGGTACTGTTAAATATATCTAAGAGTGCAAATTCAGAGGTGAAATAATGCGATTTATCGTAACTGGTGGTGGCACTGGTGGGCATATATACCCAGCCATGACCATAGCAAAGAAATTGATTGAAAATAATCACGAAGTTATATACGTCGGCAGGAATGGCAGTCTTGAGGAAAGGCTTGTTGCCAAAGAAGATATAGAGTTTAAAGGCATAGACATAGTTAAAATACCAAAGAAGAACCCGAAGGATGCTTTTAAGTTTTTGAGACTACTTTTTAAATCGCTTGACGAGTGCAAAAAGATAATTAAAGACTTTAAGCCTGATCTAGTAATAGGAACAGGTGGTTACGTTTCAGGGCCACTTGTTTATGCGGCTCAAAAGAAAAAAATCAAGTCGATGATCTTTGAGCTAAATGTTCATGCGGGCATAACTACAAGGCTTTTAAAGAAGAGAGCAACTAGGATATTAGTTACTAACGAGAACACAAAGAAGCTTCTTAAGAGAGAAGAGATTACGGATATAGTTGGCATACCGATTAGAGAAGAGTTTGACGGTATTCATGACAAGGCTAGCCATGAGCCTTACTACGACTTTGATAATGGCAAAAAAGTTGTCTTATCATTTGGCGGAAGCGGTGGACAAAAGTCCATCAATGAAAATGTTCTTGCCATGATTAAAAAACATTATAAAGACATGGATTTCAACATCTTCCACGTGAGCGGAACTTATTCATACGGCTGGTTTAAGGAAGAGCTCGACAAAGATGGCATTGATTATACAAAAAACAATGTTCGTGTAGGCGAGTACCTGTATGACATGCCGAAGGCTTTGATTGATGCTGACATGGTTATCACAAGTGCTGGCGCACTTACTCTTAATGAGGTTTCATGTGTAGCCAAGCCAGTTATAATCATACCAAAGGCTTATGTAGTTGAGAACCATCAAGAGTACAATGCACGCTATTTTGAGGATATGGGCGCTGCTAAGATGATACTTGAAAAGGACCTCAACGAAGAGCTACTATATGATGAGGTCAATAATATACTTCACAATGAAGATATTTACAAATCTATGCTAAATGGGCTTAAGAATATATTTGTCAAGAATGCAATTGATGAAATATATGATATAATTATTAAAACTATTTAAAGGTGAAATTATGGAACCAATGAGTAAACAGGATATAAGGAGAAAAAGAATACAGAGAGAAAGGCAAAGAAGGAGAAGTCTTTTGAGATTCTTCGTAATCACTGTAATTGTTTTTGCGTTCATACTATTTATATTCAATACAAAGCTCTTTGGTCTAAAGCATATAAATGTTAGCGGCAACAAAAACTTATCTACTGATGATATAATAAAGGCTAGCGAACTTAAAATTGGTGAGAACATTCTTAAGCAAAGCCTTACTGAAGCAAAGGCTAAGATTAAGACAAATCCATATGTTGAGGATGCACATCTAAGTAGATCATCAAAGGATACTGTAACGATTGAAATTAAGGAAAGATTAATCGCGGCAGAATTTTTTAGCGACTCAAAATACATTTACATAGACGAGAAAGGCACTGTCCTTGAGAACAGCAGTTCATATAAGGAAGGCTACCCGCTTATAAAGAATTTTGACAAGACTCATCTTGAACAAGGCGAAAATTTTTACAATACTGAGGTTGGTGCTTCACTTGAAGAGCTGATAGTTGAGATAAGCGCGAATAATTTAGTGAAAGAAATCAAGACTATAGAGAAGAATCAGGACTTAGAAGTTTCTCTTAACTATAGGAGCGGCCTTGTCGTTCAGCTTGGTGAGCTTAAGGATGTTAGATACAAGATGAAGGTTTTAAATGAGCTTATGATTAAGTTTAAGGAAAAAGGACAAGTACCTAGGATGATTATGTTTAACAGGGGCAAAGCGCCTGTTGTAATTTTAAATACGGGTGAATAGATGAAAATTGATAAGAAAAAAATATTGCTATTCATAGCCAGTGTAATTATTGGTCTTTCAATAACGATGCAGCTTAAGACAGTGAAGAAAACTGTTGGCAACCCTCTAAATGTAAAGAGGGCGCAAGAGCTAGCTCAAAGAGTTAAATCATTAGAAGAAGAGAGAGATGGCTTATTGCAAAGGCTAGACGAGACAGAAGAAAAGCTTAGAGAGTATGAAAAACCTGGCTCAAGCAATAATGAGATAGCAAAAAAATTATACGAAGAAACTGAAAAATATAAGATGATAGCTGGCTATACAGATCTAAAGGGCAAGGGCATCATACTAACTATAGATGAACCAAAACTTGCCGATGGCGAAGTGAGCTTTGGCATACAAAACGATATAGATCTAATTCTTAGCGCCATAAGCGTTTTAAATAGCGCTGGAGCTGAGGCTATATCTATAAATGAAGAGAGATATACATCATTTACTGAGATAGTAAGTGCAGGTAAACATATAGAAGTTGGCGGAGTAAGTACATCTGCGCCCATAGTTATAAAGGCTATAGGCGACGCTGACACAATGCAATCGGCTATTGAGTTTAAGGGCGGCATTAAAGATGAGCTACAAAACTATAACTACCAAGTCGTTTTAACTGTAAGAGACGATATACTTATACCGAGATACAAAAAGAGCATCGACTTTCTATACGCAAAGCCTGCTAATGACGTGCAAGAATGAAGCATAAGATTAAACGCGTTGTGCTTGTCATAATATATATACTTGTAGGAATTTTCCTTGGGCTATACTTAAAGACAGACAGAGAATTTTATGAGCCATTAAGCATAAACAAGATGAAGGAGACAAGCATCAAGGTAAAGAATTTAAAAGCAGAAATCAAGGGCATTAATGAGGAGCTTGACAAGCAAGAGAAAAAGCTTGAGACTTTAGAAAAATTAGTTAAGAATGATAGTGATTTTTTAGCATTTTTAAATGAAGAAAAATTATTTTATCAGATGATATCAGGAGACGTTGATCTTGAAGGCCCAGGCATAGTACTTACCATAAGTGAGGAAGCTGTCGATAGGCCAGTCAAGAGGACTGACGTGGTTCACGATAGCGACTTACTAAGGATAATTAACGACTTAAGAGATTCAGGCGCCGAAGCCATCAGCATAAACGATTTAAGAGTTTATTCAAGGACTGGCGTTAAGTGCAATGGACCAGTTGTTAGGCTCAACGGCAGAACAAAGGGCACGCCTTTTGTGATAAAGGCGATAGGCAACAGTGACAAGCTTTACTCAGCGATTAAGTCGCCAGGTACTTTTGCTAGTATCTTAGAGACCATAAACCCAATTAAGCTTGATATAGAGCAAAGTGAAAATGTTCTTGTAAAGAAAAAGATAGACGAAGACAAAATTATATATTTAGAAAAATTGACGGGAGAGGATAAAAAATGATTATTGCAATCATTGGTATAATAATCGGGATAATTATCGGCTATGTGGTTCCCTATAGCTACAATCCGTATTATTCCTTGTATATATCCATGGCGCTACTAGCTGCAATTGACTCAGTTTTTGGCGGTATTAACGCACACATGGACAACAATTTTAACAATAAGCTTTTTTTATCGGGTCTTATTGGTAACTCCTTAATCGCGGCGCTGCTTACTTGGCTAGGCGATATTCTTAGCATACCTTTATATTATGCGGCGATTTTCGTCTTTGGAGGAAGAATTTTTAACAATTTTGCGACAATTAGAAGAAAAATACTAAACAAAATGTAGATTTTGTGGTAGAATATAAGTAATAGAGTAAATAATTAAATACTTAGTATAAAAGGAGGATTCGTAAATGATTGATTTTGATGTAGAAATTGACCAATTTGCCAAAATTAAAGTTATAGGTGTTGGCGGAGCAGGTAACAACGCCGTTAACAGAATGGTTGATGCAGGCGTAAAGGGTGTTGAATTTATTGCAGTTAACACAGATAGACAAGCACTTGCATCATCAAAGGCACAAAACAAAATTCAAATAGGAGATAAGGTTACAAAAGGTTTAGGCGCTGGAGCTAACCCAGAAGTTGGTTCACAAGCAGCTCTTGAAGATAAAGAAGGCATCACTGAAATGCTTAAGGGCACTGACATGGTATTTATCACAGCCGGCATGGGCGGTGGAACAGGTACTGGTGCTGCACCTATCATTGCGCAATTAGCAAAGGAACAAGGTATACTAACTGTAGGCGTTGTAACTAGACCATTTGGCTTTGAAGGTATGAAGAGAGCAAAGAATGCATCTCAAGGAATTAGCCAATTACTTGAAGTGGTCGATACTCTAGTAACTATTCCAAACGACAGACTTCTTCAAATAGCTGACAAGAAAACATCATTAAAAGATGCTTTCATTATGGCTGACGAAGTACTTAAACAAGGTATACAAGGTATATCTGATCTAATCAGTGTACCAAACCTAATCAACCTAGACTTTGCTGACGTTAAGACTATCATGGAACAAAAGGGTATTGCTCACATGGGTATAGGCTTTGCTCAAGGAGACAACAGAGCTACTGACGCAGCTAAACTTGCTATCAAGTCACCACTACTTGAAACATCCATAGAAGGATCTAAGTCCGTTCTATTAAACATCACTGGTGGTACAGACCTTGGTATGTTCGAAGTAAATGAAGCCGCTGACTTAATCAGACAATCAGTTGCTGATGATGCAAACATCATCTTCGGTGCTGGTATCGATGAAAGCCTTGGCGATTCTATTAAGATAACTGTTATCGCTACAGAATTTGAAGATGGATCTAAACCTGCTAAAAAAGATTCAAATAAGGATTCTGATGTAGAAGAAGAAAAGTACGAAGAAAAGAGAAGTGAATCTACTTCAAGCTTCGACGATTCTTTATTAGTACCTGATTTTTTAAAGAATAATTAACTATGAAGTGTCCTTTTTGTTCTTACGAAGATTCAAAAGTACTAGATTCAAGACCTACTAATGAGGGTACTGCGATTAGGAGACGTAGAGAGTGTCTTCGCTGTAAAAAAAGATTTACAACATATGAAAAAATTGAAGAAACACCTTTAATAGTTGTCAAGAAAAACGGAGACAGAGAGACATTTGACAGAAGTAAGATATTAAAGGGCGTAATCAAATCTTGCGAGAAAAGACCTGTTAGCCTAAGTCAAATTGAAGGCTTGGCAGATAGCGTCGAGGAAAAGCTTATGAGCACGATGAAGAAAGAAGTTACATCTACCGAAGTAGGCGAACTTATTATGCAAGGCCTTAAGGAGATAGATCAAGTAGCTTATGTAAGATTTGCTTCAGTATACAGAGAGTTTAAAGATACTCAATCATTTATGAAAGAGCTCCAAAAGATAATAGACGAACAAAACAATTAGTATAAGAAATGCCTTTCTTGTTTTTACAGGAAAGGCATTTTTGTGATTTATTCAATACGATTAATATAGAAGAGGCTAGTCTTTATTTGACCAGCCTCTTTGTATCATTATTTCTTTTTACTTACTTGTTTTTTATAAACATTGTCATACCACGCTTGCTTTGAAACTATTAATGTCTCTAAAGAAGCATTCTTGCTCTTATAAAGCTTTTCGTGAAGTGCTTGACAGTCTCTCAAATCATTTAGCGTTAAATCTGGATAATCTTTGAGGCCATAAGTACCATTAACAAAGATGGCGTATTCAAGATCGCCGTTCTTTTTAATCCAGCTATTGCAAGTCGCTTGAACACCATTTAGCATCTTCTTTATAAACTCAGTATTGACAGGCTTTTCTTTAAGCAGGTCTTCATACATAAGAGCCTTTAAGCCCATTAGGTGATGGTTTAGTGAAGAGTGTGTCATACCGATGTAGTACTCAGCGCCGTAGTCCATAACTAGGCAGGCATCTTCATTATAAGGGATTTTGATTGCGTTTTGATTGGCGTATTTTTTGTAATAAGTCAAGACCTTATCCGCGATTTCTAAATACTTTTCATCTTGAAATTTCTCGTACATTCTTAAGCAGATGTAGGCGTAATCAAGATTCCACCTCGTGTCGAAGTAGCCTTTGCCAATGTTGTAGTCGGCCTTTAGCCACTCACTTCTATATGGAATAGGGTAGTAGCCTTCGTCATTAAGCTTCTTCGCTGTATCGTCTATGAGCTTTGCTGTCATTACTTGTGAAAATTTACTGTCAATCGCATCTAGATGAGTGTTTGCAATATATATAGCGCCTTGCAAAAAGAAGTAACTCTCCTTATATGGCACCGAGCGCGGATTCATATGGTAGTAGTAGCCATCAGGAATTATGCAGTGCTTATCAAGTCTGTACTTCATGTCGACTAGCTTAAACGCTTCTTGCGCTTGGAATGGCTTTTCATCCATGCTCGCGTAGCAAATGCTGTATTTAATGTCTTTATTCGTGTCTTTGATATCTTTTAGTCTTAATTTTATCTTTAGTTTTGTCTTGTCATAAGTAATTTCGCTCTCAATGTTCACCTTGTCAATAATATTGTCTTGAACATCTTTATATGCGTTGATGGCTGTGATCACGTAGTATTTTTCGCCGCTATGCAAAATGACTATGTTTGGATTTTTAATATTGAATTCTTTTTTCTCTATGCTAATAATTTTCGCAGCCTCATCAATGTATTCGCAGCTCGCATCCTTCATTTTTATAGGAAAATCAATATCTAAACTGTCCTTGCCATCAAAACTTCCCGTGATAAACTTAAGCTTGGCACCTTTAAACTCAAAGCCATCTTCTTTAGTCTCTTTATCTTTTTCATCTTCCTCAGCTTCTTTGCCTTTTTCATCTTCCTTAGCGTCTTTCGTTTCATCGGTTTCTTTAGTTTCCTTAGTTTTCTCAGTCTCCTTAGCAGCTTCCTCAGCGTAAGCTATATTTTTTGCACCTATCAAAAGTAAAAATACGCTCAGCGTTATTAGCATGGCAAATATATTAAATTTTATTCTTATTTTATTTATTTTCATTACTTTCTCCTATAATTATAGTTTCTTAACTCTTAACACTATAATTATACATTAAAAGGCTTAGATTTACAAGAAATTTAACAGCTTTGTAAAGAAAAAATCCTGGTCACATAAGTGATCAGGATTTATGATGGGAATATTAGACTTATTCGATGATGATAGGTCCATTGCTTGTCTTTATATCACCGAATAGAGTAAGGTCTGAATCGTTATTAAGTACTGCTGTACTTAATTCGTCACCGTCTTCATCAAGCTTAAATCTGCTGTCGTCGAAGATGGCTGGGCATGTGTATTTACTTAGGCCTCTTAGATTAAACTTGACATTTCTGCTAACGCTTTCTAATTCAACTGTGACAGGTCCATTACTATTAGTTATAATAATGTTTTCAGCGCAGTTGAAGACGTCTTTAACATCAACATAAGCGTTTGTTGTGTGAGCTTCTAGATTAACAAATGGTGTGTTATGCATAGTTATTTCAGCGTTTGTTGTATTTATAAGAAGGTCAGTGAACTTCGCGTCCTTTATCTTAACTGAATCGTTAGTAGTTTTAAGTTCTGACTTGCCAATGATTGAGTCTTCAATCTTGATTTTGTCATTGCTTGTTGTTAAGTATAGCTCGTCACAATTGACTGAGTCAAGAATTATCTTGTCATTGCTTGTCTTAACATCAACTTTGGCAAAGTTTAAAGCAGGCACTAGGACCTTTAGGCTTACTGCAAAATCTTTTTTAGTAAAACTTTCGTAGTTTGGCTCGATAAGTATTTCTTTATCATCGATAAAGCAGTTTATGAACTCATAATCGCCAGGAATAGTTTTTTTATCTGTGTAATAGATTTTGCCAAAGATCTCAATTTGATCTGAGCTCGATGGAAGTATCTCTACTTTTTCATTAGTATTATTTATAATCAAATCATATTTTTTATTTTTGTCAACATCAAGTTTAAGTGTTGCAAACTTTTTGTTTTTGAATCTATCATCAAAGCTATAGCTTGCGTATATATGGCCATCTCTCATGCCTTTCTCAGCAGTTTCTAATGATTTACTAACTATCTTGTTAACGAAGTTTGAAATTTTGTTCGCGAATTTGTCTGACGCGTCAAAAACGTCATAATCGTCACATTCAATATGGATTTCATTTCTCTTTTTATTTGGCTTATAAGCTTTTTCGCCTTTCTTTTCACCAACAGCGTTAAGAAGTTTTAGCGCCTCTTCTTCATCAATCTTGCCGTCCTTTAACATTTTAAGGATCATAATTTTTTCTTCGGACATTTTAAACCTCCTTTAGTTCTAAAAGCATTTTTTCTGCTTCACTACTTGTTATTGTACCGCTATTTAAGAGCTCAAGTATTTCTTTTTCGCTAGTTGAACTCTTTTGATCAGAGATGATCTCGTTGATTTGATCGAGCTTTTTAATTACAGTGGGGTAGGATATGCCCAAAGCTCTTTCAATCTCTTTAATATTGCCTCTTTTTAATAGAAAAGTCTTAATAAAGTCAATCTGCTCGCTATTAAGCTTGTAGAATGAGTTATTCTCGAATCTTCCTTCTATAGTCGTGTTGCAATTGTCGCAAACTAACCTTTCTATGTATAGTTTTGAACCGCAAACAGGACATTCATTTAATGCTTTATTAATCATAGCGTCCTCCTTTATTAAGATTATACATCTATTAATTAAATATGTCAATATATTTTTGAAAATATTTTAATTTTGTTTTATTGCTAGAACTAAATGTAGGTTTATTGTATCTTTTCGCGCCGATATTGAGATGAAGAACAAGGAAGCGGTGTTTGGACGGCAACCCTAATGTACACAGCGTACATGAGTTGACGAACAAATGCCGCTGACGAAGTTGTTCGCTCAATAGCGGTGCGAAAATCATTTGATTTGTTTGGTTGCGACTTCCATAAGAGCAAGTTTTGCAAAGTCGTCAACGCTCATTACGCCGAGGTCGCCGTCGGTACGATGAC
>OGPS01000519.1_pt1 | contig 36194 bp, 37 predicted proteins | sample 1552931 | NCBI WGS metagenome assembly OGPS01 (sample SAMEA2580252, study PRJEB22360) | human gut metagenome | biome: human gut; feature: human-associated habitat; material: faeces | place: Denmark | collected 2008/2010 | reverse complement strand
GTGTTAGCAAAGTTAATACTTTATTCTTTGCTGACACAGTTTAATTTACATCCTCGCATTCATTAAATCCGCCACGAATGACTATCTTAAAATTTCAATATACCTTACACGTTTACCTTGTCCATCGATACGCTGCACTTCTCTACAATTAACGTATTGACCTAAATCTGTGGCTTTGGCTATTTTCTGAAAAAGTCCGGATTGATTATAGATCTGTTGAAGCATGAATTTTACATCTTTCTTTAAGTAACATTTTCCAACTTCAAAAATATTCATGCAAACAATCTTTATTTGATCTTTCGCACAGTATTCATCATAAAGCATTTCTACTTTATCCTCTTGAAAATTCTGCTCCAGTAAACTTGAATAACCCAAGGTAGCATACCACTGATGAAAACGTAAATCTATAAATGGGTTCTGGAAAATCCATTCATCATATTGAGGGTATTTATTTCTAAAATCAGCATATCCAGCAAGTTTGTCTTTATCTGATGCGTTATTATACCATGACTCAAAATCCCTTACTTCTACAGGCTTACTTCCAATTCCTAATGCAGACTGAATACCTGATATCAATTGATGTGAATTACTATAATAATAACGTCTTTGATACCACTGATTCCACTTGGCAGCCATAACCAGATAATTGAAACCAAGTGTGGACTGACCATTTTCCTGTATGACATCAACATAATCACTTACGAATTTCTCTTCAGGAGATATTTTGAGATGAAGATCAACTAACCATTTTTTTGATTTTTCTGGACTTGCATAATACATGTCAAGACGTTCTTTTGTAGTCTGTTCCATCTCACTCTGTTTTTGCCTGAACTCAACTTCTATTACAGGATTTGGAACAGTTTTATAGTATAACGTAGCATCATGACGAAATGGATTACAGTCAAGCCTTTGCCTTCCAAGAATCTGTGAAAGATCAATTGCAACATCAAGGCTTAACCACTCTTTTCCTCCATCAATAAAAATATAAGTACTGGCATTTGTAGAATAAAAATCTACACCCTCGAAAGAAGCTTTTGTACAAAACGTAAAGGTCTTGTTTATCGGTTTATTGCGATCGGTACATAAACCGCCTATTGTAAACCCCTTTGGCAGTTCTGAACTTTTACTTTCTGAACATAAAATTGTAACTTCTTCCGGGAGCAAATTATTCTTTTCGATAATCCTTATAATAGACTTTAATTCATTAAGAAAAATACAAACCTCACGAGAATACATCACATTTCCCTGTATAATTTTACGTTCAAAATACCCATTATTCCAATATTTCTGTATCAACTCAGTACATAACTTCACTGCATTCTCACCATTTCTCATTTTCCGTTTTTTCAATGTCGGCTCCTCAATGACAGCCGGATCCCATTGTAACTTATAATAAGGAAGATTGGCTAATTGCGGGATATAATCCAAGTATATTTCAGGAATAGGTGTAGCCGACAAGTAACATATACGTCTGGCTCTGTTATCTATATTAACAAGAAAATTCATATCAACAGTTCCTTTAAATGTCGCATCCCCCATAAGACACTGAAACTCATCTACCACAAAAAAGAACTTGTCTATAATACCACAGGATTCCAAAACAGAAAACACCTTACCTACCGAGTCCAATGTAACCAATATTTTAGCAGGAGGAGGTTGTTGTCCGAAAGGTGTCAATCCATAATGCAAATGTAAATACGAATTCAAATCTTCCATTTTCTGTTTAATAGCACTTTGTCTGTCATCACATTGAGGAATATGAAACAGAAAACTATCAGGATACTGTTTGTGTTTATTTTTCAATACCTGAATACGGGGGGAAATGATTACTACCATCAGAACAGAATTAAGAAATAACGATGTTCCTCCACAACCAGTAAGTGTCTTATTAAGAATAAACTTACCGTCTATAGGTAAAAGGCCATTTATAAGTTTATCATAATCACTCATATATCTACAACCTGGTGGCATAGGTATATCTATTATTTTCATCATATAATACTATTTTTATTTTATAGTTATTGGCTGCATCCCGTTTCCTCTTTGGTGAGTAAACGGAACGCATCACTTTTTTTTCTTAAAAACACTATTACTTATAAGTAAATTTCATAAATTCATTAAAAAAAAGTGCATTATCTATATTTTTTCTTTCGTTTGTTATAGGCTAACGCCGCTTGAGTGGTATAATAAACTTATCATATCTGCCTTCGGTTTACTCATATTATTATATACTTCAGTACATCTTGAATTGTAATGTTCCGAAGTTATCAGCTTCTGCTTTATAAGCATTTATTACATGATTCATAATTTCATCTTCATTCATTGTCTGGCTTTTCCATCCATCAACGAAATATTCAATAACTAGCTCTTTATCAATTCCCCATTTGCACATAAGACAAGCCAGTTTAAATATACTATTAGCTCTGTTGCCTTCCTGCCAATATTCAGGATGGTTTTTCCTCCATGGAGAATCCATTATGCGAATAATACTTTTATCTGAAACACTCTTTATGTTATTATAAGAGTATTGTTTTGAATTATTCTGAGTTTTTATGGTAGGAATATAATGAAAAGCAACTGGATTATGATTTACCCAAATATCAGGATCATAGCTCAGATAGTTTCTTCTGGCTATATCTTTACAGTTATCATCTTTACTTGCTACATCGAATTTCTTCAATAGTTGTTCATACAAGTCCCTATGCAAGTCCGGATTCTCATTATCATGCAGTACTAGAGCTTTCAGTCCTTCTCCACTGGGAGTAACATACACACAGACTACACATGGAGTAATTATCAAGCGATTTCGTAGATGTATCATTTCATCTCTTGTAGCTATATGGTCAAAATCCATAGCTGTAATACACGAATAATCATCCAATCCCTTACTATTAACCTTAAAAAATCGGGCATTCCAAGCAACAGCAGGCAATAATCTGGATTTCCAATATTGCCTTTCCTCTTCCGGTACAGTTCTGATGCGTTCAATTGCTTGTCTTAGTGTATATTTCCCATATTCACTATCATACAATACCAAATCCCCATTACGAATAACTCCTACTACTTCATTAAAGTCAATATACTGCAAATTATACTTTGTGTAATTAATTCTTTGCAGTAAAGTAAACATTTTCTCTTGTTTCATCATTTGTTGTTTTTTTTGTTTTTTCAGATATAAAGTTTTCAGGTCCTTTAAATTTCCCATTTTTATTAAATGACAAAAAAGGAGATAGTCTCAAATTAGACCATCTCCTTACATTATTATCACTTTGCCTGTACTCTCAATATGATTGATCCTGGATTTATCTCCAACCAGGCATCCTTTATTTTACTGGCACCTAATCCTTTAGCACTTTCTTTATAAATCTTCAGAAAGTCTGATTGTTCCAGATTATAAATTATATATCCCCAATAAGGCATTGGTGGAAAAGGCGAAGGCATTTTAAATCCATTATATCCCTCTCCAGTTATAATCAAGGCATCAGCAGCATTTATATCCTTCTCCGGATTAGCCCCTAAAGTGGAATAGTCTAAAGGTCTATTGAAAAACATGGCTACAACATTTCCTAATGTATATAGCTTAAATTCAACTTTATCTTTACCAACATAAGCATCCAAATCTTCCTGCACCGCTTTTTCAATTTCAGCTATAGTCTGTTTTTCTGTGTCATAAATCTTTGATGTAATAAATAGTTTCATAGTTTGCCTCCTTTCGTTTTTTGTGATTTAATGTTTAGTGTAATTCCCATTTTTCCCTTCAGAAATGATATAAGTCCTGTATAAGCATCAGTTCGCCTTCTTTCTCTTGGGCATATCTCCAGAAGTTCCTTCAGTGTTATTTCAATGCAGAGACCAGTTTTAAAATTCTCTCCATACCTCTTTCGTAAGGCTTCAACATCTTTCTTATACTTTTCAGGGATAGGTTTGGCGATTGTACTACTTTTTTCGATGACATCAGGTGTAGTCTTTCTAACCTGACGATTAGCCACAGAAAATCTTTCCGGTTCTAATAGATTTAATATGAAATCAATAATCATAATCTTATTGTTTTACTTCATATATTAGAACCTGACCGGACAAGAATAGCAAAATCGTCATTTAAAGACAAAAAAATAACACCTCAAGAAAGAACTTACTCTTCTGCGGAAATCATGAAGCCGCGGAAAATACAGCGATCACCTGTTCATTGCTTGCCACCTGCAAGGACAGGAAGTCAATCCAAAAGAATGGCTGAATGATGTCATTGCCAGGCTTCCATATTATCAAGAAAAAGACTCTGGAAAAGATATCGGGGAACTGCTTCCGGATGTCTGGAAGTTGAAGAAGTCCAACGAAAATCCAATTTAAGTCTAATAGAGATACAATAGAATAGCAAACTCTTCCTGTCAACTTTATACTTGTTGATAAGAAGAGTTTGTTGTTTTATGAATCTACAATGTTTTATCGAATGCTTACGGTGCTTACTTTATATTAATTATATTTTCCAAGTACACAACACTGTGATAACAAGGTTTCATATAATTGTTTAAATTTCCTTATACGTTCAATATTAATTTTTTCAGCTTGACCAGATTTCAAATAACCTTCAGTCATATCTATAAACCGTTGACTCAACTTTTCTGATTCATTCAAAATATATTTTAATTCATTTAGAAGACCAGGAGCCTGAGATATGTGATAATTACTAGATTCAAATTTCTGCTCAATAGCTTTAAATTGTAAATAATTAATACGAAGTTGAAGCATTAATCTATAATGTTCAAATTCATTCAAATTTTTATTGGGCTTTAATGTATTGAACGCATCTTGTAGTTTCATACACTCACAAAGCAACTCCATTATAGAATTTCCCTTATTGTCTCTCCCGTGACTTACAATGTCTTGTGGCATTTGAAAATAAGAAAGAAAAGTTTGAGACTCTTGTTGAGATAATCCATAACGTTGATGAGCATAATCAATAATAAATTTTTGAGGATGCAAACTATCAACTGATTGGCTTGCCTGACAGAAAGCATCAATAAGAATTTGAAATCCAGACATTGGATAGACTTGTCGTATAGGCTGCATTTCTGTCACTTCCCAATTACTATCATAATGAAAACCATAGGTACCACTTGTTGACCAAGAAGTTTCTACAATACCCTCATAACCATGTTCCCGAGCAAATGGTAGAAAATCTTGTAAGTTCTGAAAATGTTTCATCCATTGTGTTAGATAAATATTATCAGGATGAGAACGTAAAGAGGGAGCCCCCCATATTTTGACTCCTAACTTAAATAAATTATCCAATTTCCCAAAATAGTTTGGCTTCCATCCATAATTCCAATCTACAAATATGATATTTTTAGGAAGCTGATGCGCTGCTTCAGGATATTTAAGTATGATATCCGCCCATATAATAGGAATTTTCCCCATTTCCTGTACCAATTCGCACATAGCTTTCACATAATCAACAAAGAGTTGCGATTTATTTACTTTAGAGCAATTACGACAACTACCTAATAGATAAGTCTCATCAGCTCCAATATGAAAATAAGGTGATGGATGCAGCTCCGCAACTTCTTTAAATATACTCCGAAATGTCTTTTTAGCATCTTCTATTTTGAGAGGACAGACTTGTGAGACTTCTTTTCTATCTTCACGTAATTCTGCATAGCGATCATGCTTTAGAATGTATTCACAATGTCCGAAACAGTTCTGCAATGGTATCACATCAATACCTATAGACTTACAAAAGGTAACGATTTCTTTAATTTCATCTTTACTAAATACATATTCATTGCATAATGTGGCATTTTGAGTAAATGGGAAAGATGCTTCGTATTCTAAAATTAATGTATTAATACCCTTAATGGCAAGATCATTGGCAAGTTCTTTTATTGCTTGAGTTGTCATCACCTGCGTACGAAAGTCCAAATGAAAAGCCCGTACTTTAAAGTTTGAACTGGATTGTGCACCAAGCGTAAACACATTGGTTGTTAATAATAAACATGTAATTAAAAGTGAATATATAATATTTTTCATATCAATACTTATATTTATAAATACTTAATTACTGAGTAATCAAAGATGCACTATCCTTATCACAAAACAAGAATGCATTTGGATGAGTTCTTAGGATAGAAGCTGGGCATGTTGTGTGGATATCTCCTAAAAGTGTAGCATGTATAGCATTCGCTTTAGTACTTCCCGGAACCATACAAAATAAATATTGTGCACTTAAAATAACAGGAATAGTCACAGTAATAGCCATCTGAGGCACTTCTTCCAATGAATGAAAACAACCATCATGTACTTGCTGCATTCGGCAAATCTCGTCCAATTTTATAACTTTTACAGATTGTGGATCGTCAAACAATGCTACATGTGGATCATTGAATGCAATATGTCCATTTTCTCCTATACCCATAAAAACTATATCTAGTGGATATTCTTTCAAAATCCCTTCATAACGTTTGCAAGTCATTTCAGGTGTTTCATTTTCTTGATAGAGATAATGAATAGATTTAAAAGGTACGCACTCAAATATGTGTTCTCTCAAATAATTTCCGAAAGCTTGAGGTGCATTTGATGGCAAACCTACATATTCGTCCATATGTAATGCGTTGATGCGATTCCAAGGTATAGACTTTTCTCTTAGACTTTCTAAAAATTCATTTTGCGAAGGAGCTGCAGCAAATAAAATATTAATTTCATCTTTTTCACATAATAATCTTTCGATATATTTAGCAGCTCTATCGGCAGCTTCCTCTCCCATTATTTGTCGATTGGGAAATACAAAAGTTTGCAGTTTTTCTGTTTTAAAAGTAAAGTAATCCATAATTATAAACGTTGAAAAAGTTTGTTTCCATTAATAAATACCATTTGAATATTTATATTTTCATCAAAAACTATAATATCGGCATCCCATCCTGGAGCTATCCTCCCCTTCCTGTCAGCAATTCCCATAATTTCTGCAGGAGTCAGAGTCATCATACGAACAGAATCAATTAAAGATTGTTCTCCCAACCGATACATATTACGAACCAAAGAGTCTGTTGTTGCAACACTTCCGGCAAAAGCTTGCCTATCAGGCATCTTAGCCACACCGTTTTCAATAATGACACGCTGCCCATTTGCTCTACTACCCAAAATACTTTCTCCTTCTGGCATACCTGCTCCACGCATAGAATCGGTTATAAGGGCTATTTTTTCTATTCCTTTATTTTTTACAGCTAACTTCATCAATGGAGCCGGTACATGAACTCCATCTGCTATTAATTCAATGGAGAGTTCATCAAGTAAATAGCCAGCTTCAATACATCCAGCGTATCTGAATGCATTTCTTCGTGTGATACCATTCATACAGGAGTAAAAATGTGTAATATGGCTGAAACCATGTTTTATGGCTTCTGTAATATCTTCATATACGGCATCTGTATGAGCTATGGATGGAAGAATACCGTGTTGACAAAGAACATCAGCAAAATCTAAGGCACCTGGGAGTTCGGGCGCTATGCTCCAACGCACAATATCTGAACTTCTTTCTAGAATTTCCATATATTCTTCAGGAACTGGATTACGCAAATAGCGAGCATCTTGCGCCCCTTTGAATGCTTGTGCAAAATAAGGCCCTTCAAGATGCAGACCACCAAAAGCAGCCCCTTTATTTTGTTTTTTCACCTGATCATAAATATCAAAAAACTGGAACAATTCCTGATTATTTGAAGCTAAAGTTGTTGGGTAGAGCAAAGTTGTCCCATGGCGTAAATGAGTATGAGCAATATTTAGGCAATCATTCACTGTGCAATCCATAAAATCAGAATTTCCAGCTCCGTGTGTATGTAAGTCTATAAACCCTGGTGCTATATAGTTACCTTCTGCATTATATTCTAAGCAATTTGATATTTCATAATTTCCTTTTTCTACACCAATAATTTTTCCGTCCTCTATAAAAATAGCCCCTATTCCTAAATCCTGAGTAGGAGTCAATATATGTCCATTATAGATTTTTATTATTTGTCCTTTTTTCGCTTCCATAATTCTGACCAAAAATTAAGTTTATATCCGTAAAATGCATAAAAAATCATATACAGAAAGCAGGGAACTAATACAATATAGGCAAGTCGAAGTCCATAGTGATCAGCTATTAGTCCATAGAATACCGGCATAAATGCATTACCACATAATGCCATTACCATTAAGGATGATCCTAAATTGGTCCATTTTCCTAAATCATGGATAGCTAATGGCCATATTCCTGCATATATCAATGCATTACAAACTCCCATCAAGCAAAGAAAAAATATAGACAACGATGTTGTGTGCCCATATACATCAATGTTCCCTGGTATCAGTAATACACACACTGATAACAACAGCCCCCCACATACTGCTATACGTAACATTTTTAATTGACTGGCGACACGTGGAATTAATAAGATGCCTAAAAAATATCCACCTAAAGCACAAGTTAGTGTCAGACTAGGGAATACTTTGGCCTCTTGTAGCGTAAACCCCATACTCTCAGCATAGCTTATGATAGTATCTATTGATATAACTTGTGCTGCCACATGAAAAAATAAGGCAAATACACCTAATACTAAATAAGGATATGAGAGAATCGAACGTTGTTTACTGCAGTCCTTAGTGGATATTTGTTCATTATTGGAAAGATTAAGTTCGGGCATCTTGATGAATTGAACAATAAGACCAAATACGAAAAGAAAAACCGATAACACAGTATAAGGGATAACGACTCTTCGGATAAGTTCATCAAGTATTACTTCTTTCTCAACAACAGTCAATGTTTCTGATCTTAATACCTCAAACAATTCGTTATCTGTATTTTTTAAAATAACTGCAGCAAACAATAGAGGTGCTAAAATTCCTGCAATTTTATTACATAGCCCCATAATACTGATGCGTTTGGCAGCTGATTCAAGGGGTCCTAATACTATTACATAGGGATTAGCTACAGTTTGCAATATCGACAATCCTGTACCAATAGTAAAAAGTCCAGTTAAGAATATGGAGTACTCCCTTGTATATGCTGCTGGTATAAACAATAGTGTTCCTGTTGCCATTATCCATAATCCTGCTATAATTCCTTTTTTTGATCCAATATACCCTATCAATCTTGCTGCAGGGATAGACATAACCAGATAAGCAATGTAAAATGCCAATGCTACAAAATAGGATTGAGTATGGGTTAATTCACATGCGACCTTAAAATAGGGTATTAATATAGAATTTACCCATGAAACTAGGCCAAAAATGAAAAATAGGATGCCTAAGATTATTAGAGAAATGATATTTTTCTTATTTGTCATTACATTTTATATTTTAAAAAATATTTTCTTTTTATACATATAATAAAGCAGTAACCAGCATATAGATACCCGTGTGATACCAAGTATAACTAAGCACCAATCTTGAGGTAATAGATTACAAATCCCTTTAATAAAAAAATATGAGACATCATTGAAATTGATTATTTTTTGAATGAGATAAATAAATATTGAATTGACACCTATTACACAGAAAAAAGTAGATAGTTTTTTTAATTTATGCTTAACATCAAATATCCAATAAAAAATTGAAAACAAAATAATACTTATGCCTCCAACATATAATACAAATGAGCTAGACCATAAAGTTTTATTTAATGGCAGAGTAAAACTCCAAATCCAGCCAACAAAAACAAGCAGAGTACCAATACCCAATAAATAACACACTTTTTGGTTATTACTATATTTAGTTTGTTGCATAAATTCTCCAACAAACATTCCTATAAGAGCAGTACAAATAGCAGGTAAAGTACTTAAAATACCTTCAGCTTCATATAATCCTGATTTATATAATTTCCCAGGTAAAAGAATCCTATCAACGTATCCTGCAATATTTCCTTCTGGAGAATATCTTGCAGCTTCCAAAGGAGCATCTGGAGCTTTAAAAATAAGAAAGAGAAACCAGTATCCTAATAATATCGTGATAATAAAAAGTAAACGCTGTTTTGAGGTTGTATTTATAAAGACAAAAGCAGCTAATCCCCAAGCTATTCCTATTCTTCCCAAGACACTACAGTATCTTGCTTCTGCAAAATTTAATTCAGAAAGGAAACCGTTATATAGAAAGCCTAATATAACAAGTAAACTCATACGTTTTATAATATGAATATATATTTCCTTTCTATTATATGAAGGTGATAGTTGTCGTTTTTTGTATGACAAAGGAAAGGATATACCAGCAATAAATAGAAATAAAGGAAATACAATATCCATAATCTTTACACCATCCCAAATACAATGTTGCATTTGTTCATACCACCAAATAAAAGGTTCACAGTCCATCACTTTTGCTAATCCTTTAAAAAAGATGGGGGAACCCATAATGAAAAACATATCAAATCCTCGTAATGCATCTAATGAAACAATTCGTTCTGACTTTCTTTTTTCCATAATTATTCTCTTTTATAAGGATACTGAGAGTAAACTCGTACATAATCAACCATCATATATGATTGAGTGGTTTCTTTAGTGCCATAACCATCCTTTGGTATATGTCCAGTCCATGAATTATCTCTAACCTCACAACTTAATATAATATATTGCAAAGCTTGTGAAATAGGTACTTCATATGACGTAACGACATGTATGGGCTTATGATCATAATAAAATATGTATTTGTCTTTAGCCCATTCAACCGCATAGGTATGGTATTCAACTCCTACATTCATATTTTCTGCACGTAAAGAGTTACTTCTTAATTTTCCATTTTCCATCCAATGAAGCGCATTGCCAATTTGTTCTGACATATCGTTTCCCTCTTTATCTTCAGCTCTACGCTCTATAATATCAATCTCTACGCCTGCCTGTTCTGCGTTAAGTCCAGGCGTATCAAATGTGGGAGTTTGTATCCAAAAAGCACCCCAACTGGCTGATACCGGACTAAATTTAATTCTTGCTTCATAATATCCGTAGGTATAGTCAAACTTTTTATATGTTGACACCTGAGATGTATAATGAGTATAGGAATTATCTTCATTTTGTTTACTATACACTTTTATAATTAAGTTTCCATCTTTAAAACTTATCGCATCTTTGACATTAAAAGCATCATTGCGTTTACCTAGTTTTCTATAATCCCATTTACTCAAATCTAAAGTATCGGCATCAAATTCATCATGAAATACCAATAGTTCTTCATGGGGAATTTTAGTTTGATTATTTTTATTTCTTGCCTCTTTTTGATTACAAGAAGACAAGAACAAAAGCAACATCAATGATAAAACTGTTCTTTTTTTCATTAAACTATTCATTATAATAAGTAATTCCATATTTATCCCAGTATTTCTTTATTTCTTTTAAGGCAATGTTAAAGCGTTTATAGTCCTTTTTTGTTTTACAAGTCCATCCTACTTCTGCATAAGCTGCAATTCGTGGAAAAATTTGTTTATATGCATCGGTTACTTTAGGTATATATTCACTCCACATCTGACAACCACAACCTAAAACATGCTTTTGTTTATCAGGTTGAATTCCTTCAGGAGTTGGGGAAAAATTGTATGCTTTTTCAAGTGGAAGCCGTTGATAAGTATAATCCAAATAAGTATCCCAATGGTTAGAATTTACCACATCATATCCTTTTTCAATTGCTTCTTTCAACAAAGCCGGATCTCCTTTCCAAAAATGTATTATAGTGTTTGGTGCCAGTTCTGTGTGAGAGTCTTCCACTGTCACCCACTCATGTACATTCTTGCCCATAATATCATTCCATCCCATCATTCGAGCATTCTGAGAATTAATAAAACATGAAATTTTATTGACGAAGAAAACCTGAAGCGCAGCAGGACTATTTAATCCTTCTTTTTTCATTAAGTCTCTTACATCTTTACTTGATAGCCATTCGTCATATTTAACTTCATCTCCACCTATATGGATAATCTTTGAGGGAAATAAATTCATGATTTCTGTTAACACGTCAGTCAGGAAAGTGTATACTTTGTCATTAGCCACATTGTAAGTGGATTTGAATATCCCAAAGCTACAAGATACTTTTTGTTTAGTATTGGAGGCAGATAACCAAGGATACGCAGAAACAGCAGCAGTTGCATGTCCTGGCATCTCTATCTCTGGTACTATAGTAATGTGACGCTGGGCCGCATAATCCACAATTTCTTTAATGTCGTCTTGTGTGTAAAATCCTCCATGGGCTTCTGGATAGTATTTTGCGGGGATTCCTTTGGGGACACGTGCAATTTGTGTGCTATCTCTCCATGCTCCTACTTCTGTAAGCAATGGATATTTTTTTATTTCAATTCTCCATCCTTGATCATCCGTTAAGTGCCAGTGGAATCTATTCATTTTGAGATAAGCCATTTGGTCTAATATAGATTTCACAAACTTTTTTCCTTTAAAATGCCTAGCTTCATCCAGCATAAAAGAACGCCAAGAGTATTGTGGATTATCTTTGATTCTGCAAGTGGTAATAGAATAATATCCATCACCATGTAATATTAACATCTGTCGAAGCGTTTGGATAGCATAAAAGCAACCGGTATTTGTTGTATAAAATACAGTTATATCCTTGTTGGTAATATCAATCTCGTAAGCTTCTGGCTCTAATCCATTTTTATATGTAAATGTAATTTGGGCTTTGTTACTTTCCTTTAATTGCAAAGAAAAATCTTCAGCCAACACCTTTTTGAGGAAATTAATCTCATTCTTAATCCCTATTCCTGCTTGTACAGTGAGACTACCTTTTATTTGAAATTCTTCATTCCCCATTTCAACATGATTTGGAAAGGGGATTATACGAGGCATATTAGCTGCAATTACTTCAGTTAGGAAATAAAGAGAGATGCAAATTATAGATATAATTTTTTTCATATCAATGTGAATTTTAAAATGAAATTACTTCTTTGAATTTTTGGGCAAATCTTTTACCTAATATTCTCTGTGATATAGCATTAAAATGTATTTTGTCATTGTTGGGTTTTAAATCAGCTGTGTTTACAATATAAGTATGTGGATCTTCTTCTACTACTTTACTGATTATTTTATTTATTTTTTCCCATTCTGGAGCATATCTTACTGGATCGGCATATGTTCCTAAATGGCCAGTCAATATAGGAAGTTCTGCATTGTCTGTAGACTCTCTAAGTAATTTGTACATAGCTTTGAGGTTATGTTCATAATTCATTATTTTTGCAGAATCAGCATCACTTTCTCCTTGATGCCATAAAACAGCTTTAATTTCTCCAATACTCTGTCCTAGTTTGATTTTATTCTTCAAATTACTTTGTAATTGGACATTATTGAATGTTACATTATTAAGCCATTTGTCAATGGAACTTCCGCCCACTGCACATGGTAAGAGTGCAATATAGACATCTGAGTCAACCCAAGATAGAAGTTCTGTTGCAAAAGCCATACCGCAGTCCAAACCTTTTAGTTTAGGCTGATAAAAATGTAAAGGTTCTTTTGCGTATATCCATTTGTTATTGCTATTAATGGTTATAATACGTTTATTTACGACAGTGTCTTGTGGTTCAACAATTCCTCGTCCTGCCATGTTTGATTGTCCAGCCATTATGAAAACCCAAAATTTTTCTTTAGGCGGTAGCTTTTTGATGAATTCTTCTTGTTTGGGGAAATATTTTGTTCTATCAGTTATGGTTTGGCTCCATATAAAACTGTTCCCAATAGAGTGTAGTATGATTATAAAAAGAATTAGATATTTCATGATTGTAACTCAATTATTTCAAATGATTTAGTTGTTTTAAAATTGTCAAATTCTATACTCTTGTATTCTTTACTCTTGATAAGAATTATATCTTTTCTGTTATTCTTGTATTCTATGATAATACAACTTCCTCCCTCCTTATCTTTTTGTTTTATACTTAATATATTCTGTTGCATTTTTTGGGGGATTATTAATAAAGCTGTGTTAAAATCTCCTCGATTATTATAGTTGTATGTTAACATTGGTGCCTGATAATCTTTTCCTTTTATGTAAACAAACTCATCGTTTATATCTATTTTTTTTAGTTTCTCTGATACAACTGGGAATATATTTATTGTATCATTGGTATATATATTAATTGTTTTATTATTTTTGTCTTGCAGAACCTTTATTGGAGGAAGATGAAATAATGTGCTGTATTTATGTTCTTTATCTGTCTTAAAATGGTCATAAACAAGAACATAATCATCCTTTATTAGTGCTATATTCCTAGTCCATTCCACATTGTTGTTTGTTGGATCATTTGCATAAGAGGTCATTTGACAATATTTATAGTTTGTTGTGACTTCCCAGTCTGTTATTTTATTTTCAGTATAACGCATTTTTGCATATTCTACATTTGAAGATGATTCTGCATCTTGTATACCATCAATTAAAATAGTATTATGTGCTTTACTCGTTCTGTACCATCTGTTCTTGATTCGTTTATCATAATTACAACATCCTGCATCGATAAATATAGGATTATTATTATACCATAAATTTAATGCTAACCTACCTGCATGTGCATGAGAACCTATTCTTTTAGCAGGGTTCATTATTAAATACCACTTGTTTGCTCTATTTTCTCCTTTTATGACTGCAATCTGTGTGTCTGGATATACAATGGAACGTGTTTGTTTTATCGTATAATCTTTTTTGAATATATCACTTAAAATAGAAAGTGATATCAATACATCCATTTCATAAGAATCGTTTATGGCAGGCATACTCCAATCAGGTTGGGCAAAGTCTGACATATAAGTTGCCATCTTATCCAATAAATTTACCAAATCTATAGGAATTTCAATATTATTCTGCTTACATAATAAGTAAGTATCTCTAAAAATAGCAGTCTGAAATGGAAAATAACCAAACATTTGCTCAACATTACCTCCATCCTTATAATGAGCATTATGCAAATGATGAGTTAAAATTCTTAAAGCATTACTTTTTAACTGCCCTTCAACATCAAGTTCGGGAAAAAGAGTAGCAATGTATAACATTGCTAATGCTCCATGCGATTGATGGTTAAAATCATTTAATTTTTGTTTGGCAAATCCTGATAAAAGGACTTCAACATGGCTTTTCTGTAAATTAACAATAATATTCTTTTCTTCTTGCGATAATGCTTCTTCCGTAAGATAGTAGCACCAACACAAATGAATTGTTCTCCAAGCTACTTGCATATCGCGCCAATTAAATGTTTTCTTTTCACTTCCAGGCAATTTAGGATTTTCCTCTATCCATTTAGATAAAATTCGCATCATATCAGATATGTATCTTCTGTCTTTAGTGAGATAATACATTCTTGCAAAAGAAGGTAAAAAATAGAGACGGTTTACCCATACGCTCTTTTCAATTTCAGTCTTTTCAAATTTTGTCCATTTAATAGGTGAGTCATATATATTTTCTAATACCCCTGTTTGTATTTTTTCTACAATTAAGGCATCGTCTTCTGTGCCTAATATTTCCATCTGAATAAATTTTCCTCCTTGATCTTTAGGCATAAAATCACCGAAGTTATATTTACGCGCATATTTATAGAAAGGAAATCTTTCATTGTTATGTGCATAAGATAAACTTTGATTCACTATAAAAACAAGAAATAATAAATAGCACAATCTTTTCATGGTGTGAATTTTATGATTGGTCGGATGATTAATATCCGACCAATCCGGTTTAAATATTAAGGTTGATATTCAGCTATCTTAGTCGTTATATGAATAACTCCATTATCAGGCCTTATATTCGAAATATAAACAGTTATTATTTGTTTGGTTCCTCCATTAATTTGGATTTGGAAATTCGAGTTATGCGAAAAAAACATCGGGATTCCTTCTTCCGTGTCAAATTCAATGAGTTTATCAACATCCATGAACTCTGGATCATGCGTATAATAATATCCTTTTGCTACATGATATCTCAATATACTTCGTAAAATCTCAACTGGAATCTCTTCTAATGATTCATAACCTTTTTGCTTAAAATAATCATTAAACGCTTTATCATTAGGACAGACAAATGTTCTGATTTCATTTGTTTGAAATAGGTCTTCTAATTTACTTATGTTTATGGCTTTGTTCAACAACGATAAACTTTCATCGTTTTTAATATAATCTAATGCACTTCCTTCAAATTTACCCGCATCAGGTGTTGTTGAAGACTCATATTCAAAATCCTCCTGAATTTCACAAGATACCATAAATATTATTACTAATATTGAATATAATATACTCTGAATACGTCTCATAACAAAATATAGTCTAAAAAGATTTTAACTTACTTATAATACTCATTTTGAATTATGTTTGAATTCCTATTAATCGTATTTGTACTAATAGGCCAAACCAAATTGTTGGGATCACTTAATCCATTGATAGGTTGCATGGTAGAAATTGCTCTTCCAGTTCTAACCAAGTCAAACCAACGATGTCCTTCATAACATAGTTCAATTGAACGTTCATGAAGAATTGCATCCTCAATTGTTCCATACATACTTATCGCTTTTTCTTGTGTCAATAATGCAGGAGTTAATCCAGCACGCTTTCTTATAGGTTCCAACAAATTTAATGCTTCTTTAATATTATTTTCACCTCCTTTCTGAACTAAAGCTTCAGCTTTAAGTAACATAATATCCGCCAATCTTATCAAGATTATATTTTGCATAGAGGGAGTAGACACTTCGTCATCTACACCTTTACCTAAGAACTTCCAAATATAAGTCTCATCTGATGTTACGTCATAAATATACTCTTGACGCAAATCTCCTACCTCAAATGATTCTTTGAATTTAATTGAAGGAGTGTAGTCTGCATCATTTCCTAAAGCATACAAAACTCTCAAACCATTGGTTCTTGTTTCATCGTAACCAACTTCAAATATACTTTCTGTCGAGTTATTTTCAGAAAACATCTTTCCCCACTCTTCCATGCTGTTCACTAATGAATATTTACTATCTTGTAACACCTGTGTTGCATATTTTATAGCATTATCATAATCGTGTCTCCACATAAAAACTTGGGTAAGTAATCCCTTTGCTCCAGTTTGATTAAACATAGTTTTATCATTACTTTCAGCACAATTTACTACAGCATATTCAAGATCTTCTACAACAAAATCTAAAACAGTTTCTTTATCCGTACGTTCTACAAATAAATCTGCATCTGGACTTGTGTAAGGCTCATCAATTAAAGGAACATCTCCCCAAATACGTACAAGATAAAAATATGCAAGTGCTCGAAGAGCTTTTGCCTCACCAATATATTGATTTCCTTTTTTGTCACCTATCTCAAAAACATTAGGAGCATACTTTATCACATAATTACATCTACTTATAAGTGTATATAATGCAGTCCAATCTGCTGTAATTAAATCAGCATTTAAATTATTATCATGCAATGACGTCGTTTCTCCTGCATGTTTAATTGCGACATTATCAGCTCGCCCTTCTCCCCAATATGCAAAGTTGGTACTCATAACCGATTGTAATTGCGCATAACATGCCATTGTTGCAGCCTTTATGTGCTCCGGAGTCTTAAAAAAATTACTTGTTGAATATTCACTTTCCGGTTCCTTATCCAATAAACTAACACAAGAGGTTGTTAGCAAATTCAAAAATACAGTTGATAATATAATAATTTTTTTCATAAATTTACACATTTAGAAGCTTACATTTATACCAAAACGAACAGATTTACTTTGAGGATATGCCCCGTAATCAACACCACTTCTTAGCCCTCCAAATGAATCTACATCTGGGTCATAACCTGAATATCTAGTAAATGTCAGTAGGTTATCTCCTGTTACATATAATTTCAGCGATTTAACATATATTTTTTTCAACCATTCTTGTGGAAACATATAAGATAATGTTATAGCTTTTAATTTTATATATGATCCATCTTCAACCCATCGATTCTGTATTCTTGCATTATTCTGCATGGGATCATTTCTTGTTATTTTAGGTGTATTGGTTACATCTCCTTGTTTTCTCCATCTAGTATCATAAACTTCTTTGCTAATATTATTATAAGAGAAAATCTCAGAACGATAGTACGCTACATTATTATAAATATCATTCCCGTAACTAAATTGCAAGAAAGCATTCAAAGAAAAATTCTTATATGTAAATTCATTCGTAAAACCACCAGTAAAATCAGGATTAGGATCCCCTATTACCATTCTATCTTGTTCATCAATAACATTATTGTGATCTAAGTCTTCCCATATAATATCCCCACCTTTGAAAACCTTTCCTGTTGCACTTTGGCTACGCACTTGATTGACATTATCTTCATCACGTGAATAAACTCCTAATGCTTTATATCCATAAAATAGTCCAACAGGGGCGCCTTCCTTAAGAATCTGGAAATTACCATTTTCAATATAACCATTACTCATTATTTCATCAGGAAGATCAATAATTTTATTTCGGTTGAAACTTAAATTTAAGCTAGAAGTCCACCCAAAGTTTCCAAATTTATTCCGTGAGGTAATAGTAAATTCAAGACCCTTATTTTCCATACTTCCAATATTCCTTTGCACTGCGCTAAATCCAGTAGTATTAGGCATCGGAACATTATATAATAGGTCTTTTGTCCGCTTAATATAAGCATCAAATATAAAATCTAATCTTGAATTAAATAATGATAAATCTAATCCTAAATCATATTGAGTTGTCGTTTCCCATTTCAAATTATTATTAGGCATCGCAGTTGGAGCTACACCTGCTTGATCTAAATATTTAATATTTGTCAATGTACCTTGCCATACATAATTTCCAATAGCCTCATTACCAGTTTGTCCAACACTAAATCTTAACTTAGCATCATTCAAGAACTTTAAATCTTTCATAAAATATTCATCTGAAAAGCGCCATGCAACAGATGCAGATGGGAAATACCCAAATCGATTATTCCTACCAAATCGAGATGAACCATCTGCTCGAAGATTGGTCTCTACTAAATATTTACTCTTATAATCATAACCAACTCTACCGAAGAATGAAACCATAGCATGACCATACGCTACATTACATTCTTGACCAGAAATGGTTCCAGCACCATTCAGTGTATGTAAATCATCTGTCGCAAAATATTTCCCATCCAATCCGGTAACAGTTGATTTCCACTCTTGCTGACTAAATCCAAGCAAAGCGTTTACATGATGATTTTTATTGAATGTTTGATTGTATGTAAAATAATTTTCATTTGCCCAAGTCATATGTTGAGATACACGTACAGCACCAGTGTTATAACCTTCCCGATAATCTACTGTTGTAGGAAAGAATTCATCCTCTTTCATTGATTCAAAATCTAAGCTGATGTTAGTCCTGAACTTAAAATATTTCAAGAAGTTTATTTCAAGAAATGCATTTCCTGTAATACGATCAGATGTGTTTAAATTCAAACAATCCTCTGCAAGTGCAACTGGATTTCTTTTACCATTCATATAACCCAAATAAGAACCATCAGGCATTGATAAAGGATATGTAGGCGGTCTTGTGATAATTGCAACAATCAAAGAACGATTCCCCATACCTGCTGCAGAAACACGATCATTAATACCATGTACATATGAAAAATTACTTCCTATCTTAACATGCTTACTAAGATTATATTCAGTATTAGAACGAGCTGTAATTCTTTTATAATTTGATCCCCTCAAGATACCATCTTGATCTAAATAAGAAGCATTAAATGCATACTTTAGTGAATTCGTACCCCCAGAAACAGATGCACTAATCTGTTTCTCAAGAGCAGTTCTATACATTAGTGATTGCCAATCGGTGTCTCCACTATTTACAGGGTTATAAGCATCTATTACACTCCAACTTATATCAGAGGGCTTACCCATTATTTCATCATAATTTTTATAACCTTCAAGTATAACTTCTCTCCATTGACTAGAATTAAGAACACTCAACTTCCTAGTAATATTGCTCAAACCGAATGATACGTTAACATCAACCTTAGCCTTTCCTTCTTTACCTTGTTTCGTTGTAATAAGTACTACACCATTAGCTGCTCGTGAACCATAAATAGCAGAAGATGCAGCATCTTTTAAAATTTCAATAGATTCAATATCATTGGGACTTAAATATGAAAGTGGACTAGTACCTCTTGCTCCATCAACATTTAACAATGAAGAAGTAGTTGTTTCAATAGGCACTCCATCAACAATATAAAGAGGTTCATTACCAGAATTTAATGAAGAAAGTCCTCGAACGCGTACTGTTATACCATCACCAGGAGCTCCAGAGGATGTTGTAATTTGTACACCAGCAACCTTTCCTTGCATAGCGGATAAAATATCATTAACTGGACGATTGGTTATTTCTTTAGCATCTATTGAAGCGATAGAACCTGTAATATCCCTTTTCTTTTTTGTGCCATATCCAACAACAATAACTTCATCAACCATTTGAGTATGCTCTTCCAATACAATAGTAGCATTTTGTAACTGGGTAGCAACAACCTCCTGCTTTTCATATCCAACACTTGTAATGGCTATTATACTACTACGAGCAACTCTCATTGAAAACTTCCCATCAATATCCGTTATAGTACCTTTGGATGATTGCCCTTTTACAACTAAAGTTGCCCCTATTATGGGATTTCCACTAACATCAACAATTTTTCCTGAGATTACCACCTCTTGTTCTACAGATACAATACCTTTTGTTGGCAACAATTCGTTGTTAGCTAACACTTGAATAGGACACAAGGGTGCTAAGAACGAAAGGCAAATAAACGCTTTCGTTCCTTTTAAACCAATGTCTTGGATAATGTCTTTCATTTTACTCATTTTTTAGGTTAATACTAATATTTCTCTTTTCCATATTTATAGAAATTTCTATATTGTGTAGGAGTCACCCCATAAATTCTTTTAAACGCCTTACTTAAATTGGCATAATCTTCATATCCTAATTGGAATGCTATTTCCATAATAGATTTCTCAGAGCTGAGCAATTCTTCCGCAAAACACGCAGTTCGAAATTCTAATATATATTGATATACAGACATACCTATTTCTTTACGGAAATGGATTTCTAAAACTCGTCGTGAAACACATAGCCTATTTAATATATCTGCAACACTAATAAGTCTATTTTCCTTGTTTTCTATTAACTGTAAAGCGTTTTTTACCAATTTATCTGTTACAGAATACCCTTCAGTAGACCTCCTTCGCTCAATACGAATAGGTTTGATTGTGATATTAAAGGGAGTGGTAGTTTGCTCTTTTATGATTGTATGCAAATGCCTAGCAGCTTGATATCCACCATTTTTCACATCCAACACAATAGAAGAAAGAGGAGGATCAGACATATTACATAAAATTTCATCGTTATCTACCCCCAACACAGCCAAGTCTTGTGGAACTTGAATGCCACACATACCACAGACCTCAGTAATTCGTAAAGCAAAGACATCATCACAAGCAAAAAGGGCTGTAGGACGCGGAAGTTGCATTAACCATATCTGCAGCATTTTTATATTAGATGTAGACTCATAACGTATATTATTATTTTCATTATATACATTAACAGTTTGCCCCATTTCAGCCAACTTCGTTCTAAAGCCATCCTCTCGTTCACGCGACCAAATAGTAGCAACTGTCCCATAAAAAGCAAAACTTTTAAATCCCTTTCTTAAAAAATAATTTGCAGCTAATTCTCCTGTACCATAATAGTCACCTGTAATATTTGACACACCATCCACACGATTTGTGTAATTCTGTAAAACTATAGGAATTTTAAGCGAACATAGTTTTCTAACATTTATTTCAGATAATTGACCCAAAATAGCATCAGCATGCCAACGTTTGGCTATTTCTATAACTGTTTTTATAGACCCCTCATCTTTTAAATCATCCCGTCGCATAGGAATACGGTAGAAGTTCCAATTTCCTATTTCCTTGGAGTAATCCAAAAAACCCTTTAGTAACAATCTACTATAGGCGCTGGTAAAATCGGATAAAAGTAGAACTTTGGGCATGTTTTTCTGTATTAAGAAATAATTCGTATTTCATTTATTTTTTGCAAATATACACACATGCTATTTGTCTATAAACAACAAAATACGTCAAAGTATAGTCAAAATACGAATATATTTTATTTAAGATCAATTCAATATATGATTAGAAAATAACAAGCCATTTCTAAACATTAACAAAATCCACATTAACCATAGACTAGAATAAAGGATATTTTAAAACGATGACAGGAACAAACCCTTTGAACAAATCCTAATATCATTCAAATAATAAAAAGCATTCGATACAACCAACTATTAAGAAAATAATATTACATACTAATTTCATACAAACAGCCTCTTAGCACCTTTAGGTGTTATGTATACTCCTTACTCCTGACCTGAAAAAAGAAAAAAAAGAGACCACCATCAATCGGCAGCCTCTTTCTATATTAATCAAAGAACTTATAATCAATAATATCCAGTTCAATCCCAGGTTCTTTCATTGATTCTATTGAATTACAGATAAAGGTTCCCATGAAATTAACCATTATACCTCCTTTTTTCAATGATACAGGTTCAATCCAGTCCTCATCACTATGTCTTATCTGATACCATTCCTTATCTTCAGGTATAGTATCAACAGAAATCCTGAGTTCCAGAAATTCACCTTCAACCTTAACACCATTCTCCAGTGTTATGCTCATTCTGGTTTTGTTTGTTCTGTTGTAATCGTATGTCATTGCTATATATTCTTTATATTAAACATTTGCAACTTCTTTTCCATTCTTGTATCTGTAAATGCTTAAAGATTCGGTAGTCATCCAGTTACAGTCCTTTAATCTGAAACCATACTTTTCCTCCAGTGTTTCAAGAAATGATTCAAAATCCTCATAATTATAGGATTCGTTTATTTCCTTTTCTGTCAGCTCTATTATGTTTAAAGCTCCGCAGCAATAATCCAGTATCAATACATATTTAGGTTCCATATAATATAGTAATGCGTCATCTTCTAAACTCCACCGTGAAGAAAACTGGGATGACAATAGTTTTTAAGTTCTATCATATTCTTTCCGTATACTGAATTTGTATTTTCTCGGCTTCAGGATACAGTTTGTTTACCTTTGAATAAGCCGAGTAGATATTATTAGCACATACATGGAATCTGATTTTTTTCATAAGCACGAAATCCTGAGAATTTCGGATTTTCAGATTTTCCTACTTTTCCCAGGATTCGTTATCTCACAGATTTTCTAAAGCTCTATAATATGATATTCTTCAGAAATCCGTTTTTCATAGTCTTCCGTTTTCTCCACATTCTCATCTATCACAGAAACGAGCATGTCTACATAAACGTCTTCTATTATTTTCTCTTCTCCCTCAAAATCGGGAATAAGATGTATTTCAAAAAGGTCTGCTCCCTCGTCCAGGATTATTCTTACTGTACCTGTATGTTTGAATCCCTGGCAATGAAACTCCAAACCTCCTTCAATCACTTTCATGCTTTTAGGATCAACTCCCCAAGACGTGAATATCGCAATCTGCATTCTAAGAACTGACCAGATATACTTAGCCAGCTCCAAGTTATAATCATTATTTTCCATACATAATCATATATAAGGTAAACACTCATTTTCCACTACGGCCTTCAGTTTCTTTGCTACCTCATGTGAAGCTTTGTTTCTCGGGTCATAGTATCTGTTCTCGTCTGCCTGTACATTTATAATTTCCCTTATAAGTCTGAACAGGTTCTGTTGTAAAGTCGGATGATAATACTTCACCGACTCTGCAAACATCTTATAGTCAAAGCACGTATTGTTCAGTGCATCTTCTAAAGCCATAGCCGCTTTGTATTCACGACTTTGTTCAAGTGCATATCTTTCCATAATTCTTCTTGATTTTTAGACTGTTATTAATAAAAAAGGAGGATACATGACTTTTAAATCACATATCCTCCATACATTGTAGATCAACTCATTCATACAGCAACACCATGTTCTACAGGTACACGGTATTTTATGTTTCTATCTATTAGGGAAACAAGTCTTTTCAAATCTATATCTTTCATGATGATTGGACTATCTTCATTGTTATCAAGTCTCACGGTAACATTGAATAATCCTGTACCTTCGGAATACCGGATTCTGATTTTACCCATAACAGTTTGAGTCTGGAATTTAAACTCAGTTCCTTTATCAATCACTTTGATGCTACTGAAATCGATACCCCATGAGAGAGGTTTGATAGATTGTTGTAATGCATCATGCCATATTATACGACAAATTCGCTCACTATATTTTTCATTATCCATTTTCCAAAGCTGTTTTAATGAGTTCCATTTTTTCATTAGGACATGAATAGATAATTTTCGCATCATCATCTACCATATCATCCCAATATACCTTTAGAATAATTCCACCGTTTTCTGTTATTATCTCAGTGAAATAGTTGATGTCTCCATAATGTTCACAGTCCGGGACAATAAAATGATTCTTAACATTCATAATACTCCTCCATATAACACCTCTCGCAAAGACTACCAAAATCATTTACTTCGGATCTTGTCATCGGTTTACCACAACAGGCGCATTCTCTTACAGTCTCATGATGTGTTTCATAGACTGTCTGATACATTGGTTTTCTGGAATTTTCCTTACCAAAAAGGAACTCCATGTTTTGCTGTTTTTTATTGCTTTTCTTTCTCATTTCCTTCTGTTTTAATTATTACTTCTGATTCTGTAAAATCTTCATCACAGTACAGGCATTGAAATCTGTAACCTTCGATTTCTGACTTTATAAGCTTTCTGCCACATATCGGGCAATAATATTCTTCCTTCATATAAGACTATTTTCTTATGAAGTACTCAATAGCTGAATGAACCAGTATATAGTATCTCCTGTTAGACCTGCATTTATCCTGAAATGGATTGTAGTAATCAAGGCACAACCCCTCGTATAGTTCAGGCAAATGTTTCTTTATTCTCCTAACCAGCCAATCATAGTTTATCGGTCGGCTTCCTTTCATCTTCCTTTCCCATTCCTCTATGGAAATTTGAGAACAGTCACATTCCAGATACATATTCTTATTCCAGTATTATTTTCACTTCTTTCTTAATCCAGACTCCTAAAGGATCACAGTCAAAACACATTCCGAAATAACATATATGTTCATGTAAATCTTTGTCCTTATAGAAATTGTAAACCTCTTCTTTGCTGGTTCCATATTTGAACAGATTTTCGGTATCCCCAAAATATCGTCCTTTCTCATCTTTGAATACAGGACGGTTCCAGTCATCTATAGATATGAATTGTAGTCTAAGTTCTTTCATTGTTTCTTCTCCTTATTCTTTAGTTAGTTTTACATAAAAGAAAAAGACCGGAGAGACATCTTTTATATGATTATCTCCCCGGCCTATTTCCCGAGTTATTAAATGGCTATTACCAATGACCCAGCCACTTTTGAGGTCTTCATGTAGGATTCAAAATCGATTTCAGGATGATCGTTCCTGAATGCCTGTAGGTCGAAAGAAGTTCTGATTCCCGGTAATTTTCTGGTTAGTCTCATCGTATTTGTAAACCACGACTTAACATCCATCATTTCCATTTCTAAAAGAATCTTTGATTTGAGGGTACTAAGTCTTTCCTCAACTTCATTCTTTGTCTGAATCAATTCCCTTATTTCCGATTCATGATTTCTGATTTCTTCTGGAATATTGTAAGGGTTTTCAAATTGTTCCCCTCGTAAATCGCAATCCAGAAGTTCTTTACAAATTTCAGATGGTATTCGACTTATTGGAATTAAATCTGCTATATGGTCGAATGTTCCATCCTTCTTTGGTTTGTTTCTAAGGTGCATTATAAAGAGTTTTCCTACTTTAGCCTTCTTGTTCTGAAGTTCAAATAAGTAGGCGTAAATACTGAGTTGCCATCTTGCTTTTTCAAGTTTTTCAGATGTCATTGTTCCATAGGTTTTAATATCACCTATATCAAATGTGGTATCATCAACTCTGTAAACCTTATCAATGTTGCTTGCCCAGTTTTTACCGTCTGTAACTGTATATTCAGAGCATTCATGAACCAGCCCATGATCTTTGCAGATTTCAATGTAATCCGCTACTTCCTGGGTTCCATCATTAATCCAGTTCTTATCAAAGTCCTCTATCGAGGTATGAACGTCAGTACCATATTCAGCTGCTGATTTAATCCTGTATTCCGGTATCCCTTCAAATTCATCAGGGAATAATTGTCTTTGTAACATTCCGGTAATTCCACTCAGCTGTTTATTTCCCAGCCAATATTGGTGCAGCTCTTCATTGAAAACCACACCACTGTCTTTAAGTTCTATTCTTTTTGTTGCCATAATTAAACCGCTTGATTAAGTTGTAATTTTCGTTCTGTAAATAACGCCTTGATTTCTGTATTACCAGTCACTTCATTCTGATGTTGCTTATAAAGTTCCATCAATGAGTCTTGAGTTTTACATTGTTGTAGAGCTATTCTGATGCCGGCGTATTTTTCCTGTACCGGCTGTTGGATAGGTCTGCTTTTTCTTGTTCTCTTGGGTTGAACAGATGCTGGTTCCTGTTGGATGGTATTATCTTCCACCATCTTTTCCGGAATATCTTCACCTGCGTAAATATAAAGTCCAAGACCAAACATTGCCAGGTTTTTCACTAAGCATCTCATAATGGTCTTGTTGATGTCAAACATGGAAGCTGCTTCAACCATTCTTTCAACATATTCCTTCTTGAACTTATCATAAACCTTGTAGGTATATGATTCAAGTTTCATCGCCTTATTGGAAGTATTCATTACAGGAAGCCACATTTCATGAGTTATTTCATCTACTGTAACTTCCGTATATACCATTATACCTGTTCTCTCATCTGCAAAGTATGGGAGATTGGTGATTGGATCCTTCACGATTCTATAGGTTGCACTTGGATAGGCTCTTTTGAATTCAGCCCAAGCATTAGCCCAGCTCAGGTAACTAAGATTTTCTCTCTTCTCTACCTTATCATTCATATCAAGTGAATAAAGAGCATCAAAATAGATCGCCCTTCTTTCGTCAGCCGTTGCATCAGCTGGTATTTGAGGTTTGTTGAATTTACACATAGTCATTATTGTTTTTATTCGTTATTACTAAGTTTTGATTTATACTTTGTATTGATGTATTCAAGACAAAAGCTTCTGATAACTTCCACTTTATCTTTTTCATCATACACATAGTAATGAGTCTGTGGATTTCCGTAACGGTCATCCCTTTTTATTGTTCCTCTAAAATCTCCTCTCTTGAAAAAATCATTGAAAGGAACTGTTAAACTGGTATCTGTATTACTGAACTGAACATATACCATAACACTAAGTTTTCCTTTGTAGAGCCAAAGTCCTTCTATCACAGAATTCCATTTGTTGCCTTTTCTTCTGTCGGGATGTACATAAAACTCATAATCCCTTGTACCTCTTATTCTCCGTCCTGTCTCCTTGACGATTCTTAGTATGGTTGTTTCCGATACTCTGGATAACTCTTCCTGCTTCAGATTTTCTATAATTCCAATCTTTCTCACAGGTGCAGTTCTCTTGAAAAGTTCTGTATTTACGTCTATCATTTCTGTTGTTTTTTAATTGGTGAAACAAAAAGAGGGGGTATGGATTATCTCGGTTTATAATTCTGTTTTCTAATAAACTTTGATATTCCATACCTCCTCCGGTACTTGTAAAGGACAAAAACGCCCTTATATTTCAATGTAAGAACCAGCTATAGCCTTCGGTATCGTTACCTTTTATCGCTTTCTGGATTCCTAACGCAAAATCAGTACAATTCTGGTTTCTGTCAAGCCAGGTATCAATATATGATCCCTTTACCGCTTCATTAGCCAGTTGTAACAGATTCCAGCAAGTTAAAATCTCTCCCTCTTTTTTTCCGAAATTAGGGTTTGATACATAACCTTTCACCATCGCATTAACAGCTTGATCGCCTATAGTCAACGATGGTAGTAGTTTTTGTTCGTTCACAGGCAGGAACTGATATAGTCTGAGTCTGCCTATAATCTTACAAAATAGTTCCTCTGAGATTTCCGTATTTCTCAGATTCTCCAAAAGTCTCAATGTTTCTTCCTTGTGTGGATTAAAGCCGCTGAATAACTCCAAAGCTTTCTGCATTATATCAGCTTCGGTCATACATTCTATGGTTCCTGAAAATCCGTCACATGTCAAACATAAGTTCGAACATACTCTCACTTTCCAGCCGACAAAGATTTTAAATTTCATTGCGGTCTGTGTTCTGTAGAGTTTATCTTCACTATAACTTCTCACTCCACCTATACAAAGATGAACTGTTTGGTTATTTATGGTACGAGTTAGATTCTTTACATGTGCTACCCATGCTAAACGCTGGTAGAACACAGTTTTTTCATCTTCTCTTAGTTCACTCGCTTTTTTGTGTTGTGCTGAGGGTATTCTTCCTATGATAGGATGTGATACCCTACATTCAACCGGAGTTAATCCTCCAAAAACCTGTTCAGCGACTTTCGTTACTGCACCGATAAAGTTCTGGTGCGAAATAGTTAGTGTATTATCGCTAAACGTTGGTATAATATTCTTTGTAGTCAGTTCCTCTAGCGAAATTGCTGAGGTATTAGATTCAATAAAGTTTGGGTGATTTTCTTCTGCCCAAAACTTATCATCATCTTCAATAATTTCAGCATCTGTAATATCTTCATTATTTCTGATGCTAAGTTCTTTTCCTTGTGCAACTTCTCCCAAAATGAGAGAATCCGTTACTTTTGATGTCTTTTCCTTCATATTGTACATCGTTATTGTTAGTTACTTGGAGAACTTGATCCTCCGGTTAATTAACTCTGGATGACTATGCTTTTTTTCTTCTCCGCATATCTTCCAATACTTCAATAAGGGCTCGAATTATCGCCATCCCCATCTTTAAAAAATCTATTAACAACATTATTCCTTTCTCATATTTTTAATTATTATATTATTAGTATTCTTATTTATCTTCTTATTAATAAGGCTTTTAAGAATTATGAGACGGAATAAAAAAAAGAGCCGTCGCCATAAGTTTCTCACTCTGGCTCAGCTCTTCAATAGACACATCAAGGTTCAATATAAAGACTGAAGCTGTTATATTTACTTCCAGCTGCCTATCCTTCCAATCCAATCTAAACCATTCTCTGAAATTTAGACGAACCGGGATGTATTTTTCGTTTTTGATTTATACTTTGATTTTTCTATTGTTATTGTTTTGTTTATTACATGTATAAGGGTTTGAAGGGAAATTGTGAAGGAAAAATATATTGGAATAAAACAGAAATTTATACTATCTTTGTAGCAACAAAACATTAATAATCATTTGTGAATACACTGAAATAGAAAAAATCAAACTATTCAATGGAAAGACCATCAATGAAGTAAATAAAGAAGTACGCAAAGAAATATAACACATTTACTTAGAAGGGTGAGAATTAATGGAAGTATGAAGGCACTAATCACAAATTAGATGGTTCAATCAGTTCTTTTAAGAAATAAGTTGTAATTCAGTCCTTTTGTGACTTATTCACGACCATTTTACAATATTACAGCTATAAATAAACAAAAGAGTTCTTTCTAATATTGATATATATTTCTGTAACACAATTATTTACAAAAAATAATTCAAAGTTATAGGGATAAAATTTAGCTGCTTCTTACGGTATGACAGATACTATGGGTCGTATGCACTCAGATGCTCAGTTCGCTGGTTCTTCATCAGTTCCTGCTCACGTAGAAATGATGGGATTCCTGGGTATCGGTAACAACCCGATGGTAGGTTGTACAGTAGCTTGCGCAGTTGACGTTGCTACTGCTTTGAATAAGTAATCTATACTTAATCAAATATATAAACTCCTGTAATCTAAATGGTTGCAGGAGTTTTTTATTTGCCGTAAATTATAGTTTAGGGATATTCTAATAGCCTTCTTTTTGGTTATCTTGTCTTATCAGGTAAGAAGAAAAATGATACTATAACAACCTAAAATATAGTTCCTCCAAAGGCTATTACAATCAAGCCCAAAGCAGAGCAATTGTCACTTAATTAAGCACTAAAAAAGTGATTTTTGCAGCCCATTTGCAGCCCAATTTGCCATTTTCAAAAATGGGCTGAAAAAACTTATATAATCAACTATAGTACAATGAGACACACTCCATTTTACAATCATTTTAATATGGAAAAACATTGTACGATGGTTTACTTTTCATTGAGAGAAAGTAAGCAAAACAAAAAAGGTTTATCACCTATTGAGGTTTCTATCTCCACAAACGGAAAAAGAATCTATTTCAGCACTAATAAATATACAGTTCAACAAAAGCCACCCTCATATTATCGCATCCACAAAAAAAAGGACAAGCCCAATGTACTTCGCCCCCTTTCATCTATTCTTTCAAATTAGAATTCTTCCTCTGCGACCTTTTCAGCTGTTTTTTCAAGGCTCTCAGTGGTAGCACAATTTCCCTGCGCTTGATGCTTAGATCAAGTTCCAGACGTGTGAAGAACAACTGGTTCAGTTTGCTGGAAGACTGTCTGCCACTCTATTCCTGCAGTATTTTCAATTTCTTAATAAAAGTACCATGGCCCAAGGAATTATTCGGATACGTGTATTCACAAGATAAGTTTAGTTTATACAAAGATATAGAATTACACGTATATCCCTATCCCCCAAAAGGAAGAAATGAAAAACAGGAAATTACCACAAACTCACTTACGGTAATATTGTGCCAATGAAAAAGCACGCCGGAGTGCTATGCGAGTGCAAACGAACGCACATACAGAACCAGTAAAAAACAAGACTCCGGTGGAGACCATAATATTTCCCAACCCTACAAGCGGAGATACCACACCGCCAAAGGCAAACCCCAATGCCCCTAGCAAGGCCGATGCCATCCCTGCATTTGCCCGTTCACTATCCATCGCCAAGGTATTAGAGGCGGTAAAGGTGAGTCCTAACATGGAAAGTAACGCCAAAAGCAGCACTTCATAAATCCAGAAACTACAACCGGCACACAATGCCACACACAGAAGGAAAGAAGCGATTACCATTCCGACACTCCCCCTATATAAAGCTTGTTCCGGATGGGCAAACCTGACAGCCGAGGTTGCAGAAATGACAATAGCTATGGCATTGGCTCCAAAACAGATGCTGAACATCAAAGGCGAAAAACCATAGTGTTGCTGCATAATAAAAGGAGAGGAAGCAATATTGGCGAACAACACTCCCTGGGCAAAACCAAACTGAAGGATATAACATACATACCGACGGTTGTGAATGACGGTAAGAAAACTCTTATACACATCTGCCCAACGTGCATTCTGGCGACGTACAGCCGGCAGGGACTCCGCAAAATGCAGACTTCCGAGCAACAATACTATACCTAATCCGAACAATACCCAGAAAATGCCGTGCCAGCCTACACTTTCGGCCATTCCTCCTCCAGCTACAGGAGCCGCCACAGGAGCCACTCCATTGATAGCGCCAATAATAGCCAGCATCTTTGCCAGTTCTCTGCCGGAATACTTATCGGCTGCGATGGAACGTGAAATCACAATTCCTCCGGCACCGGCTATTCCCTGCACCACTCGCCAGCCCACAAACTGCATGATGGTCCGTGAATAGAGACATCCCAATGTAGCCAAAAGAAACAGACACATGGCCACAATCAAAGGAAGCCGGCGACCATACTTGTCACTCAGCGGACCAAAGAACAATTGCCCGACAGCCAATCCTATCATGCTGGCCGTCAATCCTAACTGCACCTGTGAGGAAGTGGTATGAAAATAGTCAGTCATGGCAGGCAGGGGAGGCAGATACATATCGGTCACAAACGGACCAAATGCGGTTAATATACCTAAGAATACGAGAATAAATAATTGAGAATTACTTCTTGTCATAATGTCCTTCTTTAAAACGCTGCAAAATTAGACATTATGACGAAGTTTTCACCTTCCTTTTACCGCACAAAACTTTTCAAAATCGGAACTATCCACTCTTTTTATCGAAGAAAAACCGTATTTTTGTTTCATAAAATCATCTTCACATGGATATTTCCTTATTATCATCTCTCACCTCCATCCATTATGACGAAGGCAATCTGGCTTTTCTGAAAGTCTCCCTGCTCCATTTCGACTGTGGCATTCAACTACAATGCACCAGCGGAGAAGGTATTCTCTCCACCGGTGCACAGCAATTTCACCTACACAAAATGTCAGAACTTATTTTCTGGGAAGGAAGTATCATGCAACTTATAGAGGCATCCGATGATTTTCACGTCCGCTTTCTGCTTTATCCCAAGAAGCTCTTTCTACAGGCAGCCATTTCACTCGATACCACGTATTTCAACTACATGAGAGAGTTTCCACAGTATAATCACGAAGAAGAGAGCTGGAAAAACATCAGCCTATGGATGAACATGGGACAACTGCTTTTTACCCAGCCTCCTTCTGCATTCAGCGAACGGCTGGAACTGAATTTCCTGCAAGGTATGCTGATGTGGATTTTCAGTTCCATCCCCGACACGTACGTATCAGTGGCCGAATCGTACACCCGGAAGCAACTCTTGTTTCACAAGTTCATGCACCTGATTCACGAACATGCCGCACAAATGCATCAGGTATCGTTCTACGCCGGAAAGCTCTGCATCTCTCCGCGTTACCTGCACGAAATTACGGAAACCTACTCCAACGGAAAGACTCCGAAAGCGCTTATCGACGAACAGCTGACTGCCGAACTGAAAGTCCTGCTCAATAATCCGGCTTTATCCATTGCAGAAATAGCCTCCCTCTGTCAGTTTCCGGATTCTTCTTACCTGAGCCGTTTTTTCAAGAAAAATACCGGTATCTCTCCCAAAGAGTACCGCACGCAAAAACAGCCCTGAATTACAGGAGTCCGCTTTCCATTTCATTACGGACTGCCGCCATCATGCCTTCCACTTGTGCCAGGGCAAACATACGTCCGTAGAAAGAGTAACCGGGATTGTATCCTTCTTTTTCATCGCCCAGCATCGTACGTCCATGGTCTACTCGCATGGGCAGTCCGGGATTTTCTTTCTCAAAAATACGGATTAGTTCCAGCAAATGACCTCTTCCGGCCAGATGTGATGTCTCTCTGAAATCTCCTTCAGGCAATATTTCCGTACTGCGAAGATGGACAAAGTGGGTTCTCCGAGCAAAACGGCGGGCCAGTTCACGGGTATCATTCTGGCTTCCGGAACTCAAGGAACCGGCGCAGAAAGTCAGTCCGTTATGCGGATTATCCACGGCATTCAACAGCCAGTCGATGTCTTCTTCGCTGGTGACAATACGCGGAAGGCCGAGCACTTGGAAAGGAGGATCGTCCGGATGAATGCACAGATTGACTCCATACTCATCGCACACCGGCATCACTGCTTTCAGGAATTCACACAGATTTTCTCTCAGCTTCTGGCGGTCTATTCCTTTATATAATGCTAGCAGTTCGCGGAACTTACGGACAGGGTATTGTTCTCCCTCCTGAATGTTACCGTCGATAAACCCTTGCGTTTTTACAATAATCGTATCTATCAGTTCGGCCTTTTCCTCAGGAGTAATACGGCGGTCCAGTTCTTCCACCTTCTGCAGTTCTTCAGGAGAATAATCACGTTCCGCTCCTTCACGCTGCAAAATCTTCAAGTCGAAATAGGCAAAACGTATCCGGTTAAAATAAAGCGAAGAACTTCCGTCGGGCAAGGCATAATGCAAATCTGTACGTATCCAGTCGATAACCGGCATGAAGTTGTAGCACACCGTCTTCACTCCGCATTTTCCCAAATTAGCCAGACTGATTTTATAATTCTCTATCAAGGCATCACGCTCAGGGCCGCCGTATTTGATAGCCTCGCACACCGGAAGGCTTTCTACAACCGACCATCTCATGCCGTACGATTCAATATAGTTTTTCAGGTCATTAATCGCCTCTGTGGTCCAAACCTCCCCGTTGGGTACCTCGTGAAGCGCCGTCACAATGCCTTCCACCCCAATCTGCCGAAGCATGGAAAGCGTGATGCGGTCTTTCTTACCAAACCATCTCCAAGTCTTTTCCATCGTTACCGTTCCCTTAAATTATACTCCACTGAATGAACTGAATCCTCCATCGATGGGCAAAGTAACTCCCGTAATGAAGCTGGCCGCCTCACTGCACAGGAACTGTACGGCTCCATTCAGTTCTGAGATGTCACCAAAACGCCTCATCGGAGTCTTGGCTATGACTTTCCGGCTACGTTCCGTCAGCGAACCGTCAGGATTTATCAGTACGGCACGATTCTGGTTGCCGATAAAGAAGCCGGGCGCAATGGCATTCACGCGAATCTTCTCACTGAACTTCAAGGCCATTTCCTGAGCCATCCAGCGAGTGAAATTTTCTACTGCACTCTTGGCCATGGAGTAACCCGGTACACGAGTAATGGCTTCATAAGATGCCATGGAAGACACATTGATAATGCTACCGCTTTTCTGTGCGGCCATAACTTCCCCGAACACCAGGCAAGGATATACCGTACCGTTCAGGTTCAGGTCTACCACCTTGTTCAAGTCTTCCACCTTCATATCGAACACGTGCTGCGTTTCGGTCAGCGTACCTCCCGGGATATTTCCTCCCGCTGCATTGACCAGAATATCTACCCTTCCCCACTGGGCCAACACTTTTTCTTTCACTTCCCGCAAACTATCCATGTCGAGCACATTGCAGGTAAAACCGCAAACTTCTCCCCCAGTCGTTTTCAGCCTTTCCAACGCCTTTTCCACCCGGTCGGAATGTGCTCCAATCACTACGACTTTGGCTCCGGCCTTCAACAGGCCTTCAGATATGTTACTTCCCAATACCCCGGAACCGCCTGTAACTACAGCCACTTTTCCGGATACATCAAACAAACTGTTCATATTATGTCAATTTTTATCTGCCCCAAAGTTAGAGGAGAAATAAACATGAACATTTGCCAATTTTTGCAGGTTATTTGCGTAACTTTGCAGCATCTTACTTTTTCCTTTTCCTGACATGAGAAAGATACTCAATGAACAACTGGACATTACGGATGCCCACCCGCTGAAGGCCCGGTTCTACGATTACAAGAACTTCACTTATCCCTGGCATTTCCATAGTGAGTTTGAAGTGATTTACATCGACAAGGGATATGGCCTGGGAATGGCAGGCGACGGTATGACCGATTTCTCCGACCAGCAACTGTTTCTTTTAGGTTCCAACCTTCCTCATTACCTGGAAAACGCACCGGAATATGACTTGAAGGAAGAATTAAGAGTGAACGGAGTTATCATCCAGTTTGAAAAGGATTTCATGCAATATGCTTTCTCGCACTACAGCCAGTTTCAAGGTATCAATCGCCTGCTGGAAGAGGCACAAAGGGGGCTGCTGTTTTCATTATCCAATTGCACGGATGATATTCCGCAGATAATAAAGCGCATCCCGCAAAAAGAAGGGGTGGGACAAATAGTGGAGTTCCTGCAACTGCTGGATGCACTGACGCATCTCACTCCAGAAAAAGTCATCTCCTCTCCTGCCTACGATCCGGTTCCAGCGCGGTTTAACGGACGAAAGATTGAAAAGGTCATGGCCTTCCTCAACAAGCATTACACCCAGCCAATCTGTCTGGAGGATGTAGCCTCATACGCTGCCATGAACCCAACTGCCTTCTGCCGTTTTTTCAAGGAAAACACCGGAAAAACATTCAGACAACATATCACGGACATGCGAATTGGCTATGCCTGCAAACTATTATTAAACGGGAAATGGAATATTTCAGAAATCAGTCTGGAATGTGGCTTTGAATCAGTCGCACACTTTAACCGGTGCTTTAAAAAGCATACGGGAATGACACCTACTTCTTACCGAAAGAAAATTCAATAATATACACATTATCAGTATATTACAATTTTCGCTTCATAAAGTAATAATTGCCACCTCAAAACGCAAGTACGTTTCCTCTCAAACGCAAGTACGTTTTGATTAAAACACAAGTGCATTTTAGATTAAACGCAAGTGCGTTTGAAGTGAAACGTACTTGCGTTTCAAACAAGGCATAAAGCCATTCTTGAAAATGTACATTTATATCATCTTATAAACACGAAAAAAGCGACTATCTTTTTCAAGATAATCGCTTTTTTCTGAGTGATCCGCCTGGGGCTCGAACCCAGGACCCCAACATTAAAAGTGTTGTGCTCTA